>Ga0315912_10004874_pt1 | contig 12490 bp, 14 predicted proteins | sample VfabasoilMG_FD_204469 | JGI IMG/M metagenome (GOLD analysis project Ga0315912, IMG submission 204469) | Garden soil microbial communities collected in Santa Monica, California, United States - V. faba soil | ecosystem: Environmental > Terrestrial > Soil > Garden | place: USA: California... | reverse complement strand
GAGGACGGTGGGTGAAGCGACCTGCAGGTAGTGGGCGTCGCCGGCGTGTTGGGCGAGGGCAGTCCACGCCACCTGCCCGCCGCCGCCGGGGCGGTTGACGACGTTGACGGGCACGCTCACTGCATTCGTCTCCTGCCAGACCTTCTGCAGCGCGCGCCCGGTGCGGTCCTGCGAACTGCCCGCGGTGAGCCCGATCAGGATCTCGATATTCTTGTCCGGCTTCCACGCCTGCGCGAGCGCCGTCCCCCCGGTCAGGCCGTAAACGCACAACAACGCACAGACCATTCCCGCTTTCATCGATCTTTCCTCCTTTTAGGGCGCCGCCGCGTTGCGCGCGGAACGCAGGGTGAATGCCGCCAAGCCGATGATGACCGCGAACAGCATCATCGCGCTCAGTGCGAGCGACCAGTGTATACCGATCAGCCCGCCTACGATGCCCACGGTCACGCCGCTGAAGGCCCGTAGCCCGAGGCTCGCGGTATTGAACAACCCGATCACCCGCCCGCGTATTGCGGAGGGCGCGTGCAACTGCACCAGCGTCTGCGCCATGGCGTTGAAGGAAAGCTGGAGGAATCCCGCCGTGAACAGCAGCGCCAGCGCGAGCGGATAGGCGGAAACCAGCGCGAACGAGCCGATGGCGCAGCACCAGAGCATCGCCAGTATGAACGCGGTGCGCGGCCGCGGCTGCAGGAGGCCCCGCGCCTCCAGCACGAGCCCCGCGACCAGCGCCCCCGCCGCGTCCGCCGCGAGCAGCATGCTGTAGGAGAGGTCGGCGCTGGTGTGGCCGAAGTCGTGCGCGAACCCCGGCATCTGCGCCTGGTAGGCGTTGCCGACGACGAGCGATCCGCCGCCCGCCAGCAGGATCATCGATACGATGGTGCGGTTGCCGCCGATCGCGCGTGCGGTGGCGGTGATCTCGGCGAATCCGCGGGAAGCGCGTGCGGGAGGCGGCTCGCTCTTGCGGAAGCGCGGCCCATACGGCGCGCGCCACAACCACAGCACCAGCGGCAAATATATCAGCGCGTTCACCAGGATGCCGTAAGCCGGGCCGAGAGCGAGCATCAGTCCGCCGCCGACCGCCGGGCCCATCAGCTGTCCGAGCCAGCGCGCGGTGGCGTTCAATCGCACCGCACTCTGCAGCGTCTCGGCTCCGACGATTTCGTGCACGAGAAGCTGGCTGGCTGGCCCCCACAGCACGCCCGCGGCGCCATGGATGATAAGCAGCACCACCGCGTGCCACATTTCGAGCGCGTCGGTGACGAACAGCAGGCCCCAGCCGAGCGAGGCGGCGATGAAGAACAGCATGCCGGCCTGGATGATGCGGCGTGGATCGAAGCGGTCGGCGAGCGCGCCGGAGTACACCGAGAAGAACAGGAACGGCAGCCAGTGCGAAACCACCGCGAAGCCGCCGAGCGCCGGCGACTGGAACTTCTCGTACATCACCCAGTAGCTGATGACGTGCTCGATGTTGTCGGCCATCATCGCCACTGCGGAAGTGAAGAAATAGATGCGATAGTCGCGGTGGCGCAGCGCCGGAAAAGACAGGCGCGCGGGCGGGCGCGCGCGCTCGGACACGATCGGGATAGCCTGTAATCGGGGCGGGGCGCGATCAGACCAGCAGGGGCCGGCGCTTCTTCCGGCCCTTCTTGCGGTCCGCTTCTTCCTTGAGCACCTCGGTGTACTGGCGCACGGCGTGCGCGAGCGTCGGCCAGCCGGCGTAATGGCCGACCTGAAGAATGACCTCGCAGATCTCGCGCTGCGAGATGCCGATGTGCTTGGCGCTGCGGTAGTGCGAATAGTTGCCGCTGGGGCGCGCCAGCGCGATGTTGGCGGCGAGCGTCACGAGTTGCCGGTCGCGCAGGCTCAACCCGGGCCGCGCCCAGATGTCGCCGAACAGATGCCCGACGGAGATCTCGTACATTTCCGGCAGCAGCGCCTTCTGCTCGAGCATCAGGTTCTCCCGCCCCATCTTCTTCAATAGATCGTGGCCACGCTTGAATCGCTTCTTGTACTCGTTCATGAACGCTCCTGCGGTGAAGGGTTTACGGCCCCGCGGTCGGGGCGCGATTGAGTGAGCGATGATGTCACCGTGTCAAGTTGAGCGTCAAGCGGCGTGCTGCGGACAACGAGCCCCGCGGGCTGCTAGCATGGCGTCTGGCCGAGTCCGGCAGCGAGGAGAGGTGTGCCATGGATCTGCAATTGCGCGACAAGGTGGCGATCGTCGGCGGCGCCAGCAAGGGTTTGGGGCGTGCGTGCGCGGAGGTGCTGGCGGAAGAGGGCATGCGGGTCATGATGTGCAGCCGCTCGCAGCCCGATCTTGAACGCGCGGCGCAGGAGATACGCGACAAGACCCGGGCGGAAGTCTCCATTTTCGCCGGCGATCTGGAGAGCCACGAAACGATCCGCAAGCTCATCGCGACCGCGATCGAGCGCTGCGGGCGCCTCGACGTGCTGGTGAACAACTCCGGCGGGCCGCCGCTCGCCAAGTCCTGGAGCGCGACCGAAGAGCAGTGGGCGACGGCCGTGCAACGTTCGCTGCTGTTTTTCGCGCGGATGTCGCGGGAGGCGGTTCCCCACCTGAAGCGGCAGGGCGGCGGGCGCATCATCAACATTCTCGCCAGCACCGTGTACCAGCCCATCCCCAACCTCGCGCTCTCGGGCGCAACCCGCATGGGCGTGGTGGCATTCGCGAAGAGCCTCGCTGATGAAGTGGGGCGCGACGGCATACTCGTCAACAATGTGTGTCCGGGCTCGCTGTTGAGCGAGCGCATGCTCGGCAACGTGACGGCGCGGGCGAAGGAACTGGGCATTTCCCTGGAGCGGGCGCTGGCGGAGCGCGCCGAGGAAACCGCCATCGGGCGCATCGGCGAGCCGAGAGAACTCGCGAACCTCGTGGCGTTCCTCGCGTCGGGAAAATCGAGTTACATCACGGGAACCACCATCAGGGTCGATGGCGGCCTCGTGCGCTCGGTGCTGTAGCGGCCGGACGGGGCGATGCCGATGCGCAACGGAACGACAAGACTGCTGATGTTCTTTGCCGCCTTACTGCTGGCGGGCGCAGCATGGGGGCAGGCCTATCCCGCGCGGCCGGTACGCATCATCGTCGGGTTCGGCGCCGGCGGGCCCGATACCACGGCTCGCATCGTCGCGCAGCAGTTCGCGAACCAGACGGGGCAGCCATTCGTGGTGGACAACCGACCCGGTGCGAACGGCATCATCGGCACCGAAATGGTGGTGAAAGCCGCGCCCGACGGCCATACGCTGCTGCATACGTCGGGATCGTTCGCGGTCAATCCGAACATCTACAAGAGACTGCCGTACGATCCGATCGGAGACCTCGCGCCGATCTCGCTGGTGTGCTCTTCCGACGGCCATATTCTGGCGGTCAACCCGGCATTGCCGGTAAGCAACGTCAAGGATCTGGTCGCGCTCGCGCGCAAGCCCGGCGCCAGGGTCGCGTACGGCTCGCCGGGGGTCGGCAACACGGTGCATCTGGTCGGGGCGCTGTTCAATGCACGCGCGGGCACGCACATGGTTCACGTGCCTTACAAGGGCGCGGGTCCCGCCATCACCGCGCTCATCGCGGGCGAGATCCAGGTCATGTTCGTTACCACCACACTCGGATTGCCGCATATCCGGGCCGGGCGGATACGCGTCCTCGCCTACAACAACCCGAAGCGCGCCTCGTTCCTGCCGGACGTGCCGACCATGATCGAAGCGGGCGTGACGGGCACCGAGATGGACGCGAGCTGGCATGGGCTCTTCGCTCCCGCCAGGACGCCGCCGGCCGTGCTCGCGCGCCTTGAGGCCGAACTGCGCAAGGCGCTTGCATTGCCCGAAGTGAGGGAACAGTTCACGAAGCTTGGCCTTAACGTCGTGGGCAGCACGGCGGCGGAATTCCGGCCGTTCGTCGCCACCGCGATCCGTCGCATGGGCGAAATCGTGCGCATCGCCGACGTCGAGCCGCAGTGATCGGCGCCGCGCCGCGCGGCTGCGCGCGCGCTCAGCGGTAGCTGTTCAGATTGGCGTAGCGGTCGATTTCCTGCACCGTCTCGCGCGCTGCCAGCGCGAGGCGCTGGTGCGCGTCATTCACGAGGCTGTCGTCGATCAACTGCGTCGGCGCGACGTGGGGCGCGATCCTGGCCTGCGCGGAGGGAAACGACTGGAGCAGCGTCTCCAGGGCGGTGCTCGCGATGCGATAGTCGCGGTAATCCTCTTCGACCCGTTCCTTGGCGCGGACCGCGGCGGTGATCCAGGCGCCGGTGCGGTCGTCCGCGCGCATGTGGGCGCGGAGATTCTTCAGGTCGGCCGCGACCTTGAGGCGGTATCGCTGGCTGGAGGCGCGCCGCAGCAGGATTTCGCGGCTGGTGATCAGGTAATCCTCGGCGGCGTCAGCAAAGTGGCCGAGGGCCGAAGCGTCGAGGCTGCGAAACTTCGTCAGGTGGCCATCGACTGCAACGGCATGTTCGTAAAGGGCGCGCAAGGCTTCGTGGTCTTCCGGGTTTGTCGCACCCGGCTCGCCTGCAAGGGCTACGCGCAGTCGCGCAGCCGTGTCTTGTACGAGTGCCGCGACCTCATCGCGCAACTCGCGTTGTTCGCGCTGCTGGTAACCGGCATACCCCCAGAAGCCGAACGCCGAGCTGGCGACCAGCGTCACCACCGTCACCAATAGCGCTTTCGTCCTGATCCCAGTGAGGATGTTCATGATGGACCTCCTGTTCGACGCCCATGGTTATACGCCAGATTAAGAATATGTTACAACCCATTGTTGTAAAAAAGAAACATAGTCTAGAAAATGGGGTCGCAATGCAGTGTGGCTCCTCAGCACGGGCGAACGCATCACGCCGGGGGGATAGCCAACGGGGCACAGGGCCAGCGCACGAGGACTGAAGAGGCCCCGGGTAGGGGAGAAAATAGCATTTATTCAGATAATTAGGGAAGGCAGGCGCAGTGAACCGGATAACGGGTCAGGCGGGCAAAAATCGTAAGCAAGCGCTTACTTAAATCCAGGTTCGCCCAACTGCCCTGCCTTGCTGGCGGGCTGCCGAACCCGTCAACGCGCGACTCGGCGGATCCCGTCAGCGATGCGTCTCCAACTTGGTGAGGTCGCCGATCTCGGTCGCGATAGCTTTGGCGGACGTGGCCGCTGCCACGCGCGCGGCAGCAAGGATGCCAGGCTCGATCAACAGCGCCGGCTCGACGTAGGGCGTGACAAGCGACTGCGAGGCGGGGAACGAATCGATCAGCTTGACCAGCGTCGCGGCAGCCAGGCGGTAGTCACGGTAGTCGTGATCGACGCGCTCGCGCTGGCGCACCGCCTCCCCGGGCCACGCCGCGGCTCCGCGGTCCGAGCGCATGTGATTGCGGAGCGTCTCGCTGCTGCTGGCCAGGCTGAGCCGCGCGCGGTTCGATATCGCGAGCCTGCGGAGTATCTCGCGCGCGGTGATGACATAGTCGTCCGCGGCAGCGGCAAGTCCGCCCAATGCGCCGGGGTCCAGGCGCCTGAGCCCCGAGTAATTTCGGTCAACGGCGGCGAGATGGGAGTCGAATTCGCCCACTACCTCGATCGTGGGCGTCCGTCCGTCCGCCTCGAGCCGGAGCGCCTGGCGCAGGCGCTCGGCCGTATCCTTTATCAGCGCGGCTGCCGACCTGCGGGCCTCAAGTTGGGTGTAGGCGCCGTAGCCCCAGTAGCCGAGCACCGCCAGCAGCGCCAGCGCGATGCCGGCGATGGCGAGCGGCTTCGCTTTCAGCGGCGCCATCGCGCGCGGGCGAAATTCAGCCGCGCCCCGCGTACGGCATCTTCGTCGCCATGATCGTGAGGTGGTAGATGTTCACGTCGAGCGGCTGGTTCGCCATGTGCAGCACCGAGCGCGCAACGTCGCCGACGTCGATCATCGGCTCGACCTTGACCGTGCCGTCGGCCTGCTTTACGCCCCTGGACATGCGCGAGGCGAGCTCGGTCATGGCGTTGCCGATGTCGATCTGGCACGCGGCGATGTCGTACTTGCGCCCGTCGAGCGCGATGGTGCGGGTGAGCCCGGTGATCGCGTGCTTGGTCGCCGTGTACGGCGCCGAATCAGGCCGCGGCGCATGGGCCGAGATCGAGCCGTTGTTGATGATGCGGCCGCCGCGCGGGTCCTGCTCCTTCATCATGCGAAACGCCGCCTGCGCGCACAGGAACGATCCGGTGAGGTTGGTATCCACCACCGCTTTCCAGCGCTCGAACGGCAGATCCTCGAACGCCACGCCCGGCGCATTCTGGCCGGCGTTGTTGAAGATCGCATCCACGCGCCCGAACGCTTCCTTGACGCGGGCGAACAACGCCTGCACCGATTGCGGGTCGCCGACGTCGGTCGGCACCGCGATCGCCCGCGCGCCGTCCGCCCCGGCGGCCTTGACGCTTTCCTCCAGCGCTTCCTTGCGCCGTCCCACCAGCGCCACGCGCCAGCCGTCTTTCAGGAACGCGAGTGCCGTGGCGCGGCCGATACCGCTGCCGGCGCCGGTGATGACGGCCACCTTGCTGTTCGAACTCATGATCCACGCTCTCCGGTTGCAGTCTGAATCGGGCGAGCATTGTAGCGCACGCGCGGCGCCGGCCCGGTTCGGCGGGGGCCGCTGCAATCATCTCGCGTAAAATTTCCCGCCATGACCGGAATGCAACGACGGGCTCGCTGCCGATGAGCGAAGACGCGGCTGAGCGCATGCGTACGATGCTGGACGCTGTCTACCGGTGCGAGTCGCGCCGCGTCTTCGCGACCCTGGTGCGCCTTCTCGGCGACTTCGACGTCGCGGAGGAGGCGCTGCACGATGCCTTCCGGGCGGCGATGGAGCAGTGGCCGCGCGACGGCGTGCCCGCGAATCCGCGGGCGTGGCTGGTTTCGGCCGGCCGCTTCAAGGCCATAGACCGCATCCGCCGCGACGCCCGGTTCGAGCCTCTGGGGGAGGATGTGGAGGACATCCCCGCGGCCGACGATTCCGCTGCGGGGGACCGGGAAGATCTCGAGGACGACCGGCTGCGGCTCATCTTCACTTGTTGTCATCCGGCGCTGCCGCCGGATGCACAGGTGGCGCTGACTCTGCGCGAGGTATGCGGCCTCACCACCGAAGCGGTGGCGAGCGCTTTTCTCACGGCCGCGTCGACCATGGCCCAGCGTATCGTCCGCGCCAAGGGGAAGATCCGCGATGCGCGCATACCCTACGAGGTGCCGTCTATCGCCGAGCTGCCCGGCCGGCTGGACGCCGTGCTGCGCGTCATATACCTGGTGTTCAACGAAGGGTACTCCGCGTCGTCGGGCGAGTCGCTCACCCGGCATGATGTCTCGGGCGAGGCCATCCGGCTGGGAAGGTTGCTGATGGAGTTGCTGCCCGAACCCGAGGTCGCGGGACTGCTCGCGTTGATGTTGCTGCATGAATCGCGGCGCGCGGCCCGCGCCACACCGGCGGGCGAGCTGATCCTGCTGGCCGATCAGGACCGTTCGCTCTGGAACCGCGAGTTGATCGGCGAGGGGCTGGCGCTGGTGGAGCGCGCCCTGTCCTCGCGCCAGTTTGGTCCCTACACCCTGCAGGCGGCGATCTCGGCGGTGCACGCCGAGGCGCAGGCCGCCGCTGCGACCGATTGGGCCCAGATCGTCGGGCTGTACGACGTGCTGCTGCTGGCCGACCCGACTCCCGTGGTCGAGTTGAACCGCGCGGTGGCGGTGGCCATGCGTGACGGCCCCCAAGCCGGCCTCGAACTCATCAACGCCATCCTCGTCCGCGGTGATCTGACGGACTACCACCTCGCCCACTCGGCGCGGGCCGAATTCTGCCGGCGCCTGGGTCAGGCGGCGGAAGCGCGGGAATCGTACGGGCGAGCCCTGGCCCTCACGCGACAGGCGCCGGAGCGGCGGTTTCTCGAGCGGCGGCTGGCCGAACTCCGGGAGGCGGGGGAGCAGTAGAGTCGTCGAGCGTGAGACGCCTTTGGCGGGTGTCGATTGCGGGCGCCGTCATTCGACCCTGTCGTGAACCCTGCTCTTATCCGGGCATTCTCCCTTTAAGTTTTAGGGATGTTTTAGCCTTAACATACGCTTGCGACCATGCCGCCAGTCATCTCGATCTCGGGCCTGACCAAGACCTATGCCTCGGGCCTCAAGGCGCTGGAGGCGGTCGATCTCGAGATCCGCAAGGGCGAGATTTTCGCGTTGCTGGGTCCTAACGGCGCGGGCAAGACGACGCTCATCAGCATCGTCTGCGGCATCGTGACGCCGACCGGCGGAACCGTGCTGGTGGACGGCCACGACATCATGCGCGATTACCGCGCCGCGCGGGCGAAGATCGGGCTCGTTCCGCAGGAACTCACCACCGGCATGTTCGAAACCGTGTGGGACACGGTCAGTTTCAGCCGGGGACTCTTCGGACATGCCCCCGACCCCGTGCGCCTGGAAAAGGTATTGCGCAGCCTCTCGCTGTGGGAGAAGCGCTACGACAGGATCATGACGCTGTCGGGCGGGATGAAGCGCCGGGTGCTGATTGCGAAGGCGCTCTCGCACGAGCCGGAAATCCTGTTTCTGGACGAGCCCACCGCGGGCGTGGACGTCGAGTTGCGCCGCGACATGTGGGCGCTGGTGCGCGGGCTGAGTGAGAGCGGCGTCACCATCATCCTCACCACGCACTACATCGACGAGGCCGAGCAGATGGCCGACCGCATCGGCGTGATCAACAGAGGCCGGCTGGTGGTGGTCGAAGAGAAAACCACGCTGATGAAGAAACTCGGCAAGAAGCAGTTGACATTGCATTTGCTGACGCGGATGGCGTCCATCCCCGCCGGGCTGGGCGGCTGGCGCCTCGCGCTGAAGGACGAGGGCAACGAACTCGAATACACGTTCGACGCCGACGAAGAGCGCACCGGCATTCCATCCCTGCTGCGCCGCCTCGGCGAGCTTGGCATCGAGTTCAAGGACCTGCAGACGCGGCAGAGCTCGCTGGAGGATATTTTTGTGAGCTTGGTCAGCGAGCGTGAGCCAACAAACACCTCCTCCCTCCTTGCGGGGGAGGATCGAGGTGGGGGGTCAGAAGCGCAGCTCAAAGCGTCCCCCCATCCCAAGGCCCCCTCGCCTGCTGCGCCGCTCTCCCCCTCGCAAGGGGGAAAGGAGGGATCAGCGTGACCGGAGAAATGGTACCCGCCTTCAACCGCCACGGCGTCTTCGCCATCTACAGGTTCGAGATGGCACGCTTCCGCCGTACCCTGTGGCAGAGCCTGGTGACGCCGGTCATCACGACTTCGCTCTATTTTGTGGTGTTCGGCGCCGCCATCGGCTCGCGCATGGGAGAGGTGGACAGCGTGCCTTACGGCGCCTTTATCGTGCCGGGCTTGATCATGCTGTCGATCTTCACCGAGAGTCTCAACAACGCTTCGTTCGGCATTTACCTGCCGAAATTTACCGGCACCATCTACGAGATACTGTCGGCGCCGGTATCGGCGCTGGAGATCGTCCTGGCTTACGTCGGCGCCGCCGCCACCAAATCGGTGCTGCTCGGGCTCATCATTTTGGCGACGGCCAACGTGTTCGTGCCGGTCCAGATCGCGCACCCGCTGTGGATGGTCGCCTTCCTGCTCCTCACCGCGACCACCTTCTGTCTGTTCGGATTCATCCTCGGCATCTGGGCCAACGGTTTCGAGCAGCTGCAGTTCATTCCCATGCTGGTGATCACGCCTCTCACCTTCCTCGGTGGCGCCTTCTACTCGATCGACATGCTGCCCTCCGGCTGGCGCACGTTCAGCCTCTTCAACCCGATGGTCTACCTGATCAGCGGATTTCGCTGGAGCTTCTACGGCACCGCCGATGTCGAAGTGGGGGTAAGTCTGGCGGCGACGGTGGGATTCTTCATGGTCTGCCTGGCCGTGGTGGTGTGGATCTTCAGGACGGGCTATCGGCTGAAGAGCTGAACGATAAGGGAGGCAGCCACGAAGTCCTTGTGCCTGATAGGCGCCAAAAAAGCGACGGAATACCTGTCGAATTCGGGCTGCGCCAAACGACCATGGGGTGCAGCGACCCCTGCGATCAACTGAAAGGATGCACGAAAATGCGATTCATGATCATCGTCAAGGCCACCCAGGACTCCGAGGCCGGCCTCATGCCGAGCGGGCAACTTCTGACCGACATGGGCAAGTTCAACGAGGAACTGGCCAAGGCGGGCGTCCTGCTCGCTGGCGACGGGTTGCAGCCGAGTTCGAGGGGCGTACGCGTCAGGTTTTCCGGCAGGAAGCGAACCGTGGTTGACGGCCCCTTTGCCGAGACCAAGGAGCTCGTCGCCGGTTTCTGGATCTGGAAGGTCAAATCGAAGGAAGAGGCGATCGATTGGGTCAAGCGCTGCCCCAACCCGATGCCGGGGGACTCCGAGATCGAGATCCGCCAGTTGTTCGAGGCAGAGGACTTCGGCGAGCAGTTCACGCCGGAACTGAAGGAACAGGCGGAACGGGTGTACGACCAGGTTTCCGGAAAGAAGTAGCATACCCCGCGTCCTCAGCCCATCAAACCGGAGAGACGATCATGCCGAAAGCAAAACCCATCCCCGACGGGATGCACACGGTGACGCCGCACCTGATTTGCGCCGGTGCGGCCGAAGCCATCGAGTTCTACAGGAAGGCGTTCAACGCCGTGGAAGAAGGCCGATTGCCAGGCCCGCAGGGCAGGATCATGCACGCGATGATCCGCATTGAAGGTTCGGCCGTCATGCTGGTCGACGAAATGCCGGAGTGGGGCGCGTTGGGGCCAAAGTCGCTCAAGGGTTCGCCGGTTACACTCCACCTTTACGTGGAGGACGTCGACGCGTTCGTCGCGCGCGCGGTCGGCGCGGGAGCGAAGGTGACGATGCCGCTCGATGACATGTTCTGGGGCGATCGTTACTGCAAGCTCGAGGACCCGTTCGGCCATCACTGGTCGGTCGCCACGCACATCCGCGATGTGACTCCGGCGCAGATGCAGGAAGCCATGCGGAAGATGGGCAGCTGACCGCCATCCCGAACTGACACCACCAGGCAGGAGGCATGCATGCTCAAGGTCATCGCCATCGTGATCGTTGTTCTGATCGCTGGCGTGCTGATATTCGCCGCGACCCAGCCCAATACCTTCCGCGTCCAGCGTGCGGCAAGCATACAGGCGCCGCCCGAGAAAGTTTTCGTGCTCATCAACGACTTCAAGCGCTGGGGCGCGTGGTCGCCCTGGGAGAAGAAGGATCCCGCGATGAAGCGCACCTTCGGCGCCATTACCGCCGGCAAGGGGGCCAGCTACGCGTGGGATGGGAACAAGGACATTGGCCAGGGCAGCATGGAGATCGTCGATTCCATCGCTCCGAACAAAGTCGCGCTCAAACTCGATTTCGTCAAGCCGTTCGAAGCCCACAACATCGTCGTGTTCACGCTGGAGACGAAGGGTGACGGGACCCACGTCACGTGGGCCATGGAGGGGCCGGTGCCGTACTTTGCGAAGATCATCCACATGTTCATCGACATGGACAGCATGGTCGGCAAGGATTTCGAGGCGGGCCTCGCCAATCTCAAGGCCGCCGTTGAGCAGTGAGCGACCGACCGGTTGAACGGGAGAGCGCGATGAAGTATCTGTGCCTGGTTTATCTCGACGAAAAGAGATTGGACGAACTGCCGGATGAGGATTGCGTGGAATTCGATACGGGGATCCGCAAGAGCGGCCACTGCCTCGCCTCGGAGGCGCTCCAATCCGTCCAGACCGCCACCACCGTGCGGGTCAGGGGCGGCAAGCTGTCGATCACGGACGGCCCTTTCGCCGAGACCAAGGAGCAACTCGCCGGCTTCTACATGATCGAGGCCAGGGACCTGAACGAGGCGATCCAGATCGCCTCGAAGATCCCGCCGGCGCGCGTCGGCAGCATCGAGGTGCGGCCGATCCGGCCGATCCGGGAGACGGTCGCCCGGGCCGAGGCGCAGCGGCGCGTGCGGTGAGAGGACAATTTCACTGAAACCTGGAAAAGGAGAAATTCATGGCGCGCACTACCGCAAAGGCAGCAGTCCGAAAACAGAAACCGACCACCCGCTCACAGCCCAAGGCCCGCATGGTCGTGCTGGTCGCGACGCGCAAAGGCGCCTGGCTGTATCACGGTGACGCGGCGCGCAGGACCTGGCGTGCCGACGGGCCGCACTTCCTCGGTCACGTCATCAGTCATATGGTGCTCGACCCACGCGATCGCAGGACGTTGCTCGCGGCGGCGAAGACCGGCCATCTCGGCCCGACGGTATTCCGTTCCACCGATCTCGGGCGCACCTGGAAGGAAGCCGCGAAACCCCCTGCGTTCGCCAAAGCCGCGGACGCAGAGAAGGGGCGCGCCGTCGATCACACGTTCTGGCTCACGCCGGGCCGCGACGCCGACCCCGGCGTGTGGTATGCGGGCACCTCGCCGCAGGGACTGTTTCGCTCCGCCGACGGCGGCGTGACGTGGGAGCCATTTTCGATCATCAACGACGACCCGCAGTTCCGTG
>Ga0315912_10004873_pt1 | contig 12490 bp, 10 predicted proteins | sample VfabasoilMG_FD_204469 | JGI IMG/M metagenome (GOLD analysis project Ga0315912, IMG submission 204469) | Garden soil microbial communities collected in Santa Monica, California, United States - V. faba soil | ecosystem: Environmental > Terrestrial > Soil > Garden | place: USA: California... | reverse complement strand
CACACGGCCGAGAGTTCCGAGCCGACTATGCGCCTGAGGTCTCGGCCGCATAGCAGGGTCGGCGGATCGACAAGACGAATTCGACACAGGAGCTCGCACCACCGATGCTCAGGCGATCACGCAGTGAGGTCAAGACAGCTTAGACCGGGGTTGGCAAAGCCCAGAGTGACCGCAGCACCTCGAGTGCGACAAAGCGATTGAGGAGCCAACCAGCAAATCCCATCAGGGACAGCGGCTTGCGCCGCAACGGAAGTCCGAATGTACGGGTGCAATCTTCCCGTCTAGCCGTCATGAACTGAAAAACCCCGAAGCAGCAGGTTTGTGCCCTTGTTCGGCTGCGGTCGGGCAACGCTGCGTACCGAAGAGCAGCAGATCACTAGGGCGTGAAGACAACGGCGAGACGTAGCCACCCACGGCGCATCGCCGCCATCCCATGCTCGAGCGCCCGGTTCTTCACCGCGCAGCCCGTGAGCCCGAAGCACCGCTTCGCCAGCCATCCGATGGTGGCGACAAGCGAGTGCCTCGGCGCATCAATGGACGTGCGGTCCGTTGGACTGCCCGTGTCGCCTCAACGTACTTTGCCCGCCTTCCAGGCGTTCAGCAAGGTTTCATAGGCGATGGTCTCGCCCTTCGGCTTCTCGTTCTCCAGCTTCTTCCACGGCGCGCCCTTGTCGCTGAGCCACTTGTCGGGCGGACTCTTCGGGTTCAGTTTCGGCGTGCACTTGGCCATGCCGGCACGCTCGAGCCGTGCCATCACCTGGTCCATCTCCTCGGCCAGCGTGTCCATCGCCGCCTGCGGTGTCTTCTCGCCGGTCACCGCCACCGCCACGTTCTTCCACCACAGCTGTGCCAGCTTCGGGTAGTCGGGTACGTTGGTGCCCGTGGGCGTCCACGCCACGCGCGCCGGGCTGCGGTAGAACTCGACCAGGCCGCCGAGCTTGGGCGCCAGATCGGTCATGGCCTTGCTCTGGATATCGCTCTCGCGGATCGGCGTCAGCCCGACGATGGTCTTCTTCAGCGACGTGGTCTTGGCGGTGATGAACTGCGCATACAGCCAGGCCGCGGCCGTCTTGTTGGCGTCGTGCGCCGCGAAGAAGGTCCACGAACCCACGTCCTGGTAGCCGTTCTGCATGCCTTGCTTCCAGTACGGGCCGTTCGGGCCGGGCGCCATGCGCCACTTCGGCGTGCCGTCGGCATTGACCACAGGCAGCCCCGGCTTGGTCATGTCGGCGGTGAAGGCCGTGTACCAGAAGATCTGCTGCGCGATCTGGCCCTGGGCCGGCACCGGGCCGGCTTCGCCGAAGGTCATGCCGGTGGCCTCTTTCGGCGCGTACTTCTTCATCCAGTCGACGTACTTGGTGAGCGCGTAGACGCCGGCCGGCGAGTTGACCGCACCGCCGCGCGACACCGACGCACCCACCGGCGTGCACTTGTCGGCCGCGACGCGGATGCCCCATTCGTCCACCGGCATGCCGTTCGGGATGCCGATGTCGGCCGTGCCGGCCATCGACAGCCACGCGTCGGTAAAGCGCCAGCCCAAGCTGGGGTCCTTCTTGCCGTAGTCCATGTGGCCGTAGATCGGCTTGCCGTCGATGGTCTTCACGTCCTCGCTGAAGAACGCGGCGATGTCCTCGTAGGCACTCCAGTTCAGCGGCACACCCAGCTCGTAGCCATACTTGGCCTTGAACTTGTCCTTCAGATCCTGGCGTGCGAACAGATCGGCGCGGAACCAGTACAGGTTGGCGAACTGCTGGTCGGGCAGCTGGTACAGCTTGCCGTCCGGCGCGGTGGTGAAGCTGGTGCCGATGAAGTCCTTGACGTCCAGCCCAGGGTTGGTGAACTCCTTGCCCTTGCCAGCCATGTAGCCGGTCAGGTCGAGGATCTTGCCATAGCGATAGTGCGTGCCGATCAGGTCGGAGTCGCTGATCCAGCCGTCGTAGATCGACTTGCCCGACTGCATGCTGGTCTGCAGCTTCTCGACCACGTCGCCTTCCTGGATGAGGTCGTGCTTGACCTTGATGCCGGTGATCTCCTCGAAGGCCTTGGCGAGCGTCTTGCTTTCGTACTCGTGCGTGGTGATGGTCTCGGACACGACCGAGATTTCCTTCACCCCCTTGGCCTGCAGTTTCTTCGCAGCTTCGATGAACCATTTCATCTCGGCCATCTGCTGGTCCTTGGTCAACGTGGAAGGCTGGAACTCGCTGTCGATCCACTTCTTGGCTTCGGCCTCGCCGGCCCATGCGCCCTGACCGAGTGCCAGGGCGGCGGCCGCAAAGGCCACGGCATTCAAGCGCAGTTTCATCTCTGTCTCCTCCAATGTGCTTCCCGCTTGCTGTTGCAAGGCGCCGGCTGGGAAGTAAGGGCCGGCACCTCTTTTTTCGATGCGTCAGCCCTCCTTCATGACCAGGGCCAGCAGCAGCATCGACACCACGAAGCTGATCCAGATCGACGGCTCCTGCTCCAGGCCGAACCAGTCGATCATCTTTTCGCTGACCGCGACGAAGGCCAGGTTCAGGTAGGCGGCCGAGAGCAGGCCGATGAAGAGCCGGTCTCCGCGTGTCGTCGGTATCGGCAGGAAGCCCTTGCGCATGACAGTCGGCGACTTGAGTTCCCACACGGTCATGCCAACGAGCATCAACGCGATACAGGTGAAGAACACCGCCACCGGCAAGGTCCAGGCCATCCACTCAAACATCGCTGCCTCCTCAGACGCGGCCCATCGCGAAACCCTTCGCGATGTAGTTGCGTACGAAATAGATGACGATCGCACCGGGCACGATGGTCAGCACGCCGGCCGCGGCAAGCACGCCCCAATCCATGCCGGCGGCCGAAACGGTGCGTGTCATCGTCGCGACGATCGGCTTGGCGTTGACGCTGGTCAGCGTGCGTGCCATCAGCAGTTCGACCCAGCTGAACATGAAGCAGAAGAAGGCCGCGACGCCGACGCCGGCCTTGATCAACGGGATGTAGATGGTGAGAAAGAAACGCGGGAACGAGTAGCCGTCGATGTAGGCGGTTTCGTCGATCTCGCGCGGCACGCCGCTCATGAAGCCCTCCAGGATCCACACCGCCAGCGGCACGTTGAACAGCAGATGTGCCAACGCCACCGCGATGTGCGTGTCCATCAGCCCAAGCGTGGTGTAGAGCTGGAAGAAGGGCAGCAGGAACACGGCCGGCGGCGTCATGCGATTCGTCAGCAGCCAGAAGAACACATGCTTGTCGCCGAGGAACGAGTAGCGCGAGAACGCGTAGGCCGCGGGCAGCGCCACCCCCAGCGAGATCACCGTGTTGATGGCCACGTAGATCAACGAGTTGATGTAGCCCGAATACCAGGACTCGTCGGTGAAGATCGTGCGGTAGTGGTCGGTGGTGAAGTGCTGCGGCCACAGGCTGAAGGTCGACAGGATCTCCTCGTTCGTCTTGAAGGACATGTTGACCATCCAGTACACCGGCAGGATGGCGAACACCAGGTAGACGATCAGGAAGATCGTGCGCTTCTTGAAGCGTCTTTCATCCATGACCGGCCTCCGTCTTGTCGGCCGTGCCGACCCGCTGCATCCAGTTGTAGAGGATGAAGCACAGCAGCAGGATGATCAGGAAGTAGATCAGCGAGAAGGCCGCCGCCGGGCCCAGGTCGAACTGCCCGACGGCCTTCTGCGTCAGGTACTGCGACAGGAAAGTGGTCGCATTGCCGGGCCCGCCGCCGGTGAGCACGAAAGGCTCGGTGTAGATCATGAAGCTGTCCATGAAACGCAGCAGCACCGCGATCATCAGTACACCGCGCAGCTTGGGCAGCTGGATGTAGCGGAATACCGCGAACTTCGACGCGCCGTCGATGCTTGCCGCCTGGTAGTAGGCATCTGGAATCGCCCGCAGCCCGGCGTAGCACAGCAGCGCGACCAGCGGCGTCCAGTGCCACACATCCATCAGCAGCACGGTCAGCCAGGCGTGCGTGGCGTTGCCGGTGTAGCTGTAGTCGAAGCCCAGCGCGGCCAGCGCCGCGCCCATCAGTCCGATGTCGGTGCGGCCGTAGATCTGCCAGATGGTGCCGACCACGTTCCACGGGATCAGCAGCGAGATCGCCACCAGCACCAGCACGGCCGACGACGTCCAGCCCTTGGCCGGCATGGCCAGCGCCAGCGCGATGCCGAGCGGAATCTCCACTGCCAGCACGGCCAGCGAAAACACCATCTGGCGCCCGAGCGCGCCGATCAGGTCGTCGTCGCGCATCACCGCCTTGAACCACTCGGTGCCGACGAAGACGCGCCGTTCCGGCGAGATGATGTCCTGCACCGAATAGTTGACCACCGTCATCAGCGGCAGGATGGCCGAGAAGGCCACGCACAGCACCACCGGCACCACCAGCAGCCAGGCCTTCTGGTTCACCGGCTTCATGAGGCATTCCCCTGTCTCATGCGATCAGATCCTCGTCAACGTAGTAGCAGGTGTGCTCGCCGACGATGGACAGCCATACGGTCTCGCCGACCCGCGGAATGGTCTGCTCGGAACTCAGCCGCGCCCGCAACAGCGATGGATCGACCCCTTCGCCGACACTCGCGGTGACCAGCCAATAGGTGCCGATGTCCTGTGCCTGCGTGACGACGCCGGGCACCGCCCCGGGCTCGTTCGGCGCCGCGAGGCGCACGTATTCGGGCCGCACGCCGAGCGTGAATGCGCCCAGGCCGGACAACGCAGCCTTCGGCGCTGCGAGCCTGCGGCCCGCCACCTCGATGCCATCGGCGGCACCGCATGCCGCAAGAAAGTTCATGCCCGGCGAGCCGATGAAGTTGCCGACGAAGGTGTGGCGCGGGCGCTCGAACAGCTCCGACGCGGTGCCGATCTGCACCGCCTTGCCGCGCGTCATCACCACCACCTGCTGCGCGAAGGTCAGCGCCTCGACCTGGTCGTGCGTGACGTAGATCAGGGTCAGCTTCAGCTCGTGGTGGATCTGCTTGAGCTTGCGCCGCAGCTGCCACTTGAGGTGCGGGTCGATCACCGTCAGCGGCTCGTCGAACAGCACCGCACTCACGTCCTCGCGCACCAGGCCGCGGCCGAGCGAGATCTTCTGCTTGGCGTCGGCCGCCAGCCCGGCGGCGCGCAGGTTGAGCTGGCCGCTCATGTCGAGCATCTCGGCCACCTGGCCGACGCGCTGCTTGATGCGGTCGGCCGGCACGCCGCGGTTGCGCAACGGGAAGGCCAGGTTCTCGGCCACCGTCATCGTGTCGTAGATGACCGGGAACTGGAACACCTGCGCGATGTTGCGCTGCTGCGGCGTCAGCCGCGTGACATCGCGGCCGTCGTAGCTCAAGCCGCCCTGCGACGGCGTGACCAGGCCCGAGACGATGTTCAGCAGCGTCGTCTTGCCGCAGCCCGAGGGGCCGAGCAGCGCATAGGCACCGCCGTCCTCGAACGTCATCTTCAGCGGCAGCAGCGCATAGTCCTCGTCGCGCTGCGGGTTCGGCCCGTAGGCGTGTGCCAGGTCGAGTTCGATGCGTGCCATATCAGCTCACATCCACCGAATGGGCTTCTGGTGGTGCCACCAGCAACTCGCCACGCTCGCCGAAGACGAAGACCTGCGTCGGGTTCAGGTACAGCGTGATCGGCGAGCCGAGGGTGAAGACATGCACGCCGGGCAGTTGCGCCACGACTTCGCCGATGGCGGTATCGACGTGCACGAAGGTGTCCGAGCCGGAGATCTCGGCGAGTTCGACACTGCCGGGCAGGCTCAGGTCGCCGTCGCGGCCTTGCACGCGCAGCGAACTGGCGCGGATGCCGACGGTGCGCGCGGCTGCGGCACTGTCCGTGGCAACGGAGGGCAAGCGCAGCGCGAGGCTCAACCCCGACGGCAAGCTGACACCGTTCGCCGCAGCCCGGCCCTCGACCAGGTTCATCGGCGGGTCGCTGAAGGCGCGCGCCACGCGGATGGACTGCGGCCGGTGGAAGACGTCGGCCGTCGGGCCGTATTGCAGCAGCTCGCCGGCATCCAGCACGGCGGTATAGCCGCCGAGCAGCAACGCCTCGGTCGGCTCGGTGGTGGCATAGACGACGGTCGATTCGCCGCTGGCGAACAGCGCGCTGAGTTCCTCGCGCAGTTCCTCGCGCAGCTTGTAGTCCAGGTTGACCAGCGGCTCGTCGAGCAACATCAGCGGCGCCTGCTTCGCCAGCGCGCGCGCCAGCGCCACGCGCTGCTGCTGGCCGCCCGACAACTCGGAGGGCAGGCGCTTCAGGAAGGGCTCGATGTGCAGCTTGGCCGCCAGTTCCGCGACGCGTGTCTCGATCGCCGCCGCCGTGTGCGCGCCACGCAGTCGCAGCGGCGAGGCGATGTTGTCGGCCACCGTCATCGACGGATAGTTGATGAACTGCTGGTAGACCATCGCCACGTTGCGCTGACGCACCGGCACGCCGGTCACGTCCTGGCCATCGGCGAGCACCTGGCCGGCGCTGGGCTTGTCCAGGCCGGCCATCACGCGCATCAACGAGGTCTTGCCGGCCTGCGTGGCGCCGAGCAGCACCGTCACCGCCAGCGGCACCAGCCTCAGGTCCAGCGGATACAGGTGCACCTGCGCCCCGACCCGCTGTTCGATGCCCTTGAGCATCAGTTCCATGCGCGCTCCTCGATCGGCGCCGGGTCGGCGTCGGCCTGCTCTGCCACGGCCGGCCAGTGTGCCGCACACCAGGCGGCCACCGCGGCGCGTGCCGCCGGGTCCAGATGCAGGCCGAGCTTGGTGCGGCGCCACAGCACGTCGGCGGCGGTGCGCGCCCACTCGCAGCGGTGCAGATAGTTCAGTTCGGCCTCGAACAGACCCGGCGCCACCTCGGCGCCGAGCGCACCATCGCCGAGCAGCTGGCCCACGCGCGAGCCGTAGCCACGCGCCCAGCGCAGGCACAGCGCTGTCGGCAACTGCGGGTGGCGCAGCGCCAGCGCCTGCACAAAACGCAGGAAGTCCGTGTCCGGGCGCATCGGCTTGCCGATCCAGTCGCTCAGATCACCGCCGGGCAGGAACGCGCCGCGGGTCCAGGCGCCGCGCGCCGGGGCCTGCGCCTCGGCGTGAGCCCGAGCCGGCGGCGCGCACAGCAGATCGGCGGCCTCTTCGGCGAGCTTGCGAAAGGTGGTGATCTTGCCGCCCCACACCGACAGCAAGGGTGCCGCCGCGACGCCGCCATGGCCGGTGTCGAGCTCGAGCTCGTAGTCGCGCGTCACGGCAGACGGGTCGCCGGACTCGTCGTCGAGCAGCGGGCGCACGCCCGAATAGCTCCACACCACGTCCGACGGCCGCACCGCGCGCTCGAAATAGCGGCTCGCCTGCTCGCACAGGTAGTCGACCTCGCCGGCGTCGATGTGCGCCGCGCCGATCGCGCCGTGGTGTTCGACATCGGTGGTGCCGATGAGCGTGAACTCGCCTTCGTAGGGGATGGCGAAGATGATGCGCTTGTCGGGGTTCTGGAAGATGTAGGCATGGTCGTGCTCGAACAGCTTGCCCACCACCACATGGCTGCCCTTGACCAGCCGCAATGCCTTGCGTTCCGGCGCATGCGCCTGCTCGAAAAGAAACTGTGCCGCCCAGGGCCCGGCGGCGTTGACCAGCGCGCGTGACCTGAGCTCGAACGATTCGCCGTCGGCACGCTGTAGCCGCAGTTGCCATTGCTCTTCACCGCGCTGCGCATCGACACAGGCACAGCGGGTCAGCACCGTTGCGCCGCGTTCGGCGGCGTCCATCGCGTTCAGCACCACCAGCCGGGCGTCGTCGACCCAGCCGTCGGAATAGACGAAGCCCTTGCTGAAGCCGCGCTTCAGCGATTTGCCGGCCACGTGCCGGCGCAAGTCGATGGTGGTCGATCCCGGCAGCACCTCGCGCCGCGCCAGATGGTCGTACAGGAACAGCCCGGTGCGCACCATCCACACCGGCCGCATGCCCGGGTCGTGCGGCATGACGAAGCGCAGCGGCCACATGATGTGCGGCGCGCTGCGCAGCAGCACTTCGCGCTCGGCCAGCGCCTTGCGCACCAGCGAGAACTCGTAGTACTCAAGGTAGCGCAACCCGCCATGGATCAACTTGGTCGACGACGATGAGGTGTGGGACGCCAGATCGTCCTTCTCGCACAGCAGCACCGACAGGCCGCGCCCGGCCAGATCGCGTGCGATGCCGACACCGTTGATGCCGCCCCCGACCACCAGCACATCGACGCTGGCCGGTGTGCCCGCAGCGCCGGACGCGCATGCAGTTGCCGAGGCGGACTGGGTCGATGGCAAAAGCGAACTCGGATAAGGAGGTGTGCGTGGCACTCACATCGACGCCCTAGATCGGGGCATTGATCGGAGGGCGAGTATGTTCGCTTTGTTTTCGGTCAGCCCCCGCAGATACCCTGATACAGGTTCGTATCGATTCGCTTAGATTTCCGGCGGATGCAACAACTCCATCCGCGCCAGGTCCGCTTGATCGAAGAAGTTCGCCAGGTCGGCAGCCTCAGCGTCGAGGCCCTGGCCGATCGTTTCGGCGTCACCTTGCAGACCGTGCGGCGCGACGTGCGCCTGCTGGCCGAAGCCGGCCTCCTGGCGCGCTTTCATGGCGGCGTGCGCGTGCCCGGCTCGACGACGGAGAACATCGCCTACCGCCAGCGCCAGCGGCTGAACGACGATGCCAAGCGCCGCATCGCCAAGGAAGTGGCGCGCGCCGTGCCGAACGGCTGTTCACTGATCATGAACATCGGCACCACCACCGAAGCGATCGCGCACGAGTTGCTGCAACACCGCGGCCTACGCGTCATCACCAACAACCTGAACGTGGCGGCCATCCTCAGCGACCACCCGGATTGCGAACTGATTGTCGCCGGCGGCCTGGTGCGCTCGCGCGACCGCGCCATCGTCGGCGAGGCGACGGTCGAGTTCGTGCGCCAGTTCAAGGTCGACATCGGGCTGATCGGCATTTCGGGCATCGAGGCCGACGGCTCGCTGCGGGATTTCGACTACCGCGAGGTGAGCGTGGCACGGGCGATCCTGGCGCAATCGCGCGAAGTCTGGCTGGCCGCCGACCACAGCAAGTTCAATCGCCCGGCGATGGTGGAACTGGCACGGCTCGACCACCTGGACCGGTTGTTCACCGATGCAGAACCGCCGCCGCCCTTCCCGCAGCTGCTGACCGAGGCCGCCGTGCAGTGCATCGTCGCCGCATGAGGCAGGCGCAGTGGCGTTTGCGCATCCGGTCAGGGAAAACGCCGAATGGGCTTGCGAAACAAAAGAGCAAAAATGATTTGATGCGAACTAAATCGAACATTCGAACAGGCTGATTCGCAAAGCCGTCCCGACGCCAGTCGCCGGCGTTCCCGATTCCCCCACTTTCCACCCACGAGGAGCTTCCATGTCTGGATCTTTGGGTCGAGCAAGCCGGGCGGCGGCCGCCGTGTTGGCGGTCGCGGTCCTGTCCAGCGCCGCGTTCGCCGCCGATGTCGAACTGCTGCCCGGCGGGCTGATGTCGCCGACGACCAAGGAGCAGACCCAACCCAACCAGTTCAAGAAGGCACCGCCGTGGCGCATCGGCGTTTCCTTCGGCGGCGTGGGCAACACCTGGATCGTGCAGATGATCCAGGAGATGAAGTACACGGCGGCGCAGAACAAGAACATCAGCGAGTTCATCTTCGTCGAAGCCAACTGGCAGGCCGCCAAGCAGGTGTCCGACGTCGAGGACCTGCTGACGAAGAAGGTCGACGCCATCATCATCGGTCCGATCTCCGCCGCCATCGGTGCGCCGCTGGCCGAGAAGGCCGTCAAGGCCGGCATCCCGGTGGTCGTGTTCGGCGCCTTCGGCAAGGCCATGCAGTCGAGTGTCGAGATCGGCGCCGGCGGTGAGATCTTCGGCCAGCAAGGCGGCGACTACCTGAAGAAGGAACTCAAGGGCAAGGGCAGCGTGTGGGCCTTCCGCGGCATCGCCGGTGTCGACGAAGAAACGCTGCGCTACAACGGGTTCAAGAAGTCGCTGGCCGGCACCGACATCAAGATCACGCAGGAGGTCTTCGGCGACTGGGGTTATGCCAAGGGCAAGCAGCTGTGCGAGAACCTGGTGCTGTCGGGCAATGCGGTCGACGGCATCTGGTTCTCGGGCGCGGAGATGACGCGCGCCTGCCTCGACGTCTTCAAGGAAAGCGGCAAGCCGCTGGTGCCGATGACCGGCGAGGGCAACAACGGCTTCCTGCGCGTGTGGAAGCAGACCGGCGTGAAGAGCATCGCGCCGCTGTTCACGCCGGGCCTGGGCCCGGCCACGGTGCGCGCTGCGGTGGCGCTGCTCGAAGGCAAGCCGATGTACCGCTCGTACTTCTCGTCGCCGCCCCCGGTGAACCAGGCCGACCTGGACAAGTTCTACCGCCCCGACCTGAGCGATGCCTTCTGGCTGCCGTCGACCTTGCCCGAGGCGACACTGAAGGAAACCTTCCGCCGTTGAGCACCGAAGTTTCGCGGCGATGAACGTCGACAGTGCGGCCGCGGCGTCGCACGGCGGGCGGCCGCCGCCGATCGTGCTGCGCGGCATGTGCAAGGCCTTCGGCGCGGTCGCGGCCTTGCACGATGTGAGCCTGACCGGCCAGGCCGGCTCGGTGCACGCCATCACCGGCGAAAACGGCGCGGGCAAGTCCACGCTGATGAAGCTGCTCGCCGGCGTGCACCAGCCCGACGCGGGCGAGCTGTTCATCGACGGCCAGCTGCGCCAGCTGCACAGCCCGGCGGCGGCGCGCCACGCCGGCATCTCCACGGTGTTCCAGGAACTCACCGTGCTGCCCAACCTGAGCGTCGCCGAGAACCTGCTGCTCGGCCGCGAGCCCACGCGCTTCGGCTGGCTCGGCCGCCGCGGCATGCAGGCCGAGGCGCGTGCGGTGCTGGCGCGCATCGGCATCGATCTGGAGCCGCAGCGTGCCTGCGGCTCCTTAAGCATCGGCGAACAACAACTGGTGGAAATTGCCAAGGGCGTGTCCACCGACGCCAAGGTGTTCATCTTCGACGAGCCGACCGCGCCGCTGAACCGCGCCGAGGTCGACAAGCTCGAAGCCCTGATCGGCGCGTTGAAGGCGCAGGGCAAGCTGATCTTCTACATCAGCCATCGGCTTGACGAGATCTTCCGCCTGTGCGACACAGTGACGGTGCTGAAGGATGGCCAGTGGGTGGCGACCGAGCCGATCGGTGCATTGACCCACGAGTCGCTGATCACGCTGATGGTCGGGCGCCCTTTGCAGGCGTTGTTCCCGCCGCGCAGCAACAAAGCACCCGGTGCCGCCGCACTCGACATGCGCAGCCTGACGCTACGGGCCGGCGGCGCGACCGCTCGGCTGCAACTGCGCCGCGGCGAGATCGTCGGCCTGGGTGGGCTGGAGGGCCAGGGCCAGCGCGAGATCGTGCGCACACTGGCCGGCGTAGTGCGGCCCCACCACAGCGACATCGTGCGCAGCGCGCGCGGCGGCGACACCACGCGCTTCGACCCGCGCGACGGGGTGGTGCGGATCGTGCGCCAGGGCGTCGGGCTGATCCCCGAGGACCGCAAGCTCGAAGGCCTGTACCTCGAGCTGCCGATCGCCGACAACATCGGCCTCGGGCTGTTGCGTGGTCGGGGGCTGGTGCGTGCGGCACCGCGCCAGCGGGCGGTGCTCGAACGCATCGCCGAACAACTGCAACTGCGTGCCCGCGACCTGGCGCAGGATGCCGGCGAGTTGTCGGGCGGCAACCAGCAGAAGGTGATGGTCGGACGTTGGCTGGCCGCCGGCGTCGACACGCTTCTGATCGAACAGCCGACACGCGGCGTCGATGTCGGCGCCAAGGCCGAGATCTACGGCCTGCTGCGCGCCTTCGTCGAACAAGGTGGCGCGGTGCTGGCATTGTCGTCCGACCTGATCGAACTGATCGGCCTGTGTGACCGCATCCTGATGGTGCGCGGCGGGCGCATCGTCGGCGATGTGCCCGCCGCCACCGCCACCGAAGAGAGCCTGCTGGCGCTGGCGCTGTCCGACAGCCCTGCCGACGCTGCCCACACAGGCGCCGATGTGCGGCCTGAGGTCAACGCATGAGATCGATCCGCTCCGGCGTCAGCCGCTACACGCTCGGCCTGCCGATGTTGCTGTTCGCGGTGCTGGCCCTCGCCGTGCCCAGCTTTCTGGCGCCGCAGAATCTGGCCAACATCAGCGGCCAGATCACCGCATTGCTCATCGTCACGCTCGGGCAACTGGTGGTGGCGCTGGTTGGCGGCATCGATCTGTCGGTGGGCAGCGTGGTCAGCATCGCCAGCTGCCTGGTGGCCACGCAGAGCGACCCGCTGTCGGGCATCACGCTGGCGCTAGCGCTGGGGTTGGCGGTCGGGCTGGTCAACGGCGCCGGCGTCGCGCTGGCCGGCATCCACCCGCTGATCATGACGCTGGCCAGCATGACCTTCCTGCAGGGCTTTGCCTTTCTCCTTCTGCCGATCCCGGGCGGCCAGATCGCGCCGGCGCTGGGGCAGCTGGCCAACGGCAAGCTATG
>Ga0315912_10004872_pt1 | contig 12490 bp, 15 predicted proteins | sample VfabasoilMG_FD_204469 | JGI IMG/M metagenome (GOLD analysis project Ga0315912, IMG submission 204469) | Garden soil microbial communities collected in Santa Monica, California, United States - V. faba soil | ecosystem: Environmental > Terrestrial > Soil > Garden | place: USA: California... | reverse complement strand
ATCAGGATGTGCAGGGCGATCTGTATGAGTATATGCTGGGTCACATGCAGTTTGCGGGGCGCGGTGGACAGTTCCGCACGCCGCGGCATATTATCCGCATGATGGTGCAGATGGTGGACCCGAAGCCGCGCGAGCGCATTGGCGATCTGGCAGGCGGGACGGGTGGGTTTCTCGTCAACGCGCACCAGTATATTTTGGAGAAGGCTACGTCGGCGGGGATTTTGGAGTACGATGCCGAGGGGCAGGCACACCATCTGATCGGCGACCAGTTATCGGCGGCGGAAAGAACGTTCATGTCGTCGAAGAAATATTTGCGGGGCTTCGATAATGATTCGGGCATGACCATCCTGCGGATCGGGTCGATGAATCTGATGCTGCACGGGATCGAGTCGCCGCAGTTCTATTACATGGATTCGCTGTCGAAGTCGTTCGATGATGAGCGCGAGTATGATGTGATCCTGATGAACCCGCCGTTCAAGGGCGCGGTGGATAAGGGCGGCGTTCATCCCATGCTGCCAGCGGATACGACGAAGAGCGAATTGCTTTTTCTGCATTTGATTTTGCGCGCGCTGGATATGGGCGGACGGGCGGCGGTGATCGTGCCCGATGGGGTGCTGTTCGGGTCGAGCCGCGCGCATGTGGAGGTGCGTCGCAGGATCATCGAGGAGAATCGGCTGGACGGGGTGGTGTCGATGCCTTCGGGTGTGTTCAAGCCGTACGCGGGGGTGAGCACGGCGGTGCTGTTCTTCACGCGCGGCGCGCAGACGAAGGACATCTGGTTCTATGATATGGCGCACGATGGTTTTTCGCTGGATGATAAGCGGGTGGCGGTTTCAGAGAATGACATTCCAGATGTGATCGATTGTTGGAATCATCGCTTCGATAAGAAGTTTAGAGAGACGAGGGAAAAGAGAATTGGAGAATTGAGGGGATTGCTTGCGCCGATGAAAGAGGAACGGCTGAGTTTGCAAAAGGAAATAAACCGCCTCACTTTTCGAACTGGCAATTGATTCGACCCCCTCCCTGCCTCCCCCAAATACGACAACACAAACTCTGAATGCGGATTCAGCATCTCCCTCGTCGGATTTGGGGGAGGTGCCCGACAGGGCGGTGGGGGTCGCTCTTTCCGAAGCCCAAGCCAAACTCGCCAACCTCAATTCTCTAATCTCCAATCCTCAATCTGAACTTGATCGTCTGACCCGCCAGTTCTGGGTGACGAAGGAACAAGTGAAGGCGAACAAGTATGATCTCTCTGCCAGCCGCTACCGTCAAGTGGATGCGGACGCTGTCTATCACGAGCAGCCGTCTGTGACGCTGGAACGGTTGGCGCGGTTGGAAAGTGTGATGCTGAGTGAGATTGAAGAAATAAAGAAAATGATGAAGGCTGAATGATGAAGGATGAATATGAATCAGCCATTCGTTGAGTTGCAAGATGTTTGTCGCTTTATCAGCGGCGGTACGCCAAGCACAAAAGTTCCTGAATATTTCATGGGAACTATTCCTTGGATTACTGGCGCAGATCTGAACGGCAATGTGATAACAAAGGCACGACAATACATTACCGAAGAAGCAATTCAGAACTCGGCAACAAATATTGTCCCAAAAGGAAATATTTTGCTTGTCACTCGTACTGGCGTTGGGAAAGTTGCTGTCGCTGGTGTTGATATTTGCATAAGTCAAGATTTCACTGGGTTGGAACTTGATAAAACAAAAGTTGATGAATGGTATTTGCTTTATTATTTACGCTCTCAAGAAGAAGCACTAACTTCTCAACAACGTGGCGCGACAATTCAAGGAATTACAAGAGATGTAGTTGAAACTCTGAAAATTCCCCTTCCGCCGCTGACCGAGCAAAAGCGGATTGCGTCCCTGCTGAGGCGCGCCGACCGCCTGCGCTTCGTGCGGCGGACTGCGCACGATCTCGGCGATGCCCTGCTCCAGTCCGTGTTTTTGGAGATGTTTGGAAAACCAGAAGAAAACCCCAAAGGTTTTGACGTTTTTGAATTAGGTGAAATCGGAACTTTAGATCGTGGACGTTCCAAGAATCGTCCGAGAAATGCGCCAGAACTTTATGGCGGTAAATATCCCTTTATTCAAACTGGTGATATTGCCAATGCGGGCAGTTACATCAGCTCATATCAACAAACTTATTCAGATTTAGGTTTGAAGCAAAGCAAAATGTGGAAAGCGGGAACTCTGTGCATTACGATTGCCGCCAATATTGCTAAAACAGCAATTCTGACTTTCGATGCTTGTTTCCCCGATAGCGTTGTTGGTTTCGTGCCAAATAAAGAGAAAACCAATGTTGAGTATGTTCAATATTGGCTTTCATTCAAACAGAAAGAACTTGAAGATAACGCTCCTGAATCTGCACAAAAGAATATCAACTTGGAAATTCTTCGTGGCTTGGCAATCCCTGTCCCACCGCTGAGCCTGCAAGAAGAGTTTGCGGGCGTGGTGGCGCGGGTCGAGTCCCTGCGGGGGCGGATGGGGGAGAGTGAGAGACAGGTCGAGGGGTTGTTTGAGAGTCTGCTGGCGGAGGCGTTCTCGTGAAAAGACCTGACAGGTTTTCACGAGAGTCTTGCGATCAGAGACTCATGTCCGCGCGTGGGTTGCGATGGAGTTGCGTCACGGTGAAACCTGTCAGGTCTGGATCTAGGAGATAATTTATGCCGAGCGACATACCACCTCTAACTTTTGGAACCTTCTTTCATATCTATAATCGCGGAAACAATGGCGAGAATATCCTTATTCAAGAACGAAATTATGCTTACTTCATGGAATTGTGGTGGAAGCACACATACCAAGTCTTTGAAACTTGGGCGTTTTGCCTGCTCAGAAATCATTTTCATGTTGCTGGATTCTTCAAGAACAAGGAAGATTTAGAAGGTCTCAAGATAAAAGAACCCAGTCAATATTTTTCAAACTTCTTCAATGCTTATTCACGGGGATTGAATATTGCCATACAGAGAACAGGCGCGTTGTTTGAACGCCCCTTCAAGAGAATTCCCGTAGATAGTGAAGCCTATCTCATGCGCTTGATTATTTACATTCATCAGAATCCACAGAAGCATAAATTCGAGGAAGATTTTCGTGATTGGAATTATTCGTCATATCACGATTTGACAGGGAATATCTCAACCAGATTGCAAAGAGACAAGGTCTTGCAACTGTTTGGGAGTCGTGAAGACTTTGTCAGAATTCATCAGGAAGTTCAACCTTTGGATGATATTTATGATGAGGAGTAAAAGACCTGACAGGTTTCCGCAGGAGTCTTGCGTTCGGAGTCTCATGTCCGCGCGTGGGTTGCGATTGAGTCGCGTCACGGTGAAACCTGTCAGGTCTGAACTTGCGGGCGTGGTGGCGCGGGTCGAGTCGCTGCGTGGGAGGATGGGGGAGAGTGAGAGGCAAGTCGAGGAGTTGTTTGAGAGTCTGCTGAGTCAGAGTTTTGGAGGAGTCTAAATATGCCAAAAACAACAAGCAAACCAAAGATTAGTGGTGTTGACCCTGATTATGTTCGTATGTATTTTCAATATCAAGTTGACCGAATCAATAAACATGAAGAACAATCTCTCAATATAACAAATATAGTTCTTACGATTAGCGCAGCAATAATCACTTTTGGCTTTAGCAACAAACAGTCGGTGGGTTCTATCTTTGTATTGTTTTTGCCTGTAGTTATTGTTGTGATCAATTTATTTGCAATTCTTCATATCAGAAATAGAGGAAGTTGGATTTCTCAACACCAGGTTCGTGCTAGGCGCATTATGGAGAAATATGTACCAGATTTGTATGCGCTAGACCAAGAAACGATAATACCAATAAAAAGGTTTGCGGTTGGTAAAAAGAGAATACAAAATGTTATACATTTCCTTTTCATTCTTATTGGTGTCGCACTTTTAGCGATTTTAGTTATGGAGTTACTCGGTGTTTCGATTCCATAATTCACTCATATGCACACTGAGTCTGCAAGAAGAGTTTGCGGGCGTGGTGGCGCGGGTCGAGTCCCTGCGGGGGCGGATGGGGGAGAGTGAGAGGCAGGTCGAGGGGTTGTTTGAGAGTCTGCTGGCGGAGGCGTTTGAGCAATAGCCCAGCCCCCTCTGTCCTACGGACATCTCCCCCAAATACGACGATAGAAATTTGGGAGGCGAAGGAATACTACGTCTCGTCGGATTTGGGGGAGTCTGTGCTGTGCCAACTGAGAGTTGCCTGAATGAATATAATATCGAAATGAATATCTTTATTAAAGCCCAAGTTGAAGTTTCCCCCTCCCCAAATCCGACAGTTCCACCGTCGTATTTGGGGAGGGAAGGGGTGGGGCAGAATGCGAGCAACCATGCCTCGTAAAAAACGCAGTAACCCCAAAACCATGCACAATGCGGGCAAACTCCGCAAGAACCCAACTCCTGCCGAACGCAAACTCTGGTCAAAGATAAGAAACGATCAATTGGAAGTTACCTTCCGCAGGCAACATGCCGTTGGCAACTACATCCCCGATTTCGTCTGCATCGAAAAGAAACTCATCATCGAACTCGATGGCAGTCAGCACTTGGAGCAGGAAGAGTATGATGAAGAAAGAACGAAATATTTGGAATCAGAGGGCTATAGAGTGATCCGCTTTTGGAATAATGCCATTATGAAAGACATCGAGGGCGTTATACTTGCCATTATGCAGGCAATGGAAGATGAAACCAATAAAGAATGAATTTCACTTTGGCTTTCCTGTGAACCCGCAAGAAAAGTTTGCCCCCTACTACCGGGGATCTTCGACGGACGTGGCGGCGCGGGTTGAGTCGCTGCCTGTCCCCGTTTGTTGGGGGCGGGGGTGGATGGGTGAGTCCACGCGACAGGTCGAGGGGTCGTTTGAGAGTCTGCTGGCGGAGGCGTTCGCGTGAAAGCCGTCCACGAATTTTTCACGAATACTCGAATGGATGGCACAATATTCGTGCATTCGTGGATGGTTTCCTGCTTTGCGGGCGTGGTGAGGCGGGTCGAGTCCCTCCCACTCGCTTTGCTCGGGGACTTCGTGCGGGGGAGGATGTCCGAGGGCGACGTGTCCCCGTCAGGGGAGAGGCAGGCGCCGTGTCGAGCTTGTCGAGACATCGAGGGGTTGTTTGAGTCGTTGTTGAGCGAGAGTTTTTCGTGATAAGACCTGGTGGTTTTCACGAGAGTCTGCCTGCGGGAATGCGAGTCAGTCAAGGAAACCCTTAGGGTCTCGAATGATGGTGTCCCAGACGGGAGAGGTGTGATATGGCGAATCAAGAACAACTAGAGATTTTAAAGCAGGGTGTCAGGGTTTGGAACAAGTGGCGAGAAGAAAACCCCAATGTAGAGATTGACCTCAGTAAGGCTGATCTCCACGAGGCACATCTCGTTAAAGTCGATTTCCACAGAGCCATTCTGGGTGGAACAAATCTTAGAGAATCCGACCTCCGCGAAGCTAATTTTTACAAAGCCGATCTCCATGGAGCTAATCTCAGAAGAGTCAATCTTTACAAAGCCAGCCTCGTTGAGGCTGATCTGAGTGAAGCCAGCCTCGGCAGAGCCGATCTTCGTAGAACCAATCTCGATAAAGCGGATCTCAGCAAAGCAAACCTGTTTAGGACCGATTTCCGTAACGCCAGTCTTAGTGAAGCTGACCTTAGTAAGGCTGATCTGAATGAAGCCAATCTGAGTGAAACAGAGCTCAGTGGAGCCAATCTGCGTGAAGCTAATCTGAGTGAAGCCAATCTGAGCGAAGCCAATCTGAGCGGAGCCAACCTCTCTGCCGCGTATCTCTTTGAAGCCGACCTCAGCGAAGCGAATCTCACCAAAGCCAATCTTACTAAAGCCGATCTCTTTGAAGCGAACCTGACTGAAGCAAATCTCACTGCGGCTGATCTCAAGGGCGCCAACCTGCGTGAAGCCGACCTGCATCGAGCTGATTTCCGTGAAGCCAATCTCAGTGAGGTCATTTTCAGCGGGGCAAACCTTAATGAAGCCAATCTTAGTGGAGCTGATCTTACTGGAGCCGATCTTAGTTTCGCAATTTTAGTAGGAACAAGAATTGATAAGGCAAAGATTTCGGGAATTTCGATCTATGGAGTTAGTGTTTGGGATTTGAATGGAGAACTTGAAGAGCAAAAAGACCTGATCATTACCCGTACAGGGGAACCTATCATTACCGTTGATAATATTAAAGTTGCTCAATTTATCTATCTGATTTTGAATAATGAAGAGATTCGAGATGTACTGAATACAGTCACATCCAAATCCGTTCTAATTCTTGGGCGCTTTTCTATTCCGGAACGCAAGGCGATTCTTGACGCTTTGAGAAACAAGCTACGTGAATATAACCTTTTGCCAATTGTCTTTGATTTCGACCGTCCTACGGATAAAGACTTCACCGAAACGATTAAAACACTGGCAGGTCTTTCACATTTCGTGATCGCAGATGTGACGAACCCGAAATCATCTCCGCTTGAATTGCAGGCAACCGTTCCTGATTATCAAATACCTTTTGTGCCGATTATTCAAGAAGGAGAAAGTCCCTTTGCAATGATGGTTGATTTGCAGAAGAAATATAACTGGGTGTTAAATACGGTAACATACGACTCCATGGAAACATTGATCAAAGTATTGAAACCTTTGATTATTGATCCTGCCATGAAGAAACGCCAAGAATTGAGACTTATCAAAGCACAGAAACCAGAAGTAATTTCGGGTAAAGATTTCCTGGAAAAGGGAAAAGTATGAATAGAAGAGTTCATCCTGTGCTGCGGAGACGCGTCGCAGGTTGAGTCCGTTCTACGTACTGAAAGTCTCTTATAAATTCGGCTGTTGCCTTTTATCGACATACTAATTTCAAAAAAGAGGAATCGATGGAAAATTCAGGACAAAAAATCCGGAAGAAAAACCCTATTGTGCTGGTGATCGGCATTTTGATCTTACTGCTTGCCTGTCTGTTTTTTAGCGGGGCAGTACTGATCGATGTGGCCGGTGCAAAAGCCACCGGGAAACTCTCCAATGCCGCAAAGAACTGCTCTCCCGGCAAGACCTGCTGGACGGGCAAGATGGACTTCACTACTACAGACGGTGAACAAGTCTCGTTATATCCGCTCACAGCTCCCATGCTGTTCGACCTCGATCCATTCCTAAGCGGCAGATCGTATGAAGAATATGGAGAGTATCAGGTGCGGTATCTCGAAAGCTTTCCGCAAGTGGCGAAGGTCAAGCTGGCGTTTTTTCTTGAATACATCAATACACTCTGCGTGCTTGGCTTGGGAGGCATCGTAACGTTGTTCGGTCTCGCGAGCGTACGCGGTACCCCGGATAAACCAAATAAACCGCTCGTGCTCGACCTCAGCAAATGGAGAAAAAAATAACGTTGGAATAATGCCATTATGAAAGACATCGAGGGCGTTATACTTGCCATCATGCAGGCAATGGAAGATAAAACCAATCAATGAGGAGCGCATCACATGGCAAAGATCAACATCATCACTAAAGGACGTTCAGGAACGATCCAATACATCGAAGGCTCGTTGTTCAAAAAGAACACCTGTGAATTCTATTGGGAATTTGGCGGAGCGGACACGGTCGCCATCATCTGGTTCCCGAAAACCGATGCCGAGTGGGATAAGAAATACTCGTGGGCGGCAGGGCGGCGGATGGAGATCGTCAAAGACATGGCAGAACAGGTCCGCAAGAAGCAGGCTCCATCGTCCACGCTGAAGTGGGAAGAAGGAACCGTGCTTTTGGTCAGTGGGTAAATGGAATAGTCCGTCTCTACTCAACTCAACCTCAAACAATTCGTATGACCGATGATTTCACTCCACCCTTCTATCTAAGAAGCGCCTTTGCTCAAACTCTCCTGGCCAGCCGCAAGATCGGCGCTCAGGGAAAGAATCCCATGCTGGATTCTGCCAGAGAAGTGATTCTGAACCTGCTGGACGATATCAAGCTTCAGGGGTTTTATTCGCCTCAAGCAAACAGACCGACCAAAGGCGTGGTCACGCTCTTGCATGGATGGGAGGGTAGTGCCAATTCTGTATACATTCTGCGTACCGGGAGATTTTTCTACGAGAATGGCTTTTCTGTGTTTCGACTGAACTACAGGGATCATGGTGACACGCATCACCTCAACCCCGGGCTGTTCTACGCCATTTTGCTGGATGAAGTCTTTGGCGCGGTTCAACAGGTTGCGCAGTACGAAAGCGGACTTCCCTTTTACCTGGTCGGGTTTTCAATGGGTGGTAACTTCGCCCTGCGCATCGCCCGTAAATGCGCTGAACAACCGATTCGCAACCTGAAACACATCACCAGCATCAGCCCGGTGCTCGACCCGGAAAAATCAACGAAAGCCATTGACTCGTATCCCCTGCTTCGAAAATATTTCCGTGAGAAATGGTCACGCTCACTGCTGAAAAAGCAAACCTGTTTCCCGGACCTGTATGATGTCCGTGAGGTACTAACGCTCAGAACGATTGAGGAAATGACCGATGCAATGCTCCAGCGTTACAGCGAATATAAAAGTTCGTCGGACTATTTTCGACGTTATGCAGTCCTGGGTGATGCACTGACGAGGCTCACCGTCCCTGTGACCATGATTACTGCACAGGATGACCCGATCATCCCTGTAGAGGATTTTTACAATTTGAAACTGCATCCATCCACAGAACTCATTATTCATCGTTATGGCGGGCACAACGGATTCCTGCAGGCTTTGTCTGGCAGGACTTGGTATGAGAAGAGAATAATGGATCGTTGGAAAATGTAACCTGAACCGAAACCTCACCTTCAAATGGTATACTGCCCAAGTCTTTTATCTCAGCCATGGAGGAATTACCTTGTTTTCAAAGTTTTCGTCTCGATTCTTAAGTCTTGTATGTATATTCCTGGTGGGATGTAGCGCCTCACAACCTGCGGCGACAGCGACTCCGCTTCCTCCGTCAAGCACTCCGAGTCCCACTTCTCTTCCAACCGAAACCCCGACAGCCACTGCTGTACCTCCCACGCCCACGATCATCCCGACCAGTGCGGTCTCTTTGCGTGAATTGGCGTCCCAGCGCGGCATCTTGTTCGGCGCCGGAGTGTCTGCACAGCAACTTGCCGAGGACGAGTACGGCGCTTTGGTTGCCCGCGAGTTCAACCAGATCACGGCAGATAATGCCATGAAGTTCAAATCACTACAACCGATTCGAACCGTTTTTGATTTCAAGGTCGCCGATAAACTGGTTGCATTTGCTCAACAAAATGAAATGCAAGTCCGCGGTCACACACTGGTTTGGCATCAGCAACTGGCTGGTTGGGTCGAGAACGGGGACTTTACTCGTGACGAAATGATCGCCATTCTCAAAGACCATGTTACCACCGTGGTCAGTCATTATCGCGGACAGGTGGCGTATTGGGATGTGGTCAATGAAGCCATTGCAGACGAAGACGGCTCCCTGCGTGATACGGTCTGGCTCAGGACGATCGGTCCTGAATATATCGATATGGCATTCCAGTTTGCCCGCGAGGCAGACCCGGACGCGAAACTGTTCTACAACGATTACAACAACGAAGACATGGGGATGAAATCGAATGCCGTCTACGATCTGGTCAAGGGGATGATCGAACGCGGCGTCCCCATCGACGGTGTTGGATTGCAGATGCATCTTATTCTCGAGTCGCCTCCTCCAACGGCGGATGTGGTCGAGAACATGGAGCGTCTTGGCGACCTCGGGCTGGAAGTGCACATCACCGAACTGGATGTCCGCATGCAGGTTCCGCCCAGCGACAAGGACCTTTGGGATCAGGCAACGGTCTATAGCGACATGATGCAGGCGTGTCTGTCTGTTTCGAAGTGCAAGGTGTTCACTATTTGGGGTTTTAGCGACCGCCATTCGTGGATTCCCGGATTTTTCAGTGGATACGGCTCCGCTTTGATCTTTGACGAAGACTATAATCCCAAGCCTGCTTATCTGGCATTGCTCGATGCTTTGGCTGAGAAATAAAAAGCTATAAAAGATATGACCAATTGGCACACGAAATCACTCGGCGATGGTATGACCGCCTCCATGTCTTCAGACGAGATCAAGGAGGCGTTCCTGCGCCTCTTTCCTAGCCGGGACCTGCCTCTCGAACTGGCAGTTTTTACTCGCCTCGAATCGGAGGGTCGCCTCCACTGCGAAGTGATGGCATACTTTTCTCCAGCCGCTAAAGAACTCGCGAAAGCATTTGATGCGCAACCCTGTGACCGACCCTCTCGAACGGGCTTGGACCTGCTCGCCGGCGCGGAACATTCCTGGTCCGCCCTCTTCTCTGAAACGGATTGAAATGTCGCAGATATGACAGACTCTCAACCCAACAATCCTCTGCACGGCATCACTCTCGAAATGATTCTCACTCATCTCGTGGAACAATACGGCTGGGAGGAATTGGGCAGGCACATCACGATCAAGTGTTTTACGAACGACCCGAGCATCAAATCCAGTTTGAAGTTTTTACGCCGAACTCCCTGGGCGAGAAAGAAGGTGGAGGAGTTGTATCTATCGTCGCTTGAGTGATGATCGAACCTTCCCAACTTAACTAAAGGAGAGATGATATGACTGAACAGCGATCAAGATCACCGTTCTGGCAGGTAATGCTGTTTCTCGGTCTCAGTATCCTGTTTTCTGCATTGCCTTTTGTTTTTGCCCTGCTACTCAACAAGTCTAGTGTCGCACTTGCCGTCGGCATGGCTTGGTACGCGGTATTCCCGCCGATTATCCTGCTTATTCTCGCCTGGATTCTGTATCGCAGTGAGTCGAGCTGGGTTGTCCTTGCCGGACGACTGGCGATCAGTGTTGGCATCTGGTTTGGCTTGCAGGCATTGTTCGCGGCGCTGGTAAGGGTGCACATCCTGTTGCGACTCTTTGCGCTCCCGTCCACTTTGGCAGGCGGCAAGGGATACCTGCTGGGAACATTGATTTTTCTTGTCGGCGGCTTGGCGTTATGGATCGCCGGTCCGCGTCTTGGTTTATCCGGGCACATCGCACCCAGAAGAGTTGCCGCTTTATCCTTTCTTGGATTATCCATCCTTGGACCAATTCTGCTCATCGCACTGACCATTGTCCCGGCTACGATCCTTGCATCGGGTGAGCCGGAAGCTCCTACTCAGGATGAAGTTTTTGGTTACATCAGCGATGTCTACAATCTGGGAATCCGTCGTCCCGGGTGGCCCGCCACAGAGCAGGGAAAAGACTATCTTGTCAGCCAGCTTGAGTCGTTTGGCTTCGAGGATGTGAATGTTGAGCCAACCACCTTTGACTTATGGAAGGAAAACTCCTGGAGTCTGACTGTGGGAAATGAAGCCGATGCATGGCAACCGGAAACATTCTTCTTCCCATATAGCGGACCCACAACTCCAGACGGGGTGGAGGCTGAGATGGTATATGTCGGCAAGCCGACCGAAGAGAACTTTTCTACTGTTGATGTGACTGGCAGGATCGCTCTGGTTGATCTTCCGGCAACCGATATTTCCTGGGATCAGATGAAGTTGTTCACCTTCATGGCGTATGATCCGAATAACAGCGCTGATGGGTGGTCGCATCCCTACCCGATCGGCTGGCCCGCGCGTACCGCATACACTTTGGCGGAAGAACATGGTGCTGTTGGGCTGGTGGGAATATTGCACGGCTACCCTGAAATGGGAACCTTTGGTTACTATGCTCCATACGATGGTGAGCTCAGACCCTTACCCAGTTTGTATGTGCTGGACAAGGACTCTCAACGCCTGATCGATCAGACCCAACCCGGTGGCGCCCGCGCCCGGCTGGTGCTTGACGCAGATGTGTCCATGGGTGGCGGTACAGCTTGGTCAGTCTTTGGCGTCCTGCCCGGTCAACGCGACGATGTGGTGATGTTGCATACCCATTACGACTCTCCCTGGCAATCGGCTGTTGAGGATTCGAGTGGCGTTGGGATGGTGTTGGGTCTGGCTCGTTATTACGCCCAATTACCCGCCGACCAGCGCGAGTACACGATGGTCTTTTTCTTTGGAGGTTCCCACATGGTCGGCGAGGTTTCCAATACCGCCTTCATGGAAGCTCACAAAGACGACATCATATCCAAACTGGTGGTTGATATTGCAATCGAGCATATCGCCGACGACTTCAACCCCGGGTCTGTGACAACCGGCGACGCTGAGCCGCGTGGTACGTTTATCTTTGAGAATCCAGTGTTGGTGTCCACTTTAGTAGGGACGGTCGAAACGCATGATATCCACCGTATGTTGCTCTTTCCTACAGGTACACCGCTCGGCGTTCCAACGGACGCGGGAATGTTTTCCAGGGCGGGCTATCCGGTATCCACCATGATCTCCGGTCCTGTTTGGTTGTTTGATAACGACGATACGCTCGAGCGGGTGGCTGTCAAGGAGCTTGCTCCCCTGTCTGGCATGTATATCGATTTCATCGATCGGCTTGGACGGGTCGCTCCATCGTTACTGCGCTTCAACCTGAATCTCTGGGTTGTGTTCATCACTGCC
>Ga0315912_10004871_pt1 | contig 12492 bp, 12 predicted proteins | sample VfabasoilMG_FD_204469 | JGI IMG/M metagenome (GOLD analysis project Ga0315912, IMG submission 204469) | Garden soil microbial communities collected in Santa Monica, California, United States - V. faba soil | ecosystem: Environmental > Terrestrial > Soil > Garden | place: USA: California... | reverse complement strand
ATAAGTGATGGGTGATAAGTGACGAGACTCCCGCGCCGCGGGTGATCCCCGAACCCCTATCACCTATCACTTGTCACGGCGTCGGAGCATTCCGGCAGGAAGGCGAAGTTGTTGTAGTAGTCCTTTTCGTCCCAGAAACGCCCGGGGCGTACCGGCTGGTGGAGCTGCGTGCTGAACTCCTCGACCGGCGTGAGCCCCCGGGGTCCGAAGAACCAGCCGCGGTAGCCGAGTCCGCGCAGGTAGTCGAACACCGCGGCGGGTGAGCTCCCCGGCAGGTGGCGCTGCTCGCACTCGAAGAGCAGCGCCGGGCGATCGCGGCGCAGTGTCGATTCCGCGCCGCGGAACACCTCGATCTCGTGGCCTTCGCAATCGCACTTGATGAACGCGATCCGGGGGGAACCGTTGCGGGCGCAGTACTCGTCGAGGGTCGTTACCGGCACGCGCAGGCTGTGATGCGGGACCGCAGTATCCACCGGCGACAGCGTCGCGCCGGGAGAAGCCTCACCTGCGCCGGCCGGGACGAAAAGCGCCATCTCGCCCGCGCGCGAGGAGAGGCCGGCCGCTTCGACCGTCACGTTGTTCCAGTCCTGCAGCGCCACGATTTCCCGGAGGTATTGCGCGAGCGGCGGCTGCGGCTCGAAAGCGTAAACCCTGCCCGACGCCGTGGCGTGGTGGCGCAGCCAATAGAGAAAGCCGCCCTTGTGGGCGCCGATGTCGACGACGCTGTCGCCCGGGTGCACGTGCAGCGCGAGAAACCCGATCTCCTGCCGGTTCAGTCGCCGACGGTAATGGAAAGCGCGCCAGAGGTAGCGCAGGCGTTGCAGCGAGAGCACGGTAGCGTCCGAAAAGATTTATTGTAAATCAGATCGTTATATAATTTTCCGACGAGGGGGGAAATCGGCATGGGCGCGGCGCAGCAGCAGGCGGATCTACTGGTACGCAACATCGATTGGCTCATCACGGTGGACCCCCGCCGCCGTGTAATCCGGGATGCGGCTATCGCGGTGAAGGACGGCAAGTTCGCCGCGGTGGGCAAGAGCGCGGCGGTCGAATCGGCCTGGCGCACGGAGCGTGTCATCGATGCCCGCGGCACGGTCGGCACGCCCGGCCTGGTCGACAATCACCTGCATTCCTCGTTCTCGCTGGCGCGTGGGCTGGCCGACGAATCGAACGCGCAGTCCTTCCTGTTCGATCACATGTACCCGTACGAGGCGGTGATGGAGGAGGAGGATGTCCATATCGCCGTCTCGCTCGCCACCATCGAGATGTTGCGCCACGGCGTCACCTGCTATATCGAGCCGGGGAATTACCATCCCGACGTCACGGTCGGCGCGGTGATGGCCGCCGGGATGCGGATGGTGCTGGCGACGAGCTGCTTCGACAAGGGCCAGACCGTCACGGGCGTCATGCCGGCGCGCATGATCCAGGACACCGCCCTCTGCATCGCCAAGACCGAGGAGATCTTCGACAAGTATCCGGGGAAGCACGCCGGGCGCCTTTCCGTCAGCGCGTCATTCCGCGGCATGAACAACAGTACCGACAGGCTGATACTCACGCTGAAGGACATCGCGAAGAAGCACGACGCCATCCTGCAGACCCACGCCTGCTTCTCCTACTTCACGCACGACGCGAGCGTGACCCATCACGGCGTGCCGGAGATCGAGCGCCTCGAAGCCCTCGGCGTGCTCGACGAGAAGATGCTGATCCTGCACGGCGGCTGGCTCGAGCCGCAGGAGATCGCGTTGCTCGCGAAACGCAGGCCCACGATCGTGTGCTGCCCGACTTCCTCGCTGCACAATGGTTACGGCAACTTCACCATGGGCAACCATCCCGAGCTGATGGCGCTGGGCGTCAACGTCAGCCTCGGCACGGATCACGCCAGTTCCGGCACCGTGGACCTGGTGCAGGAAATGCGGCACGCGGTGGGCGGCTACAAGGAGATGCGCCTCAATCCCCGCGTCATGCCGCCCGAGCAGGCGGTCGAGATGGCGACGCTGAACGGTGCGCGCGGGGCAGGGCTGGCCGACCGCGTTGGCTCGGTCGAGACGGGTAAAGAGGCGGATCTCGTGCTTTTCGACGCCACGGTGTCCGAGTGGCAGCCGCTCTACAATCCGGTGTCGAACCTGGTGTACGGTGCGACCGGCAACACGGTGAAGCACGTTTTCGTGGGCGGGGAGCAGGTGGTGCGCGACGGCCGCCTCACCCGCATCGACCAGGACGCGATCATGCGCGAGGTGGTAAAGGCCGGTGCCCGCATTACCGGGCGCCTCGACATGAGGAAGGTGATGAAGCTACGCTGGCCGGTGGAGTGACGTTTTCGCGCGGGGGAGGAAGCCATGAAGAGTGCTTGCTGGAAGGCGATGGTAGTTGTGCTGGGGACGTTCGTGGCCGCGAGCGCGCTCGCCCAGGCGTACCCCACGCGGCCGGTGCGGATGATCGTGCCGTTTCCGCCGGGCGGCGCGACCGACACGTTCTCGCGCGCGCTGGCCCAGGAGCTGACGAAAAGCCTCGGGCAGACTTTCGTCGTGGAGAACAGGCCCGGCGCCGGCACCACCATCGGCGCGGATGTCGTGGCGAAATCGCCGCCCGACGGGCACACGCTGTTCTTCACCGATCTTTCCACGCACACGATCACGAGTTCGCTTTACGCGAAGCTGCCGTACCATCCGCTGCGCGATTTTGCCCCGGTCACCGCGGCCAATGCTTCGCCGCTGCTGCTGGTAGCGCATCCCTCGGTGGGCGCGAAGACGGTGCGCGAGCTGGTCGCGGTCATGAAGAAGCACCCCGGCACCACGCTCGCCAACTCGGGCATCGGCACGGTGACCCACATGACCGCGGAAAAATTCCGCCTGCGCGCCGGCGTCAAGGTGACCGCCGTGAGCTACAAGGGCGGCGCGACGCCGGTGATCGCGGCGCTCGGCGGCGAGGTCGCGCTGGTGATGGCGACGGTCCCGGCTTCGATCCAGCACGTGCAGCGCGGCAAGCTGGTGGCGATCGGCCTGGCGGCGGCGCGGCGTTCGCCGCACCTGCCCGACGTTCCCGCCATCGCGGAGACAATCAAGGATGTCGAAGGCGCGGTGATTTCCGGCGTTCTCGCGCCCGCCGGCACGCCGCGCCGCATCGTCGATCGCCTCAACGCGGAGTTCAACAAGGCGTCGGATGCCGCGCGCGTCAGGGAAATCTACGCGGAGAATGCAGCCGAGACGCTGCGCATGACGCCGGACGAGCTGCAGAAGGCGCTCGAGCGCGACGTGAAGTCCTGGGCCCAGGTCGTCGAGGCGACGGGCGTCAGGCTTCAGTGACCGGCGATCAGTGACCGGTAGTTAATAGACCAAGAACAGAGGAGGAGAAAATGAGAAACGCAATTCGATGGATGACGCCGGCGGCCCTGGCGCTGCTGGCGCAGCTCGCGGGCGCACAGGGTTACCCGGTAAAACCGATCCGGGTCGTCGCTCCTTCGGGCGCAGGCGGCCCGGTGGATGTAATCTGCCGCGCCGTATCGCAGGGGCTCGGAGAGGTGCTGGGCCAGCAGCTCGTGGTCGAGAACCGTGTCGGGGCGGCGGGGTTGATCGGCACCGAGTCCGTGGTCAAGTCGGCGCCTGACGGCTACACGCTGCTCTTCGGTTTCTCGGGGCCGCTCGCCATCGTGCCGCATCTCAATCGCAACACACCGTACGACCCGCAGAAGGACCTGGTGGCGATTTCGCAGGTGGCTGCCGCGCCGTACGTGCTGCTGGTGCATCCGAGCGTGCCGGCGAAATCGGTGAAGCAGCTCGTGGCGCTGGCGAAATCCCGCCCGGGCAAAATGAACTTCGGTTCCGGCGGCACCGGCGTCGGCATACACATGGCGGGGGAGCTGTTCAAGGTCGCCGCCGGCGTGAACATACTGCACGTGCCCTACAAGGGCGCGGCGCCCGCGATGACTGCACTGATGGCCGGCGAAGTGGACATGATGTTCAACGGCATGTCTCCCGCGCTGCCTCACATCCGGAGCGGGCGCGTGCGCGCGCTCGCGGTCGGCGGCGCGAAACGCTCGACCCTGCTGCCGGAGCTGCCGACGGTGAAGGAAGCGGGATTCGAGTTCAATACCGAAGGCTGGTACGGCTACGTGGCGCCGCGCGGCACGCCCTCGGCGATCGTGACGCGGCTGCACGAGGCCATCGTGCGTGCCCTGGCGAGCCCGGAGCTCAAAGGCGTGCTCGCGAAGATGGCGGTCGAGCCGGTCGGCAGCTCGCCGGCCGAATTCGCGCGGCAGATCCGGGACGAGGGCGCGCTCTGGGCGAAGGTGATCAAGGCCGCCGGCATCAAGGCGCAATGAGGACGCGGAACATCCAGGTGCCGTTGCGTGACGGCGTGATGGGCGCGCATGTCGCGTACCCCGACCGTGCGCCAGCCGGCGCGGTCATCGCGATCATGGAGATCTGGGGCGTGAACGACACCATGCGCCGCCATGCCGCGGAGTTCGCCGAGGCCGGATTCGTGTGCCTGGTGCCCGATCTGTTCTGGCGCCAGGAGCCGGGCGTGGAGCTCTACGATTCGAAGCCGGGGGACGTGAAGAAAGCGTTCGATCTCTACTACGACTTCGACTACGACCTCGGCGTGCGCGACATGGAGGACACCTGGAAGTATCTGGCGCGGCAGCCCGAATGCAACGGCAAGGTGGGCGCGGTCGGCTACTGTCTTGGCGGCAAGCTCTGCTACCTCATGTGCTGCCGTACCGATATCGACTGCGCGGTGGCCTACTACGGCACCTACATCGAGCACCGCATCCGCGAAGCACCGAATCTTCACCGGCCGTTCCTGCTGCACATGGCGATGAAGGACCGCTGGGTGCAGGCGGAAGTGAACGACCTGCTCGAGCGCCGGCTCTCGCCCAACCCGCTGGTCACCATTCACAAGTACCCCGACGCCGACCATGCGTTTGCGCGCCACGGCGGGAAAACCTACCGCAAGGCCGAGGCCGACCGCGCGCTGGCGCTGACCGTCGATTTTTTCAGGAAACACCTCGATTGAGGAGCACGCTACCGTGGCGCAACCGCTGACCATCGACACGCACGCCCATTACTTCCCCGAGTCCTACGTCAAGCTGATCGCCGACCACGGTCAGCGTTGCGGCACGACGGTGACAACCGATGCCTCGGGCGCGCGCTTCATCCAGGTCGGCCTCGCGCTGCGCACCGGGCCGATCACGCCGCATTTTTACGACCTGGAGGACCGCATCCGGGCCATGGACAAGGCCGGGATCAGGATGCACGCGCTCTCGCTCACCCAGCCGATGGTGTACTGGGCCGACGACGAGCTGGGCCTGAACCTCTGCATTGCGTTCAACGATGCGGTGAGCGAGGCGCACCGCAAGTACCCGGAGCGCTTCATCGGCTTTGCCTGCCTGCCGCTGCAGAATCCCAACCTGGCGCTGGAGGAGCTCGAGCGCGTTGCGCGCCTGCCGGGGGTACGCGGGCTGTACATGGCCACGGTCGTGCGCGACCGGGAACTCTCCGACCGCAGCTTTTTCCCGGTCTACGAGCGCGCCGAGGCGCTGGGCTTGCCGATCTTCCTGCACCCGATGATGATCAACAACGAGCGGCTGAAGCAGTATTACCTCATCAACCTGCTCGGCAATCCCTTCGAGACGGCGATCGCGGCTTCGCACCTCATCTTCGGTGGCGTGATGGACGCGTTCCCGAAGCTGGAAGTGAGCCTGCCGCACGCCGGGGGCGCGCTGCCGATCCTGCGCGGCCGGCTCGACCGCGGCTTCGAGATCCGCGGCGAGTGCAAGGTGATTCCGCGTCCGCCGAGCGAATACCTCAAGCGCTTCACCTACGACACCATTGCCTACTCGGGGCCGATCATGGACCAGCTGGTCGGGCTGGTCGGTGCCGACCGTATCATGATGGGCAGCGACTACTGTTTCGACATCCACCTGAACGATCCCGTCGCCGTTGTGAACGGGATGAAGTCGTTGAGCGATGCCCAGCGCCAGCAGATCCTGTGGGGCAACGCGGCGAAGCTGTTGCGCCTTACTTGAGCAGTTGCTCGACGCAGCCCCATTCCGCCGCGGTGACCGGGGTGATCGAGAGCCGGTTGCCGCGCTGCAGGATCTGCATGCCCTTCAGCGCTTTCTGCGCGCGCAGTTCGGCAATGGGGACCACGCGCGTTTTCCTGACGAATTTCACATCTACGTTGAACCAGCGTGGCGCATCCTTCGTGGCTGCCGCGTCGTAGTGGCGGCTGCCGCGGGCGAACTGCGTCTCGTCGGGGTAGGCGGCTCGCACGATTTCGACGATGCCGGCCACGCCCGGCACCTCGCAACTCGAGTGATAGAACAGCCCGAGGTCGCCTTTCTTCATCGCGTCGCGCATGAAGTTGCGCGCCTGGTAGTTGCGCACGCCGGTCCACGCGGTGACCTTGTCCTTCGCGAGGTGGTCGATGCCGTAGGTCGTGGGTTCGGATTTGAAAAGCCAGTAGTTCATCGCCCGCCCATAAAAAATGCGGCCAAAGCCGCATTTTTTGTCTGGACCCCCGCCTGTGCCGTCAGGCCAGCATCTTGAACCAACGGTTCAAGGTTGGTCGCCTTCCGAGCCCTTTAGGCGCTTCCGTGTCGGATGCGCACACCGGTGCTGCTTGAGTCGGCGTCCTCAGTACTCTATGTTGGTTTAGAAACTAAAGCCTTTAACAAACACCGCAGGGGAAGTCAGAACAGCTTGCTCTGATCGCGCATCGCCTGATCGAGCACTGTCTCCATGTGATTCATTCTACGCTTTACCTCTGCGATGTCAAAACCACCGCCGACCTTGGTCGAGAGCAGCTCGTGCGCGATATTGAGCGCCGCCATGATCGCGATGCGCTCGAGCCCGATTACCTTGCCGGCATCGCGGATTTCGTCCATCTTGCGGTTGAGGTAATCCACCGCCTCGAGCAGTCCCTGCTGCTCGTTGTCCGGGCACGCCACGCGAAATTCGCGACCCATCACGTTGATCTGCAGGCTCTTTGAATCCGCGCTCATGCGTTTTCTTCAGGAATTTGTTGAAGCAGATTCTCCAAGCGGTTGGTCGCGGTGCCGATTTTCTCGTTGAGCTGCTTGTTGTCGCTGATCGCCGAGGCGAGCTGCTGGCGCAGCTGCTGGTTGTCCTCGCGCAGGCGCTGGCACAGTTCGACGAACTGGCCGAGTTTCTGCTCCAGCGACTTGAGGTCGGCTTCCATGCGGCACACTATAGTTTCAAAAATCTTGATAAGTCAACTGGGTACGTCAATTTTTGAATGTTGTTTGGCATCAATGCCATGAACGGTTTCCGGCTATCCGTGGAGCCCGTTCGGGTGCTTCCCAGGGTGCCCCGCCGGCGCTATTTAAGGGCCTGACGAAGCGCGGGAAACCCCACCCGGCGGGCCCTGCCGTTCCCGGCATTCCGGCCCACGAAAGACGGCTAGAATGGCCCCCGTGCGCGCGGGCGCGCTTTCCGCAAGAGAGCGCCGCGCGCACCCGATACCGGGTGCCTGCCGCGTGTTCGCGTGGCGGGTGAAACGGGAAACAGGTGAGAAACAGGCGCAAGCCTCAAGGTACAAGGTCCAAGGTGATTCCTTGCAACTTGTAGCTTGTAACTTGTAGCTGCTTTCAGGGCCTGTGCTGCCCCCGCAACGGTAAGCGAGCGTGGGCGCGTCGATGTGCCACTGGGCGGGTTGGCCCGGGAAGGCGATGCGCCAAGTTCTCGCGAGCCCGTAGACCGGCCCGCATCGGAACCGGAAATGCCGCGGGGAGGCGGCGTGCCCGTGCTCCGGCACTGGTCTTCCCGCGTCCTTTCCCTGCGTCGTGAATCTGCACGCGGCGGGCGTGCGCGAGGAGCAAGCATGCGTTTCACGGGAGGAAGGGTCGGCGCCGTCCTGGCGGCGGCCTGTAGTTGCGCGATGGCGGCGGAGCCGCCGGTCGCGGTGGGCGAGCCGGTCGTCGTCACGGCCACGCGAATTCCGCAGAAGGTCTCGCAATCCAGCCACGCGGTGGTCGTCATCACCCGCGAGGAAATCGAGAAGAGCGGCCACCTGTCACTGGTCGAACTGCTCGCAGCCCGCGGCGGCGTGGAGATCACCAACAGCGGCGGCCTCGGCCAGCCCAGCGGCGTGTCGATGCGCGGTGCGGAGCCGCGCCACACGCTGGTGCTGATCGACGGGCAGCGCATCGGCTCCGCCACGGCCGGCGGCACCGCTTTCGAGCACATCCCGTTGAACCAGATCGAGCGCATCGAGATCGTCCCGGGCCCGCTGTCCAGCGTCTACGGCTCGGACGCGATCGGCGGGGTGATACAGCTGTTCACGCGCAGCGGCACCGGCGCCAGGGTGCAGATCGGCGCCGGCGCGTTCGGCACGCGCGAGGCGGCCGCGAGCTACGGTCGCCGCGCGGGCGATACGGAGTTCACGCTGAGCGCGGGCGTGCTGGAGAGTTCAAGCTTCGACGCGACGAAGCCGGCGATTCCGTTCGGGCAGCACAACCCGGATTCCGATCGCTACCGGAACCGCAACCTTTCCGCGCGGGTGACGCAGCAGCTCGCGCCGGGCCATTCGCTTGGCATCACCGCCTTCCACAGCGAGGGCAGCTCGCACTTCGACGCAGGGCTCGCCACCGACGACGTCAATCGCCAGACGCTGCAGGCGCTCGCGGTGCATAGCCGCAACCGCATCACGACGCGCTGGACCAGCCTGTTGCGCCTCGGCACGACGCGCGACGATTCGGAGACCGTCGGCGCATTCCCCGGCTACTTCCGGACCGACCAGGACCAGGCCACGTGGCAGAACGAACTGCAGTTGCCGGTGGGCGACCTGGTCGCGGGGCTCGAGTACCTCGATCAGCGCGTGCACAGCAATACCCTGTTCAAGCAGACGGGGCGCACGGTGACGAGCGCCTTCGCCGGTTACGGCGCCAGCTTCGGCCGCCACACCATCCAGCTGAACGGACGCTACGACGACAACAGCCAGTTCGGTGGCCATGACACCGGCTCGATTGGCTACGGCTACCAGGCGTCGCAGGCGCTGCGCCTGCGCGCGAGCGCCGGCACCGCGTTCAAGGCACCGACCTTCAACGACCTGTACTTCCCCGATTTCCCGCCGTTCTTCTTCAGCAACCCGGACCTGCGTCCGGAACGCTCGCGCAGCGGGGAGGCCGGCATCGACTATCGCGCCGGCTCGGGACAGCTGGCGGTCACGGCGTTCCGCAACGACATCTCGGATCTCATCACGGTGTTCACCGACCCGGTGACCTTCGTGTCCATGACGCAGAACCTGTCGCGGGTGCGCATCGAAGGGCTCGAGGCGAGCTGGCGCGGCACGCTCTGGGGGTGGCAGACGCGCGTCCGGGCGACGGTCCAGAGCCCGCGCGACGAGACGACCGGCGCGCAGCTGCGGCGTCGCGCGAAGGAGTTCGGGAGCGTCGGCGCGGAGCGCACCTTCGGCCGCCTGCGCTTCGGCGCTGAGGTCACCGGCGCAGCCGAGCGCTACGACTCGACCAACGAGGCGCCGAACACGCGCCTCCACGGCTACGGGTTGTTGAACCTCACGGCCGCCTATGCGCTCACGCGCGACCTGAGCGTGAACGCGCGCTGGAACAACGTGCTCGACCGCGACTACGAAATGATCCAGTTCTTCAATACCCCGGGCAGCAACCTGTTCGTGTGGATGGCCTGGCAACCTCGCTGAAGCTTTGATTTTTCAGCGATTTTTGGTATCGTGCGGAGCATGCGCACGATGACCAGCACGGAGCTCTACCTGCGGCTGCTGTCGTACGTGCGGCCGCACTGGCGCGTGTTCGCGCTCGGCATCTTCGGCATGGCGATGGTGGCCGCGACCGAGCCGGTGCTACCCGCGCTGATGAAGCCCCTGATCGAAGGCACGCTTATCAACAAGGATCCCGAGCTCATGCGCTGGGTGCCGCTCGCGATCATCCTGCTCTTCGCCGTGCGCGGCGCGGCTTCCTATCTCGCCGCCTACTCGCTGGGCTGGGTCGGCTACCGGCTGGTGACCGATCTGCGGCGCGAGATGTTCTCCAAGCTCCTGGCGCTGCCGGCCTCGTTCTACGACGAGCAGCCCGCCGGAGGCCTGATTTCCAAGCTGACCTACGACGTGACCCAGGTCACCGCTGCCGCTACCAGCGCGCTCACCATCGTATTTCGCGACAGCCTCGCCATCGTCGGGCTGCTCGGCTACCTGCTGTGGCTCAACTGGAAGCTCACGCTGCTCGCCTTCGTCATGGCGCCGCTGATCGTGGGCGTGGTGCGCGTGCTCTCCGTGCGGCTGCGCAACTCGAGCCGCGAAGTGCAGGGGGCGATGGGAAGAATCACGCAGGTGATCGAGGAGGCGATCGGTGCGCACAAAGTGGTGAAGCTCTTCGGCGGGCAGGATTACGAGAAGCGCCGTTTCGGCGAGGAAGCCGATCTCGTGCGCCGGCACCTGATGAAACAGGTCTCCGCGGTCGCCGCGAGCGCCCCCATTGTGCAGATGATCGCGGCGGTCGCGCTCGCGATCATCATCTGGTTCGCGACGGTGCAGACCGCCGCCGCGCAACTTTCGGTCGGGGAATTCGCCGCTTTCGTTACCGCCATGCTGATGCTGACCGCGCCGCTGAAGCGCGTCACCGACATCAACGAGTACCTGCAGAAGGGGCTGGCCGCCTCGGAGAGCATCTTCAACCTGATTGACCGCGAAGCGGAGCCCGATGCCGGCAAGACTTCCATCGCGCGCGCGCGCGGCGAGATACGCTTCGAGGACGTGAGCTTTTCCTACAGCGGCGCAGCCCGGCCCGCGCTCGATTCGATCCAGCTCGCGATCCGGCCCGGCGAGACGGTGGCGCTGGTGGGCGCATCCGGCGCCGGCAAGACGACGCTGGCGAACCTGGTGCCGCGCTTCTACCATCCGTCGCGCGGCCGGGTGCTGCTCGACGGGCAGGATCTCGAGTCGTTGACGCTCGCGAGCCTGCGGGCGAACATCGCGCTGGTGAGCCAGGACGTGGTGCTGTTCAACGACACGGTCGCCGCCAACATCGCTTATGGCACGATGAACGATGCCGCGGAGAAGGACATCGTTGCCGCCGCCGAGGCGGCGCACGCCATGGAGTTCATCCGCCAGATGCCGGAGGGGCTGGCGACGCTGGTCGGGGAGAACGGCGTGAGACTTTCGGGCGGCCAGCGCCAGCGCCTGGCGATCGCGCGTGCCCTGCTCAAGAACGCGCCGGTCCTGGTGCTCGACGAGGCCACTTCCGCGCTCGACACGGAATCCGAGCGCCACGTCCAGGCGGCCCTGGAGGCGTTGATGCGGGGCCGCACCACCATCGTCATCGCGCACCGGCTCTCCACCGTCGAAAATGCCGACCGCATCGTGGTGCTGGACCACGGGCGCGTCACAGAGACCGGCACCCACGGCGAACTGCTGGCGAAAGGCGGTATTTACGACAAGCTCTACCGCATCCAGTTCGCCGCGGAACCGATCACGACTTCCTGAGCCATGGCGCATCTCTCCGTCGTCACCCCGGTCTACAAGGCGGAAGGCTGCCTGGAGGAGCTCTATCGCCGCTTGGTCGTGGCCCTGTCCGGCATCACGCCCGATTTCGAGATCGTCATGGTCGAGGACTGCGGCGGCGACCGTTCGTGGGAGATCATCCAGGCGCTCGCGCGCAGGGACCCGCGCGTGAAAGGCCTGCAGTTCAGCCGCAACTTCGGCCAGTACTACGGCATCACCGCGGGACTCGACCATTGCGACGGCGACTGGGTGGTGGTGATGGATTGCGATCTGCAGGACCAGCCGGAGGAGATCCCGCGGCTCTATGCGAAAGCGCGCGAGGGCTACGACGTCGTGCATGCCCGGCGCGACCGGCGGCAGGACGCACCGTTCAAGCGGTTCGCCTCGGACCTGTTTTTCCGAATATTCCGCTACCTTGCGGATGTCGATTACATTCCGCCCGGGAACTTCCGCATCCTGTCGCGCAAGGTCGTGGAGAACGTGCGCCGGATGCGCGAGCAGCTGCGCCATCCCGGCGTGATGCTCAACTGGATGGGTTTCCCCACCGCCTACATCGAGGTCGAGCGGGCGGATCGCCACGCCGGGGAGACCTCTTACACGCTGGCCAAGCTGTGGAAGCTGGGCGCCGACACCATCATCGCGCATTCCGACAAGCCGCTGCGGCTTTCCGTGCAGCTGGGCTTCGTGCTCGCGGCGCTCGCGTTCTGCTACGGCGCCTACATTATCCTGGGCAAGCTGGTCTACGGTTACCCGATCACCGGCTGGGCGAGCTTGATCGTCTCGATCTATTTCATCGGCGGCATTATCATCGCCATTCTCGGCGTGATCGGCATCTATCTCGGCAAGACCTTCGACGAGACCAAGAAGCGCCCACTCTACATCGTGAATCACACGACCTTTGGCGGCGAGCGCAGGCCCGATTGAGCGCGCCGAGATTTCCCCAATCCGATTCCATCACCAGGTGACCCCATGAGCTACGTCTACGTTGCCTGCACCATC
>Ga0315912_10004870_pt1 | contig 12493 bp, 8 predicted proteins | sample VfabasoilMG_FD_204469 | JGI IMG/M metagenome (GOLD analysis project Ga0315912, IMG submission 204469) | Garden soil microbial communities collected in Santa Monica, California, United States - V. faba soil | ecosystem: Environmental > Terrestrial > Soil > Garden | place: USA: California... | reverse complement strand
CGGCGAGCCCCCCACCACTCGCGAGTGTACGAGCGACGCGGACTGCAGCGACGGCAAAGCCTGCAACGGCGCCGAAATTTGTCGCGGCGAGCGCTGCGAAGCGGGCAGCGCGTTCACGTGTCCGAACATTTCCGAGTGCTTCGAAGGCCCGTCGGGCGCGGCGTGCCGTTACTCGGCGAACGATCGCTTCGTGGTCTACAGCGGCGACGAGTTCGGTGTCCGTTGGGCGAACGCCGTCGCGGTCCCCATCACTCGCCTAGAGAAACCAGTTCGGCTGAACTTCTCGCAAGGCGTGATGGACGAGGAGTTTGGCTCGATCTTCGAGTACGACTGGTCGCCGGACGGGCGGCGACTCATCTTCCCCACCTCGACCTCGGACCTGGAAAACGACATCTGGGACCAAAAGTTTTTCTGGTTGGACATCACGGGCCCGCTGGACGCGAAGCCTCGCCGCATTCCGAATGTCCCCATCAACGACTCTTTCCGCGTCATCACCTGGTCGCCCGCGTCGAACGCCGTGGTGATCGGCTACGACGACGAGAAATACGCCGTGCGCTTCAGCGCGAGCGGCGCCGAGACGGCTCTGGTGCGGTCGCCCGGGCGAATCCAGCCCTGCGCCGATGAGCGAACTGTCGCCTACGCCACGAAAGACGGCACACGTCTCGCGACCGTGTGGGATGCGCCGAACGACTCAATCGAGCTTCCCGCCAACCTGATCAGCCGCTCGCCGGACGGCCGTTGGCTGCTGTTGTCCGACGAACGGCACGCCTACCTGGCGCGCTGCAACCTCGACTCCACGTTGGAAGAACTCGGCGGGCCAGCAGGTGTCGTGAGCTCGTGGTCACCCAACTCCGAGTACGTGGTCTATTCGGACACCGACGCCGACTCGTCGGAAGATCCGACGCCCAAGAAGCTCAGCGCGTTTCGGGTCGAGACCAGCGCACAGCACGCGGCGCTGTTCGAAGCCATTTCGGCCGATCCGACGGTGAAATTCGAGCCTGGTTCCACGCGCTTCCTGTACGTCGAGCAAACGCCGAAAGACGAGCTTTTGTTTCGGCTCGTGGATCTCGCGAAGCCGTCGTCGGGCGTGGTCTTGCCGATCCCTGCTGGAGTCGGAGATCCGAGCGCGAACGATATCGTGTGGTACACGTGGTGGCTCGGCACCACCGGTCGACTGAGCTATGACGTCGAAGGCGAAAATGCGACGTACGTGATTGAGGCGACGGCGAACGCCAAGCCTCGGCTCGTGGAAGCCAATGGCGAAGACTTGAGATTCTCCGAAGACGGAACCCGCGCGATCTGGATCGAGTCGGGCGGCGCCAGCGCCGGCGCGCTGAGCCAGGCTTACACTCTGGATCTGACGCGCAACGACTCCCAAGCGCACGCCCTGTTCGCGAAGCCACTGACCGGCTCGCTCAGCATCTACGAACCCCGCATCATCAGACGCTTCATCCAGGATCCAACCATTCGCCACGAACTGTTCGTCGTCCCGCCGGATTTCGAGGGTGAACCCGTGCGGGTCAACAACGGCAGGATGGCGGCAGAGCCCACGCTCCAACCACGACCATGAAGCGACGGTCCCCATGGATCGCGTTGCTGTTAGCCGGCTCCGGCAGCTGGGCGGAAACCCTGGGATGCCATGAATTTCACGCCTGCGGCGACCGGCAATGCGAGCCGTCGCACGGGGGCGCGCCCTCGCGCCAAACGGGCGCAGGAGGTGCCTCGCCCGGTGGTGCTCCAGGCCGCGGCGGCCGCGCTGGCCAGGGCGGTGCCAACGGCGGCACGTCCAACGCGGGCGACGCTGGCAATGCGGGTGCCAACTTCGGCGGCACGCGGGGCGGAGCTCCCGCTGCGAGCGCCGGCGCCCCACCCAGCGCCGCGGGCGAGGCCGGCAGCGCGGGCGCTACCCAAGGGGGCGCGGGGGGTGAAGGTGGAGCTGCGGGCGACGCAGGCGCCGCGACGTGCGCCGCACCGTTCGCGGATTGCGACGAATCGATGTTCAACGGTTGCGAGTCGAACCTGCTCGTCGACGTGCGCAACTGCGGCGGCTGCCGCGCGCGCTGCGCGGGCGCCTGCATCTCCGGTCAGTGTAGCGCCTTCGAGACTCTCGCTGAGGAGGTGCGTCCTCCGAAGTGGGGCGGCATCGTGCCGACCGGGACCGAGGTGTACGCGCTCAGCAATTTTCCGAACAGCCTGATCCGGTGGTCCGAGCAGCAGGGCGCACTGGCGCTGTTCACGGAGGGCCACCGCTACGATCAGCTCGTGTTCGGCACGGACCGCATGTACCTGGTCGGAGGCGCCGACTATCTACTATCGAGCATTCCTCGCTCCGGCGGCGTCGTTTTCTCGGAAGGCATCACGGCTAAAGCCGCAGCCATGGTGGGCAGCGACTTCTACGCCGTCGACGCCGCTGCAGTTCCCTACTGGCTCAGCGAGCTCTACCACGAGGTGAGGCCCCGGCCGTTGCCGGCTCCGCTCCCGCAGGACAATCGCGTGTGGCTGGCAAACGACGGCGGCGGCCAGCTCGCGCTCGTAGCCGAGGACTACGACCAGGCCATCTACACGGTCCACTATCTGAACCAGCCCATCGGGCAATCGACGCCGTGGCGGAAGCTAACGTCGGGTGTCGGGCACCCTGCGCAGGTTCGCGTCGGCGACCGAGGCGTCTACATCGACGTGGTGCTCCCCCACGACGATACGCCGATCGACGATTGGCAGGTCGAGCACGAGTTGCGCGAGGTCGACCTCGATGGCGCGACGCGCCTGGTTGCGAGGTTGACGGGGCTGCTCGACTTCGAGCTCGTGGGGCGCCGCCTCTACCTCAGCGTTGAGCTGCCCAAACACGCATCCGTGCTGCGCGTCGTACCGCTCGACGACCCCGAGCGGGCGCTCGAGGTGCAGACCGCGTCGACCCTGGCGTCGCTCACGTACCTCGAAGGCTACTTCTACTTTGGCGACACGTCACGGGCACGACTAGCGCGAATGCCTGCCTGGCTCGAATGAGCGACACCAGCTACGGACGCGGCGGAGGATCCGACGGGCTCAGATGGCGTACGTCTTCGCCGCGCACCATGAAGACGACCATTTCGGCGATGTTCGTGGCGTGGTCGGCGATGCGCTCGAGATACTTGCCTATCGAGAGCAGCCGGGTAGAACGAAACACCACCTGGGGGTCGGCCATCATGCGGGCGATGAGATCGGGAAACAGCTGCGCATAGTAGGCGTCTACGGCCTTGTCGCGCGTCATCACGTCTTCGGCACGCGCCGCGTCGCGCGCCACGAATGCATCGAGCGCGTCGTGCAGCATGCTGTGCGCAGCCTCGGCGATCTTGGGGATCGGTGTCACGCCCTTGGGGAGCGACTCTTCGGCGAACTCGACGACGCGCTCGGAGATGTTGACGCACAGGTCGCCGATGCGCTCGATGTCGGTCACGAGCTTGAGCGTGGTGGTGATGAAGCGCAAGTCAGAGGCCACGGGCTGGCGTCGCGCCAGGATCTGCAAGCAGAGCTCGTCGATCTCCAGCTCGAGCTTGTCGACCGAGCTATCCATGCCGATGGTAATGCGCGCCGACTGCGCGTCGTTCTGCTCGAAGGAACGCATGGAGCGCGTGAGCATTTCCTCCACGCGAGCGCCCATCAAGAGCACGAGCTCGCGCAGCTTCTCCAGCTCGTTCTCGTACTCGCGATCGATGTGACGGCCGTGCATGATGCCCCTCAGCCGAAGCGGCCCGTGATGTAGTCTTCGGTGCGACGCTCCCGGGGGCGAGTGAAGATCACGTCGGTGCGATTGTATTCGACGAGGCCGCCCAAGTAGAAGAACGCAGTGAAGTCAGCCACCCTGGCCGCCTGTTGCAGATTGTGGGTCACGATCACGATAGCGTAACTCTTCCTGAGCTCGTGGACGAGTTCTTCCACCCGCGCCGTGGCGATGGGGTCGAGCGCCGAGCAGGGCTCGTCCATCAAGAGCACTTCTGGCTCCAAAGAGAGGGATCGGGCGATACAGAGGCGTTGTTGCTGGCCTCCGGACAGGCTGGTTCCGGCCCGGTCGAGGCGGTCCTTGACCTCGTCCCAGAGCGCCACCTTGCGGAGGCTGCGCTCGACCACGGCGTTGGGGTCCTCGATACTCACCCCGTTCAGCCGGAGCCCAGAAAGGACGTTGTCGCGGATGGACATGGTCGGAAACGGGTTCGGCTTCTGAAAAACCATGCCCACCCGACGCCGGACGCGCACCGCATCGACACCTTTGTCGTAAACATTTTGGGAGTCGAGCAGGACCCGTCCGAGCGCCCGCGCGCCCGGCACCACCTCGTGCATGCGATTCAGGCAACGAACGAAGGTCGATTTGCCACAACCCGAAGGACCGATGACCGCCGTGACCTGCTTGTCGGCGATGGGCAGGTCGATGCTCTTCAAAACCTCCATCTTGCCGAAGTAGGCCCGCAACCCCTCGGCCTGCATCTTGGGGACGATGCTCCCGACGCTCAGATCGTCCCAGCGCGAGCGCCGCTCGGAGCCGGAAGGAGAAGAACGGCGCTCGGCGGCGTCTTCCGAACCGGTCGGGTCGGGACTCGTCAACGCAGCTGCACGCGGCGCCACCACGCTCACGACGCTTTCACCCGCGTCCGCAACAGCAGGCGGGACGCCAAGTTGAGCACCAAAATGAGGCTGACCAGCACCAGGGCACCGCTCCACGCGCGTTCATGCCACTCTGCGTAGGGGGAAATGGCATCGGTGTAGATGGTGATGGGGAGTGAAGCGGTCGGCTCCTCGAGCGACCCCGCCCAGAAGCGGTTGTTGAACGATGTGAACAAGAGCGGCGCCGTTTCGCCAGCAGCACGAGCGACCGAGAGCATGACCCCGACGGCGATGCCGGGAGCGGCCGTGCGCAGCAGCACGAGCAACGTGGTCCGGAACCGCGATACGCCGAGGCCGAGCGCGGCTTCGCGCAGCGACTCGGGGACGAGCTTCAAGAGCTCCTCGGTCGAGCGAACGACGCCCGGCAGCATCAACAGCGCGAGCGCGATGGCGCCCGCCCAAGCCGAAAAATGCCGGGTGGTGAGGACCACCAGACCATAAACGAACAAGCCTACGGTAATTGACGGGATCCCCGCCATGACGTCCGCTGCCAGGCGCACCCACGTCGCGAAGCGCGAGCTGCCGAACTCCGCGAGGTGAACGCCAGCCAGCACCCCGAGCGGGATGCCGAGCACACAGGCTAGCCCGAGGATCTCGAGGCTTCCGAGCAACGCGTTGGCGATGCCTCCCCCGACTTCCCCCACGGGCTTCGGCAGCTCCGTGAAGAACGCAATGCTGAGACCCGATACGCCCCGCACGAACACGTATCCGAGCACGCTCACTAGCGGCAGCAATGCCAGCACCACGGCGCCGCAACACAGCACGCGCACCAGCGAGTCGAGCAGCTTGCGCCGGGTGTAGCTGCGCATCAGAGGCGGCCTCCGAGCGGCGCGCGCCCCACCTGCCACACCAGCAAGCGCGCGACGAGATTGAGCAACAGCGTGACCATGAACAAGAGCAAGCCCACCTCCGCCAGCGCCGAGAGGTGAAGCTCGGCGCTAGCTTCACTGAACTCGTTGGCGATGACGCTGGCCATCGTATACGAAGGCGCGAACAACGAGGCGCTGATCTCCGCGCGATTGCCGATGACCATGGTAATCGCCATGGTCTCGCCCAGCGCCCGCCCCAGCCCGAGGATGATGGCGCCGAGCAACCCCGAGCGCACGTGGGGAAGCACGGCGATTCGCAAGGTCTCGAATGGCGTGGCCCCCAGCGCGAGCGCGCCTTCGCGCAGCTCGGTGGGAACCGCCCGCAAGACCTCACGGCTCACTGACGAGATGGTGGGAACAATCATGATGGCAAGCATCAAACCCGCCGCCAGCATGCCAAAGCCGTAGCGCGGCCCCTGAAAGAGCGGGATGAAACCCAGAAACCGAGCCAGCAGCGGCTCCACACTCGCGCGCAACCACGGCGCCAAAACGAATATTCCCCACAACCCGTAGACCACGCTCGGCACGGCCGCGAGCAGCTCGATCACGAAGCCGAGCGGTCCGCGCAACCAAGCCGGAGCCAGCTCCGACAAATAGACGGCGACCCCGAACGAGATGGGGATCGCGATCGTCAGCGCCAAACACGACGACGCCAGGGTTCCCCAAATGAACGGCAACGCTCCGAACACGTTTGCAACCGGATCCCAAACCCGGCCGCTCACGAACCCGAAGCCGAAATGCCGAATGCTGTCGGAGGAGGCGCGCACCATTTCGACGCCCATCGCTACGAGCGCGAGCAGCACACCGAGCGCACACAACGCCGTCAGCTGACGAAACGTGACGTCTCCCCAGTTTACGGACGCACCGAGCCGCGTTTGCGCTTTGGCGCGCGCTCGGTCAATGGAAGCGCCGCTCTCGCTTGCCATGAGTGTGCCTCGAAGCGAGTCCCTCACACGCCTTCGAGTAGCCTCTTCTCTCCCGAACGCAGCGCCTTGAGCTTGTCCTCGATGCGAACTACGACCTTTCCGGGCAGCGCGGCGTAGTCGAGGTCTTTGGAAAACCTTTGCCCGTCGTGCACGGCCCACCACAGAAAGCGCGCCAAGAGCTCGCCTTTCTGGGCGTCCTTCGCGTCCTCGGGTACCAGCAAGTACGTGTACGAGGAAATGGGGTAAGCGGCTTCACTGGAGGCGTCGGCGAGCGAGACGTGAAGCGAATCGGGCATTTCGACGGAGTCCGCGGCGGCGGTCGCGGCGAGCGCGCTTGGAGCCACGAACTTCCCCGCGCGGTTCAGGATCGCAGCCGTCGGTAGCTGGTTCTGCACGGCGTAAGCGAGCTCCAGATATCCGATCGAAGCCGGAGTGGACTTCACCTGCCCGGTCACGCCCTCGTTGCCTTTGGCTCCGAATCCCGCGGGCCAGCGCACGCTCTTACCCGTCCCCACGCGGCGCTCGAACTCGGGCGCGCGAGCCGCCAGGTACTCAGTAAAAATGGAAGTCGTGCCGCTGCCGTCCGTACGGACGATCACCGCGATGTCGAGATCGGGCAGCGTCACGTCCGGGTTCAACGCCACGAGCCGCGCGTCGTTCCACTTCGCGATGTCGCCGAGAAAAATCGCGGCCAAGACTGCGGCGTCGAGGCGCAACGGCTTTCCTAAGCCCGCCAAGTTGTAAGCCAGCGCGACAGAGCCCAAGGTCGTCGGGATGTGCAGCAGGCGCTCCGATGCGTGCGCTTGCTCTTCATCCTTCATGGGGACGTCCGTCGCGCCAAAGTCGACGGTGCCAGCGACGGCTTGGCGAATCCCTCCGCCGGAGCCAATCGACTGATAATTGATGCGAACCCGAGGGTTTATCCGGTTGTACTCGGACATCCATTTCGAATAGAGCGGGTACGGAAACGTCGCGCCCGCGCCGTTCAGCGAAACGGACTTAACCCCAGGGGCGTCGCCCTCGACGCTGCGACCTTCGACCCCCGGCGGCAACAACCTCGCGCGGTTGCACGCCGCCGTTACCAGAACGGCGAAGAGCAAAAACCAGCGTCTCTGGACCACGCCATGTCAGTAACAGCGCCCAGAAAGCCCGGCGGGACGGCTCCGCAACAGATGAGTGACAGTTCGATGATGCGGGCGGACCCTGCCGGGAATGGCTAGGGATTTTTTGCCGGAGCCGCACTCGAGGGAGGAGTCGCGTTCGGGGGTGCCGCGGCGGGAGTCGGCGCTGCAGCAGGCGCCGGGGCTGCGCTCGGGGCCGGGGCTGCGCTTGGGGCCGGAGCTGCGCTTGGGGCCGGAGCTGCGCTTGGAGGTGCGGCGGCCTTGTCGTTGGCGGCGTTGGCCTGGGCTTCGGTCGGCCAACCGCCGCCGAGCGCCTTGTACAGGCGCACGAGCGACTTGGCGTGCTCGGTGGCGGAACTGGACTCGTCGGTTTCCGAGTTGAAGAGCGAACGCTGGGCGTCCAGCACTTCGAGATAGGCAGAGACGCCGCCCTTGTAGCGGAGATCGGCGAGCTCGAGGACGCGCTGGTCGGATGCGAGACGCTCCTTCTGCGACGCGCGCTCTTCGCCCGCCTTGCGCAGCCCAACGAGCGAATCTTCGACCTCGCGCAGCGCTTGAAGCAACGTCTTCTCGTAGGTGTAGAGGGCCTGGCGTTCCCTCGACTCCGTCACCTCGACGCGCGCGCGGTTCTTACCGGCGTTGAAGATGGGCTGGAGCAGGTTGGCGAAGAGGTTCCAGGTTTGGCTGCCCGGATCGATGAAGTTGCCGAGATCCGTACTCGCCAGGCCGTAGGAGGCGGTGAGGCTGATGCGCGGATAGAGCATGGCCTTGGCCTCGCCGATCTTGGCGTTCGCCGACATGAGCTCCATCTCCGCGCGGCGCACGTCCGGGCGCCGCTCGAGCAGCTGCGCCGGCAAGTCGGCGGGAACCTGCGGCGGGATGATCTGCGTGTCCGGAGTGGTGCTGCGGACGATCGCCTGGGGATTCCGCCCAAGCAGAAACGAGAGCTCGTTTTCTTTCTGCGCGACGAGCTTCTCGAGGTTGTGAGTGAGCGCCTCCATGCGGTGGAGCTCGGATTCGGCCTGGCGAAAGTCGACCTCGTGCGTGACGGCGCCTTCGAAGCGCGTCTTGGAGTAGTCGACGTTTTCCTTGCGCGAAGCGATCGTGCGTTGCGCGATGACCAGGCGCTGGTCGAGGCCGCGCAGATCGATGTAGGTCATGGCCACATCGGAGACCAGGGCGATGGCGACGGCGCGCCGCGCCTCGTCGCTCGCGAGCAGCAGGGCTTTCTGAGCTTCGGACGCCCGACGGATGCGACCGAAGAAGTCGATCTCCCACGAGAGGTCGAGCGTGGCCCGGTAAATGGCGGCAGTGTTCTGGCCGTCGGGCAAGTGGATGATGCTGCCGTCGCTCGGGTTGATCCCGCCGCCGGTGATGTTGGCATCGAGCTTGGGATAGAGGTCGGCCTTGGCGATGCCGAGGTTGGCGCGCATCTCCTCGATGCGCTCGACGGCGATCTTCAGGTCGCGGTTCTCTTGCAGCGCGATGGTGATCAGCGCTTTGAGCTGGGGGTCCTGAAACAGATCCCACCAGGGCACGTTGGCGAGCGACGCGCCGGGAACGGCCGCCGGATCGCGCCACTTGTCGGGCAGCGCGACCTCGGGCCGCTTGTAATCGGGGCCGACGGCACAAGCGAGAGTCACGAACGAGAAGGCGGCAAGGCGAAGAAAACGCGAGAGCATGGTCAGTGCGCGGCCTCCACCGACGGCTCTGGAGGGGCCGCTGGAGCGTCCTGCTTTTTCTTACGTTTGAAGAGGGAGAGCACGAAGACGAAGTTCCCGGGGATGAGGAACACGCCGATGAACGTCGCAACCAGCATGCCCCAGAACACGGCCGTACCCATGACGTTCTGGGCGCCGGCGCCGGCGCCCTTGGCGCGCATCAGAGGCACCACGCCGAGGATGAACGCGAAGGCCGTCATCAAGATGGGCCGGAAGCGCAGGCGAGCCGACTCGAGCGCCGACTCCTCGAGCCCCATGCCCTCATCGTGCTTCGCCTTGGCGAACTCGACGATCAAGATGGCGTTCTTCGCTGCCAGCCCGATCAGCATGATGTTGCCGATCTGCACGTAAACGTTGTTGTCGAACCCTGAAAACCAAACGCCGAAGAACGAGCCGAGCGCGACCAGGGGTGAGCCGAGCAAAACGGCCCAGGGCAGGCGCCAGTTTTCGTACATGGCGGCGAGCAAGAGAAAGACGAAGACGATGGCGAGCGCCAGTGTGGGTGCGGCGGGCGGCGCTACCTTCTCCTGGTACGACATCGACGAGTAGGCGAAGCCGAGCTCGCGCGGCATCGTCTTCGCGAACGTCTCCTCCAGCGCAGTGATGGCCTGACCCGACGTGTAGCCCGGCGCGGGCACTCCGCTGATTTCAGCCGAGCGGAACAGGTTGAAGCGATTGGTGATCTCGGTGCCTTGCTTCGGTTTGACCGTCACCAGGGTCGACAGCGGCACCATGGTGTTCGTGGTCTTGCTGCGAACGTAGACCTCGCCGATGTCCTCGGCCTTGAGACGGTACTTCGACTCGCTCTGCACGTAGACGCGGAACAGGCGGCCGAAGCGGTTGAAGTCGTTCACGTACGTGCCGCCGAGCGACGCCGAGAGCGCCTGGAACACCTCGTTGACGGGGACGCCGAGCTTGCGCGCCTTTTCACGGTCGAGGTCGACGGCGACCTGCGGGTAGTTCGGGCTGAACGACGTGAAGAGGTTCGCGAGCTCCGGACGCTGGCGCGCAGCAGCGATGAAGGCGGCCGTTTGTGCGCCAAGATCTTCGACGCTGAGCGTGCCGCTGCGGTCTTGCAGCAGGAAGTTGAAGCCAGACGACGCGCCGAAGCCGGAGATCGTCGGAATGTTGAAGGGGAAGATCACGGCTTCGGGGATCGCAGCGAACTCGCGCTGGAACTTGGCCATCAGCGCGCGGACGTGGAGCTCCGGCGTCTTGCGCTCCTCCCACGGCTTGAGCCGCACGAAGATGGTCGCGAAGTTCGGCTGGTAGGTGCTGGTGACGGCACCGTAGCCGCCGATCGCCTGGAAGGAGTCGACGCCCTCGGTCTTGCCGATGATCGCCTCGACCTTCTCCATCACGGCGCTCGTGCGCATGAGCGACGAGCCAGCAGGCAGCTGCATGGCCACACCCATGATCCCCTGGTCTTCGTCGGGAACGAAGCCAGAAGGCAGGGCCTTACCGAAAGCAGCAGCGCCCGCCATCACACCACCCACCAGGATGATCGTGATGAAGGCGTGACGGACGAGCAGCCGCGCACCGACCAGGTAACCGTTGGTCGCGTAATCGAACCCTGCATTGAACTTGCCGAAGAACCAGGCGATAGGGCCGCGCTTTTTGCCGGGCTTGGCCGGCTTCAGCAACAAGGCCGAGAGCGCCGGAGCCAGCGAGAGCGCGCTGAAGGCCGAGAGCAGCACGCTGATGGCGATCGTGAGCGCGAACTGCTGGTACATGCGCCCGGTGAGACCGGGGATGAACGCCACGGGCACGAACACGGCGGAGAGGATCAGCGCGATGCCGATGACGGGCGCAGACACCTCCTTCATGGCCTTCTCGGTCGCCTCCTTGGGCGACAGCCCATGCTCGATGTGATGCATCACGGCCTCGACCACGACGATGGCGTCGTCGACCACGATGCCGATGGCCAGCACCAAGCCGAACATCGACAGGGTGTTGACCGAGAAGCCGAGCAGCGGAAAGAAGATGAAGGTGCCGACAATAGAAACAGGCACGGTGAGCAGCGGGATCAGCGTCGCGCGCAGGTTCTGCAGGAAGATCAGCACCACCAGCGTGACCAGGATCACGGCCTCGACGAAGGTGTGCACGATCGACTCGATCGACGCTTCGACGGCCGGCGTCGTGTCGTAAACGATCTTGTAGTCCATGTCGGCGGGGAACAGCTCTTTCGCCCGCTTCATGGTCTCGTAGATGGCCTCGGACGCCTTCAGCTGATTGGCGCCCGGCAACAGGTAGAGCGCCATCGCGCCCGACGGCTTGCCGTTGAGGCGGCCGAACGAGTCGTAGTTTTGCGAGCCGAGCTCGGCGTACCCCACGTCGCGAATTCGAATCTGCGAGCCATCAGGGTTCTCGCGAACGATGATGTTCTCGAACTCCTCCGGCTTGACCAGGCGGCCCGGAGCGCTGACGGTGAGCGTGAATTTCTGCGTTTCGGGCGCTGGCGCCTGTCCGATGCGACCGGCGGGCGACTCGAGGTTCTGCTCCTTGATGGCCGAAATCACGTCCGACGGCGTGAGCTTGAGCTGAGCGAGCCGATCAGGCTTGAGCCAGATGCGCAGGCCGTAGTCCGTGCCGCCGAAGAGGTCGACCTGGGCGATGCCGGGGATGCGCAGCAGCTGGTCGCGCAGGTTGATGCCGCAGTAGTTGATGAGGAAGTTCGCGTCGTACGTGCCCTTGGGGCTGTAGAGGCCGATGAGCATCAAGATGCTCGGGCTCATCTTCTTGACCGTGACGCCCTGGGCGACGACTTCTTGCGGCAAGCGTGCCTGCGCCGATGAAACGCGGTTTTGCGCAAGGACGTTCGCCATGTCCTGGTTGACGCCGACGCCGAAGTTCACGTCGAGCTGCATGCGGCCGTCGCTGGTGTTCGACGACTTCATGTAGATCATGTTCTCGACGCCGTTGACCTCCTGCTCGACGGGAGTGGCGACGGACTGCTCGACGCTCAGCGCGGACGCGCCGGGATAATTTGCGGTGACGCGAATCGTGGGCGGCGCCAGAAACGGATACTGCTCGATCGACAGCTTCGTCAGCGTGAAGGCACCGAGCAGCACCGTCAGAATGGCGATGACGATGGCGACGATGGGTCGCCGGATGAAGAAACTCGCCATTTACTGCGCCTTCTTCGTGGTCTCGGCCTTGCCGTCGAGACTCGCGAGCTCGTCGAGCTCCACCGCTTCCGCTTTCACCTACACGCCTGGCCG
>Ga0315912_10004869_pt1 | contig 12496 bp, 13 predicted proteins | sample VfabasoilMG_FD_204469 | JGI IMG/M metagenome (GOLD analysis project Ga0315912, IMG submission 204469) | Garden soil microbial communities collected in Santa Monica, California, United States - V. faba soil | ecosystem: Environmental > Terrestrial > Soil > Garden | place: USA: California... | reverse complement strand
CCTCCTTGGGCCCGCCCAGAAGGGCGGACAATCAAACACCGCCTTAGCGAGGCGCAGCCTCGCCTTGACGACCGTGGTTACGGCCCACGGCGGCCCATAGCTTACCTGGGGACACGGCCGGTGCGGCGGATTTGACGAGAATCTGAGCGAAGGCCAACAATGCGCCGCATGGATGCACGGACACAGCGGTGGATCGGCTGGGCGGGATGGCTCGTGACGTGCGCGCCGGTCTACATCGTGCTCTGGAGCGCGACCTCGAAACTGACGCACAGCGCCTGGTACGTGCGGGAGTTCACCCGGATCGGCTGGCCGGTGTCGGCGCTGGAGACGCTGGCGGTCTTCCAGCTCACGGGGATCGCCCTGCTGCTGATCCCCTGGACGTCGGTCCTCGGCGCCATCATCCTGACCGGCTATCTGGGCGGGGCCGTCGCGACCTACGTGCGGATAGGCGAGTGGTACCCGCCCCTCGTCCCGTTCACGACAGCAGTGCTCGCCTGGCTGGGCCTGTTCCTGCGGGAACCCCGTTTGTGGGTATTGCTGCCCTTCCGCCGCCGTTCATAGAATCCGTGACCATGACGACCTCACGCCCCTGGCTGCTCGTTCCCGTGGCCGCCGTCTTTGCCGCGGCCACCCTGTCGGCGCAGACTGCCCCGCCCCAGCCGCAGATGCGCGGCGACGGCCCGGCGCCGGCGTCGAAGCCGTTCAACATCACCCGCTCCGATCCCGGTCTCGACGCGGTGGTGGCCGCCGACGCCAAGGCCGAACTGCTCGCGCGAGGCTTCGGCCTGAACGAAGGGCCCGTGTGGGTGCGCGAAGGCAACTCCGGCTACCTGCTGCTCGGCGGGCTGCTCGACAACGTCATCTACAAGATCGCCGCCGACAAGACCGTGTCGGTGTTCATGGAGAAGGCGGGCTACACCGGCAACGACGTGGACAACGCCGGCACGCAGACCCGCAGCGGTCGATCGCACGTGCTCCTGATCGGCCCGAGCTGCGCCAGCCTCGATTCGCAGGGGCGGCTCGTGTGGTGTGCCGACAACGACCGTGCGGTGATGCGTCTCGAAAAAGACGGCACCACACGCACGAAGCTCTCGGGCGGGTCAGACGACGGCAAGCGCTTCAGCGGTCCGAACGACATCGTCATCGCCAAGGACGACGCCGTCTATCTGACGGACAACGACTTCGGCCTGCGCTACGGCGGCAAGAGCCCCGAGAAGCAGCTGCAGAACGGCATCTGGCGCATCAAGGACGGCAAATCCACGCTGGTGCTCGACGCGATGACGCTCGGCGGCATCCCGAACGGGATCGCGCTGTCGCCCGACGAGAAGTATCTCTACGCCAACGCCGGCCAGCGGATGTTCCGTTACGAGGTGAAGGCGGACGGATCGCTCGGCGTCGGGAGCCTCTTCACGCAGGGTCCGGGCATCGGCGACGGCATGAAGGTGGACACGCTCGGCAACGTCTACTCCACGAGCGGCGCCGGCCCGGGCATCGTGCGGATCACGTCGCCCGCGGGGACGCTCCTCGGCTATCTCAATCTGGAGATTGTGGGCGGCGAGCCCAAGCGCCAGATCTGCGCGACGAACGTCGCGTTTGGCGACGCCGATGGCAAGGGGCTGTATGTCACCGCGTGCGACGCGGTCTACCGCATTCGGATGAAAGTCGCCGGCGTGATGGCGGGGCCCAAGCGATAGGACTGACTAGTTCTTCTTCTCCTGCGCCCGCGCCCCGCGCAGGATCGCTTCGAGGCCGTAGTTGCCTTCATGACAGGCGTACTCGAACATCTTTTCGCCGGTCATCTTGAGCGGGATCATCAGCGTCCACGGCTTCGACCACACGCTCGGATCGTCGAAGGTGACGTAGTACTCGAGCGTGTCCGCCGACGCGCGCCGGAACTTCTCGATCGTCTTCAGCTTGTCGGTCGCCCCGACACGCGTGGCGTTGCCCGTGTAGTTCGCCGTCTCGACCACCAGCGTGTCGCCGTCCCAGCGCGCGCGTGAATCACCGTGGTATTGACGGATCGCGGGCGATACGTGCGCGCCCTTGTCCACCGTGAAGATGCGCGCGTCGTGAATCATCTCGGTGCGCAGCGCCATCACGCCAGGGCCCTGCGTAATCTCGAAGTAGCTCTGATAGCCCGCCCGGATGTTGGGTGTGCCGTAGCTGATGCAGCGCGTGCCGAGCGACAGGTCCGACGGCGCGTCAGCGGGTCCGCGCCCCTTGCGCGCCGCGGCGTCGGCGGCGCGGGCACGCTCGGCGGCGCCAGCCACGAGCGGCGGGATGCGGCCATCGGGCGGATCGATGATGAGCGAGGTCCGCTTGTCCCAGATGCGATCGGACAACCACGTCTGGTCGTAGTTGCCCACCTGCGTGTCGGCGGAACTGAACTTGTCCTTCCCCTCGATCGCGGCCGTGAACAGCTCGTCGGCGAAGAACGCGTCGCCGCCGTCCTGCATCTTGGCGGCCTTCTTCTGCAGGTCGGCGAACTCGGCGTCCGTCATCGTGGTCCGAAGCCCGAACTGCTTCGGCCGCTCGAGCGGCGTCATGCCGTTGTTGGCCCACACGCCCTGGAGATCGGGATGGCCGTCCGACGTCCGCGGCACGGACCAGGAGGGTTTGGCCGATTGGCCACTGACGAGCGCGGTGGTCGCGAAGGCGGCCGCGATCAGCAGGGCGAGGAAGGTTCGTCGAGGCATGGCACAGTGTGCCCGAGTTGCGCCCCCGGCGCGCATACCGTTTCCGGGGTACCCCTCCGGGCGCTACGCTGAGGAATCGTGCCCTACCGAGTGGATCTACGCAATGCGGCGCCCGGCGCGGCCGACCAGCTGATCGATCTGGGCGCGCTCGACGTGGAAAGCAGCGGCGGCGCCGTCGCCGCCGTGATGCCCGATCGCGTGCGTCCAGCCCAGCTGACGGCCGCGTTTGGCATCAGCGAGGTGACGGTGTCGCCCGCCGTTGGACGTGATTCCGAGTCGGTGTGGGTGCTGGCTCTTCGTCCGATCACGGTCGGAGGGCGCGTCCTGACGCTCGCCGACGCGCCGGCGTTCGGCACTGGACTGCACCCGACGACGGCGCTCTGTCTCGACGCGGTGCACGGTGCCTGCGCCGGCGCACCGCCCGAGCGGATCCTCGACGTCGGCACGGGCTCCGGAGTGCTGGCGCTCGCCGCGTTGATGCTCGGCGTGCCGCGTGCGCTCGGTATCGACCTGGACGACGCGGCGCTCCACGCCGCCCGCGAGAACGCACGGCTCAATGGGCTCGATGGGCGGCTCGAGCTGTCGCCTGGCGGTCCCGAATCGATCGCGGGCACGTGGCCGCTGGTGCTTGCCAACGTGCTCGCGGCGCCGCTGATCGAGATGGCGCCGGTGTTGGTGCGACGCGTAGGCCGCCGTGGGCGGCTCGTGCTGTCCGGAATTCCCGAAGGCGTCACCGACGACGTGAACCAGGCCTACACGCGGCTCGGCATGCAGCGGGTGCGCGTGACGTCGCGCGCGGGGTGGGTCGCCATCGTGCTGCAGGCGACGTGGTAGCGCAGGCGGACCTGAAGGTCCGCCTCTACACCCGGGCGAATCTCAGATCCGGCCGAACCCCCACGAGAACGGCAAGGCGCCGGGGCCGCCGCCGGTGCGGACGCCGCGGAACATTGTTTCCGCGATGAAGAAGTCCACGCCGAGGATCGCCACGTCGGTCATCAGCTCGGTGTCGGCGATGAACCGCTCGAGGCGCTCGGCGGGCGTGGACACCGGATAGCCGCACCAGTACTTGATGTCGTGAAAGAAGCACGCGGGGTAGATGTTCACGTTCGCGAGCTGATTGAAGAACAGACTGCAGCCGTCGCTCACGAACGGCTTCGGCGGCGGATCGGCGGCGATGCGCTGCCACAGGCGCGGCAGCCCTTTCGCTTCACACAGCGCCTGCAGGTCGGACATCGATACCACAGCGCCCTTCGGCGGCACGTTCGGAAAGTTCGGCATGGCCAGCTCGCGCGGTAGTATCACACATGCCCAAGGGGAATCTCGTCGTGCAGTTGTCGGACATGGCCGGCGACCTCGTGCGCGGCCGCGTCGACATCGACCTCAGGCGCGTCAGTGGATCGCCCGGCGCCGGCGGCGAGAACATGGTCGTGCACGTCAACGGCCCCGTGGGCAGCCTGACGATCACCGGCATCGCGTGCCAGACCGGGCCCGGCACGATGTACGAGGTGCGCGCGTCTACTCCGCACCACCGGAAGTACGCGTTCTTTCAGCTCATCCAGGAAAACCGCGACAACACCGCCAGCGACAACGTGGAGTTCTGGGTAAAGCCGGGTGAGGTGAAGGACATCACGGCGCCGTCGGTGGCCAGTCTGCCGCGCGTCGCGCAGAGCATGCTCGCCAAGGCCAGCATGATCGTGGACCGCCGAGAAGACGGCGAACTGGTGGGGCTCTCGGGGCAGGCCCTGTATCAGCAGATGGGGTCGCTGCGGCGCGCGTGCTTCCTCAACATCATCAAGAAGGCGTCCGATGCGACAACGGCTGACGGCTGCCTCGACGCCTTCGGGGACCTGCTGATCGTCCGGCAGGATCGACTGTTCGCGCGCGTGGTGGACGGCCTGCCGGAACAGCTGCGGCAGGCATCGACGTTCAAGTCGGCCCCCGGCGCGCTGCACGAGTCGCCGCCCGGCTTCTCCACGCCGTTCGAAAGCTTCAAGTCGCGCGACCCGCATGCCAATTTGCAGATCACGTTCATGAAGGATGTCGCGACCGGCGGGCTGGCCGCCGACATCGACATCGACGAAGCGTCGGGGATCGAGCACGGGTTCGAGGTGATTCGCAACGCGGTGTTCAACAACCGCACGAACCCCTACCTGATTCGCGAGTTCCTGAGCGCCGCCGACCTCGAGCGGCGGACGCTCTGCCCCGACTACCGCTTCTCGTTCTGAACGCGCTGCGGACCTGACAGGTCCGCCACATCCGTCATTGAACCAGCGCGATGGGGATGCGCTTGCCAGCCTGGCGCGTCTCGGCCTGCGGCTCCTGCAGCGACGGCATCGGCGCGGACACGAACAGCCGCCGGGCCAGCCGGGCGAGCACGCGCGCGCGCTGCGCCGAGCGCTGCACGCGGGCGCTGTCGGCCGCGATGCCGGTGTTCGCATACATCTGGCGATAGAGCTTCGAGATCAGCACGAACGCCAGGCGGGCGCGGATGCTCTTCAGGAAGCTCGAACGCTGCCACACGAGCGGCAACGCATAGAAGTGGTCCCACACCTTCTGCGTGTGCCCTTTCAGCTCGTCGGCCGACATGTGCGGGTGCGGCGTGTAGACCCGCGGACGGCGGTCCTGCGGGATCAGCCAGTAGCGCGTCAACGGGATGCCGTCCACGGTCGGCACGTCGGCGGCTTCCTTCTCCCACTTCAAGAAATCGATCGTGCCGGGCAGCGGCTGCAGCATCACGAACTGCGCGAACGACACGCCAGCACGCTGCGCCAGATCGGCGGTCGCCATGAACGTGTCCGGCTTGTCGGTGGGCAGGCCGAAGATGAACGAACCGAGCACGTGCACGTCGGCCTTTCTGAACGCCTGCAGCCGCGTGACCAGCCCCTCGCCCGCCTCGTTGAAGTTCTTGAAGACCGCCTTCAACCCTTCCGGCGTCACCGACTCCACCCCCACGAGCGCGCCGCGGATGTGCGCACGCCGCATCGCGGTGAGGAACTCCGGATCCTCGGCCGCCTCCATGGTGATCTGCGTGTAGAACACCATGTCGTCCGGCAGCTGCGCGAGCCGCGCCATCAGCTCGAAACGCTCGTCCCGAATGCGCGTCAGCTCGGCGAGCTGCCGCTTGTCGGCGCGCCGATCGGCCATGGCCAGGTCTTCGAGCGTCACCGGATAGAAATTGTCGTCGGCGAGCACGATGAAGCGGAAGCCGAGACGGCGGAGCTCGACGATCTCCCGCACGACCAGCGTCACGTCGCGCTGCCGCGGCTTCTGCCCGTCGGTGCGCCACACCGAGCAGAAGGAGCAGTGCTTCGGGCAGCCGCGAACGGTCTGCACCGAGGCCCACATGTATTTGTCGGCGGGCATCAGATCCCAGCGGGCCGGCGAGAACGATTCACCGTCCACCCGGCCGCCTTCGTAAAGCGGCTTCGGGACGCCCTGTTCGCAGTCGTCGAGCACCTTGGACCAGACCAGATCGCCGTCGCCCGTGACGACGGCGTGCGCGGCGCCGTGCTCACGCACTTCGTCGGGATACAGCGTGGCGTGAATACCGCCGAACACGACGAACGCTCCCCGCGCGCGCGCACGCCGCCCGAGGTGATACCCCCGCAGCACGTTGCCCGTGTGCACGCCGATGCCGATGACGTCGCCGGGCTGAATGGTGTCTTCGTCGAGCTGTTCGAGGGTTTCGTCGATGATGGCCGGTGCACCAAAGCGAGCCGGAGTAGCGGCTGCCAGGACGTATTGCCACCGCGGCGTGATGACGGCTGTACCGAACGAGACGTCGCTCGGATTGACGAGGTGTATGCGCATGCGGCTCCCGTTAGCTCCCGTTAGCGGACAGCGCCCGCGACGCGGCGGGCGAAACGAGTGAAGGCCCCGGCGGTCGCGACGCCGGCATCCTTGGATTTGCGGCCAACGGCCACGCCCCCATCGGCCACGTCTTTCCATGGCGATCGATCGGGCTCGACGGTGGCGGGTGGCGGACTGGCCATTGCGGCGCCGGCAGCGGCGACGACTGGCTCCTGCGGCGGCGGCGGAGCGGGCTCGCTGGCGGCCCGCACGTCCACCGCTGGGGGCGGTTCGACGGCAGCGGCCGGTGGATCTGAGGCCGGAAGCCGCGGCTCGCGTTGGTCGACGGAAGGCGCCGGGGCGGCAACGGACCGACGCGGCGCACGCACGGAGATTGATTCGGCGGACGGCGCGATCCACGTCGAGGGCACGAAGCTGCGGAACCCCTGGCCGACGTCAGGAATTGCGTCGTGGGGAAACGCGAGCGCCGCCGGCTCCACCAGCCGCAGGGCCGCGACGGCAACCGCGGCCGCGGCCAGCATGGTCACGACGCCGGTCGCAATGCCGCGCGCCGGCGCGGGCGCCAGCAAGGCCTGCTGCGAAACGATCCTCGTCACACGCGCGCGAAGACCAGTGGCTCTGAGCATGGCGGGCGCCGCCAGCGGCGTGCGCTCGGCCCCTCGTGCCTCGGCGAGCTTGACCAGACAGGCGGCATACGACGCCGGCGAGCCGGTGACCGCCACCGTCAGCTCGTCGCAAGCGACCTCGCGTTCCACGTGCAGACGCCGCTCGAGCCACCAGACCGCCGGGTGCCAGCCGGCCACCGCGCGAATCGCGACCTGCGCGACGTGGACGAGATCGTCGCGGCGCCGGACGTGCGCCCACTCGTGCACGAGCACGCGGTCGAGTTCGGACGGCTCGAGCGCGGTGAGTAACGACGGAGCGACCGCAATCACCGGGCGGCCGCACCCGAGCACAGCCGCCGCCGTGACCGACTCGGAGAGCACGAGCGCCGCGCGCCGGCCGTGGCGCGACACGCGGCGCCAGTGCGGCAGACGCGCTTCGACGTCCGGCGGGAACGGGCGGCCGTTCGCACGGGCTCGACGGATGGCCACGAGCGCACCCGCGAACCGGAGCGCGTGCACGCCGAACCAGACCGCCCACGCCACCACCATCGCCGCGCTCGACGTCCACCAGACGTCGGGCATCGAGACGACGCCGACCTCGGGCACGACCGCCTGCACGTGCGGGACCGGCACGTTGGCCGCGAACCACGACACCGCCGGCAGCGCCATCACGAGCATGAGGGCCGCCCAGCACACGACGTAACGGACGTTGGCGTGGGCGCGCGCGAGTGGCCGGAGCAGCATGAGCAGCCCCAGCGTCACCACGCTTCCCTGCCACAACCAGTTGAGTACGACGTCCATAGGCACCTAAGCGCGTTCGACGAGCTTCCGCAGCCGCTCGCGCTCCAGCGGATCGATGTCCTCGTCCTCGAGGACGTTCAGCACGAGCAGGCTCGGGGACCCTTCGAAGAGACGGCCGACGAGATGCCGCAAGGCGCGACGGCGCGCCTGCTGCTTGTCGACCACCGGACGGTAGACGAACGCGCGCGCCACTTTATCGTGGGTCACGTAGGCCTTGCCTTCCAGGATCCGCAGCATCGTCTGGACGGTGCTGTAGGTCACAGCGCGCGTTTCGTTGAGGGCGGTGACGACGTCACCCACGGAGGCGGTCTTCAAGCGCCATAAGACTGCCATTACTTGAGCTTCGGCGTCAGTCAGCGCTGGGGATTTTTTCCTCGCCACAGGGCTCTCTCAGTCTTAAAGAATTCAGATTTCACCCCCAGGACTGTAACAGCGGCAAAGTCCCGCTGTCAATTAAAGAATTAAGAGTTCACAGGCGCGTGTTTTCGCCACGATTGTGGTGGCCGGGTGAGCTCGTCCGTGCCATCGCCCTGCCTCCGTCGGCCCGCACGCAAGGCACGTTCCTGCGCCGATGGGGAAAGCGGCGACTTAGCGCGTAGACGCCGGCGGCAGATGGCGCACCCGCTCGATGAACGGGTGAAACCACCGCTGCCTCGCGAGCGCTGCCGGCGTGAGGCTGCTGAACTCGCGGACCTCCGCGATCATGTGCGACTGATCGGCATAGCCGAGGTCGAGGGCGGCCTCCGCCCAGTCCACGGTGCCCGCACCGGCATAGACCAGCCCCGCCTGAAAACGGGCGAGCCGGTTATAGAGCTTGGGGCCGACGCCGACGCGTTCGCGAAACAGGCGCGACAGATGCTGGCGCGAAATTCCCGCGCCGTGCGCCAGGCTCTCGACCGACTCGCTCCCGCGGCGGCGGACCATCCGCGCGGCCATCCGATCGACGTCCACCGAATCCGACGGCCCCCCGAGGGCAAGCCGCGCGAGCAAGGCCGACTCCACCCGATCGATACGGCTCATCTCGTCGAGCTCGCAGAGCTCGCTCGCGAACGACCCGCTCCCGCGCCACACGCTCTCGACGTCGGCCAGCGTGTCGGTGAGGTCCGCGATCGGCACGCGCAGAAACGGCGCCGCGCCCCCAGGTCGGAAATAGACGCCGAGCATCTCGGGCCTTTCGGTTCCGATCGTGCGGCCGACACGGCTCATCGGTCCGACGAACGACCCGCGTAACGCCGCGGCGTCCTGGCTCCAGCGGCCGGTCGCATCGCACGTGCGCCCCAGCTCGAACAGCAGCGTCACATGCCCATCGGCGAGCTGCGGCGAACAGAACGTCGGCTCTTCGAACGCCACTTCCCGGAGCAGCAGCCGCGGGGTCAGCGGCGACCGCGCCTCCGGCACGAACGTGAAGAAGGCATACACGTCGTCCCGCAGCGCGTCGCAGGGCGCAAACTCCCGATACCAGGCGACCACGGGCGGCATCGACGTCTGTATAGCACGTTCCATTTGTTCTATCCGCCGCCTCGCGCGCGCACGTAGCCTCGTCCCTCAGGAGGAACATCATGATTCGACGGTCTGTGGGCCTGGTGCTGCTCGGCGTGCTCGGTGTCGCGTTCGTCTTCGATCACGCGGTGAACGCGTGGCAGAACGACGCAATCGTGGCGCTCGAGCGCGGGGCGATGGACCGCTGGGGCAAGGGCGACCCTGGCGGCTACCTCGAGCTGTACACGAGCGACCTGACGTATTTCGATCCGTCGCAGGCGCGCCGCGTGGACGGCCTGGCGGCTCTGACAAAGGCGTTCGAACCCATTCGAGGCAAGGTCAAGATCGACCGCTACGAGATGATCTCACCGAAGGTCCAGCGAGGCGGATCGATGGCGCTGCTCACATACAACCTGGTCACCAACGGGAGCGGTCCCGACGGCAAGAAGGCGACATACCGGTGGAACGTGACGGCCGTCTACACACAGGTGGACCGCCGGTGGAAGCTCGCGCACAGCCACTTCTCGTTCACGACGCCGGAGCTCAAGGCTCCCTAGCGTGACAGCCGCGTGGTCGCGAGCCAACCGATATGCGCGCCGGTGTGTCCAATGGGCATGCGCGCCCTGGTCACGACCGCCGCGATTGCCTGGCTGGCAAGCGTCACGCCCTTGGCCCAGACACCCGGCCCTTCGTTCGAGGTGACGTCGGTGAAGGCGAACACCTCGAGGGAATCCGTGATGCGTCTCACGGCGCCGCTCGGCACCGGCCGGTTCGACGCGACGAACGCCAGCACCCGGATCCTGATCTTGAACGCCTACGGTCTGCGCGACTTTCAGTTGGCGGGCGCGCCGCCGTGGACCGAGAGCGAGCGATTCGACGTGGCCGGCCGCGCGGCCGCGGCAGCCACTCGTGACGAGATTTCGGCGATGCTGCGCACGCTGCTGGCCGAGCGGTTCCGGCTTCGCTCGCATCGAGAAACACGCGAGCTGCCGATCTATGCGCTCGTCGCCGCGACACCGGACAAGCGGCTGGGCCCGGCGCTGAAGGTATCGACGGCAGAGACGCGCACGCGCATCTCGCCCACGTCGATCACCGCGGTCAGCATGACCATGGCGCGACTCGCGGTGACGCTGAGCGGCATCGTCGGCCGCGTCGTCACGGACGAGACCGGGCTTGCGGGCGGCTACGACATGGAGCTCAGATTCGCGCCGGAAGGGCCGCTGCCTCCAGCCGCCCCGCCGGCCGATCCCGACGCGCCATCGATCTTCACCGCGCTGAGAGAGCAGCTGGGCCTGAGACTCGACGGACGGCGCGGCCCCGTCGAGGTCCTTGTCGTCGACAGCATCGAACGGCCGACGCCGGACTGACGCCTGGGCTAAATTGGTGGCCTATGAAACAGATGGCCATCCTGATGGCGGTGCTGACGATCGGGGTGCCTGCTTTGGGGCAAACCGCGGACGATTACCGCGGCGGCTGGCGGACCGACGCGGGCGAGGCGCACATCTACCAGTTCTCGATTCGCGGCACGGCGGTTCGCGGCATCTACTGCACCTACTGCGCGGACGCGACCACGCTCGCCTTCGTTGACGGAACGCTCGGCCCCGACGGCCTCCGCTTCGAAGTGACCCACGTCAACGCCGACGGCAGCACACGGTTCAAGGACACGGCGATTGCGAAGTTCAGCGACGGGCGGTTGGTCGTCACCGGCACGAGCGGCGCGCGCGGCGGCGGGAAGTTCGAGCGCGTGCTGATCAAAGACCCGCGCGGACCGGACCCGATTCCCGCCAAGGTATCGGTGCTGCCCAAGACCGTTCCGTCCGTGCCCGGGAACATCCAGCGGCGCAATCCCGACGGCGCCGACGGCCTGCCCTACATCCAGCCGGGGCCGTGGAAGTCGAAACTGACCGAAAAAGATGTCGTCGGCGTGTGGCTCGGGTTCGGTGTCGGGGCGCCGAAGCAGTTCTTCATCATCAAGAAGGCCGGCAACACACTGCGCGGCATGGTGTGCGGAACGTGTGACAACCCATACACGATGGCGGCGCTCGACGACTTCCAGATTGAGGGCGACACGCTGAAGTTCAACATCCTCCACGAGGACTGGGGCGACGGCGAGATCCCGACGTTCTACAAGCACGTGACGGCGCACGTCGGCTGGAACGAGATGCGGGCCACGACGGCCGCCGACCACATGCCGGCACCGCCGCCACCGCGCCCGGGAGTCGTGCCGGGCTTCTCGCTGCAGGGCCCGGTGCCGATCGAAGCGACCGCCGGCAACGTGTGGCCGGAGTGGCCGCCGAAGGGCACGTCATCGCCGCGCTAGCTGCTCGAACACCACACCCGTTTCCTCGGCGGTGCCGCGCTTGCGAACGATGACGTCGCACGCCGCCGAGGGCAACGCGGTGTCCGGCTCGCCTCCGGGACGTGGTGACGTCGTCAGATAGAGGTCGTCCACCAGACCCGCCTCGACGAGGCTTGCCGCCAGCCGGCGGCCTCCGATGCACGAGATACGCCTGACGCCAAGCTCCGCGAGCTGCTCGAACGCACGCGGCAGGTCCGAGCGGTCCTTCATCACGACCGGCGTCACCCACGGACGGTCTTTCAGCGCGTCGCGAAGGCGTGCGGCGGTGTCCGGCACGGTGAGCAGGACTGCCCGTACCTCGGGGACGTTGAAGAGCAGCATGCGCTCGATGTCGATCCCCTGCAGCGTCGCCACCATCTGCACCGGGTGGCGAGGAAACCCCAGCGACTCGCGCAGGCGCACGAGCTCGGGATGCCAGACCGAGAAGACGGTGCCGCCGCCGCGGACGGTTTCCGCACCGGACAGCACGGCATCGGCCGCCACCCGCGACAGCCCCTCGTAGATCAGGATTTCATCGGTGAGCCCGCCGCCCAGATCGGATGGACGCGCCGCGCCGGTATTGCCGTCCGCGGACTGCACGAACACCAGCGAACACGAAGCCACGCCGCTGCGCGCGGCGGACAGGTAGAACGATCCGCCGAACCGCTCGCGTGTCCAGTCGTTGCCGATCGCGAGCATCCCCTCGCGCGGTGCTTCGCGTGCGGTCTCATAAGGCGGCAGCACCGCCGCCGTCGCCGCGGCGATCT
>Ga0315912_10004868_pt1 | contig 12498 bp, 8 predicted proteins | sample VfabasoilMG_FD_204469 | JGI IMG/M metagenome (GOLD analysis project Ga0315912, IMG submission 204469) | Garden soil microbial communities collected in Santa Monica, California, United States - V. faba soil | ecosystem: Environmental > Terrestrial > Soil > Garden | place: USA: California... | reverse complement strand
AGGCTCTTGTCCAGCACCAGGTCGCCGCGGATGTCGCGGATGCCGAAGCCGCGCAGCCGGTTCACCAGCAACCACAGGTTCTCGATGACCAGGTGCGGATCGCCGCCACCGCGCACGTAGAGCTCGCCGCGCAGCACGTCGCCGGCCATGGGCCCGTCGGCCAGGATCTCGGTGCGGAAGGTGTACGCCGGTCCTAACAGGTGCAGCGCCGAATAGGTGGTGACCAGCTTCATGGTGCTGGCCGGGTTCATGGGTTTGCGCTCGTTCGCCGACCAGCGCAGCTTGCCGTCGTCCACCGGCACCACGACCACGGCGGCCGCATCCGCGGGAATCCGCGCGGCCGCGAGCCGCGCGAGATAGGTGGCCGGCGATGTTTCGGTGGCTTCCGGGGTACCCGTGACCTGGGCAGCGGCAAGCGCGGGCAGTACCGCGAGCAGGACCGGGGTCAGCAGCTTCCAGGCAGTGCGCATGCGGCAAGTGTGCCGCGCGCGCGCCAGGAATTCATGTGCCGGTGTCGCCCAGCAGGTTTTCGTCTTCCGCGGCCTGCGCCGGATCCGGGCTGCGCATGCGCAGGATCTTCGCGGGAATGCCGCCCACCACGGCGCCGGGCGGCACGTCGTGCAGCACCACGGCATTGGCACCGATGCAGGCCCCGCGCCCGATACGAATGGGCCCGAGCACCTTGGCGCCCACGCCAATCTGCACGAAATCTTCAATCACCGGCACTTCCCAGATTTCGGAGCGCCCGCCGATCACCACGCCGGGCCCGATCTCCACGCCATCACCGATCACCGCGCGCTTGTGGATCACGGTGCCGAGCCCCGAGTAGTTGAGCCGTACGCCGCGGCCGAGCTGCGCGGACGCCGGCAACTGCGTGGCGAACACCACGCGATTGAACAATGCCAGCAGGGTGGGAATCACGGGAACGCGCTTCTTCCATAACCAGTGCGCGAGTGCATGGATCCTCAACAACAAGTTCTGCGACCTCATTTGAAAGTGGGACACCAGCCGGCGCCTTCGGGTAGATTCCTGACACCGTCGTGGGGGAGATTCGCGCGTGTTGAGTCCAGTGCGCCACGCAGCCGTGGCCTTGTCTGCTGTTGTCCTTTTGTCTGTCACCGGCCATGTGTCGGCTCAGACAGGATCCCGGCCCGAAGTCCTACTCAAGAAGATGACGCTCGAGGAAAAGGTCGGGCAGCTGGTACAACGCGCCGGCGGCCGCCAGCGGGCACTGAATTCGCGCATCGACGATACCGAGCTCGAACGCGTCCGCGCCGGTGGCGTGGGCTCCTATCTGCACGTGGCGGGCGCGGAGCCGCTCGCGAAACTGCAGAAGGTCGCGGTCGAGGAATCGCGCCTCGGCATTCCCCTGTTGTTTGCCATGGACGTGGTCCATGGCTATCGCACCATTTTCCCGGTGCCGCTGGCGATGGCGGCGACCTGGGCACCCGAGGCGCAGGAACGCGCCGCGCGCGTGGCGGCCGACGAGGCCACTTCGGCCGGCCTGCACTGGACCTTCGCGCCCATGGTGGACATCGCGCGCGATCCGCGCTGGGGCCGCATCGTCGAGGGCGCGGGTGAAGATCCCTATCTCGGGTCGCGCATGGCCGTCGCGCAGGTGGCCGGATACCAGGGCGGCAACACGCTGCGTCCCGGCGCGCTCATGGCCACCACCAAGCACTTCGGTGCCTATGGCGCCGCGATCGGCGGCCGCGATTACAACACCGCCGATATTTCGGAACGCACGCTGCAGGAAGTCTACCTGCCGCCGTTCTACGCCGCGGCGCGCGCGGGCTCGGGCTCGTTCATGGTGGCGTTCAACGACATCGCCGGCGTGCCCACCACGTCCAATCGCGACCTGGTGCGCGGCCTGCTGCGCGAGCGCTGGGGCTGGCAGGGGCTCATGGTCTCCGACTGGGGCTCGATCGCCGAGCTGCTCAACCACGGCGTCGCGGCCGACCGCGCGGCGGCCGCGGTGCTGGCGCTCGACGCCAGCGTCGACATGGACATGGTGGGCGACGTGTTCGCCGTGGACCTCAAGGACGCGATCGCGAAGGATCCCGCCCGGCTCAAACTACTCGACGAGGCGGTGCTGCGCATCCTGCGCGTCAAGGAGCAGCTGGGACTCTTCGACAAGCCCATGCAGTACCACGACGTGGAACGCGAGTCGCGCGAGCTGCTGGCACCGGATCACCGCGATGCGGCGCGCGCCATTGCGCGCCAGTCCCTGGTGCTGCTCAAGAATGACAACAAGCTGCTGCCGCTGAATCCGGCGAAACTGAAGAGCGTGGCCGTGATCGGCGCGCTGGCCGGCGATGGCCGCAACGAGCTGGGCTCGTGGAAGGCGCAGGGCCGGCCCGAGGAAGTGGTCACCGTGCTCCAGGGCATCACGGCGGCGCTGCCGAAGTCGGTGAAGGTCACTTCCGCCCCCGGAGCCGATCCGCGCAACAATGACCTCACCGGCATTCCCGCCGCGGTGAAGCTCGCGAAAGCCGCCGACGTCACGCTGCTGATGATCGGCGAGGACTTCGACCTGTCAGGCGAAGCGCGCAGCCGTTCCACGCTCGAACTGCCGCCGTCACAACTCGAGCTGGCACGCGCCATTCTCGCCACCGGGAGACCGGTGGTGGTGCTGCTCGCCAACGGCCGCCCGCTGGCGCTCCAGGAACTGGCCGACAAGGCGCCCGCGATCCTCGAGACCTGGATGTTAGGCGTCGAGGCCGGCAACGCCGTCGTGGACGTGGTGTTCGGCCAGTACTCGCCGGCCGGTCGGCTGCCCGCCGCCTTCCCGCGCGTCAGCGCCTCGGTGCCTTTCTACTACGCCGGCAACCCCACCGGCCGCCCGGCCGATCCGGATCTCGCCAAGGACACGGTGCGCTACCACGACCTGCCCATCACGCCGCTGTTCGCCTTCGGCCACGGGCTTTCGTACAGCGAGTTCCGGTACAGCGATCTCGCGCAGAGTGTGCCGGCGGTGGGCCCGGGCGAGCGCGTCGACATCTCCATCACCGTCGAGAACACCGGTGGCGTGGCCAGCGACGAAGTGGTGCAGCTCTACGTGCGCGACCCGGTGGCGACGATTTCCCGCCCGGTAATGGAATTACGGGGCTTCAAGCGTCTTGAACTCGGAGCCGGCCAGCGCAAGCGCGTAACCTTCAGCCTGACGCCCGAACAACTGGCGTTCTGGAGTCCACGCGGCCAGTGGCAGGTGGAAGCCGGCCGCATCGATTTCTGGATCGGCGCCTCGTCCGCCGATCTGCGCGCCAATGGCTCGTTCGAGATCAGCAAATCGCATCTCGGGACGGCACCCGCGACGGCCCTGCCGACGCGAGTGACCGTGTCGAACAATTAGATAAAGAGAGGGGTTCCATGAAGAAGATCTTCAACGCCACCGCGGTGGTGCTGCTGGCTGCGCTCGGCGCCACGGCCTGCGCGGCCACGCCGCCCGCCGAAAAGACGTCGTTTGCGACTATCGACAACGGCCGCATCGATCGCTGGGACCCGGCCCTGGATGCCATCGTGCCCAAGGACTGGAAGATCGAAAAACTTGCCGAAGGTTTCGGCTGGGCTGAGGGCCCGATCTGGGTGAAGTCCGGCGGCTACCTGCTGTTCACCGATGTGCCGGGCAACAAGATGTGGAAGTGGTCCGAGAAGGGCGGCCTCGAGAAATTCCTCGATCCCTCCGGCGCGCCCAGCTTCGACCCGGAGATCTGGCGTGAGGCTGGCGCGAACGGCCTGGCGATCAACGACAAGGACAGCATCCTTCTCGCGGACACCGGCAATCGCAACATCCAGCGCCTGGACCTGAAGACGAAGAAGAAGACGCCGGTGGCCTCGAACTTCGAGGGCAAGAAGTTCTCGAGCCCCAACGACGTGGTGAAGATGAAGAACGGCGTGCTGTTCTTCACCGACCCGCCCTATGGCTTCAAGAAGTTCGACGACGCGCCGCAGAAGGAGATTCCCTTCAATGGCGTGTATCGCATGGGCAAGGACGGCACGGTCACCGCCATCGAGAAAGAACTGACGCGGCCGAACGGCGTCGCGCTGTCGCCCGACGAGAGCGTGCTCTACGCGGCGCAGTCCGAAGGCAACAAGGCCATCATCAATGCGTACACGCTGGACAAGGCCGGCAACGTCACGGGCAAGAAGCTGTTCGCGGACCTCACGGATCTCGCCTCGAAGGAAGCACCCGGTGCGCCGGACGGCCTCACCGTGGCGGCCGACGGCACCGTGTTCGCCACCGGTCCCGGTGGTGTCATCGTACTGTCGAAGGACGGCAAGCGCCTCGGCCGCATCTGGGACGGCAAGCAGACCGCGAACTGCAAGTTCGGTGACGATGGCAAAACGCTGTACATGACATCGCACAACATGCTGGCGCGCATTCGCCTCAACATCAAAGGCGCCGGTTTCTAAGCGAACAGGTCCGCGGGGGAACGACGATGGAAATCTGGTACGTCTTCAGTTCGATCGTGCTGCTGGTGCTGCTGATCAGCTGGGGCAAGATTCAGCCCTTCCTCGCTTTCCTCGTGGCCTCGTCGGTAGCGGCCATCCTGCTCGGATTGCCCATCGACAAGGTGCCCGGCGTGCTCGAGAAGGGCATCGGCAACCTGCTCGCGGGGTTGCTGGCCATCGTGTGCATCGGCGCCATGTTCGGCAAGCTGGTGGCCAACAGCGGCGCCGCGCAGAAGATCGCCATGGTGCTGATGCGCGCCTTCGGCGAGAAGAACGCCACCTGGGCGCTGATGTTCACCGGCTTCCTGGTGGGCATTCCCCTCTTCTACAACGTGGGCTTCGTGCTGCTGGTGCCGCTGGTGTTCTCGGTGGTGCAGCAGACCAAGGTGCCGCCCATCTACCTCGGCATCCCGATGTTCGCGTCGCTGTCGGTGACGCACGGCTTCCTGCCACCGCACCCGGCGCCCACGGCCATGCTGCCGCTGTTCGGCGCCGACATGGCGACCACGCTGTTCTACGGCTTCATCGTGGCGTTGCCGGCCATGATCTTCGCGGGCCCGGTGTATGCACGGCTGTTCCGCAACGTGAAGTCCAATCCGCTCACGCTGTTCGTGGCGCCGATGCGGCCGGAAAGCGAGCTGCCGAGCGCGGTCAATTGCTTCGTGACCGCGCTGCTGCCGGTGGCGCTGATCGCGCTGTCGCTGCTAGATACGCTGTTCCACGCGATCCCGGATTCGGCGCTGCCGACGTTCCGGTTCTTCACCAGCCCGCTCATCGTCATGCTGGTGTCGCTGGCCGTGGCTACGTGGACGCTGGGCCTGTCGCGCGGCATGAAGATGCAGCAGATCATGGACGACTACGGCAACTCGGTGAAGGACATCGCGGTGATCCTGCTCATCATCGCCGGTGCCGGCACGCTGAAAGAAGTGTTCGTCGCCACGGGCGTGGACAAGAACATCTCCGAACTGCTCACCGGCATCGCCATCGATCCCCTGATCCTCGGCTGGCTGATCGCCGGCATCATCCGCGTGTCGCTGGGCTCGGCCACGGTGGCCGGCATGACGGCCGCGGGACTCATGGCCCCGGTGGTCGCGAGCACCGGCGCGGACCCCAACCTCATGGTGCTGGCCGTCGGCGCCGGTAGTTTGATGTTCTCGCACGTCAACGATTCGGGATTCTGGATGGCGAAGGAATATTTCAACCTCTCCATCAAGGACACCATCATGAGCTGGACACTCATGGAGGGCATCGTGGGCGTGGTGGGCATCATCGGCGTGCTGGCCCTCGAAGCCGTCCTCTACTGAACCCGCAAATTTCTCCCGCAATATGTCGCATGACTGAAATTAGTTAGGCGGCGCGGCGGTACATTCCTCCCCGGGGAACGGATCCCCGCGGAGAACAAGAACAATGAACAGGGGAATCGCGCGCGGCCTCGCGGCCGTCGCGGCAATGGGCTTGGTCGGTGCGGCGCAGGCTGTACCGGTGCACTTCGACTTCACCGGCACCGTCTACGGCGGAACGACGCCGCCCATGGACGGCACCGTCCTCGGCGACACGGTCACCGGCGGATTCAATTTCGAAACCGACCGGCTCACCCGCACCGATCTCGCCGGGGAAATCCACTTCCTCGATTGGCAGCCACCGGCCGACGCCACGCTGCCATTGGCGTTCTTCAATTCCTCCAATCGCGATGTCGAGTTCCCCGTCTATGGCGGCACGAACTACAACTTCGCGAGCTTCCGCTACCCGTGCGCGGATCCCGCGACTTGCACCGTGGCGCCCATCGAGAGCGTCCTGTTGCTGGCCTCCTCCGGCGACACGCCGGCCGATGGGCTCCCTGCAGACTTCACCGGCACGCTGCACATCACCAACCTCCTGCTCTTTCTGAACCTGGATCCCGCGGGACCGGCGCTCGACCTCTCGGGCAGCAACCTGGCGGACCTGAGTTTCAGCCTCATGTATGGCTCCTACACCGAGCAGTCGTTCAACTGCGTGTTGGCCACATGTGAGAACGGCGACTTCCGCTCCATGAGTTTCCTGGTGGACAGCTACACCGCCGGCATCGGTCCGCGCACCCCGGTGCCGGAGCCCGGCACGCTGGGCCTGATGGGCGCCGGATTACTGGGCGTTTTCCTGCGCCGGCGTCGCGCCGCCTGAGCTCGTTCGCGCCGGGTCGTCCGCGCGAACTCCGTCACAAGCAGGGGCAGCCTGAGTGCTCCCCTGCGACATCCCCCTACGGCCGCGGCCGCCGGGATCCCGATTGTTGCGACCTTCCGCAAGGACATTTCGTCACATCTGCGCGACGCTGCGTCGGTGTCGGAGGCCCGGAAACCACGCAGGAAGATCCATCCGCTGCGCGATGCGCTGCTGGCGGGCGTCTGCACGTTCGTGGTTTCCGCGGTGGGTCTCGCCATCCTGTACCAGCGGGCGCACGACGCGCAGGTGGAGGCCGTGCGCATCGAGTTGCTGCAGCTCGCGCGGGCCACCGCGGCGCAGGTCGACGGTGACCTGCTCAAGACCCTGGTATCGCCGGCGCAGGAAGGAAGTCCCGAGCACCTGAAACTGCTCGCGCCGCTGGCGCGCATGCATCGCGCCACGCACGACATCTACTATGTCTACACCGGCGTGTACCGCGATGGCCGCATTTACTGGGTGCTCGATGGCGCGAAGCTCTACCGCGTGCCCGGCAACGAGCTCGCGCCTTCGCCCATCATGACGTTGTACGAGCTGCGCGATGCGGCCTACGAGGCCGCGTACCGCGACGGCAAGGAATACATCGATCCCGCGCCCCGGCCCAACGCCGACGGTCACAGCTACCTGAGCGCCGCCGCGCCCATTCGTGACAGCCAGGGTGCTCTCGTTGGCATGTTCGGTCTCGACATGGTGCTCGACAAGCTCGAGGGTCGCATCGCCTCCATGCGCAAGGTGCTGTACCTGGCGCTGGCCGTGGTCACGCTGCTGTCCATCGGCGCTGGCGCGGTCGCCCACCAGATGCGGCGCTTCGCGGTGGCGGTGGTCACCAAGATGCGCAGGGCGCGCGCGGAAGCCGAGCAGAATGCGGCGGCGGCCGAGGCGGCGAATCGCGCCAAGGCGAGCTTTCTCGCCATGATGAGCCACGAGATCCGAACGCCCATGAACGGCATGCTGGGTGTCGCGGACCTGCTGCGCGCCCGCTCGACCGACCCCGAACACAAGAAGCTGCTGGACATCCTCGCCGCCAGCGGTGAGTCGCTGTTGCGGATCATCAACGACATCCTCGACTTCTCGAAGATCGAGGCGGAAAAGCTCGAGCTGCGACCGCAGGCCTTCGAGCTCGGTGGACTCCTCGCCGAGATCGAGGGGCTGCTCAGCACGCTGGCGCGTGCCAAGGACATTCGCTTCGTTCTCGACGTGGAGCCAGGACTTCCCGCGGGCGTCATGGGTGATCGCCAACGGCTCTCGCAGGTGATGCTGAACCTCGGCACCAACGCCGTGAAGTTCACGGAACGTGGCGAAGTGCGTCTGGTGGTACGGAACCTCCCGCAGCACGATGGCGTGCCTCACATCGAGTTCAGCATGCGGGATACCGGCATCGGCATTGGGCCGGATTCGCTGCAACGTCTGTTTTCGCCGTTCGCACAGGTGGCGGAGGGCCGGCCGCATCGGATCGGCGGTACCGGCCTCGGGCTGGTGATTTCGCAGAAGCTGGTCGGGCTCATGGGCGGGGAAATCTCGGTCAGCAGCGAGCTGCAGAAAGGCTCGACATTCCGTTTCGCGGTGAAGCTGCCGGTCGCGGAAGTGGTTGCGGCCAGTACCGTCAACTCACCGGTGTTGCGCGAGACCCTGTCCGTCCTCGTGGCCGAGGACAACGCCGTGAACCAAACCATCATCGAGGCCATGCTCAAGCAGTTGGGGCACGTGGTGAAGGTGGTGGCGGACGGCCGCCAGGCGCTGGACGCGCTGGCCCGCGATCACTTCGATGTCGTGCTCATGGATTGCAACATGCCGGAGCTCGACGGCCTGGAGGCCACGCGCCAGTTGCGCGCGGGCGCGGCCGGCGATCGCGGGGCCTGGGTCACCGTGATCGCGCTCACCGCCAACGCCATGGATGGCGACCGCGAAGCCTGCCTGGCCGCGGGCATGAACGACTTCCTCTCGAAGCCCGTGTCGATGCAGACCTTGCGCCAGGCCATCGAACGCGCTCGGCCTCGCGAGAATTTCTTGCGGGGACTGCGCGCAGCGGGCTGACGATCAGCCTCCCCTGCTCGAGGATGGCGTCATCGCACTGACCGGCAGCGAGGGGTGCCAATAGACGCGCGAACAGTTAGGCGCGGCGCCGCGCCAGTGATTGATCGTCGCGCTACCCGCATTGGTCGCACGCGTGTCACGAGTCTCGAATTCATGACACGTCTTTTCCAGAGTCGCTGCAGAAACTGCGGACTTGGTCCGGATCGAGTCGTTTCCGCAGTAGTTTGCCGAGCGTGTGCGTTCCTTGCGCTCGTGACGCCTACCAGTCCTTATGTCAGATCGAGTCGCGAGCGCTGGAGGCGCGTGCCTATACTCGCACCACGCACGAGAGCCGCGCCGCAGCGGACGTTGCGCGGGGAACAAGACAAGATGTTGAGCGCGGGAGATCTGCGACCGGCGCTGGCCTGGCAAGCTGCGGGTCTCGTCGGCGTGCCCCTCGGACGACGTTGCGTCCCGACAAACTACAAGGAGAATGCATCATGGGGAACAGGAAGATTCGCGCAGCCACGCTGAGTGTGGTGCTGCTGGGTTCATTTGCCGGGGTTGCCAGCGCTGTGCCAATCACCTTCGACATGACTGGTGTCGTGAATGGCTACTCGCCCAGCATGGCCAGCTACCTCGGCGCCGCGGGCACCGCGCGCATCACCATTGAAACCGATGGGCTCCCTCGCACCGAGGGCGTCTTCGGGCCTGTGTCCTATATCGACTACATCGATCGGCCTACGACTCCCGGGCCAAGCTTGTTCACGAGCCAGTTGAACGTCGGCGGCGAAGAATTCGTTCTGCCGGGAACGTACAACCAGGGCCGACTGCACTTCTTCGATGGGTGCACGCCGGTATGCGCGCCGGGGTATGGCGAGAGTTTCCTGCTTTTCGCCGGTGGCGCGGAGCGGCAGCCCGGCGTCGTGCCGCCGGATGGCCTCTTCCGCGAACGGTCTCTCACACTCATGGCATTGCAACCGCGGGATCCGGTCACCGGTGAATGGCTGAACTACTTCGATCTCACGCCGGACTTCGACTGGAGCAATGCCCTTACGTTGCCGCTCTACAACCCGATCCTGCAGTACACCGATTCGACCTTCGAATGCACGGGCGGTCAGTGCCGGCCCATTCCCGAGGCCTCCCGAAACCTCTTCTTCGAGCTGACCTCCGTGGTGCGCACGGAAGTGCCCGAGCCCGCGACCTTGGGCCTGCTGGGCGCCGGCCTGTTGGGCGCCGCGCTCACGCGCCGCCGCCAGCGCCCGGAATCCGCGATGCGCGAACGGCTGGCCTGACTGATCGACCGATTTCATCGATGCAGTCACCGCCGTCTTCCGGCGGTGGCTGTATCGTCATCCGCAACTGGTGCGAGGTCGGTGCGTAGCCTGTCTACTTGAGGATAGCGTCGATCTTCTGCAGCTCGGCGGCCGAGAACTCGAGCTTGTTGAGCGCCGCCACCGCCTCTTCCACGTGCGCCACCTTGCTGGCGCCGATCAGTGACGACGTCACCGCCTTGTGCCGCAGTGTCCAGGCCACGGCCATCTGCGCCAGCGACTGGCCACGTGACTGCGCGATGTCGTTGAGCTTGCGGATCTGCTCGATACGCGCCGGCGTCAGCACATTGGCCGGCAGCGAAGTGTGCTTGGAGGCACGCGAGCCGTCGGGAATGCCGCCGAGATACTTGTTGCTCAGCTGACCCTGCGCCAGCGGCGAGAACACGATGCAGCCCATCTTCTCTTCTTCGAGCGTTTCGATGAGCCCGTCTTCGACCCAGCGGTTGAACATGCTGTAGCTGGGCTGGTTGATGACGCAGGGCGTGCCGAGCTCGCGCAGGATCTTCGCGGCGCGCGCGGTCTGCTCGGGGTTGTAGCTCGAGATGCCCACGTACAGGGCGCGCCCCGAGCGCACGATGAAGTCGAGCGCGCCCATGGTTTCTTCGAGCGGCGTATCCGGATCGAAGCGATGGCTGTAGAAGATGTCGACGTACTCGAGGCCCATGCGCTTCAACGACTGGTCGCAGCTCGCGACCAGGTACTTGCGTGAGCCCCACTCGCCGTAGGGACCCGGCCACATGAGATAACCGGCCTTCGAGGAGATGATCAGCTCGTCGCGGAAGGCGTGCAGGTCCTTCTTGAGGATCAGCCCGAAGTTCTCCTCGGCCGAGCCCGGTGAGGGCCCATAGTTGTTAGCCAGGTCGAAGTGCGTGATGCCGAGATCGAACGCGCGACGGGCGATGGTCCGGCCGTTCTGGAAGACGTCGACGTCGCCGAAGTTATGCCAGAGGCCGAGGGATACCGCCGGAAGCCGGATGCCGCTGGCTCCCACGCGGTTGTATTTCATCGACTGGTAACGCGAAGCTGCGGGCAGGTAATCCATCTCTCGTTCTCTGTGTGTGGTGGGCGCGCGTTGGGCGCGACGCGGCGCGTACCATCGCGGACACCAACAACAAAATCAAGACGGCGAGATCCAGGGAACCGCCGCCGCCACCGCCGCCGGAGTTTGGCGGCGTGGGCGCCGGTGCCGGTGGATTCGGTGTCGGCGCGGTGCCGGTGGGCGGTGGCAGGGTCTCGTTCCGCTTCAGCAGGAACAGCCCGTTCTCGATGTCACTGACCAGCAGCGTGCCCGACGGCAGGAAGGGATACACGCCCCAGGCGCCATCCGTGCCCGCGGAATTGGCCGATGGAGACAAATATGTATCGAACGAGCCAATTTCGCTGAGCGACGTCGGATTCGTGGAATCGAAGATCACGAGGCCGCGCTTGTAGTGCGAGACGAAGTAGCGATTTCCAACGGTGTAACCATTGTGGTCGGTGGTCGTGGTGCCGCCGACGTACGAAGTGACCAGTGCCGGCGAGCGCAGATCACTGATATTGAGCGTGTAGATCTGCGTGTTGAGGCCGCGGCGCAGCTCGTCCAGCTCGTCGTGCACGACGATGTAGCGCTGGTCCGACGATGGCCAGCCCGAGTGCACGTAGGTCGCCGTCGGATAAGTGGTAGTGGAGAGACGCTCCGGCGCGCCTTTATCCGTTACGTCCCAGAGGTCGATCGCGTTTTCGTTGAAGTCCACCAGGACTTCGCACGGGTTATGGGCGTTCGCGCACTGCGTCGTCCGGTTGTCGGAGATGAGCAGCGACGTGGAATCGTGCATGTACGTGCTGTTCACCGGCGACGGCGTCACGAGCTTGGGATTCACTGGGTCAACCAGGTCGTAGATGCGGAACGCGCCACCGAAGATGTTGGAACCCGCGATATAGAGGAAGGCTTGCTGGCCTGGCAGCGCCACGTTGGTGGCGTAGTCCACGTTGGAGATGTACAGCGTGTGCGAGGTGCTGAACTCGGCCAGCGTGTTGGCCAGCGAGACGCTGTTCGGCAGGTTGCTGAGATCGATGATCTGCAGACCACCGCCCGGCGCCTCGGTGGAAATGTAGGCGTACGCGCGGTGCGTGCCGCTGACCGGGTCGCGCACCTGGTACACCTTCACTTCACGCCAGCTCGAAGAATTGCCGGGAATGTTGTCGACGATCACGGGATTGCCCGGCGTGGTGACATCGATGACCGCGGTGCCGCTGCGATGTCCGAGCACGGCGTATTCGCGGTTGTCATCGGCGTCGACGAAACCCCAGAGATTGCTGGCACTGGTGGGCGCGCCCGGGATCTCCTGCAATTGCACCTGCGCGAGGTAGTCGACATTGTGGCAGGGGAAGGATCCCGCGACGCCGCCCGCGCAGGCCGTCGGCGCGAGTAGTTTGGGCATGACGATGCGCGGCAGCGTGTCGCCGTTGTCGTCCACCACGGTGAAGCCGTGCGCGATGAAGTTGTTGCGCAGCTCGTCGGGCACGC
>Ga0315912_10004867_pt1 | contig 12500 bp, 14 predicted proteins | sample VfabasoilMG_FD_204469 | JGI IMG/M metagenome (GOLD analysis project Ga0315912, IMG submission 204469) | Garden soil microbial communities collected in Santa Monica, California, United States - V. faba soil | ecosystem: Environmental > Terrestrial > Soil > Garden | place: USA: California... | reverse complement strand
GGCCTGATGCTCACCCCCGTGTTCTACGTGCTGCTGGCACGCGAGAAGAAGGCCGCCGAGGCCGCTCTTCCGGCGCCGCAGACTGAGGTCTCGTCCCATGCCTAAGTTCAAGTTCATGCTGGCTCCCATTGCCGCGGCGGTGCTGTCCGCCTGCGCGGTGGGGCCCAACTACCACGCGCCGGAAACGAAGTCCGCGGACAAGTTCGATGGCATCGAAGCCACCTACTCCACGAACGAAGCCACGGCCGATTTCTGGCAGACCTTCGACGACCAGACGCTCGACCGGCTGGTCGACGAGGCGCTGAAGTCCAACTACGACGTGCGCATCGCACTCTCGCGTATCGCCGAGTCGCGCGCCCTGCGCCGGGACGTGGCCTTCGACCTCGCACCGTCGATCCAGGCCAGCGGCGGGTACACCGAGACGCGCGTGTCGCGCGAGCAGACGCTCGCCGGCGCGCCGCGCAGCACCGAGTACTACGACGCCGGCTTCGATGCCTTCTGGGAACTCGACTTCTTCGGCCGCGTGCGGCGTGGACTGGAAGCCTCGAACGCCGAGCTCGGCGCCGTGATCGCCTCCGAACACGACGTGCAGGTGGTGGTCACCGCGGAAGTGACTCGTACCTACTTCGAACTGCGCGGCTTCCAGCAGCAGCTCGACGTGGCCGAGCGCAACGTGAAGAACCAGCAGTCGACGCTCGATCTCGCGAACGCGCGCCTCGACGGCGGCATCGGCACCGAGTTCGACACCGCGCGCGCCTCGGCGCAGCTGTCGAGCACCCGCGGCACCATCGCGCCGCTCGAAGCGGCCGTGGCGCGTTCCATCCACCGGCTGTCGGTGCTGATCGGCCGCGAGCCCGGCGCCCTGCGCGCCGAGCTCACCCCCACCCGCAACCTGCCACCCCTGCCCGGCATCGTCCCCGTGGGCGATCCCGCCGGTATGCTGCGGCGTCGCCCGGACATCCGGGTGGCCGAGCGACAGCTGGCTGGCGCCACCGCCGGCGTGGGCATCGCGGTCGCGGACCTCTTCCCGCGTGTGACCTTCACCGGCAGCGCCGGGTATGTGTCGGCGACCTCGGGCAACCTGGGCGACAACGGCACCGATGCGTATGTCCTGGCCCCCGGCATCTCTTGGGCCATCTTCGACCTCGGCCACGTGCAGGCGCGTATCGCCGCCTCCAAGGCCCGTCAGCAGGGTGCCCTGCTCAGCTACGAACAGACCGTCCTGAACGCGCTCGAGGAGACCGAAAACTCCCTCGTGACCCATGCCCGCGCCCGCGACCGCCTGGTGCACGACGAGGCCGCCGTCAAAGCCAGCACCACGGCCGCCGACCTGGCCCGGGTGCGTTATGAAAACGGCGCCAGCGACTTCCTGCAGGTATTGGACGCCGAACGGACCCTGCTGGAATCCGAGGACCGGCTGGCCCGCAGCCGTACCGAGGCCGCCACCAGCCTGATTGCCGTCTACAAGGCCCTGGGCGGGGGCTGGCAGGCCGGGTCTTAACCCCAATGAAGGATGTCCCGGCTTTGGACCTGGAAGTACAGTATGGCCATGAGTATCAATCCGTTGGACCTCGCCTCCGCGGCCGAGGGCATCCTCAATCACCAGTATCTGCAGCAGCGCGAGCGGCTGCTTTCTGCCTCCGCGCAGGCGAGCCGCCTGCTGCTGGAATCACCCGACGCGATGAAGGCCATGCCCGAGGTGCTGCGCCTCCTCGGTGAGGCCGCCCAGGTCGACCGCACCGCGCTGGCCTTCGCCGAGATCGGACCCAACGGCGAGAAGTGGCTCAAGATCAAGGCCGAGTGGATCAGCGAGTCGCTCACCGAAGAGTGTTGCGAAGACAAGGATTGCGACGAGCCCCTCACTGACCAGTTCTGCACCATGCTCCAGGCCGGCAAGAGCGTGGTGTTCTGCCCCGAGGCCATGCACGGCTACGACGGCGTCAGCATCACCAGCGACAAGGCGCGCACTTCGGCCATCGTGCCCATCCTGGTCGACGGCGAGTACGTCGGCGCCATCGGCTTCGACGACTGGCAGCGCATCCGCGAATTCGATTCGTCGATCGTCTCCGCGCTGGAGATTGCCGCCGGCCTGGTCGGTGCCGCCCTGCATCGCGAACGCCTGCTCGACACCGTACGTGTGCAACGCGAGCGTGCCGCTGAAGAACGCCTGACCCAGCTCGGCCGCGCCAACAAGCTGCTGCGCGAAAACCTGGTGCGGCTGGCGCGTGACCCGGATCCGCAGGACTTCATCTCCAACATCCTCATCGACGCCACGCGGCAGATGGACGCCGCTGCTGCTTACGCGATTGGCTTCGATCCGGCCGCCAACCACTGGCGCTGCTTCGTGTTCGTCGAGAACGGCAAGGCGTCGCCGCCGTCGTTCGCGGTCACCGCCCTGCAGGAAGAGACCCGTATCGCGGAGATCCTCAAGGAATTCAACGAACCGGTGTTCTACCCGCTCGAGCCGCTCGACAAGCTGCTGTGGCCGGGTGTCGCCGACTGGCATGCACGCGAGGGTCACAAGAGCGCCTATCTATTGCCGCTGACCTACGGCGACGGCGCCAGCAAGGGATGCATCGGACTGGTGTTCCGCCAGGGCGAAGCGCTCAACGCCGAGCGCGAAGAACTCGCGCTGGCCATCGCGCACCAGATCACGCTGTGTATCGGTCTCAAGAAACTCGGCATGGCCGCCAAGAACGCCGCCGTGCTCGCCGAGCGCAACCGCATCGGCCAGGAGATCCACGACGGTCTCGCGCAGGGCTTCACCGGCATCCTCATGCAGCTCGGCGCCGCCGAGGAAGCCATGCACGAATGCGCGCGCAGCTCGCCGCTGCCCGCCATCCTCACGCGCATCCGCGATCTTGCCAAGGACGGACTCGCCGAGGCGCGCCGCTCGGTCATGGCGCTGCGCCCCGACCAGACGCGCCGCGTCGGCCTGGAGCTCGCGCTCAAACAACTCGCGGAGCGTTCCACCGTGGACGGCCGCGTCGCCTGCACGTTCGAAGGCGCATTGAATGGGGACGGGCTCGCACCCGAGCGTCAGCACGAACTGCTGCGCATCGCGCAGGAGGCCGTCAGCAATGCCGTGCGTCACGGTCACCCCGGCAACGTCCGCATCCTGCTCGAGGAAGAAGTGCTGCTGTGGCGGCTGACCGTCATCGACGACGGCCGCGGCATGACGCTCATGCCCGAGCTGTACGCCAGCCAGGGTTACGGCCTGAACAACATGCGCGAACGCGCGCAGGGGCTGGGCGGCAAATTCCACATCGAGAGCCGGCCGGGCGAAGGTACCCGCGTCATCGTCACCCTGCCCCGGCCGGAGTTGCGGTCATGAGTGCCGTCGCCAAATTACCCACCCGCAAGATCAGCGTCATCCTCGCCGACGACCACCCGGTGGTGCGCGACGGCCTCGCCGCCATCGTCAACCAGCAGCCCGACATGCAGGTCGTGGCGGAAGCCGGCGACGGCGCCGAAGCGCTGGAGCTGTACGAACAGCATCACCCCGACGTGATGGTGCTCGACCTGCGCATGCCGAAGATGGACGGCGCCACCGTCGTGCAGAAGGTGCTGGAGAAACATCCCAAGGCCTGCCTGCTGATCATGACCACCTATGACGGCGACGAAGACATCTTCCGTTCGCTCAGCCAGGGCGCCAAGGGTTACCTGCTGAAGGATTCGCCGCGCCAGGAGATCCTCTCCGCGATCCGCGCCGTGGCCGAAGACCGGCCGTATACCTCCTCGAGCGTGGCCGCCAAGGCGCTGCAGCGCATGTCACGCCCCAGCCTCACCACGCGTGAGCTCGACGTGCTGCAGCTCGTGGCCCAGGGACGTTCGAACAAGGACATTGCGCGACGCCTGGAGATCACCGAAGGCACCGCAAAGACCCACGTGAAGGCCATCCTGGCGAAGCTGGATGCGATCTCGCGGACTGAAGCTGTCGCCGTCGCGCACAAGCGCGGCTTGATCCGCCTCAGCTAGAGCGCTCGCCTATTCGAACCTGGAATCCAGGCCGGCTTCCGACGCGAGCCTGGCCAGGCAATCCTTCACGCCCGCAGTACTCGCAGGGTCAGCCACAACCTTGAACGCCGCGACCTGTTTCGCGCGAACCAGCGCGAGCACGACGTCGAAGGTTGCCTTGTGGTTCACCCGGTCGTACGGCATGTCGGCCTTCTTGAGCAGGTCCTTCACCTGCGCAAGCTCTTCGGGCGTCGGCGGTTCCGACACCGGCTTCCCGGGCACGGTTTTCATCTCGAAAGTGATTTCCTGGTCCGGCGCGGTCTTGCAGGACTGGGTTTCCGATGTGAAGGCTTCGATGAATTCTGCGAGTTCGTCGGCTGCGAATGATGGCGAGGCGCAGAGGCAGCTCAGCAGAAGGATGGATCTGTATCGCGTCACCCGTTTCAATTCCTCTGCAACAGAGTTTCCGCAAACCGCGCGCCGCTCGGTTCTTCGCTCCCTGAAAAGCTGATCGAGTTCCCGGAATCCAATACCTTTGCCGAGAACCCGAACCACTGATCAGTCTTTACGAACCGCCACCTGCCGACGATCGAATCTCCAATGAGTTTTCCCTGCACTTCGTAGTGCGGCCCTTCCACCGGATCCGGATGCCAGGTCAACAACATCGAGACATCGTTGCCCGTCTGCGTCACTTTGGCAGTGCCTGCACGACCATATTTGTAGTCGCCGCTCAGGCTCTTGTGTTCGTTGCTCGCTGTCGAAACTTCCGACTGGCCTTTGGAAAACCATTTGTCGGCATTCGAGATGAGGGCAGCTCCCAGCACACCCGCGAGTGCCAGTATCCCCACGATTATTTGCGTCTTGTTGTTCTGCCGGGCGTTCACAGCAAGGAATTCCAGAACATGTCTGTTTCGGGCACGGTGTAAGCGTCGTCGCGGACGATGTACCCGATAAAGAGACCAAAGGCACCGTCGCGTCCAATATCCTGGGGAGCAAATGCTTTCGGATCAAAAATCGGCGCCGCCGATTCGTGAATTATTCCGACGCTGATGAGGGCTGCCGTGACGAGCTCTGAACAGAAATAGACGCTACGGTTCGGGTCGATGGTTTTCCCCGTCGCGAAATATTCCCGTACCCGCTCGTCCGAAGTCTCGAGCAGCTCTGCCCGGCGCGTTCCAATTCTTCCCGCGCCGATACCATTGAAATCTTTCCCAATGTTGTCCGCCGCGAACTTCCACAAGTTCCCTATTCTGCAATGACTCCAGAATCCTTCCGACCTGAGGACTGCGATGTGCGCAAATTCCTCCAGCAGCGATGCCACGGAAGTCTCCTGAACTCTTGGATTACCCGCCTCCAGTATTCGAAAGTCCCCCAGGCAAATTGCCGCGTGAGAGTATCCGGACAAAATCTCTTCGCGTTTGCCTTTCAACTCTGGCGCATAACACAGCAGCACATCTCCAGACCTTACATCTGTAGCGTCCAGAAAATTCATCGGGTGCCTGGATTTATCGGCATGAAGCATGTCGACTACGCCGTGCCTACTCGCGAATCATCGACACCAGCGACCCTTCCTTGCTCTGCACCGTCACGAACACGGTGACGCGAGCGCCGAAGGCATCGGAAATGTTGATGCGCTCATTGGCCCGGCCGCCAAGGCAACCCAGGTCGAGCCCGGTCTGCGGCGGCACGTCGAGCACCAGGCCGTCGACGGGTCCGGTCGAGCCCGGGCCGCGGAACTGGCTGGCCGGCGTGGTGATCTGCACGCCGCCCCTGAAGGTCTCGACGTTGCGGGCCCAGATGCACACCAGGTAGTCCGAATTGCTGGTGATGTGGACCACGTTGTCGTGGTCGTGCAAGCCGAAATATCCGCGCGTGATGCCTTGGCTGACGGTGCACCCTGAGGTGGCGATGGCGGCGGCCAGCAACGAGGCGGCGATCCTTGCGTTCATTGTTCTTCTCCCTGCAAGTAACGCTTCGCAGTTCAGCACGCAAGCGTCAGGCCGGTCAACGAGTTGCGCTCATCCAGCTTGCTGCGCCGCGGACTACTGAATGGACGGCCCTCGGAACGGCTCGATACCTTGGCCGCCATGAACACCAAACGCAGCAAATACGACCCCCTGGCCACGTCCCGCCTCACCCGCTGGCTCGTGCTCCGCGACATGTTCCACAACGTGCTCGACGCCACCGAACTACCGCCCGGCACCGATTTGCGGGCCGCGTTTGCGAGTGGTTTGGCCGCCCTGGAGCGCGACGGCTGGCAGAGCGAAGGCGCCAGCGGCGCGATGGTCTTTGTTAGGCGCGGCGGCGAGCGCCGCTTGTTTGCGGTGCATGAACATGATCCGCACGAACCGTTGCCGCCCGGGCACGGTGCACCGGCCGGTCGATGCCTCGTCTGTGATTAGCGCTCGCACGCGCGACGCGAATCCTTCGCAGGTACAACACCTGAGTGGCATTGCGCGCGCGAACCGGATAATTTCGCGCGCAGTGAACTCGCTTTCGCTGATCGTCTACCAGGGACGGGCCGGCGACCGCAACACGCGCGGTACCGCCGGGGCCCAACTATTGGGCGCCGCCCTCGCGCGACGTTTCGGTCTGCCGACGACTTTCGTCGCCACGCCGCACGCCCCCTTGTCCACCGTCCTGTGGGACGAGCAGCTTTCGGCGGCACGCGCCGATCTGCATGCCTTCGCCGACACCCTGGCCACCCTGATGGGGCGTGGCGAGCGCTGCGTCAGCGCCATGGGACGATGCGCCGCCGGCCTGGCCACCATCCCGGTGGTCGTGCGGCGCTTCCCCAATGCCTGCATCGTGTGGTTCGACGCCCACGGGGACTCGAACCTGCCCAGTTCGCACGTGGAGCCCTACCTCGGCGGCATGGTCATCACGGGGGCGGCGGGGCATTGGGACACGGGCCTGGGCAGCGGGCTGTCCATGTCGAACATCGTGCTGGTCGGCGCACGCGACCTGGACCCGCATGAAAGGCAGCTCGTGACCAGCGGCGTACTGAAGATCCTGGCCCCGGGGCCCGACCTGCCACAGCGCCTGGCCGCGGTGGTCGGCAACCGCGAGGTCTACGTGCATCTCGATTGCGACGTCCTCGAGCCCGGACTGGTACCGCTCGAATACGAGGTGCCCGGTGGCCTCACCTTCGAAGATCTGCGCGCCTGCATGACGGAGCTCGCCCGCCGCCGCGTCATCGGCCTCGAAATCGCAGAGTTCGAGTCGCAGTTCAAGGACGGCCGTCCCGGTAACGCGGACGCGCTCGTCGACGCCGTCGCGCCCCTTCTGACCTGAGTCTCACATCGCGGCCGCCGGCCGGTTTAGACTGGCCCGCGATGAAACTCCCGATTCCCGCCCTGCTGAGCATCGCCTTTGGCTTGTCCGAGATGGCGCTCGGACTGCTGAAGCGCTCACGCGATGACAGTGTGGACGCGGACGATTCCACGCTGCGGGTGTTGTGGATCACCATTGTCGTGGCCATCACCGCCGGTATCTTTGCCAGCGGCCGCGTGATCGGCGCCAGCTTCTTCAGCCTTGCGGTGTTCTGGACCGGGCTTCTGCTGTTCGTCGTCGGCCTCGCGCTGCGCTGGTACTCGATCTTCTACCTCGGGCGCTACTTCACGGTGAACGTCGCCATCCATTCGCGCCACGAAGTGGTCGACACCGGTCCCTACAAACGCATCCGGCATCCCTCGTACACCGGCGCGCTGCTCGCCTTCTTCGGTCTCGCGCTATGCATGGGGAACTGGTTGTCATTGGCGCTGGTCATGCTGCCCATCACCTGGGCGTTCGTGTTTCGCATGTCCACCGAGGAAGCGGCGCTGGCGAACGCGCTCGGCACGCCGTACGTCCAATACATGAGCCGCACCAAGCGGCTGGCGCCTTTTATCTATTGAGCCGATCGGAGGGGATGATGGGGATTCGTCTGGGCGCAGTGCTCGCCGGCTGCCTGTTTGTCTGCGGCACGGCCTCGGCCTACGAGAACTTCAAGGTGGCCATCTACTGCCGCGCGCAGGAAGTCCAGAAGATGGCGGACCCGCAGTGGCTCGAGCAGAGCTGGCAGGCGGTGTCGCGCGAAGTCCACGTCGACAAGATCTACATCGAGACTCATCGCGACCAGATCGTGATCGACGATGGCACGCTGCTGGCGGTGAAGGCGTTCTTCCGCGAGCGGGGCGTGCAGTTGGCGGGCGGCATCACCTACACCATCAGCGAACCGAATCGCTTCGAGACCTTTTCGTATTCGAATCCCGAGCACCGCAAGGCGGCGCAGCAGATCGCCGAGCATACGGCGAAGCACTTCGACGAATTCATCCTCGATGATTTCTTCTTCACCAGTACCAAGTCGGATTTCGATCTCAAGGCGCGAGGTGGGCGCAGCTGGACCGACTACCGGCTGGCCGTCATGGAGGACGCGGCAAAGAACCTGGTGATCGGACCCGCCAAACGCGTGAATCCGCGTGTGAAGGTCGTCATCAAGTACCCGAACTGGTACGACCATTTTCCGGCGCTGGGTTTCAACCTGGCGCGCGGGCCGCAGCTCTTCGACGGCATCTACACCGGTACCGAGACGCGCGACGCGGTGCGCAGCGCGCAGCACCTGCAGCCCTATCTCGGCTACAACATCATGCGTTATTTCGAGAACATCGCACCGGGGCGCAACGGCGGCGGCTGGGTGGACACCGGTGGTGCGACCTACTACGACCGTTATGCCGAGCAGCTGTGGATGACGCTGTTCGCGCGCGCCGCGCCGGAGATCACGCTGTTCGATATCCGGCAGATGCTCTACCCGCTCGACGTGAAGAAGGCGTCGCCGCACCAGATGGGGCCGACCAGCTTCAACTACCGCGACCTGCAGTTGCGCATGCCGCCCGGAATCATCGCCTTCAACCCACCCTCGCACTACGCGGCCGTGGCCGGGCTTTCGTTCCGCATCGTCGATGGGATGCTGGGCAAACTGGGCAAGCCCCTCGGCGTGCCGAGTTACAAGCCGTACAACGCACTGGGCGAGGATTTCCTGCAGAACTACATCGGCATGGCGGGTATCCCGGTGGAGATGGTGCCGGAGTTTCCCGCCGACGCGCCGGTGATGCTGCTCACCGCGCAGGCCGCGGCCGATCCGAAGATCGTGGAGCGCATTGAAGGTCAGCTGCGTGCGGGCAAGAACGTGGTGATCACCTCCGGGTTGCTGAAGGCGCTGCAGGGCCGCGGGCTCGCGCGCATTGCCGAGTTGGAAGATTCGGGGCGCGTGGCCTCGGTCAGCCAGTTCCAGGCGGGGCGCGGCGATCTCGTCGCCAGCGCAGCGCCCATCCTGATCCCGCAGATCACCTACCGCACCAACGATTCCTGGGAGCTGGTCTCCGCGATCGCGGGCGACAACGGCTGGCCCATCCTGCACGACGCGGATTACCTCGACGGCCAACTGCAGGTGCTCACCATCCCGGAGAACTTCTCCGACCTGTCGAACTACCCGGAACCGGCACTGAATCTCATCCGCCGCGTGATCACCTCGGCGCTGCCGGTACGGCTCGAAGCCCCGGGCAAGGTGAGCCTGTTCGTCTACGACAACGGCAGCTTCATCGTGCACAACTTCCGCGATGAGCCCGTCAACGTCACCGTCGTCCTGCGCGCCGGCGTAGCCAGCCTGGTCGACCTGCAGAAAGGCGACAAGCTCGCCGCCAGCGAACGCAAGGAACCGGCGCGCTTCGGCGCGCCCGCGGCGACGTCGAGTGTCGCGAGCTTCTCGCTCGGGCCGCATTCGTTCCGCGCCCTGAAGGTGGAGTAATGAATCGTACCGACCTGAATACGCTGCAACTCGAGACGCCGCGGCTGATCCTGCGGCCGCCTCGGCTCGAGGATTTCGAGGCGTGGGCGCTGTTCCTCGATGACGAAGAGGCAGCGAGATTCATCGGCGGTCGCCAGGTGCGCGCCGCCGCGTGGCGCACTTTCATGGGAATGTGCGGCTGCTGGCACATGACGGGCGTCGCGATGTTCTCGGTGATCGAGAAAGCCAGCGGCAAGTGGGTGGGCCGGCTCGGACCGTGGAATCCGGATGGCTGGCCCGAACGCGAGATCGGCTGGGGCATCGCGCGTGAGCACTGGGGCAAGGGATACGCCAGCGAAGGCGCCGCTGCCGCGATGGACTACGCCATCGACGTGCTCGGCTGGACCGACATCATCCACTGCATCCACGTCGACAACCTCGCCTCGCAGGGAGTCGCGAAGAAGCTCGGTTCCACCAACCGCGGCCGCGTGAAGATGCCCTTCCCCTACGAAAACGAACCCGTGGACGCCTGGGGCCAAACCGCCGCGCAGTGGAAAAAATGGGGACATTCCTCGTTTCCTAGCAAACGGGGACAGAGCTGAGGCGCCAGATACGAGGTCCGTCCCCGTTTGCTAGGAAACGAGGAATGTCCCCATTTACGCGGCGGTGCGTGGCCGGATGCGGGCAATCCGCTGCGACGGATTCAGCGCCTTCTTGAAGCGGTGAAGCGCGTCATCGAGCCCCGCCTCGATGTGTTCATTCAGCCCCGCCACGTATTCGTTGTACGCGTCGTCGATGCGGTGCTTCCTGGGGTTGTAGTCCATGCGCTCGCTGTCCTTGTAGCGGATGGAATAGGTGCTCTCGTTGTACGGGATGGACACCTCGAAGGAATGACCGCGGTTCTCCCAGCGGGCCGTGATCAGTCCGGGCTCCACCACGGTCGCCGTGAACTTGCGGCGCGTGCAGGCTTCGAGGATGGTGCGCTCCACCAGTTCAACCGACATGCGTCTGCCGTCCTTGAGCGCCGGAACGTGCTGGTCGAGCAGGTCCTTCACCGGATCGTCGGCTAAAGCTGCCGGCGCCATGGCCGCGAGGCACACGGTGATGAACGAGGTCAGCAGCGAACTCCTGTTCATGCGAAACACGCTATGCCTGCCCTTCGCCCCGGACAATGTTCCGTGCGCGAAGCTGTGCGCCGCTTCGCACGGGTGGCAGCAATGCTCCTCAGGAACTCCCCGATCCTGTTAGGGTCATTGTCATATGCCCCGGAAAAACAAGCGCCGCGTCACACTCGCCCTGGTCCTCGCCTATATCCCGATTTCCGTGATGTACCTCGCGTTCAGCGGTCAGCTGGGCGCAGCCGACTGGCGCACCGCGTCGCGCGAACCGGCCGGTCTCGCGCCCGATCCGGCCACCACGCCCGAAGCCGTGGTGCAGGTGTACTCGGCGCGTGCCGTGAGCTGGCGCGGCTGGTTCGGCGTACACACCTGGATCTCCGTGAAGCGTTCGAACGTCCCCGAATTCACCGTCCACGAGGTCATGGGCTGGTACCTGCGCCGCACGGGTTCGGTCGTGGTCGCGCGCAACCGCACTCCCGACGGCTACTGGTTCGGCAGCAAGCCCGAGTTGCTGGCGGATTACCGCGGACCCGGGGTCGACGAGCTCATCGATCGCATCGACGCCGCGGCGAAGGAATATCCGTATCCCAAGAAGTACCACGTCTGGCCGGGCCCGAACTCCAATACTTTCGTCGCCTTCGTGCTACGACGTGTGCCCGAACTGCGCGTCGACCTGCCGCCCACGGCCATCGGCAAGGACTACCTGGGCTGGAAGTCCGTGGGCAAGACCCCGAGCGGTACCGGCGGCCAGCTGAGCCTGTTCGGTGTACTGGGAGTCGCGGCGGGTGTCGAAGAAGGCCTCGAAGTGAACCTGCTCGGGCTCAACTTCGGCGTCGACCCGAAAAGCGTGTCGCTCAAACTACCCATCGTCGGCCGCATCGGACCGCACCCGGTGCCCGAGCCTGAAAGTCTCAACGACTGATCAGTCGCCGCCGCAGCCCCCGCCGCAGCCGCCCGAGCATCCGCTGTCGCCATCTCCACCATCGGAATCGCCGCCGCTGCACCCCAGGCCATCCGTCGTCCCGTCGATGCCGCTGTCGGTGAAGTCCGTGGCGCACTGACTTCCTGCAGCCGCACCTGTCTGGACATCCTGCGGCGCGCGTGAGCGTTTGCAGTCGAGCGTGTAGACGAACCCGTTCGCGATCCCGAGCTTGCGATCGAGCGCGAACAGCAGCGGCAGGCGCGTCGCCTTGCGCGGATTGATGTTCTCCTCCAGGCAGGTGAACCACCACACGCGGCGCAATCCTTCGTTGTCGACCTTGACCGCCCCCATCTTCACCGCGGGCGTGTGATGCAGGAACTCTCCGAAGGCGGCATCACAGAACAACTGGTAATCACGCGTGTACAGGATGAACTCGTGCCACAGGTCGTCGGCCACCTGCGAGGGCATGGCGACGCGGCGGCAGCCGCTCTTCAGGTAGGCGAGGAAGAACTGGCGCAGCGCCCGTGCCACCAGTTGCTGGTTCTTGATCTCGACGCCGGGCCGCGCCTCGTGGAACTTGTCGAACAAGCCCCTGGGAAACATGTAGGCGCGGATGTACTGCTCACGCTGCAGCTTGCGGCGGAGGCTCCACACCTTCGTGACGACCGTTCCCACCACGACTGCGCCGACCAGGATCGTTGCTGTCACCGCCACGACTTCTCCCCTCCAGACAAGATCA
>Ga0315912_10004866_pt1 | contig 12500 bp, 11 predicted proteins | sample VfabasoilMG_FD_204469 | JGI IMG/M metagenome (GOLD analysis project Ga0315912, IMG submission 204469) | Garden soil microbial communities collected in Santa Monica, California, United States - V. faba soil | ecosystem: Environmental > Terrestrial > Soil > Garden | place: USA: California... | reverse complement strand
CGAGCGGGTCGTAGGGCACCAGCGACGGGCCGAACAGCGCCATCAGCACGAACAGGCCGAACAGCGCCACCGCGAGCAGCGTGACCGGGTTCTCGCCCAGCACGTGGCGGATGTGTTTCCAGGTCTCAGCGTTCATGACTCGACGCTCACGCGCGGATCGATCAGCCCGTAGAGCAGGTCGACCAGCAGGTTCAACAGCACGAAGAGCACGCCCATCGCCAGCACGAAGCCCTGCACCGGCGCGTAGTCGCTGGCGGTGAGCGCGTCGATGGCATAGCTGCCGACGCCGGGCCAGCCGAAGACCTTCTCTACGATAACGCTGCTGCCCAGCATGAAACCGAAGACCATGCCCAGCGTCGTCACCACCGGCAGCAGTGCGTTGCGCAGCGCATAGGTGACGAGCACCGTGCCGGTGGACAGCCCGCTGGCGCGCGCGGTGCGGATGAAGTCGGCCGACAGCACCGACAGCATCGACGCGCGTGTCATGCGCGCGATCGGCGCCAACACGAAGATGGCCATCGTCAGCACCGGCAGGACCAGCTGCTTCATGCTGGCCCACCACATCGTTGCATCGCCGGCCAGCGCCGCGTCCACCAGGTACAGCCCGGTGAGGGTGGGCGGCGGCGAGAACATCGGGTCCAGCCGACCCATCGGCGACGGCGCCCAGCCAAGCAGGAAATAGAACACATAGGCCAGCAGCAGCCCGGTGAAGAAGGTGGGCAGCGACACGCCGGCGGTGGTGAGCAGCCGGCACAGCTGGTCGATCCAGCTGCCGGGGCGCGTCGCCGCCAGCACACCCAGCGGCAGCGCGATGGCGCAGGCCAGCAGCAGCGCCAGGAAGACCATCTCCAGCGAGGCCGGCAACCGCGCCAGCAGCTCCTGGGCCACCGGCTGGCCGGTGGTCAGCGACAGCCCCATGTCGCCGCGCGCCAGCGCGGCCACGTACTGGAAGAACTGCTCCAGCAGCGGCTTGTCCAGCCCAAGCTGGGTGCGCACCTGGGCAATGGCTTCTTCGGTGGCCGCGGCGCCGGCGAAGTAGGCGGCCGGGTCGCCGGGCAGCGCACGGGTCAGGATGAAGGTGATGACGATCACGCCGGCCAGATTGGGTAGCGCAGCCAGCAGCCGGGTGAGCACGACGCGCAGCATGGCCTCAGTCCGCCAGAGCCGCTTCGACCGCCGCCAGCGGCGCCGCCCAGCCGACGATGCCGCCTTGGGCCACCACCATCTCGACCACCGCGTCGTGGAAAGCGGGGAAGTAGCTGGCCGCACAGTCCTGCACAAGCAAGCATTCGTAGCCGCGGTCGTTGGCCTCGCGCATCGTCGTCTGCACGCAGACTTCGGTGGTCACGCCGCCGATCAGCAGATGGGTGATGCCCTTGGCATGCAGCAGCGCATCGAGGCCGGTGGCATGGAAGGCACCCTTGCCCGGCTTGCGCAGTACGGTGTCGCTGGGCTCGGGCTGCAATTCGGCGACGAAGTCAGCGCCAGCTTCCCCGATGACCAGCACACGGCCAAGCGGGCCTTTGTCGCCGATGCCACAACTCAGGCCGCCGCGCGCCTTCTTCGACGGCGGGCAGTCGGCCAGCTGCGGGTCGTGCGCCTCCTGCGTGTGGATGATGTGCAGTCCATGCCGGCGCGCCAGCGCCAGCAACTGCCGGCAGGCCGGCACGATGCGCTGCAAGGTCGTGACGTCGTTGCCCAGCATCGCGCCGAAGCCGCCGGGTTCGAGGAAGTCGCGCTGCATGTCGATCAGCACCACCGCCGTCTTCGTGGGCTCGAAACTGTAGGCATAGGGGCGTGCGGCAATGGTGTTCATGCAGCGTCCTTCAACTCACCCGCCATGGCCTTGCCGATGCGGCCGATGTCGGCATGGGCGGTAGGACATTCCAGCCCGACATGGCCGTGCGACAGCACCACCATGCGCGAGGCCAGCGACAGGATCTCGTCCAGGTCCTCGCTGACCAGCAGCACGCCGGCGCCGGCATCGCGCGCCGCGCGCAGCCGGGCGTGGATTTCGGCGCTGGCCTGGAAGTCCAGGCCGAAGCAGGGGTTGGCGACGATCAGCAACCGCGGGTTGCCGTCGAGCTCACGCGCCAGCACGGCGCGCTGCACGTTGCCGCCGGACAGGGTTTCGATGGCCGCGTCCGGCCCCGGCGTCTTGACCTTGAAGGCGGCGATCTTCGTCATCGCCTGCGCACGCATCGCGCTGCGCGACAGCCAGGGCCCGCGCGCCAGCGGCGCACGGTCGAAGCCGCGCAGCGCCAGGTTCTCGGCCACCGCCAGCTTGCCGACGCAGGCGTTGTGCAGCGGTTCCTCGGGCAGGCTGCGCACGCCCAAGGTTCGCATCATCTTGCGCGTGGGCAGGTAGGGCTGGCCGTCGACCCAGACATGGCCGCCGGCAATGGGCAAGGCGCCGGTGAGCGCGGCCACCAGCTCGCGCTGGCCGTTGCCGGAGACGCCGGCGACGCCGACGATCTCGCCGGGCATCACCTGCAAGGACAGACCCTCGACGGCCGAGCGGCCTTCGACGCCGCCGACCTTGAGATTGCCGATCGCCAGCCGCGGCGTGCCGGACGCTATGCCGGTGTCGACGGCCGGCGACGCCGCCGTGCCCACCGCCGCGGCGGTGGCAGCCGCGCTGGTGGACGAGACCTCGTCGGTGCCGACGCCCATCATCCAGCCGGCGAGTTCGTCGCGCGTGGTTTGGTCGGTGCGCGCCGCGCCGGTGCGCCGGCCGCGGCGCAGCACCGTGACCTCGTCGCAGAAGCCGAAGACCTCGCGGAACTTGTGCGTGATGATCAGCACCGTCAGCTGCCGGGCCTGGCACAGCGCCTTCATCTGGCCCAGCACCTCGTCGGCCTCCTGCGGCGTCAGCACCGAGGTCGGCTCATCCAGCACCAGGAAACGGCGGCGCGCGTACAGTGCCTTCAGGATCTCCAGCTTCTGCTTCTCGCCGGCGGCCAGGTCGGCGACGCGGGCATCGAGCTTCAATGGGAAAGGCGCAGTCGTCATGAACTCGGCCAAGCGGGCGCGCTCGGCCTTCCAGTCGATGAACGCGCCCAGGTCGCGCTGCGCCAGCGCCAGGTTCTCGGCGACCGACATGCCGGGCACCACGGTGAAATGCTGGAAGATCATGCCGATGCCCAAGGCCGCGGCATCGCGCGGGCTGTGGATCGACTGCTCGCGGCCGTCGACCATGACGCTGCCGGTGTCGGCGCTGTAAAAGCCGATCAGCGCCTTGACCAGCGTGGACTTGCCGGCGCCGTTCTCGCCCAGCAGCGCATGGAAGCTGCCGGCCTCGACCGTCATCGACACGTCGTCCAGCGCCCGCAGCGCGCCGAAGCGCTTGCTGAAGCTGAGCATCTCGACGCGGGCGGCGCCGGTGGCTTCGTGTTGCGGCGGGATCAGGGTCATCGTCAGGCGCCCCAGGCTTCGAGCAGCGCGGAAGACGAAGCCGCCGCGCCGAACACGCCGCCCTGCATCGTCACCATCTTCAGCGCCGCGTCGTGGTTGCCGCGGTCGGTGGCGCCGCTGGCGTCGCCGACGATCACGCATTCGAAGCCGCGGTCGTTGGCCTCGCGCATCGTGGTGTGCACGCACACGTCGGTGGTCACGCCGGTGAGCACCAGGTAACGGATGCCGCGCAGGTTGAGCAGCAATTCCAGGTCGGTGGCGCAGAACGAACCCTTGCCGGGCTTGTCAATGATCGCTTCACCCGGCACCGGCGCCAGCTCGGGGATGATGTCCCAGCCCGGCTCGCCGCGCACCAGGATGCGGCCGTTCGGCCCCGGGTCACCGATGCCCACGCCGTCGGCGCCGATGCGCCGCGAACGCCAGCGCTTGTTGGCCGGCAGGTCGCTCAGGTCCGAACGATGGCCTTCGCGCGTGTGGATGACATGCATGCCGAGGGCACGCGCCCGCACCAGCAATGCCGCGATGGGGCCGATCGGCGCGCGCACCGCCGACAGGTCGTAGCCCATGCGGTCGACATAGCCGCCCAGGCCCACGAAGTCGAACTGCATGTCGATGATCAGCAGCGCGGTGTTCGCCGGCGTGGACGCCGCGTCGAAGGGCCAGGGATAGGGGTTCGCGTTGACGAGCGGAAAGGGCTTCATGGCGATCACCGGTTCAAGGACAGTTCACCCGGCGCACCGTCGCTCGGGCCGGGCTTGCCCAGGCCGATCAGCAGCGCCAGCGTAAGCACGTAAGGCAGCGCGGCGAACAGGTAGTAGCCGGACGAATAGCCCATCGCCTGCAGCGCCGGGCTGATGGCGCTGGCGCCGCCGAACAGCAGCCCGGCCAGGATGCAGCGCCGCGGGTCCCAGCGCGCGAAGATCACCAGCGCCACCGCCATCACGCCCTGGCCGCTGGACAGCGCCTCGCTCCACGCGCCCGGATAGACCAGCGACAACGAGGCACCGCCGACGCCGGCACAGGCGCCGCCGAAGGCGGTGGCGGCAATGCGGTAGCCGCTGGGCGACAGGCCGAAGGCGCGCGCCGCGTTTTCGCTGTCGCCGACCACGCGCAGGCGCAGCCCGACGCGGGTGTGGCCGAAGGCCCAGTACACGGCAAAAGCGAGCAACACACCGATGACGAACAGCGGGTTGATGGCCAGCGCCGCCTGCACCGCCGGCATCGCGCTCCAGCCGCCCAGGTCGATGGACTGCAGGTCGGGCGCACTGGGCTGGATCAGCGGTTTGCCCAGCCAGAAGGCCAGGCCCGAGCCGGCCAGCATCAGCGCGATACCCATGGCGGTGTCGTTGACGCGCGTCAGGCTGCACAGCGCGCCATGCAGCACGCCGAACAGCGTGCCGACCACGGCGGCGGCAACGATGCCGAGCCACGGGTTGCCGGTGCTCAAAGCGACCGCATAGGCGGTCATCGCGCCCATCAGCAGCGTGCCTTCCAGGCCGAGGTTGATGCGCCCGGCCTTCTCGGTCACCGTCTCGCCCAGGCTGACCCACAGCAGCGGCGTGCCGACGCGGATGGCGCCGCCCAGGATCGCCAGCGGCACGCCCCACCAGCCGAGTGTTTCGCCCATGCTCGTCTACCCCTTGCGCCAGAAGCTGCGTCCACGCAGCGTTTCGCAGCCGATCAGCGCGACGAAGGCGAAGCCGAGCAGCACCGTGACCGACGCGTCGGGCAGGCCCAGCCGGCGCTGCAGCAGGCTGCCGCTGGCAGCGATGCCGCCCACCAGGACGGCCACCGGCACCACACCGGCCGGCGAAAAGCGCGCCGCGAAGGCGATGAGGATGCCGCTGTAGCCATAGCCGGCGATCAGCGACGCGTTGGCCGCGCCGTGCACCGCTGCCACCTCCACCGCGCCGGCCAGGCCGGCACAGGCGCCACCGGCAGCACAGGCGCCGATGGTCAGCCAGCTCACCGGCAGGCCGACACCGAGCGCGGTGCGCGGGTTGCCGCCGGCCACGCGCAGCGACAACCCCAGCGGCGTGAGCTTGACCACCGCCCAGGCGACGATCGCGACGACGATGCCCACGCCCAGACCCCAGTGCACGTCCAGCCCCGGCATCGCCGGCAGCAGGTAGTTGTCGGCCAGCGGCCGGGTCGACGGTTTGTTCAGGCTGGCCGGGTCGCGCAGCACCGTCTCGACCATCTGGTTGAACAGCGCGATGGCGATGAAGGACATCAGCAAGCTGGCGATGGTCTCGTTGACCTCGCGCTTCTCGCGCAGCCAGCCGACGATGCCGATCCAGAAGCCGCCCATCAGCATGCCGGCCAGCGCCATCAGCGGCCACAGCAGCAGCGGCGGCGCCTGCGCCGACAGCAGATTGCCCAGCGCCGCCGCGGCCAGCCCGCCCAGCACCAGCGCACCTTCGGCACCGATGATGACGCGGCCGGCCTGCGCCGGCAGCGCCACCGCCAGGCCGGTGAGGATCAGTGGCGCGGCGCGTTGCAGCGTGTTCTGCCAGGCGAAGGCATCGCCGAAGCCGCCCATCAGAATCAGGCCCCAGACCTCCAGCGGGTCGAAGCCGGCCAGCGCCACGGCCACCGAGAACAGCAGCACGGTCAGCACCAGCGCCGCCAGCGCCGGCACCAGGTTATCGAACAGGGCAGCCAGGCGCTCGCCGAGGGGCGGCGCCACGTTCACGGCCGGGGCGGCGAGCGTGTTCATGCGCTGCGGCGGTGGTGCTCAGCCCGGGATGGAACCGAGTACGCCTTCGACCAGGTAGTTCATCTTCTCCAGTTCGGGGTTGAACTGGTCGAGGCTGGTACCGGCGGCGATGACGACGTTGCCCTTGTTGTCCTTGAGCGCGCCCTTGAAGATGACGAAGCCGCCCTTGAGCATCGCGGCCTTGACCTCGTCGGCCTTCTTCTTCGCCGCGTCGCCCACCGCCGGGCCGTAGGCCGACATCTTCACGTAGCCTTCCTTCAGGCCGCCGCGCAGCAGGTTGGGCTGCGGCGCACCGCCCTGCAGTGCCTTGATCTGCGCGGCATAGGGCGTGCTCCAGTCCCACTCGGCACCGGTCAGGTAGCCCTTGGGCGCGAGCGCCGCCTGGCTGGCGTGGTAGCCGCTGGAATAGATGCCGCGCTTCTCGGCGGTTTCGACCACCACCTTGGGGCTGTCGACGTGGCAGGTGAGCACGTCCACGCCCTGGTCGATCAGGCTGTTCGCGGCTTCGGCCTCCTTGACCGGCATCGACCATTCGCCGGTGAAGATGACACGCGTGGTGATGCTCGGGTCCACGCTCTTCGCGCCCATCGTGAAGGCGTTGATGTTGCGCAGCACCTGCGGGATCGGCTTGGCGGCGATGAAGCCCAGCTTCTTGGTCTTGCTGGTGGCGCCGGCGACGATGCCCGCCAGGTACTGGCATTCGTCGATGTAGCCGAAGTAGCTGCTGGCGTTCTTCGGGTGCTTGCCCTCGGTCCACATGCCGCCGCAGTGGGCGAAGCGCACCTTCGGGTACTTCTCGGCCATCTTCAGCATGTGCGGGTCGAAGTAGCCGAAGCTGGTGGCGAAGATCAAACCGGCCTTGTCCTGGTTGATCATCGCCTCCATGGTCTTCTGCACGGCCGCGGTCTCGGGCACGTTTTCTTCTTCGATGACCTTGACGCCGGGCAGCCTCTTCATCGCCGCGGCGGCCTGGGCCTGCGCCTGGTTGTAGCCGAAGTCGCTGCGCGGTCCGACGTAGATCACGCCCATCGTCACCGGCGTCTGCGCCAGCGCGCTGCGCAACGCGCCGGGCAGTACCAGCGAAGCGCTCGCGAGTGCGCTGCCGGCCAGCAGGCGGCGGCGCGGAACGGTCAAACGGTCTTGGCTCATGGTCAGGGCTCCTCGTGTGAAATGAAGGGAATCAGGCAGGCATCAGGCTGACGTGCGCGGCCACCACCACCCAGCGCCCGTCGATGCGGCACCAGGTCTGGCTCTGGCGGCCGAGCTTGTCGCCGCCTTCGCGGCGGAATTCGGTCATCGCGGTGCCGAAGTCGTCTCCGTAGGTAGTGATGACGGTGCGCTGCAGCGTGCGCGCCAGGCCTGCTGCCGAACGCGCCTGGCGGAAGGCGCGGATCGCGTCGATGCCGTAGAGGTTCTCGCCGACGCCATAGCGAACGGTCTGCGCGCTGTCCCAGAACAGCTCGTCCAGCACCTCGACGCGGTTGTGCACCAGCGCGTCCTCGTAGCGCGCGAACGCGGCCTGCAGTTCGGTCAGCACCTCGGGGCGGTTGAAGTCCATGTTCAGAAGCCCTTGGCGACCGGTGCGCTGCACAGACCCATCGCCTCCAGCGCGGCAGCGACACGCAGGCAGTGGTCTTCGCGCCACGGCGCGGCGATCAACTGCACGCCGATCGGCAACTGCGGCGCGTGCGGGTTCATGCCCCACAACGGCACCGTCACCACCGGCAGGCCGATGCAGGAGATGGGTTGTGTCAGCAGCCCCATGCTGGCGCGCGCCGGCAGGCGCTGGCCGTTGATCTCCAGCCATTCGGTGCCGATCGCCGGCGCGACACAGGGCGTGGCAGGTGCGATCAGCACGTCGACGGTCTCGAAAACTCGGGCCACACGGCGCGCGAACCAGTGGCGCGTGCGCTGCGCCTGCACCACCCAGGCGGCGGGCACCAGCGCATTGGCGAGGAAACGGTCGCGCGTCATCGGGTCGAAGTCGTTGGCGCGCTTCTTCAGATCGTCCAGGTGCAGCGCGCCGCCTTCGCCGCAGGTGATGAGAAAGGCCGCGGCGCGCGCGCGTGCCACCTCGGGCAGTTCGATCAGCCGCGTCGTGCCCAGGCCCTGCGCCACTGCGTCGACGGCAGCCAGCGCTTCGGGCAGCGCCATCTCGCGAAACCAGCCGCCGAGCACGGCCACACGCAGAGCGCCGACCCCCTGGTCGAGCAGTGGGCTCACGGCCTCGATATCGCGCTGCGCGCAGGCCGGGTCGTGGCGCTCGGGACCTTGCATCAGGTCGTAGCACAGCGTCAGGTCCGCGACGTAACGCGCGAAGGGACCGAGGTGGTCGAGGCTGGCAACGAAGGGGTAGGAGCCGGTGCGCGGCAGCCGGCCGAAGGTCGGCTTCAGACCAAAGGTGCCGCACAGCGAGGCCGGCACACGGATCGAGCCGTTGGTGTCGGAGCCCAGTGCGATCGGCACCTGGCCGGCCGCCACCGCCGCCGCCGAGCCGCCGGACGAGCCGCCGGAGATGCGCGTCGGGTCGTGCGGGTTTCGCGTGGCGCCGTAGTGGGTGTTCTCGGTGCTGAAGCCGTAGGCATATTCGTCCATGTTCAGCGCGCCGACCAGCACCGCGCCTTCGGCTTCGAGGCGGCGCACCAGCACCGCGTCGCGCGCAGCCGGTGCGGCATCGCGCTCGATCTTCGAGCCGGCCAGCGTGGGCAGCGCGGCGATGTCGAACAGGTTCTTCACCGCGAAGGGCACGCCGGCCAGCCGCATGCGCTCGCGCCGCGGGTGCAGGTCGACGATCTTCGCGCGCTTCAGCGCGCGTTCGGCGAGCACGCTGGTGAAAGCGTTGACCTTGGCGTCGGTGGCGGCGATGCGCTCCAGCGCCTGCTGCACGACATCGGCCGCGCGGCGGCTGCCGTCGCGCACGCTGGCGGCCAGCGCGGTGGCGCCGATCATCCGTCGACCTCCGGCTCCACCGGCACGAACACGGTGCCCGATTCGTCGGTCGGGCCCAGCGGCAGGCCTTGCAGCAGCGCAGCCATCGACGCCGCCAGACCGAAGTACAGCGCCACGCCCTTGCGCTGCTCCTGCGACAGGCTCAGTCCGAGCGTGGCCGCGGCGGCATCGATGTAGGCGGAGTGGTCCATCGTGCGCCGCCTTCAGACCTTGTACAGGTTGCGGTAGTCGGGCTGCAGATGGAACCAGTACATGTAGCCCATCACGTCCTTCTGCATCGCCACGTCCATCGACGGCTGGAACAGCGGGATGCGCGGCACCTCGTCGTAGGCCAGCTGGATCATTTCGCGCACCGACGAGTCGTAGATGGCCTTGTTCTCGGCGAAGCGCGCGTTGGTGATCAGCTTGTCCAGCTTCGGGTTCTGATAGCTCATGGTGTTGAACACCGCGTTCTGCCCGTGGTAGCACCAGAAGAAGAAGTACTCCGGGTAGTCCAGCCAGCCGCCGAAGCGGTTGAGGATCAGCGGCATGTCCTTCTTCAGCAGCGCGGCGCGCCAGGTGGCGCCGGGGATCTTGTTGATCTGCGCCTTGATGCCGATGGCGGCCAGCGCCTCCTGCGTCAGCACCGCGGCCGGCTCGCCGATGGTGGCGCCGCCGAGGTCGAAGCTCAGCGTCGTTTCGAAGCCATTGGCCACGCCGGCTTCGGCCATCAGTGCCTTGGCCTTGGCGATGTCGCTGCGGTACGCGGTGGGCTGCGGCCAGGCGGTGGTCTTCACCGGGTTGCTGCCGCCGTAGAGCTTGGCGGCACGGCCGTAGAACGCGTTTTCGTAGATCTTGTCGTAGGGCAGCGCATAGGCCACCGCCTGGCGGATCTTGGCGTTGTCGAAGGGCGGCTTGGTGGTGTTCATGCCCAGATAGAACATCGCGTTCTCGATCGGCATCGCGCTGACCTTGATGCTCTTGCCGTCGTCGCTGAGCTCGGAGAAGTCCTTCGGCGGCAGGTCGTAGGTCATGTCGATGTCGCCCTTGATAAGCAGCGCACGCCGGTTGCCGGCGTTGGGCACGTCGCGCTGCACGATGCGGCGCAGCTTGGGCAGCGGGCCGCTCTTCCAGTCGTCGAAGCGCACGTAGACGATCTCCTGGCCCGGGCGAAAGGCCTCGACCTTGTAGGCGCCGCCGCCCGCGGTGTTGTTGCGCGTCCAGGCCAGGCCCCACGGATCGGCCGCCGTGGCGTTCTTCTTCACCAGCTCGCTGTTGAAGACACAAGGCACCACCACGGCCAGGTCGTTCATCGACAGCTTGTCCTTGCGGATGAACTTGACGCGCAAGGTGTGCTCGTCCACCACTTCGAACTGCTCGGGCTTTTCCAGCGAGCCGGCGGCCATCTGGAAGGTGGGGAAGCCGCCGACGGTGACGGCGCGGTCAAGGCTCCATTTCACGTCCTTGGCGGTGACCGGCGTGCCGTCGTGGAATTTCGCGTTCTTGCGCAGCTTGAAGACCACCGACATGCCGTCGGGCGCGATCTGCCAGCTTTCGGCCAGTTCGGGCTCGAGCTTGTTGCGGTCGTAGGCGATGCGACCGTCGGGCAGCGTCTTCTTGCCATAGGTCATGAGCCGGTCGTAGACCAGCCAGCTCACACCGTAGCTGGCGCGATTCGCGCCGAGCGTGTGGATGTCCAGCGAATTGGGGCCGAACTCGTTGGCGACGATGAGCACGTCTTTGGGGCGGGCTTGGGCGTGCGCGGTCAGCGGCAGGGCGCCGAGCGCGGCGCCGCTGGTGATGAAGTCGCGTCGGTCCATGGTGTCGTGCTCCTGGTCGGTCAAAGGGAAGCGAGATAGGCGCGCCAGCCGCCGAAGTGGCTGATGTCCTGGGCCTTGGACAGTGCATGCGCCTCGCACAGAAAGCCGTGCACGACGCTGCCGTCAGCCAGCTCCAGCGAGCCCAGGCACAGCGGCAACGGCACCAGCGCAAGAAACGAGCCCGCTTCGGCGAGCGGCAGTTCCCAGACCTCGAGCTCGATGGCGGCACCGCCCTCGGCGCAGCGCTGCAGGCCGGGTTTGGGTGGCTGCGTGCCGGGCAGCGCGAACAACCGGTAGCGCGGCGCCGTTTGCGTGCGTTCGCGCAGGCGCGCACCGCGTTCGAGCAGCTGGCCGTTGAGCGGCAGGCCGGACAGGTGGGCACCGACCACGGCGATCGGCAGCGTCGCCACGGTGGCGGGCTGAGGCTGCGGCAGGGCCGGCGGCGCGGCACCCTCCCAACGCCGCCCCAAAACCGCCAGCGCGGCATCGTGCGCCGCCGGCGCGATGAAGGTCACGCCGAAGGGCAGCTTGGCCGCGGTCATGCCTGCCGGCAGCGCCAGCGCGCACCAGCCGAGCAGGTTGACGAAGTTGGTGTAGGTACCCAGGCGCGCGTTCACGCCCAGCGGGTCGGTATCGATCTCGTCGAAGTGCGGGTGGCCGGGCGCGGTGGGCACCATCAGCACGTCTACCTGCTGCCACAGCGAGCGCAGCGCGCGCCGCATGTGCTGCAACCGGTACTGCGCATCGAAGGTGTCGGTGGCGCTGAAGGCCGCGGCGCGCGCGATGATCTGGCGCACCGCCGGGTCGAAGGCCTCGGGCCGGGCGGCGAACAGCTCGCGCACCACGCTGTGGCGCTCGGCCACCCACGGGCCTTCGTAGAGCAGCGCTGCCACGGCGAACAAGGGTTCGAAGTCCAGTTCCACCACCTGCTGGCCCAGGCTGCGCGCACGTTCGACGGCCGCGGCGAACAGCGGTGCATAGCCGGCGTCGCCGAAGAAGCCCGGCGCCTTGGGCACGCCGATGCGCGCCGCCGCGGGCAGCTGCGCCGGACCGGCGACAAAGGCGCTGTAGTCGTCCTTCGGGTCATCGCCTTCGACCAGCGCGAGCAGCAGCGCGGCATCGTCCACCGTGTGCGCGAACAGTGACACGCAATCGAGGCTGCGGCAGGCCGGCAGCACGCCGGCGGTGCTGACGCGGCCCGGTGTGGGCTTCAGACCGACCAATGCGTTGAAGCCAGCCGGCACACGGCCGGAGCCGGCCGTGTCGGTGCCCAGCGAGAAAGCAGCCTGGCCGCGCGCCACGGCGACGGCCGAACCCGAGCTGGAGCCGCCGCTGATGCGCGTGGCATCGAAAACGCTGGCCGGACGGCCGTAGGGCGAACGTGTACCCACCAGGCCGGTGGCGAACTGGTCGAGGTTGGTCTTGCCCAACCACAGTGCACCGGCATCCAGCAGCCGCTGCACGGCGGTGGCACTTTGTTGCGGCAGTCGCTCGAAGGCCTTGCAGGCGGCGGTGGTGGGCACGCCGGCGATGTCGATGTTGTCCTTGACGGCGAAAGGCACACCCAACAAGGGATATCGCCGCACCAGTTCGGCACGCGACAGCGACTCGGCCAGGCG
>Ga0315912_10004865_pt1 | contig 12503 bp, 8 predicted proteins | sample VfabasoilMG_FD_204469 | JGI IMG/M metagenome (GOLD analysis project Ga0315912, IMG submission 204469) | Garden soil microbial communities collected in Santa Monica, California, United States - V. faba soil | ecosystem: Environmental > Terrestrial > Soil > Garden | place: USA: California... | reverse complement strand
TAGCTGGGGCCTCTGGCTTTGGCACCTGCCGCGGACGCTCCGTGGTCTCGGGGTCCGCGACTGGATTCACCTCGCGTCGATGCTCGTCGTCTGGTGGATCGCCATTCTGTGGCTCAAGAGCTGGTACGCGGGCAACGAGCCGGTGCTGATCGATCCGCTGCTGCAGCCGGACGACGCCCGCACCGCCCTCTTCCCGTTCCACCGCTACGCACCCGGCCACCCGCTCATCGACGATCCGATCGCCAACGAGATGCTCGAGTACCAGCCGTACGCCTACCGGCTGCTGTTCCGCTTCACGGTGCCGTCGGTCGGCCTGCTCGTCGCTTCCAAGTGGGTGACGAAGCTGCTCTTCGGCATGTTCGTGATGGCGGGGGTCGTGCTCATGACGAGCCGCCGCGCCGGGCTCGGGGCGGGGCTCCTGTTCGCGGCGCTGTTCATCCACGATCAGTCGATTCAAAATCGTATCCACGGCGGGCTGCCGCGCGGCTTCGGCTTCCCCGTCTGCGCGCTGTGGCTCGCGGGGGCGCTCGCCGGGCGACCCAACGTGCGCCGGGTCGCGGCGATCGTCGGCGCCCTCACCTATCCGACTGCGCTCGCGATGGTGCTCGGGGCCGAAGGCATCTACGTGCTACGCGGGCTCGGCCGCCCCGGCTTTTGGACGCTGTTTCGACGCGTGAAGCACTACGTGTTCCTGGTGGCCGCCTGCGTCGCGCTGCTCGCTCCGGCCCTGGCCGGGATGCAGGAGGGCGGCTCGATCCACACGCTCGCCCAGGCCGAGCGCGAGCCCGCGTTCGGGAGATCCGGCCGTCTGCGCGTGCTGCCCTTTCCCGAGCCCACCAAGCAGTTCGCTCGCATGTACGAGGAGATGTTCGAGCAGTACGGCACCACCCCGCACCCCGAGGCGTGGGAGTACCTCTCGGCGCATCGCGGGGAAGTGGCCATTTTGCTCCTGGCGTTGCTCCTCGCGCTACCGCTCATGCGGCTCAGCACGGGGCCGACCCCGGTGCTCGCGTTCTTCGTGGCGAGCCTGATCCTCTACACGCTGTCACGCCTGTTCGCCTTCAAGCTCTACTCGCCCGAGCGGTACTACACGCTCGGTATGCGCATGGTCGCGCTCGGCCTCGTCGCGGGCGTGCTCGGCCTCGTCGCGCCCTGCTTCAAGCGCTGGCGCTACCCGATCCGGAACCTCACCTGCGCGCTCGGCATCGGGCTCATGTGGTCGGCGCTCGGCAACGGCGTGAGAACACCGCCGATGGGGGTCGACGTCGACTACCGTCGCCTCGGCCCGATCTGGGACGCCATCAAGAAGCTACCGAAGGATGCCCGCGTCGCCTGCCAGGTGGGCGACCAGGAGTGCGACAACGTGCCGCTGTTCGGCATGCGAGCGAACAACGGTGGCTTCGAGACCATGCAGCCCTGGCTCGTGAAATCGTGGCAGCGGCAGCTCACGCGCGCACAGGACACGATGAGCGCCATCTACGCCACCGAGCCGGAGCAGGTGCTCACCTTCGCGACCAAGTACCGGGTGAGCCACTTCCTCGTCCAGCGCTCGCGCCTCGGCGACGATTTCAAGTCACGCTCGCGGAGCTTCGAGCCGCTCACGACCTTCATGCGGAAGCTCCTCGAGGGCAAGCATTCGTCGGACTTCGTGCTCGGCAAGGCGCCGAAGTCGGCCGAGGTCGCACGCTTCCGGGGCTACGTGCTGCTCAGCGTCGCCAAGCTCGAGCGCGAGTGGCGCTCCACGCCGCCGTAACGACGGCGTGGCCTACTGCGCCTCACGCCGAACGAGCCCCCAGCAAGCCAGGCGGCGCTCCGGGTTGAGCGCGCAGGCGTAGACGTCACCGACGGCCACGCTCGTGAAGACGCCGGGCGGCGACTCGAGCTCGTGGAAGCCGTTCGAGCTTCCCCAGCAGACGACCCCGCCGTCCGTCCGGACGGCGCACGCGAAGCTCCCGGCGGCCAGGCTCGTGAAGGTGCCTTGCGGGGGGCTATTCTGCCGGTAGTCGCTCGCCCCGAAGCACGCGAGCGTCTGGTCGCGCCGGAGCGCGCACGAGAAGCGCGACCCTGCCGCGACGCTCACGAACTCGCCGAGCGGCGGCGTCGACTGACCGGAGCCGTCGTCACCCCAGCACGAGAGCGTCCCGTCCGTCCGCACGGCGCACCCATGCGTGTCCCCGCTCGACACGGCGACGAACTCGCCGAGCGGCGGCGTCGACTGGCCGGAGCCGTCGTCACCCCAGCACGAGAGCGTCCCGTCCGTCCGCACACCGCAGGTATTCGTCCGGCCTGCGTCGAGCGCGGTGAACGTTCCCGCCGGCGCCCGCGCCTGGCCCAGCTCGTCGTCACCCCAGCACTGCACGGTGCGGTCGCTGCGCAGCGCGCAGCTGTGGCCCGAAGCACGGGGCGCAACGCCGGCGGTGCGATAGCCGGCGGTGACGCTCGTGTAGGTGCCGTCAGGCGGCGTGGCTTGCCCGAAATCGTTCGAGCCCCAGCAGGCGAGCCCACCCGCGCTCGTCACCCCACAGAAGTGATAGACCCCGAGCGCGATGCTCGTGAACGTGCTCGCGGGCGGCGCGGTGACTCCCCAGTAGTCCCGACCCCAGCAGCGCACTCCGCCGTCGCCGGTCACGCCGCAGGCGTGGGACGTTCCGGCGGCGATCTGCACGAGCGCGTCGACGGGCGCTCCCTTCGACCAACCCATTTGGCTTCCCCAGCAGCTCGCCCTGCCGCCGGGCCCGAGGGCACACGCAAAGTCCCTTCCCGCGGCGATGGCCGTGAACGCGCCCTCGTCAGGCGGGCTCGCCTGGCCGAGATCGTTCTTGCCCCAACATGCAAGCGTCGAGTCGTCGCGCACACCGCAGCTGAACCCGAGTCCGGCCGCGAGCATCACGAACGCCCCTTGCGGGTCATTCGCCTCGCCCGAGTCGTTGCGTCCGAAGCAGCGCACCCGGCCGCCGAGCTCGAGCGCGCAGCTGTGGTAGCCGCCCGTCGCGACCTGACGAAAAGCGCCGAGCGGCGGGCTCGTCTGGCCGTACTCGTTCCTGCCCCAGCACGCCACGGTCGAATCGGCTTTGACGCCGCAGCCGTGGGCGGAGGCGCTCATCACGATGTCGCCTCCCAACGCAACGTTCGTGTACGCGCCGGGCGGTGGTTGGGTATCGCCCGAATCGTTCCATCCGTAACAGCCGAGCGTGCCGTCGGGCTCGATGGCGCAGAGGGCGCGCATTCCGCCCGCGATGCTCGTGAAGGTCGCGTCCGCCGCCGGCACACCACCGACGTCACTGCCCCAGCAGGTGACATGGCCATCGTCCTTCAACGCGCAGTCGAAGCTGGCGCCGGCAGCCACCGAGCGCGTCGCGACCTCGCAGCGGCGTCCGAAGCTCCCACCCGGGCACTCGCAGAGCGGCGTCGCCACCTCGACGGCCTGCCCGCCGTGCTCACACACGATGGTCGGCGGGCTGTCTTCGGGGATCTCGGGTGTTGCCGGAGCCTCTGGCATTTCGGGAGGGGTCGTCTCGCCTCCAGCGCCGTGACGCACACTCCGGCCGCCGCAGGCGAGGACCGCCAGGCAGGCGGCGGCCAGTGCGCATCGAGCGCAAGCGACGCCACGCGGAAGCCGAGCCACCAGCCGCACCGCCATGCCCCGATGAGAGCACGTTCGGGGCCGTTCCGCTCTACTCAGGGAAGGGTGGCGCTCCACGCCGCCGTAGCGGCGAGGCCCGGCTCGAGCCCCACGAGGTCGCCCACGTACTTCTCCGTGAGCGTGGGATCCAGCACCGAAAGCCCGATGTCGCCTGGACGTGGGGGGCGACTCTCGAGCGGCACCTCACGACCGACGGCGCGCATCACGCTCTGGGCGAGCTCACGCGTGCTCGTCCCGATGCCCGTGCAAACGTTCGCGATGGGCTCCGTGATGGTCCCCGCAAGGGCGAGCACGTTCATGCGCGCGACATCGCCGACGTAAACGTAGTCGCGCAGGCAGCCGGCATCGCCCGCAGCCCGCATGCCGTTCACGCCCACGGGACGGCCCGCCCGCACCGCATCGAGGAAAATCGCAATCACCCCGGCCTCACCGTGCGGATCCTGGCGCGGGCCGTACACGTTCGCGTAGCGCAGCACGCGCCCCTGGATCCCGTGGTGCCGCGCGTACACGCCGAGCAGCTGCTCGAAAGCAAGCTTGTGAATGGCATACGGGCTGATCGGCTTCGGCACGACGTCCTCCCGTGCCCAGCTGCCCTCCTCCACTTCGCCCGCAATGGCGCCGCCGGTGCTGGCGAACACGAAGGACCGAACGTTCGCTGCGATGCAGGCGTCGAGCAGGTTGATGCCGCCGACGTGGTTCACCTCGGCGTCGGTCCGCGGGTCGCGCAGGCTCACGACCACGCTCGCCTGAGCCGCCTGATGACTCACCGCCTTGGGGCCGAAGTCGTGCAGCGCCGCCGCCGTCGCTTCGCGGTCGCGCACATCGACCACGTACAGGCGTGCCCCACCCGGAACGTTCTCTCGCCGCCCCGTGCTCAGATTGTCGAGCACCGCCACCTCGTGCCCGAGCGCAAGCAGCTGCTCGGCCACATGACTGCCGATGAACCCCGCGCCGCCAGTGACGAGAACCTTCATGCGAAGCTTCGTTCAAGGATGCGACCCGGGGCGCGCCCCCGTCAAGGCCGAATCCGGAACCGGTTTCACATGGGTTATTTAGCTGTTGCTTGTATCGAGTGGCGACTGTGGACGGTGGCGTCGCTTGGCGATTTCTTGTTCTTGCGGGTGACGGCTCTCGAGGTGGGCGTCCGTGACCAACTGAAGGGATCTTCGCGCCGGCCTCGCCGGTTTGTCGCACGCGCCCTCATCTCACTCGCGGATCGATCTGGTCTGCCAAGACCGTGTAGGTCGTCGCGGCGTGCCTTCGGCCCGCGTCGGGCTTCGCCCATACGCCAAGGGGCGCTGGACCACCGCGTGCGTGAACAGTCCAACGCACCTAACCCTAGTCATCCTTCGGCCCTCCATCGTAGGATCGGGGCCTGTATTTCTTTTGAACACCCCCGTGCTCCTTGCCGTTGTAGACGATGTCGCTCGCGAGGTAGGCAAGCCAGCTTCCCGGGTGCGCGTCCGACAGGGTCAAGAGCTCGTCGTGATGAACCTCGAGCGCCTTCTCGTCCCACAGGCACTGTAGGCCGAGTCCGATCAGGTTCGGATCGTTCGGGCCCAGCTCGAAGCCCTTCACGTAGCTCGGCCACGCGTCGGCCGCGCGGTGCAGGCGACAGAGCGTGTCGCCCAGGTACACGTGCGCCATGGGCCAGCGCGGCGCAAGCTCGAGCGCGCGACGATTCGAGCGCAGCCGTTCCTCGAGATCGCCGCGCGCGCCGACCATCACCGAGTAGTTGAGGTGGGCCTTGGCGCTCCGCGGCACGGCGTTCTTCGTCGCGCGCCAGAACATGAGGTCGTCGGTGTAGTCGACCGCGTGCCAGCGAGCCTGGAAGGCTTGAAACCCGAGCCAGAGGCACAGCGTGAGGGTGCTCGGCCGCCCGGGAAACGTACGCACGAGCCAGGCGCAGGCCGGGCCGAGCATCAACGCGAGCCCGACCGCCGGCAGGTACCAGAAGCGCTCGGCACGCACGGTCGGAAGCAGGATCGGGATGTTGGAGTGGGGAAAGTACGCGAGCGGAACCCAGAGCAAGCCCACGGCCACGAGCGCGGTGTGCGAAAAGCAGACGCTCGGGAACGTGGTGAAGGTGCCCGCCGCGCGTTCGCGCCGCTCTCGTCCGAGCGCGCGGAGAAAGAGACCGAGCCCGACGAACGGCGGCGCGACGAGCAGCACGCCACCGAGCACGCTACCCGGGAAGAGCACGCGCGTCGGCACCGGCTCGGAGGGGAACGAATAGTCGCCGCTCAAGCGCCACGGCAAGAACAGCTGCACGAGCCCGCTCGCGTACACACGCAGCGCCCCGGCCACCCGATGCGGCAGATCGGCGTCGATCAGCGGATTGTTGATGGGGTCGTGAGGTAGCGGCGGTTGGCGGAACCAGCGCAGGAAGGCGTGGAACGCCCTGAGAACGCGCGATTCGTCGACGACCGGCAGGACCGGCTCCGCGACGGGGAAGAAGCGCCGACGCAGGAGCGTGTACGCCACGAGCGCGAGCACGGCGGCCGACAGCGTCAAGAGCGCGCGCAACAAGCGCCGCGGCTTCTCGGGGTAGAGGCTCGGGGACAGGACGAGCGACACCCAGGCGAGCAACGGGACCGCGACGATCACGCTCTCCTTCGACAGAAGGCCCAGAAACAGCGCCGCAAACACCGCGAGCGACGCCCCCCAGCCGAGGCGCAGCGCATGGAGCGCGGCGATCACACCGAGGCCGCCGAGCACGTCGGCGATCCCCACGACGCCCGTCACGGCTTCGGTCAGCACGGCGCAGCAGGCAAACACCGTCCCCGCAAACCAACCCTGCGCTCGTCGCCGCACCACCACGAACACGAAGCTCGCGATGAGCGCTGCGTTGAGCGCATGGACGATCACGTTCAGCGCGTGGTGCACGAACGGCGAGTGGCTCACGTGCCAGAGCAGGCGCCAGACGAGGTCCGGCAGCGGCCGGTACGAGCCGATGCTGCGATCGGGCGGCAGGCCCCAGAAGTCGCGGCGAAACGCGTCCAGGAAGCGCAGACCGTTGCCGTTCACGTACGGGTTCGCGAGCAGCGCCTCCTGCTCGTCGAAGATGTAGTTCGAGAGTGGGCTCCGGAGGTAGAGGAGCGCGCACGCGATGAGCGCCGGCACGAACGCGTGACGCAGCGTGGGGTCGCGCTGGGCAAAGTAGCCGATGAGGGTCGCCGGCAGCTCCGCGAGGTAACCGCGGAGCCCCGGCCGGCGCGCCGCGGTCGGCGTGGTCGCGGGCGCTTCCACGGCGCAGGCAGGTGCCGGGGGCGACGCGGGGAGGGGGGGCAGGCCCGGGTGCTCGCTCGACACGCGGTCGTTCGGGTAGCACCGCGACGACGGGTCGAGTAGTCGGAAAGCCGATGAGCTCGCTTCCGAGCTTCGACGGTTGCGATGCCGTCGAAAAAGTAGAGATCGGCCCGGTCGTCGAGGTTTACCGCGCGACCCAGGCCCCGCTCGGCCGGCGCGTGACGATCAAGGCGCTGGCACAGAGCATCGTGCCCGAGTCGCCCTTTGCCGGGGCGCTCGAGCGGGAGGCGCGGCTGCTCGCCCAGCTCGGCCATCCGAACCTCATCGGCCTCTACGATTTCGTGCGGCGGGGCGACCGGCTCTGGCTGGTGCTCGAATTCGTCGACGGCTGGACGCTCGCCCAGGTCCTGAAGAAGATGAAGGCCCTGCCCCAGGCGGCAGCCGCCGCGGTCGCACGCGCTCTCGCGGAGGGACTCGCGCACGCTCACGAGCGCGGCATCGTGCATCGCGACGTTCGCCCGACGAACGTGCTCGTCTCGAAGAACGGCGAGGTCAAGCTCACCGACTTCGGCGTCGCCTCGGACGAACGCTTGCCGACGGCACCCGAAATCCTCGACGGCAGCGGGCAACAGCCGTCACTCGCCTACGCCTCGCCCGAGCTCGTGCTCGGCGAAGCGCCGGACCCCCGCAGCGACCTGTTTTCGCTCGGCGCGGTCCTGTACGAGCTCGTGGCCGGCAGGACACCCTTCGGAGCCGCCGACGACCCGGAAGCGACGGTGCGGATCCGCAACGAGCCACCGCCGCCGCTCGGCCGCTTCGTGCCGGAGCTCGCGCCCGCCCTCGAGCGCGTGGTTCAGCGCTGCTTGCAGAAGCTCCCTGCCCATAGGTATCAGACAGCGGCGGAGCTCGGGCAGGCGCTCGACGCGGCGCTCGTCGAGCTCGGGGTCGAGCCGCGCGCCGCGCTCCTGTCCGCGCTGGCCGACGGTGGCCTGGACGTCAAGGGCGCACCCCCGAAGACGGAGGCCGCAGCGGCACGCCCGAACGCCCAGGGCCTGTCGCGGATCGCGCTCGTGCTCGGCTGCTTCGCCGTGCTGATGGCGAGCGGCGGGTTCGTGATCGAGCAACTGGCACGGCGCTCGGGCAGGGCGGACGTCGAGCCCGGCAACAGCGGGAGGCTCGAGCTCGTCCCGAAGACGCCGGGCTACCTGCGCGTGGTGGTGCAACCCTGGGCGAGCGTGATCGTGGACGGTGAAGCCTTCGACACGACCCCCTTCGCGCGACCCATCCCGCTCGGTCCAGGCACCCATTACGTGCGGCTCGAGCACCCCCAGGCCCCGACCGAACGGCGGACGATCGAGCTCGTCGCCGGCGAGACGATCCTGCTCGACGTGACGATGAAGGTGCGACGACCACCCGGCCTCGGCGAGGGTGCAGGCGCGACGCCGAGTGCGGCCCCAGCCGATTCTTCGCCTTAGCGAAGCGCGACGCGGGCCCGAAATTCCGGGTTTTCGCCGGGTCCGGCACGACTCCGCCGGGCGCGACGGCGCCTCGCGAAACTCGCCGGAAGGCGCATTCTGTGGCATGAATTTGGGGATCTCCGAGGCCCCGCGGCTCGGGAGGATCCGACCGGTGGGCCCGCGGTGACCGGTCGTTTCGCCAGCGAACCACCATGAAGATCGAGCTCCGCTCGGGGTCGAAACTTGGCCGCTACGAGCTCCTGGTGGAGCTCGGCAAAGGCGGTATGGCGAGCGTGTGGATCGCGCGCGAGGCCGGCGACATGGGCGACCGGCTGGTGGCGCTGAAAGCCATGCTGCCCGAGCTCGCGCAGCGCTCCGACTTCCGGACCATGTTCCTCGAGGAGGGGCAGGTCGTGCGCAGCATCGAGCACGTGCACGTCGTTCGCGTGTACGAGGTGGGCGAGGATCGCGGCGTCCTGTTCATGGCGATGGAGTGGGTCCGCGGCGACTCGCTCCGCACGGTGATGCACGATGCCCGCGCACGCCGCCCGATCCCTCCCGAGATGGCCGTGCGGATCATCGCCGACACGGCGGCGGGGCTGCACGCCGCGCACGAGCTCCGGGGCTGGGACGGCGAGCTCCGGAACCTGGTGCACTGCGACGTTTCGCCGCACAACATCCTGGTCGGCGTCGATGGCCGCTCGCGCCTGGTGGATTTTGGCGTGGCCAACGGCACCGCCTTCAGCGACCCCGACCAAGCCGACAAGGTGAAGGGCAAGTTCGGCTACATGTCGCCCGAGCAGGCCAACGGCGAGGTCATCGATCGGCGCACCGACGTCTTCGCTCTGGGAATCGTGCTCTGGGAGCTGACGACCGGGGAGCGTCTGTTCAAGGGCGAGCTGCCCGCACACACGCTCCGGCTCGTGCAAGCGGCGCGCATCCCGCACCCCACGCGCGTCCTGGCCGACTACCCCGAGCGGCTCGCCCCGATCGTGCTCAAGGCCCTCGAGCGTGACCGCGGGCAGCGTTACCAGACGGCCGACGAGCTCAGGCACGCGCTCGAGCAGTTCCTGGTCGAAGAACGGATGATGATCTCGCACGCCGCGGTCGGCAAGCTCGTGCAGAAGGTGCTTCGGCCCCGCCTCGAGCAGCAAGACGCGGCGTTGCAAAAGGCGCTCGTCGCGACGGACGGTGTGGTTCAGGGCGGGCTCGTGCCCCCCGCCTCGCCGCATCCGGCTCGCGGCAGCGGGCGCATTTCCGATGCCAGCCACCCCGCGGCCAGCTCGAGCCCGTTTCAGCAGAAGGTGGAGCGCGGGCGGCGGGCGCCGATCGGAGCGGTGCTGTTCGGCGCGCTGGGCGTGGCCTCCGCGGTGGGCGCGATCGTCTGGACCAGCCTGCAAGCAAAGCCGAACGCGCTCGTCACCGCTCCGGGCGGAGTCGCCGCCTCGGGCGTGCACGCCGCGGGTCCGTCGAACGGCGCCACCCCAGCGAAGGAGGGCGTCAGCCTAGACAGCATTCCCCTCGCCGAGGCCGAAGCCCAGCAGCAACACCTGGCGCGCGGCGCACCGGCACCGCACCACCCCAAGGTCACCCTCGAGGAAGACCCGCCCGCGACCCCCGCGAGCCATGCGGAAACCATCCAGCTCGACGAGGGCCAGGCCGCAGCGCCCAAGCCCCCGGCGCCGAAGCCCGGGAGCGACACCACCAGGCCGCCGGGTCCCGCTGCGGAACCCGCCGACGTTAGCCTCGACGAGCAGCCCGAGGCGGCCCCCAAGCCCCCCGTGCCGGACTCGGAGCGCGGCCCCATGAGTCGCGGAGCAGCGCTCTCGGCGCTCGCCGCCGCATCGGGTCGCGCCACCGGCTGCAAGGACCCCGACGGACCTTCGGGCCCCGGTCGCGCGATGGTGACCTTCTCACCCGACGGGCCCGTGACGTCGGTCGTGCTTCAAGCGCCGTTCGCGGGGACCGGAGTCGGCAATTGCGTCGCGACGGCGTTCAAGAGCGCGCGGGTGCCGGCGTTCACGGGGAGCGCGGTGACGTTGCCGGGTAGTTTTCGGGTGCCGTAGTCTGCGGGAAGCGATCGGGGGGAGGTGCCGGTGCACGAGCAGCTGACGCTTCGATTGCCCAGGGAAGACGAGGAGCTCGAGTTCTTGTCCGCGCACCGCGCGACGTCGCCGGACGTCCCGGATTTTCTCCACTATTACGCCGACGGAATGCGATTCGGAGAGTATCTCACGGCACTCGCGGACCAACGGCGTGGTGCGAACCTGCCTCCGAACCATGTTCCGACGACGTTCCTCTTCGCGTACGTGGGCATGAGAATCGTCGGTCGCGTCTCGATTCGGCACTCGCTCAATGCGTTCCTCGAAAAAATCGGCGGACACATTGGGTATGTCGTCGTTCCGGAGTTTCGACGCCGGGGCTACGCCACCGAGATCCTGCGCCAGGCCCTTCAGATCGCCCGCACGAGACTTGGCCTCCGCCGCGCTCTCGTAACCTGCGACGATGACAACGTCGGTTCGAGCAGAACCATCGAGAAAAATGGAGGCGTGCTCGAGAACGTCATCACTGGCCCCAACCTCGAGAAGGCGAAGCGCCGGTACTGGATCGCGTTGGACTGAAAAGGGAGCGAGCCCTGTCGGCGACGCTAGCCGTGCCTCAACGAGCGTCCGATGACTCCGTTCGGCCCGAGCGCGTCAGTCCAGAGGAGCGCGCCAACACCGACTGAGAGGACCCCGGTCGCCCACGTGACGACGCGCCCCGGTGCTCCGTACTGCCGACGTCCGAGGTCGATGACCGCGCAAGCGACTGCGACCGCGTCGAGCGCTAGGAGACCGAGCATGGCGGGCTTGGAGATGGCGATCCAATTGGCCAGGATCACGAGCAACCACACGCAAGCGAGCCCCAGGAACGAGAGCCAGTGCCAGCGCTTCACCTCGGCCCGGGTCTGCCACCCACACCATGCCGTTGCGATCCCCGACGCAGCGACGAGTGCCAGCGACAGGTAGGTCACCGCGATAGCCGACGCACGCAACGAGTGAGCTCGAGCCTCGAACGCGGCGTATTGCTCCGGCGTGAAGTTCAGATCTCGTCCTGTCGCGCCGAACGCGCCCACCATGGGCACCGCGAAAACCGCCGCAAGCCTGAGCCACCCCGCCGCAAAGAAGGCTGCGACGCCGAGAACCAGGCCGCAGACAATCGCGACCGCAGCCCGGCGCAGGACGCGAACACGGCGTGCATTTAGGTCAGTCTGCATGAGCAAGACTGAGCGGTGGGCGTCCCCCACTACCCCGACAGGTCTCGTTCAGACTCACGGAGTCCTGCAGCTTCCGCGGCCTCTTTCTTACGTCTCCGACGTCGCGACAATAGAAACCCCACGAATCCGCCAACGATGCCTCCCGCGCAGGCGGCGGACACATTGGTGAGCGTCTGCCTCCTTCTGTAGGACTGTAGCTTCGCGTTGGTATCGATGACCTGATCGTTGAAGTTCCGTCGCGCCTGCTCGAGGAGCTGCGCGAAAGTCTGGTCCCGTACCAACGCTCTTTTTGCGAACAGTTTGCCATCGGCGTTCTCCCGAACGACAGCCACGATTTCGTCACCACGCTCGGGAAATTCCAACATGTCGCCACCGAGCTTTCGCCTCGTCTCAAGGAACTGATCGGTCTCCTTCAGGTTCTGCACGAGTTCAGCTTGCAGGGCCTTTAGCGCGGGCACCTCGAAATACAGCTGCTCTATTTCAGGCAACGCCTGTGCAATCATGGCCCGTTGCAGGGCCAAGGACTCGATGAGCCGACGAACGGTGTTGCGAGTGTTGGGAGGGCTAAGCGCCGCGCCGTCTAGAGACTTCGAGAGTTTCTCTGCCTCGGCGTCGAGTTTCTCGCTTAGCTCGTCGTGAACGGCGATCGCCGCGATCGCGCGTTTGAGCTCCGACTCCTGGGCCTCCGTCTTGGTCGCCAAAGCCCTTACCGCAGCGAACTGCTCGTCTTTGGTATATAGCTGCTCGGCTGCAAACCAGGTTGCAGCGCTGAATAGCGCCCACAGCACTGCCGTTGCCTTGTTGTCCGCGATGAAGGCGAATAGATTCGGCATGAGGCTCCGCGTCAGGGCAGTCTATCGTAGACGGCCTACATCGGGGGCTTGCAGCGGATAGCGTT
>Ga0315912_10004864_pt1 | contig 12504 bp, 9 predicted proteins | sample VfabasoilMG_FD_204469 | JGI IMG/M metagenome (GOLD analysis project Ga0315912, IMG submission 204469) | Garden soil microbial communities collected in Santa Monica, California, United States - V. faba soil | ecosystem: Environmental > Terrestrial > Soil > Garden | place: USA: California... | reverse complement strand
ATCGAGAACGTCGTCGCGGGCGCCCGAAGCCTCGTCGTCCCTCCCGGCGGATTCGCCTCAACCGACTATCGCGTCGCGCAGTCGAACATGACCGGCATCTTCACCGAGCCCGTCTATCGCGTGCGCTCCGACGTGGACGTCGGCGTCACGGCCTTCGTGCCGTCGCGCGACATGGCCGACAACGATGCCACTCTGGTGCTTCCCGTGGACGCGCTCGGCGTCGATCACGTCCTCGCCGGCTGGGTGACCGACGAGGGCACCTCCTTCGCGAACTTCGTCGCCGTCGTCGGCGCGATGCCGGGCACGACCGCCGTCACCTTGCGCGATGCGGCGGGGGCGCTCGTCGAAAGCGTCGCGCTCGCGCAGGGCGAGATGTACCAGCGCCTCGAGGGCAGCACCGTCGCGGGAACCCTCTCGGAGCCGGACGACGACATGACGGGATGGCGCGTCACGACGAGCCAGCCGGCCGCCGTCTTCGCAGGCATCGACTGCGTCTCGATCCTCGGGGCGAACGCCTGCGATCACGTGGACGATCAAGTACCCCCCTCGAGCGCGCTGGCCTCGCGCTACCTCTGCGTCCCGACGCGCCTCCGGCCGCTCGGCTGCGCGAGCGACTGCGCGCCCGACGTCTTCCGCCTCGTCGCGCTCGAGGACGCGACGTCCATCGCCACTGTCCCCGACGTGGGCTCCGGCGTGCTCGCCGCGGGCGCCTGGCTCGAGGTCGTCAGCGCCGAGCCGTTCGTCGCGACCGCGAGCGCGCCCGTCGCTGCGTGGCAGTACCTCGTCAGCCACGAGGCCGTCGTCGGTGACGCGGCACCGCCTGGCATCGGCGATCCCGCGCTCCTCTCCGTGATCCCCGTCGAGCACTTCGTCCCGCGCGCGATGGCGTTCGCCCACGACGTGCCACCGCCCCTGCTCGAGTTCACGCGCGACTTCCTCCGCGTCGTAGCCCCCGTCGGAGCCGTCGTCACGATCGACGACGCGCCGCCGGGGGTCGCGTGCGAGCCCGTCGGCACCGTCGACGCCACGAGCTACTGCGCGCTCTCGGTCGAGGTCGCGGACGGCGGCCACGTCGTCGCGGCAGACGCACCCATCGGCGTCACGGTCATCGGCTTTTCCGACTACAGCTCGTACATGGCGACGGCGGCGCGCGGCCTGCGATCCGTCGTCGTCTCGTGCGACGCGGGCTCGCCGATCCTCGCGCCGCCCTGCGCGCACGGCGCGGCGCTCCACGTGGAGGCCAGGTGTCCCGACGACTCGACGCCGCGACTCTCGTGGTCGAGCGCCGACGGCGTGACGTTCGACGATGCGTCGTCGCCCTCGCCCATCGCGACGCTTCCCGACTTCGGCTCGTTCGGAGCGTGCGTGACGGTGAGCTGCCCCGGCCTGCCCGCTCGCTCGTGCTGCACGCGCATCGACGCCTCGCCCGGCGTCACGCTTCCACTTCAGGAGCTGTCGCCACCAGGATCCGTCGAGCCGCTGCTCGTGTCGCGCGATCCGGGCGGCATCCGCCTCGCGTTCGAGGCGCCTCCGGCGGGAGCCGGCGCCGACGTGCTCGAGGGACACGTCGCGAGCCTGCGCGCGATCGGCTACGACCATGCCGCCGTCGCGTGCGATGGCGCGGGAGGCTCCGTGCTCGTGGCGCTTCCCGCGGCGAACACGTACTGGCTGATCGCCGCGGGCGCATGCGCGAGACCGCGCATCGAAGGTCCGACGGGACGCGACTCGATGGGAAGCCCGCGTCCCGCCGGAGCTCCGGGATGTCCGTGAGCGGAAGCCCCGCCTACGGGCAGCGCTCCACGGCGGGCGGCCGCTCACGGCCGAACGAGTCGCGCCCGAGCGTCCCTTCGCCCCACGCGCAGGATCCGCCCACCAGAAAGTAGGTCGCTTCGCGGGGCATCGGCAGCTCGAGCTCGGCGACATGCACGTCGCAAGCGCCCATGGGCGCGTGATCGTAGGCGCGCGACCGGCGCAGCGAGTCGATCGTCCCCGCGTAGACGTTGGCCGGCGCGGGCAGCGGCTCCCACGAGAGCCGCAACGAGGATCGCGAGCGCTCGACGCGCAGTGGCTGGACCGTCGGACGGCGATCGACGGCCGACGGCTCGCGCGCATGGCGCGAGTGCGCCGTCGTCGTCGCGACATCGCCGTCGGCGTCGGTCGAGCGCACGGCGATGGCGGCGTCCTCGGCCGGCAGCGCCACGTCGAACGCGAACGCCGGATCGACGCCGCAGTCGGTGCAGGCGATCGTCCACGGGCCGCCGTTGACGGAGTGCTCGATGCGCGCGACGGGGCGCGCGCCGCGCACGGAGCCCGTGACGCGCGCGATGCCGTCGTCCGTGCAGGCCGGCGTCTCCGCGACGACGACGTGCAGCGTCGGCGTCAGATCGATGAGCTGGCGGCAGCCGACCGAAAGGCTCACGTCGGGAAGCTGCGTCGTGCTCACGCCCCCGCCCGGGTTCACCGCCGTCACCCACGGCACCAGCACGTAGTCGGCCGCGGGCAGGGCCATGCGCACGTTGCCCGTCGCCGCGGCATTCGCGCGCAGGCGCGGCGACCCGTCCGCGGTCGCGTTCACTCCGTAGCGCACGGGCTCTCCGCGACGGTCGATGCCATCGAACGAGGCGTTCCGCGTGGTGACCGAGGGCTCGTAGAACGTGCCGGTCGTCGAGCGGAAGCCGAGGTTCACCTCGCTCATGCAGGCGTCGATCGATCGTGCGAGACGCGCGCCGGGCACGGCCTCGAGCATCTCCTCGGCGGCGTGCACGCTGATCTCCTCGCTCACGCGGCTCGGGCCATCCTCTGCCTCGGTCTGGATCTCGATCTCGAGAACCGGGCGCATCCACGCCGTCGTTTCGCCATTCAGGCCGCCGAGAAGCAGCTCCGCGCTCCCGAGATAGGACGTCGCCTCCGCGCCGACTTCGCCGTCGAGGCCCGACAGTGACCAGCCGTCACGCGCACCGAACTGCCCGCCATGGAGGCGGCTCCAGCTCCCGGAACTCTCGATCTCGACGCTGCCCGCGCCGGAGCCCACGAGCGACGGCAGGATCGGCTCGAAGCCGGGCCGCGTGGGCGACATGTCGAGGCTGACGGAGGTGGCCACGCGCGTCGGATCGGTCACGAGGCGATCGCCGAGATCGCGGACCTCGCCTGCAAGCACCACCTCCTCGCTCGTCGGCCAGCGGAACCAGCCGGCCGAGCGGCCGACGCCGTGGCGCGCCATGGCCGAGAGCTCGTAGGCCTTCGGCGGCGACTCGACGTCCGATGGCATGAGGTTTTCGAGCTCGAACGGACCGCTCGCGGGCGTGCCCTGGACCGCGTCGTACCGCAGGTTCCCCCATGGGCCGTGCAGCGCGCGAACCATCGTGTAGCTCCCGGGGATCACCTGCGGAATCGTGAGCGGGATCTCGTCCACGCCGATCAGATCCAAGTTCCCGACGATGCGCGGCAGCACGATTCCAGGCCCTTCCCCTCCCTGGCACTGGAAGTCGAGCTCGACGATCTGGTCGCAGGGAACGACGACCTCGAGCGTGGCCTCCTGGATGAGCGAGTCGTGATACGCGTCCGAGCCGAGCTGGATCCGCACCTTCACGCGCAACGGATCGGGCGAGCCGCGCACGATGAAGAACGCTTCCGTGTCGCCGGCGTGGATGAACGAGCTGAAGCCGAACAGCGAGGTGGACTCGATGTAGCCGCCGCCGACGGGCCGCGCGCGGCCGAGCACGTCGCGGAAGCGCAGGTGCAGGATGCCCGCGCACTCGGCGATGTCCACGCGCGCGTCGGGCGCGGGCTCGGGCTCGACGGGCGTCGAGTCGGCGATCGCGAACGTGTAGCGATCGTTCGTGCGGTAGGCCGACACGTGGATGCCGTAGGCGATGCCCGGCTCGTCCGACTCGACGGTCACCTCGTAACGGGCGCCGAGGGCGCCGGTCACGACGATGTTCGAGCCGTGGCGGTACATCGGCGCGGGCGACCGGGACGTCGCGTCCACCCTCCCGCTCGTGAGCGGTCGATCCTCCAGCACGCGCAATACCGCCGCGTTGCGATTCGTGTAGCCGATCGTGCCGGCGACCTGGTTCGGATCGGAGATCGCCTGCGCGGCCACCGCTCCAGCGATGCCCCACGCGAGGATGGCGCACGCGACGCGCTTCATGACTCACCTCTCTTCCCCGTCACGCTAGGCCGCGTCGCGCCGAAGTCCAGCGCGCGCGCCGCGCGTGAAGGGCAGGGAGAGGTAGGCTCGCGACGATGGCCGAACCGCGTCCGCGCCAGCAGCCGTCGCCGAATCGATGGCTCGCCGAGAGGAGGCCGAGCACGGCGGGCGTCATGGTCGTCAACGTCGCCGCTGGGACGGCCGAGAGGGGCACGAGCCCGCCTGGGAGGACTGCCCACTCCACCGGCAGGCAGGCATCGCCGCCGACCTGGCCGTCGGGCACGATGCGATGCAGGCCGCGGCTCCACTCGATGTCCCCGACGTCGTCCCAGCTGACGGTCGCGAAGCCTCCGGCATGCGCCCACCGATCGGTGTCGTCCACGTAGCGCGCCCAGGCGAGCGTCCCGAGTCGCGCACCCACGTCGAGGCCCGTGCGCTCGACGCGAGCCACGCGAGGAGCGAGCACCCGACCGGACGAACACCCAACTCACTGAATGCCGCACGACCGTCCCCTCCCGCGACGACGCCGGCGGCACCCGGGAATCCACGGTAATCCACCTCCGCGCAGAGGCAACGCGTGCCGCCGTCGCGTTGACGTTCAACGAGCGCGGCCTACGTTGCGGGCGCCATCCAGGAGGTCGAGGACATGCGCGCGAGGTGCGTCGGCGTCGCCATCTGCCTGCTCGTGGGCGTCGTCCGCGCCCCCGCAGCGCCGCTTCTCTGGGCGCCCGATCAGCGCGAGGCGCTGCTCGTGAAGAAGGCCCCGGGCATGCGCTTCCTCGGCCATGAGCTCGCGGCAGGGGATCTCGATGGCGACGGAAGGGACGACCTCGCCCTGGTGGCGGACGAGCAGCTCGTCGTCGTCATGGGCTCCGGCGGGCCACGGCGCGTCGTCGATCTCGCGTCGCAGCAGGCCTCCACCACGCTCGTGCCGCGCCTGCCGGGCGACGGCGTCTCCCTCGTGGGGATGGCGGACGTCGATGGCGATGGCCACGACGATCTCGCCGTCGCCTCGCAGTCATGGGCGCCCGTGCAGGGTGGCGAGATCTGGATCTTCCTCCATCGACCTGCGTGGCCCGCCACGATCGGAGCCGACGACGCGGATGCCGTCATCGCGAGCAGCCGCGTGATGGGCAACCCCATCCTCGGCGATCTCGACGACGACGGCATGGCGGACCTGCTATTCTCGCGCGAGGGCGCCGACGGGCGCAACGAGTTCGGCGTCGTCCTCGGACGCCCGACCTGGCCACGCACGCGCGACCTCGACACCGCGCCGCCCGAGATCGTCGTCGTCTCGCCGACGACGACCGACTGCTGCGAGCCGCTCCTCCTGGCCGACATGAACGGCGACGGCCTCACCGATCTGCTGGTCCAGCGCTACGAGAACAAGCCGCAGCTCGTCGTCCTCGGCCGATCTCCCTGGCCTGCCCTCGTCGACCTCGCCGTCACTCCGCCCGACGCCTCGCTCTTCATCCCCCCGAAGGCGCGCGGCTTCCTCGCCGATCTCACGGGCGACGGCGCCGCCGATCTCCTCTTCCAGCAGCACGCGCAGGACGAGACCGCGCTCGCCGCGTACTCCGTCGTCCCCGCGCTCGATGCGGTTCCGGAGATCCGCATCGTGATGGACGAGCCGGGAGCTTCCAGCGTCCGCGTCCTCGCGGCGAGCGATCTCGACGGCGACGCCGTCGCCGATCTCGTCGTCGCCTTCCCGGGCGCGGGACCTCGCGGGCGCCAACCCGGCAGCGGGACGATCGTCGCCGTGAAGGGTCCCTTCGCCTCCGGCACGACGCATCTCTCGCAGCTCCCGCAGCTCTGGTGCGCCAGCGGACATCAGCCGCGTGCCGGGATGATCGAGGGCGTCGTGCTCGACTTCGACGGCGACGGACGCCTCGACCTCGCCGCATCGACCGAGATCGACTGTGCGAGCGTCGACTACGACGATCGCGGCGAGATTCGCGTCTGGACCCGTGCCGACATGCGCGAGCCGCTCGCAGCGTCCGACCTCCACGTCGATCCCGTCGCAGGCGACGACGCGGCCGACGGCCTCGCATGGTCCTCCGCGCTGCGGACGCTCGAGGCCGCTCTCCTCCGGATCGACGGCCGTGCAGGCCGAGGCCGCATCCTCGCCGCGCGCGGACGATACGAGGGCCGTCTCGTGATCGGACGCGGCACGACCCTCGAGGGCGGCTACGATCCCACAGGCGGTTCGCGCGCCCTCGCTCCATCGGGCAGCCTCGTGACGCCCGCGTTCGCGCATCCATCCGGGACGTTGCTCACCGTGCACGCGGGCGCGGGCGACGAGAAGGTGCGCATCGAGGGTCTGGAGATCGGCGAGGCCCACGAGTACTACCGCACGCCGGGCCTGCTCCAGGAATCGGGCGATCTCGAGCTCGCGCACGTCGTCTTCTCGAACCTCCGCATGACAGCGGGAACGCAGCAGTGCTGGCCGGACAGTTGCTACGTCCAGGGCCCGTGGGACGAGGGCGTCGCGGCCACGCTCCACGGCAGGAGCACGCGACTCGAGAACATCCTCATCCACGATTGCGAGCTCGTGCTGCCGCACTGCGACTGCGGTGGGCTCGCCCCGCTGAGCACGGCCTTCTGGTCGGACGCCGGCGAGCTGTTCGCGCGCCACGTGACTTCCTCCCAGCTCGAGCAGGCGATCGTGGCCGCGGGCCTCGCGCGCGTCGAATCGTCCATCGTGCGCGGGCTCGAGCTTCCGGCGGAAGCCGTGCTCGAGGGCGTGCTCGAGGCCGACACGCTGCTCGCGAACGGCGGATCGCGCGTCGTGGGCGAGCCGATCTTCGCGGGACCCGGCGTCTTCCGCCTCGCGGCGACGGCGACGGGCCAGGCCGTGGACTCGCCGGGCCTCGATCTCGGCAGCCTCGACGCCGGCGACGACTGCGACGCGAGCGGCTGCATGTCGGCCCTGACGACGCGCCTCGACGGCATGCCCGACGAAGGACGCGTCGATCTCGGCTTCCATTGGGATGCACGGCCGAACCGGCCGCCCGCCTTCGCGGGCCTGACCCTCGCGCAGCCCGACGGCGACTGCCGCATCGAGATCTCCTGGAGCCCCGCCGTCGATCCCGAAGGCGATCCCCTCGCCTACTTCGTCTTCGCGGGAGACGATCCCGCGGGGCTCGAGCTCGGAGAGCCCGCCGCCATCCTGGACGCTCCCGCGACGTCATGGTCCGAGGACGTCGCCCACGGTGTCACGCATCACTACCTGGTGAGGGCTCAGGACGAGGAGGGCTGGCGCGAGACGAACCTCGTCACGCGTTCGGCGACGGCCCTCGACTCGAGTCCGCCTGACGCGACGCTCGACGTGCAGGTGCGCTCCGCCTGCTCGGTGCGGCTGCTCGCGCCGCGCGTCCAGGACGGCTGCGCCCCGCTGGCGTGGCAGGAGTACCACCGCTCGGACGTCGCGGGCTTCGTGCCCGGGCCGGCGACGCGCATCTCGAGCACGCTCGGCGCCTTCGCGGACAGCGTGCCGGCGAACGGGATCTGGCACTACCGGCGCGTCCTGGCAGACGCCGCAGGCCACGTCGCGACGAGCGATCAGGTGAGCGTGCGAGTCACGACCTGTCTCGGCGCGGTGCCCCCGCCGCTGCCGCCGCGACTGCTCGCGCTGCGACGCGAAGGGGGCGCCATCGTCCTGCCGTATCTCGCGGAACCCGGCACGCTCGCCGTGCGCCTCTACCGCGGAGCGCTCGCTTCGCTTCTCGCGGGCGCGCCGGATCATGTCGTCTCGTCAGGCGCCGATGGCGTCGAGGGGACGCCGGACGACGTCGGCTCGTGCAGCAGCGCGGCCTCTCCCGCGATCGATGCGGGGGCCGCGGGCGCGAGCGGCGATCTCTACTGGGTCGCCTCCGCGATGAACGATGCGGGCGAGGGACCCCTCGGCTTCGACTCGCTCGGCGCGGAGACGGCGCGCGGCGTCGCCTCCTGCCCGTGACGGGAGCGGCGCGCGCGGGGAAAGCTGCAGGGTGACCGATATCGTGCCGATGCGCGCATCGCCACCGCGGCAAGGCCGAAGCGTGCACTCACTCCCCCCTTCGAGGCTCGCGCAGGATCTCCTCGAAGCGAATGCCGGTGAAGCGCGCAGCCGTCACGGCGTCCACGAAGCCCTGCGTCGCGTGGAGCGGGCCATCGGGCGAGCCCGCCATGGTGAACACGCGCGTCCCGCGGATCTCCGCGGGATCGAAGCCTGCGGGCTCGAGCCACGCGACGCCTTCGCGCGCAGCGCGGAAGAGCCACAGCGGGGCCGCGTCGGCGTTCTCGAGCTCCACGACGAAGCCGCATCCCTCGAGCGCCTTTCCGAGACGCTTCATGACGCGCGAGCGCATGACGAAGCCGGGGGCGGGTTCCCAGTCGAGCCACGCGAAGTCGCTCGTCCCGGGCCTCGAGGACCAGCGATGATCGTTGCCGACGTGGACCGGCTGGCCCCGCACGCAGGCTTCGAGCTGCTCGCGCGTCCCGGCGGCTGCGACCGCGCGCACGTCGAGTCCGCCGACGAGGTCGGCCTCGTCGCCTAACGGATGATCGACGCCGTAGACGGCGATGCGCCCGCTCACGCGTCCAGCATGCCGCTTGCCGCCGAGGGGCGGGAACCCGGCGCGTGGGCACCGACTGCGGGGGGTGAACGATGCCCGAGGCGGATCCGAGGCATGCTCATGCCCCCCATCCGGAGTCACGCCATGCGCCACGCAGCCTTCGCGCTCGCCGTCGTCGCCCTGTCCACGCTGGTCCCGAGACCGGCCTTCGCCGACGACGAGGAGGACGCGCCGGATCGACGTTGCCTCGTGCTCGCGGAGGCGGGAGCGGGAACCCTTCCGACGGTGACGTTCCAGGAGGACGGCAAGGCGCTGGTCATCCCGATCGAGATCCGCTGCGAGAACCTCGACGACGCCAGCAATCCCATCCGCGTCGAGAGCGTCGAGGTCGAGTACCGGGTGCAGGGCGACGCGACGGCCGACGTCCCGCGCGAGCACGAGCAGCACGTGGGCCAGGAGTGCGGGAGCGAGAAGGCGCCCCTTCGCGTGGCCGTCACGCTCCTCAGCCCCGAGCAGAAGCATCGCCATCCCCTCCGCGGGCTGAACCTCCCCGTCACCTACGAAGCCCGCCTCTCCATCGAGGCGCGGCAGCGCGACGGGAGGAACCGTCATTGCTACGGCTCCATGATGTGGGTCTTCGAGGTGCGACCCGGCGCGTCGGCCGAGTAGCGCGACGGCTGCGCGTCCTCCGTCCCGCTCGCGCCGCGCGGCGCGCCATGAGATCCTGCGGGCTTACCAACCCGGAGCCCCTCTCATGATCACGAAGTTGGCGTTCGTGTCGCATCCGACCAGGGACATGGCGAAGTCGAGGAAGTTCTTCGGCGACGTGCTCGGCTTGAAGCAGACGGCAGCCTACGAGGACAAGTGGTGCGAGTTCGACACGCCCTGCGGCAAGTCGATCGCGCTCGACACGTTCTCGCCGATGGACAAGGGCCCCTATCTCGCGCTCGAGACCGACAACATCGAGAAGGAGCTCTCGCGCCTCCGGAAGAAGGGCGTCCGCGTCGTCATGGACGTGATGGACAACAAGGTCTGCAAGATGGCGATGATCCAGGATCCCAACGGGCACTCGATCATGATCCACCAGATGGAGGCGGGCCGGCTGAAGGCGCTGAACGCGAAGAAGGCGGGCGCCGCGAAGCCGAAGGCGCGCGCCAAGGCGAAGCCTGCGGCTGCGGCGCGGCCGAAGGCGAAGGCGAAGCCGGCCTCGAAGGCGCGGCGCGCGCGCTAGCTCCGCTCGCTTCAGCCCGCAGCGAGAACGTGCTTCCGCAGTGCGGCGACCGGCGCTGACATCGCGCCGCGTCGCCGCACTGCGTGGTAGGTGACTGCGTCGATTCCGCGCAAGGGACGCGCCACGACGCCCTTCGGGATGCGACAGAACGCGTTGACGATCGCGAGGCCCAGGCCGAGCGACGCGAGGTGGACCTGCAGCTCCCAGCCCGTCGCCTCCACCGCGCTCGTCCAGGGGATGCCGCGCGCGAGCAACGCGCGAGAGAGCGTCTCGCGATGCGGGCGGCCCGGCGGCGGGACGATCAGCCGCTCGCCGGCGAGGTCCTCGAGCGCGAGGGCTCGCCGTGGCGCGAGGCGATGGCTGCGCGGCATGACGACGACGGCTCCCACGCGCGCCAGCACGTCGGCGGCGAGATCGTCCGGCAGCGCGCCGAGCGTCGCGACGCCGAGATGGGCTTCGCCGCGCCGCACCGCCGCGAGCGTGGCCTCGCCGTCGCGCACGAGGACCTCGAGGCGGCCCGCGTGCTCGCGCATGAAGTCCTTCAACGCGGGGCCCAGCAGGTGCAGCAGCGCTCCCTCGCCTGCCGCGAGCACGATGGCTCGTGAGCTCGTCACGCCGCGCAGCTCGTCCACGAAGACGCCGTCGCGCTCGCGGGCATCGCGCGCGAAGGCCAGCAGGCGGAGCCCCTCGGGCGTGAGCGCGAGAGAGCGTCCCGATCGCTGGTAGAGCGCGACGCCCAGATCACCCGCGAGCTTGCCGATCTTCGAGTGCAGCGCCGGCTGCGAGATGTGGAGCGCGCGGGCGGCAGCGGTGAAGGACAGCGTCTCGCCGAAGGCGATGAAGGCTTCGAGGCGGTCTGAGTCAATCATCCACCAGGACTATAGATCATCATCAATCGATAGTTGTAGTGGATGCTCGCCGGGCCGATGCTCCCGGCATGAACAACTTCGCTTCCCATCGCATCGGAATCGACATCGGACGCGTCCTCCTCGGCCCCACGCGCGAGGACGGCGGCGCGGACACCTCCTTCCTCTCGGGCTCCGACGAGCGCGCCCTCTCGAGCCCGCCGGCCCCTGGCGCGTTCGAGGCGGCCGCGCGCCTCGCGGAGCGCACGGGCGGCAACGTCTGGCTCGTCTCGAAGTGCGGCCCGCGCATCCAGGACCTCACGGCGCGCTGGCTCGAGCGGCAGGGCTTCTGGGCATGCACGGGACTCGATCGCGAGCACCTGCGCTTCTGCCTGCGCCGCCCCGAGAAGCGCGTGCATGCCGAGGAGCTGCGGCTGACGCACTTCGTGGACGATCGCCTCGAGGTGCTGGAGGCGCTGCGCGGGCTCGTGCCCTCGCTCGTGCTGTTCGGCCATCAGCGCGCGCCCGCGCCGGAGTGGGTGACGCCCGCGCTCGACTGGCCGTCAGCCCTGGTCGCCCTCGGCTTCGTCGAGGACGGCGAGGAACTGCGGCGGAACCTCACCGACCAGCCAGACGCCGTTGGGCGCGAGCGTGAACGCGTGGCCGGCGCGCGCCATCGCGCCTGACGCGACGATCAGGATGACGGGCGTCCCGCGGCGGGCAGCGACGGCGCGAGCGGTCTCGAGGCTCGATGACAGGTGGACGTCGTGCCGCGCGCGCGGCGTGAGCCCGTTCGCGAGGATCGACTCGAGGAACCGTGCGACGGTGCCGTGGAAGAGGCGCTCCGGCGGCTCGACCGCCGGATGCCCGAGCTCGACGGCCACCGAGTGCCCCTGCACGGCGCGGATGCGCGTCCCGTCGTGCGAGATCTCGAAGCGACGCTTGTCGCTCGTCCGCACGACGCGCAGCACGTCGTCGCGACCGCATGCGAGAGCGGCCGCGAGCGCGGCGATGTCCGTCCACCCGGCGGCATCCAGCGTGATGCCGACGTCGTCCGGCCGATGCCTGAGCGCCAGGCTCATGCGGCGGCTGAGTCGGGTGTCGTCGTTCGTCATGGAAGGGAGCTCGCTCGTCGTTGCCGGCCGCGTGTCGTTGCTCGGCGACTCTACCTGCGTGCGCCGGGGATGCGCAGCGAGGCGGAGCTCGCAGCGTGGCGCGGGGTGGGTCAGGCCCCATTTCGTCGTCGTTGCTCGCCCGTCCAACGATCGGCGCGCATGAATGGGGCCAGACCCCTGCGCCCGATCACCTGCGCGTGGCGTCGTGCGCCACGTCGAGCGTGCGCTCGAGCGGAGCGGCGCGGCCCGCGGCGAAGGCGTCGTCGTAGGCGGCGTCACCCAGGTGCGCGCGCGCCCGCCCGACCGCGCGATCCCAGTCGGAGCTGAGGTCGTTGGCGGCGCCGAGGCGGGCGAGCAGGGCGTCCGCTGCGCCGAGCAGCCAGGCGGCGCGCTCGCATGCGCCGGCGCTCGCGTCGATTGCGGCGCAGGCGACGAGCGAGCTGGGCAGGAAGCGCTGATCACCGATCTCGCGGCGGATGCGCAGGCTGCGCGCGAGGCTGGAGCGCGCATCGTCGAAGCGACCCTGATCGCCGGCGAGCAGGCCGAGGTTGTTCAGGGACGTGGCCATCATGTCCTTGATGTCGTCGCGCTCCGCCAGCGCGAGGCA
>Ga0315912_10004863_pt1 | contig 12505 bp, 14 predicted proteins | sample VfabasoilMG_FD_204469 | JGI IMG/M metagenome (GOLD analysis project Ga0315912, IMG submission 204469) | Garden soil microbial communities collected in Santa Monica, California, United States - V. faba soil | ecosystem: Environmental > Terrestrial > Soil > Garden | place: USA: California... | reverse complement strand
CACGATCCAGATCGGACCCACATCCACGCGAATGGCGCGGCCCTTGCCGAAGAGGGGGGCCTGCACTTCGCTCAGCTTTGGTTGGGGTGCATTGACGAAGATGCGGTTTCCCTCGACCGTCAGGTCCAATACTCCGGCCCCGCACTCTTGCCTAAGCTTTCCGCCCACGGCCTTGGCGAAACCACTCTCCAGCGCCGCATGCGCGCTGCCGACTGTCGGGTGTCCCGCGAAAGGCAGCTCCTGCCGCGGCGTGAATATGCGCAGCTTGTAGCTGGCTTCCGGCTTGGTCGGCGGCAACAGGAAAGTCGTCTCCGAAAGATTGGTCCACGCGGCGATGCGCTGCATGGCCGCCGTGTCCAATTGGTCCGCGCCGATCACCACCGCCACCGGATTGCCGAAGAACGGCTTGGCCGTGAACACATCCACCTGCTTGAACGAAAGCTGTCTCATCGGCGTGCCGGCGTGGCTCCCTTGCTGTCGAATTCGTAGTGCAGGATCAGCTGGTCGCGCACCGGTCCCGCCAGCCGCAACTTTACCGCCCACACGCCCAGCATCTCCAGGTCCAGCTTGGCCTTGTATTCCCCCGGCGCCTTTGCCGGTTGCGCCTTCACCGGCTTCACGTTGTGCGCCATCGGCATCGAAGGCATGTCCGCGCCCATGGTGACCTGCACTCCCTCCAGCGGCTTGCCGCCACGCGAGAGCCGGATGGTGCAGTCATAAACGAAATCGGTCCCCGTGCCTTTGCACTGCAGGTCCGCCTTCGGCGTTTGCGCAAGAGCGAATCCCGGCAGGAGGGCGAGGGTCAGGAAAAGCGCTGCTTTAGCCATTGCACCATTCTCTCATCCAGCAGCCCGCGCGGCCGCCACACCAGCAGCAGCGCCACCAGGCCGCCGAACACGATCATGCGGTAGCCGTGGAAGATCCGGCTGCCTTCCAGGGCGCCGATGTCCACCAGCACGCCAAGGAGGGGACCGAATGCCGTACCCAGGCCGCCGATCAGCGCGTAGGCGAGGCTGTGCACGCCCAGCATGATGTCGAAATTGCGCGGCTCGACGTAGGTGTTGTGGTGGGCGTAGAGCACGCCGCCCAGCGCCGCGAGCGCGCCAGCTGCCGCGGCGACGCCGAGCTTGACCCTGTTCACGTCCACGCCCAGCGCGGCGGCCAACTCCGGATCCTCGCCGACCCCGCGCAGGGTGGCGCCGAGCCTGGAGCGCTCGACCAGGAGGAAGAGCGCCAGCGCCACGACCAGCAGCGCGTAGACGATGCCGAGGTACTCGAGCGGCTCGATGCCCTGCTCGAACACCCAGCGGATGCCGCGAAAGCCCTGGGTGCCGTCCGGCCCGACCGCCTCGCCGTCGACCAGGCGCTGGAAGTGGAACAGCTCGAACAGGATGCGTGCCATCTCCGCCGCCGCCAGGGTGGCCATGGCGAAGTACAGGCCACGCAAGCGCAGCGTCGGTAGTCCGACGAGGAACTGCGCCAACGCGCCGAGGGCCATGGCGCCCAGCGCCGCCAGGGGCAACGGCCAGCCGTAGATCGCGGTAAGGATGCCGCCGGCGTAGGCTCCCACGCCGAAGAACGCCTGCTGCCCGAATGACATCTCCCCGGCGATCAGCAACAGGTACGCCGACAGCGCGAGGAACGAGATCAGCCCGACGTTGGTCAGGACGCCGATCGTGTAGTCATCCACGGCACCCTCGCGGCGAGCAGGACGAACAGCAGGAGATAGGCCAGCAGGTCCCTGTATTGCGGGCCAAGGAACCACTGTCCGTGCGCTTCCAGCAGCCCCAGGGCAAGGCCGCCGAGCACGGCGCCGGGCAGGGAGCCCAGCCCGCCCAGCATCATCGCCAGCAGGCCCTTCAGCGTGGACCACATGCCGAGCATCGGCGTGACCTGTTCGTGGGTCGAGGCGATGAGAAAGCCGGCCAGCCCGCCGATGGCGGAGGCGAGCGCGAAGGTCAGCACGAAGACGCGCGGCACGCTGATGCCGGCAAGCTGTGCGGCCCGCGGCTGGTCGATCACGGCGCGCACCGCGACGCCGAAGCGCGTGCGGTACAGCATCCCCCACAGCAGGGCGCACACGACGATTGCGGCCAGCAACATCACCAGGGACTCCACGCGCAAAGTCAGGACGCCGAACTCCAGGGGCGGGCCCGCATAAAGGGGAGGAAACGCGTAGAGGTGCCGGGGCAGGGCAATGGTGGCCAGTTCCTCGAACTGCATCCACAGCGCGAAGCTCGCCACCATGGCGGCGATCGGCGAGCCGTTGCGGCGCGGCGCGAAGCACAGCCGTTCGACGTAGGCGCCGGCGAGGACCGCTCCCGCGAGCGTGATCAGCGCCAGCAGCAGCAGCCCCGCGCCGAAGTTCAGGTGCGCCCAGGTGGCCGCGTAGCAGCCGAACATGATGGCCGGGCCGAAAGACAGGTTGACCCGGCGCAGCACGCCGAAGATCAGCGTGAATCCCAGCGCGAGCAGGGCGTACGAGGATCCGAGGAACAGCCCGTCCAGCGTGTTCTGCGCGAGATCGGCGATCACGCGGCGCCTAGCCGGTTTTGATGACCAGGCCCTGGCCGGTGGGCAATTCGAGCACCGGGCAGCCGTGACGGCGGAAGAACGGGTCCTCGGCAAGCTTCTGCGCGCGGTAGGCGTACCAGCCGTAGTCGTCGAGGACCAGGTAGCCGCCGGGCACCATCCGCTCGAACAGGTGTTCGAGCGCCCCCATCTCCGCGGCCGCGGAATTCATGTCGAGGTGCATGAAGGCGATCGACTGCGGGGACGCTTCGGCGAACACCTCGGGCACGCGTCCGCGCACCACGCGGATGTTCGGGTACGGCGCGAAGCGCTGCTTGACGCCGTCGTAGATCGACGCCTCCTCGTAGGACGACGGGCTCACGTGCCCGGGATTCAGCTGGTCGGCGGGGATGCCGGAGAACGTGTCGTAGAGGTACCAGGTGCGCGCCTGCTTGCCGAACTGCAGGTAGCGCGCGGCCACCGCTGTCGAGAATCCGTGAAACACGCCGCACTCGACGAAATCCCCTTTCAACTTGAGCGCATACGCTGCCGCCCAGCACAGCACGTGCAAGCGCCAGACCAGGCTGCGATCCTGGTCCGAGCGCGCCTCCAGCTCGATCGACTTGAGGAACTCCGGGTCCTCGAGAAAACCCATGTTGCGGGAGAACGTGATCAGCATGTCGCTCGAGAAGTGGCGCGGGAAAATCTGCCACATCTTCTGCAGGACCGCGTTGAATTCCGCGACCCGTGCAGGATCCATGCCGTAGAACATGCGCCCTCAGGTCCTGGCGGAGCCGAGATAGGCCCGGCGGATGACCTCGTCCTCGGCAAGGGCCCCCGGCGTGCCGCTGAAGCTCACCTTGCCTTGCTCCATGAGATAGAAATGCTGCGCCACCTTCAGCGCCATGTGCGCGTTCTGTTCGACGAGGAAGATGCTCACGCCGTCCTTGTGCAGCTCGGTCACGATGCGGAAGATCTCCTCCACCACCAGCGGCGCGAGTCCCAGCGAGGGCTCGTCCATCAGCAGGAGCTTCGGCCGGCTCATCAGCGCGCGCGCCACCGCGAGCATCTGCTGCTCGCCGCCCGACAGCGTGCCGGCCTGCTGCGCGATGCGCTCCTTGAGGCGCGGGAAGCGCGCGAACATGCGCTCGATGTCCTCTTCGATCGCCGTCTTGTCGGAACGCTGGTAGGCGCCCGCGTGCAGGTTCTCCACCACCGTCATGGTGGGGAACACCAGGCGGTTCTCCGGCACCAGGGCGACACCCTTTGCGACGATGGCGTGCGGCGCTCGCCCGGCAATGTCCTCCCCGCCGAACAGGATCGCGCCCTTCTTCGGCTTGAGGATGCCGGCAATGCTCATCATCAGCGTGGTCTTGCCGGCGCCATTGGGCCCGAGGAGGCAGGTGATGGAGCCTTGCGCGACCTCCAGCGACACGCCCTTCAGCGCCTCGATCTTGCCGTAGGCGGTGACCACGTCCTGCACCCTGAGCAGCGTGGTCATGATGGGTCCCCGCCCAGGTAGGCCTTGCGCACGGCCGGATGCGCCTGGATCTCCGCCGGCGTGCCTTCGGCGATCTTCTGGCCGAAGTTGAGCACCGCGATGCGGTCGGTGACGCCCATCACCAGCTCCATCACGTGCTCGACGAGCAGGATGGTGACGCCGCGCTCGCGCAGCTTGAGGATGCGCTCGCGCAGCTGGCCGATCTCTTCGCTGTTCATGCCGGCGGCCGGTTCGTCCAGCAGGAGGAGCTTCGGCTTGGCAGCCATGGCGCGTGCCAGTTCGAGCCGCCGCTGCTCGCCGAAGGCGAGGTTGGCGGCGAGTTCGTCCTGCTTGTGCGCGAGCCCGGAGAACTCCAGCAGCTGGGCGATCTCCGCGCGCACGCCGCGCTGGCCACCGAGCCAGCGCGCGACGAAGCCGTGGCGCGCCTGGTCCTCGGCGGAGTTCTGCGCCACCCACAGGTTCTGCCAGACGCTCAACTGGCCGAACAGCCGGATGTTCTGGAACGTGCGCGCGATGCCGGCGCGCAGGCGCTGGTGCGTGGGCAGGGCGGCGAGATCCTCGCCGCGGAACACGATCCGCCCGGAGGTTGGCGGGAACAGCCCCGTCACCACGTTCACCGTCGTGCTCTTGCCCGAGCCGTTGGGGCCGATGAGGCCGAAAATCTGTCCTTCCGCCACGGTGAGGTCGAGGCCGTCGACGGCCTTCACGCCGCCAAAATGCCGTGACAGGGCATGCAGCTCAAGCACGGCGCCGCGCTCCCAGGAAGCCGCTGGGCCGCAGGTTCATCGCCAGCACGATCAGCGCGCCGAAGAGGAGGTTCCGCCAGTCCCCGAGGAACCTCAGGCCCTCGATCAGGAACGCCTGCACGAAGATCACCGCGAGGAGGGTGCCGAACACGTTGCGCAGGCCGCCGACGATCGGATACGCCACGGCGAAAGTCGCCACCAGGATGTTGAAGCTGGTGTGCTCGATGTGCGTGGTGTAGTGGGCGTACAGCCCGCCGCCGACGCCGGCGATGGCGCCGCCGATGGTCATCGCGCTCACCTTCACCGCCGTGAGGTTGATGCCCACGGACTGCGCCGCCAGTTCGTCCTCGCCGACCGCGCGCAGCACGCTGCCGTAGCGCGAGCGGTCGAACCACCACAGCAGCGCCATCGCGGCGACCACGAACAGCCAGATGAACAGCATCACCTCGCCGGTGGTCCAGCCGTTCTCGGGGAAGAAGCGGATCTGGCGGAAACCCTCGCCGCCCAGCGGCCCCACCTTGATGTCGCCCCGGGCGATCTGGTAGTCGAAATTGAAGAAGAACAGGCGCACGCCTTCGCCGAAGGCGAGGGTGGCGATGACCAGCATCAGGCCCTTGACGCGCAAGGCTGGAAAACCGACGGCGCAGGCGATCGCCGCACCGCTCAGCGCGCTCGCGCCCAGTGCCGGCACCAAGTGCCAGCCGGCCAGCACCGTTAGCATGCCCGCGGTGTAGGCGCCGACAGCGAAAAAGCCCGCCTGCGCGAGGCTCACCTGCCCGGTGAGCAGCACGATGTAGGCTGACAGGCCCAGCAGGGTGTGCACGCCGACGATCTGCGCCAGGCCGAAGTAGAAGTCCACGGCTAGTCCCTCCCGCCCTTGGCGGCGAAGATGCCGCCCGGCCTGAACACGAGGAACACGAACAGCAGCAGCATCACGTAGAGGTCGCGTTCCGTCACGCCGCGATACATCTGCAGCACGCTCTCGAATCCTCCCACCAGCAGGCCGGCCACGATCGCGCCCGGGATGCTGCCCAGCCCGCCGATCACGGTCACGATCAGTCCCTTCACGGTCAGCGGCGTGGTGAGCAGCGGCGACAGCGCGCCCACCGAGGCGCCGATCAGCGCACCGGCGATGCCGCCCAGCAGCCCGGTGATGATGAAGGTGGTGGCGTTGACCCGCTCGAGGCGGATGCCGCACAGGCGGGCGGCGACGGGCTGCTGGGAAACAGCGCGAGTGGCAAGTCCCAGCTTGGTGCGATAGAGCAGCAGCAGCAGTGCCGCCATGCACAGCACGGCCACCCCGAACACCAGCAACAGGTCGCCGCGCATCGTGAATTCGCCCATGCGCAGCATCACGTCGTCGAAGGCCGCCGGGTAGGTGAGCGGTACGCCTTCGGTGACGTGCACGATCACCTCGTCGATCAGCAGCAGCATGCCCACGGTGGACATGAGCGTGGCGAGCGGGCTGGAGAGCGGGATGAAATGGAAGCACGCGACGTACACGATCCAGCCGAGCAGGCCACCGGCGGCGAAGGCGCCCAGGAACACCAGGGCGGGCGGCGCCGAGCCCATCACCTTGAGCACCAGCAGGCCGCAATAGGCGCCGCCGACGGAAGCCGCGGCATAGGCCATGTTGATCTTGTGCATCACGCCGAACACCAGCGTGAAGCCGATGCCGATCAGCGCATAGGTCGCGCCAAACAGCACGCCGTCGGATACCGCTTGCAGGAAATCCAGCATCGGCAAAAAAACGGGCGCGGGGTCACCGCGCCCGATGTCTCCCTCTCCTCGCGTTCAGAGCGGGTCGTGCAGCACGACCCAGTCGTTGCCCTTGGCCGTCACGAACAGGTAGGGCTTGTCCGCTTCGCGGTCGTCCGTGCGCTTGGTCACGCCCATCAGGCCCGGCGTGGTCTTGAGCTTGGCCAGCCCGTCGCGGATCTTGCGGCGGTCGCCCTGCACGTCCTTGCCGGTGATCTTCTCGGATTCCATCACGGTCTTGAGGATGAACATGTTCTCCCAGGCCGCCATCGAGTGCAGGTCGGCGGCGCCCTTCTTCTTCGCGGTCTCCGCGGACGCGAACTTGCCGTCCTTGGTCACCGGCGCGAAGGACGTCGGGATGATCATGCCCTGCGCCTGCTTGGCGCAGCCTTGCAGCGTCTCGGTGGTGGAGGAACTCGTCAGCCCGACCAGCACCTTGGGCTTGACGCCCTGGCGCGCCATTTCCTTCAGCGCGCCGCACATGCTGAACGGATGCGCCGAGATGGCGACGATGTCGGCGTTGGCCTTCTTCATCTCGCGCACCTGGGTGGCGAAGTTGGTGTCGGCCAGCAGCCACTTGGACTCGCCCAGCACGTTGAAGTTGTTGGCGTTGGCGCGATCCTTCATCACCACGTGCCAGGTGGCGCGCGAATGCGCGAAATCCTCCTCCACGCCGCCGTACACGGTCTTCAGGTCGGGGCGCGTGGTGCGCAGCCAGTAGAACACCGAGGAGTACATGGTGACTTCGTTGGGCACGTTGCGGAACGCCCACTCGGAAATCCGCGCCAGGCCGACCTTGATCGCCACGTCGGTGAACACCGGGAACTGCAGGCCGGAGTCGCTCGCGTCGCCGACCTTCTTCTGCAGGATGCCGAACAGCGGCTCGGCCACGTTGGAGCAGGTCGGCCCGACGGCGACGAGGGCGTCGGTGCCGGCGATGCGCCGGATCACCGAGATGCCTTCCTCGGCGGTGCAGCGGTCGTCGTAGAAATCGACCGCGATCTTCGCCTTGCTGCCGTCGGCGAGCTTGACGCCGCCCGCCTTGTTGATCACTTCCGCGGCGGCGAGCATCGCTGCCTCGCTGTTGACGCCGAACCCGCGCACCGGACCGGTCTTGGCGCCGAAGCCGGAAATCTTGATGGTCTTTTCTTGGGCCTGCGCGACGCCGAAGCACAGCGCCAGCGATACGGCCAAGGCTATCTTCTTCACTGGGTCTCCTCCTTGCGGTAGATTTGCCGGGGCAGTGTAAAGCGAGGAGCGGGGGAATGGCAAAGAAGAAACGCGTTGCTGCAGTGCGCAAAAACATCTGGTCGACACTCAAGCCCGGCGCGGCCAACCGGACCGAGCTCTCGCCGGTGGTGTTCCTGCCGCGCGCCGCCGAGATCTATCCCGAGCGCGTCGCCGTGGTGCATGGCGCGCAGCGCATCACCTATGCGCAGTTCTTCGAGCGCGCCAAACGCCTCGCCTCCGCCCTTTCCCGGCGCGGCGTGAAGCGGGGAGAGGTCGTCTCGGTGATGCTGCCGAACGTGCCTGCAATGCTGGACGCGCACTACGGCGTGCCGATGCTGGGGGCGGTCCTCAACACCATCAACACCCGGCTGGACGCCGATACCGTGGCCTACATCCTGGCGCACGGCGAAGCCAAGGTGTTCATTACCGACCGGGTGTTCGCCGGCGTGGTCGGGCCGGCACTGAAGAAGCTGAAGAAGAAGCCCTACGTCATCGAAGTCGACGACCCGCTGTATACCGGACCCGGCGACCGGCTGGGCGACGTCGAGTACGACAAGTTCATCGCGGGCGGCAGCGCGGATTTCGCCTGGTCGCTGCCCCGGTCCGAAGACGACCCGATTGCCCTCAACTACACCTCGGGCACCACAGGCCGCCCCAAAGGCGTCGTCTACCACCACCGCGGCACCTTCCTCGAGTCGCTCGGCAACATCGTCGCCTGGGCGATGCCCTCGCATCCCGTGTACCTGTGGACGCTGCCGCTGTTCCATTGCAACGGCTGGTGCTACCCGTGGTCGGTCACGGCGATGGCAGGGACGCACGTCTGCCTGCGCGCGGTGGATCCGGCGCAGATCTTCCCCATGATCGTCGAGCAGGGCGTCACGCACATGTGCGGCGCACCCACCGTGCTGACCATGCTGATCTCGGCGCCGGAAGAGCAGCGCCGCCGGTTCGCGCAGCCGGTGCACATCATGACTGGCGGCTCGCCGCCGCCGGCCAAAGTGATCAAGGGCATGGAGGACCTGGGCTTCAAGGTGCTGCACATCTACGGCATGACCGAGCTGCAGGGTCCGTCCACCTTCTGCGCGCCGCAGGATGCCTGGAGCGGCCTGCCGGAGGAGGAGCGGGCCAACCGGATGGCGCAGCAGGGCGTGCGCTACCAGGTAGTGGAAGGGCACATCGTCGGCGACCCGAAGACCTGCAAGCCCGTGAAGAAGGATGGCAAGGCCATGGGTGAAATCCTGGTCCAGGGCAACACGGTGATGCTCGGCTACCTGAAGGACCCGAAGGCCACGAAGGACGCCTTCCACGGCGGCTGGATGCACACCGGCGACCTCGCTGTCTGGCATGCGTCCAACTACATTGAGATCAAGGATCGCAAGAAGGACATCATCATCTCGGGCGGCGAGAACATTTCCTCGGTCGAAGTCGAGATCGCCCTCTACAAGCATCCGTCGACCGCGCTGGCGGCGGTGGTGTCGCGCCCCGACGAGAAGTGGGGGGAAACCCCTTGCGCTTTCGTCCAGCTCAAGCCCGGCGCGAGCGCCACGGAGGCGGAGTACATCCAGTGGTGCCGCGACAACCTGGCACGCTACAAGGTGCCGAAGAAGGTGGTATTCGGCAACCTGCCGACGACGGCCACGGGCAAGATCCAGAAATATGTGCTGCGGGAGAAGGCGAAGGCCCTGCGGGCATGAGGAAGGTGCTGAACGTCGGGGGCAACAGCCGGGACATCGCGCTGCCGCCGGAGTACCAGGGCTGGGAGACGGTGTGGCTCGACATCGATCCGGCCGTCAAGCCGGACGTGCTGTGCGACGCGCGTGAGCTGGACAAGCTGCCCGGCGCGCAGTTCGACGCCATCTACTGCTCGCACAACCTCGAGCACTACCACCGCCATGACGTGCCCAAGGTGCTCAAGGGGTTCCGCCATGTCCTCAAGCCCGGGGGATTCACGCACATCCGGGTGCCGGACATGAAGGACGTGATGACCCAGATGGTCCGGCGCGGCCTGGACATCGACGACGTCCTCTACCAGTCCCCGGCGGGGCCGATCACGGTGCGCGACGTCATCTACGGCTATGGGCTCGAGATCGAGCGCAGCGGCAACGATTTCTTCGCGCACAAGACCGGCTTCACCCAGATCTCCCTGAAGCGGATGCTGGAAGCTTGCGGCTTTCCCATCGTCTTCAGCCGCAGCGGCGGCCTGGAGGTGGTCGCGCTGGCCTTCAACGGGAAACCAGACGAACACGCGCGGCAGCTGTTCGGCTTGCCGGCGGTCTAGCGGAACAGTTCCTGGTCTTTGTAGGAAGCAGGATCCTCGATCGGTTCGAGGTGTGTCAGGACTGCGCTGCCTGGCAGCGCGGCGCGAATGCGCTCCTCGATTTCGTCGGCCACCTGATGGCCTTCGCGCACTGTCATGGCCCCCGGCAGCAGCAGGTGCAATTCCACCAGGCGACGCCGTCCGGCGAGGCGGGTGCGCAAGGCGTGGTAGTCCATCCCCCGGGATTTGTAGCCGTCGAGGATCTGCTTGATCTTCCCCAGCTCGCTTTCGGGCAAGGCGCTGTCCATCAGCCCCGACACCGAGCGCCGGATCACCCCGACGCCAGTCCACACGATGTAGAAAGCGACCGCGAGGGCGACCAGCGGATCGAGGATCAGCCACCCGGTGAGCGCGATGGCGCCAACGCCGACTACGATGCCGATGGAAGTCCACACGTCGGTCAGCAGATGGTGCGCATCCGCCTCCAGCGCGACCGAGTGGTGCACCTTGGATGCCCGCAGCAGCACCAGCGCAACGCCCAGGTTGATCGCCGTCGCGACCAGCGAGATGACCAGGCCGGTGCCAAAGGACTCGATCGGCTGCGGCGCGGCGAGCCGGGGCAGGGCCGTGGCGATGATCGCCACAGCGGCGACCACGATCAGTGCCCCTTCGATGACTGCCGAAAAGTACTCCGCCTTGCTGTAGCCAAAGGGGTGCTTGGCATCCGGCGGCACCAGGGAGACACGCAGCAGCCACAGGGCGAGCAGCGCTGCCCCGAGGTTGACGAAGGACTCCAGGGCATCCGACAACAGCCCCACCGATCCGGTCAGCCACGCGGCGACCCCCTTGAGCGCCATGGTCGTCAGGGCCGCGGTGATGGACAACCATGCGTAGCGGGCGAGGGACGTCACGTGCCTAGGGTAGCAGCCGATTTGCTTCTGCCCCCGGATGGTTCTAGCATGACGGCGTGGGGATCACCCAAGAGGACAGGTCCATGGCAAACAAGACCTTAGCAAAGACTCTTATCGCGCTACTGGCGGTTTCGGCAGCCTCCCTGGCGCTCGCCCAGGCGACTCCCGCCAAGCCGGCGGGAATGGCGGTCCAATCGGGCGAGCCCAAGGCCACCAAGACTGCGGCGGCGGCCGGCAAGAAGGCGCCGACCAAGGTCAACGAGGACGCCCGCCACTGCCTCGACCTGAGCAATACGGTCGAAGTCGTCAAGTGCGCGGAGCCCTACCGCTACTGAACTGAGGGAGCGCGATGCAGGCGCTTCCCCTGCCGGCCATCGGCTGGCTCTATACCCTGGTCTGTTCCGCGGCGCTGCTGCTCGGCGCCTGGCTGGTCATCGGCCTGCACCTGCAGGGCGAGGCGGCGCGGCGGCAGCTGGCGCGCAGCGTGCTCGAAGACGCAGTGCTGTTCGGCATCTGGATCCTCGGCCTGGCCGGAGGGATCGGCGTGCTGCTGCTCCAGCCCTGGAGCCGGCCGCTGCTGGAGTTCTTCTGCTGGGTGATCGCGGTGCTCACGCTGTTCTCGGCCTGGACTCGCCTGCGCGCCACCCCGGCAGGGCAACGTGGCACGCTCGCCGTCAGCCTCATCCTGTTCGTGGTGCCGATCCTGGCGGTCTGCGGCGCGACGATCTACACGCTGCGCGGCGAAGAAGCCCTGCGGCAGCTTTCCGGCGGCTAGCGGCCCGCGCTGCCGTCGGGCCTGAAGCGCACGCCGAACAGTTCCTCCGCCTGCGCGCGGCTGTAGTAGCCGCGCGCCACGTCCTGCGCCACTTTCGCCGGGTCGCGCCGCAGCGGGTCGCCGTAGCCGCCGCCGCCCGGCGTGGAGACGCGGATGCGGTCACCCGGCGTGAGCTGGATGTCCTGGTCCTTCGACAGGTGCGGCGGGTGATAGTCCTTCCCCGAGATCTCCACGGCGACCTTGTTCACTCCGCCTTCCGAGCCGCCCAACGCGCCGAGCGGGCCGGTGCGCCCATGGTCCATGACCATCGACGCCCTCGCCGGGCCACGGCGAACGCGAATCGTGTAGTTGACGCCGAAACCACCACGGGTTTCCCCCGCGCCACCCGAGCCCTCGTACAACGAAAATTCGTCGAACAGGATCGGGTAGTACTGCTCCATCACCTCGATCGGCGGCATCTTGGAAATGCCGATGGTGGAGCAGCCGTTGGAAATGCCGTCGGACACCGCGCTGCCGCCGTACCCGCCGCCCGTGAACAGGTACATCACGTACGAGCGATTGCGCTTGGGATCATGGCCGCCGATCGCCAGGTTGCCCGAAGTGCCCGCGGGCGCGGCGAACAACTGCGCGGGGATGGCGTCGGTCAGCGCATTGAACACGGCTTCGGCGATCCGCTGGCTGACCTCCGCCGCGCAGCCCGAGACCGGGCGGGGGTACTTCGCATAGAGGAAGGTGCCTTCCGGGTCCGCCACCTTGAGCGGCTCGAAGGTGCCGGCGTTGATCGGCACGTCGGGAAAGATGTGCTTGATCGCCAGG
>Ga0315912_10004862_pt1 | contig 12507 bp, 5 predicted proteins | sample VfabasoilMG_FD_204469 | JGI IMG/M metagenome (GOLD analysis project Ga0315912, IMG submission 204469) | Garden soil microbial communities collected in Santa Monica, California, United States - V. faba soil | ecosystem: Environmental > Terrestrial > Soil > Garden | place: USA: California... | reverse complement strand
TTCGTCGATCTAGCCAATGCAATCGTGGCCAAGCTGTTTCTCGGGCTTCCGTACTTTCAGATTGCCGGAGGCGCGGCGGCGCAGTGACGCGGTATCCGCGCGCGCAGCGAGCATAAATTCGCTTCCCCGCTGTATGCTGGCTCTCCTGCTGATGGGGATATGCATGTCCGTCTTCATCGAGGTAGAGCACGCCACTACTTACCGCTACCACAGCCCGGTGGAGTTCTCAGCGCACCGGCTGTTGTTCCGGCCGCGCGCCGCACACGACATCCGCGTACTTTCGGCGACAGTCCACGCTTCGCCTCACAGCAAGCAGTACTGGGTGCAGGACGTCTTCTCGAACTCGGTCGCGATCGTCACGCCGCAGGTCCCGGCCGACACGTTGGAACTGAAAGCGCGCTTCGTGATCGAGCACTTCGGCACGCCAAATCTGGAGCTGCCCGTGGCGCCTGAAGCCGAGGTCTATCCATTCCAGTATTCCGCGGACGATCGCGTGGATCTCGCGACCTACCTGCCGCTGCAATATCCCGACGAGGCCCCGGCGGTCCGCGAGTGGGTGTCGCAGTTCATGCCGAAGCGCGGCACGATCCACACTCGCGACATCCTCGCCAACTTGAACGCCGCGATCCGGAGCGACTTCAAGTACAACGCGCGCGACGCCATGGGTACGCAGCGGCCGGCCGAAACGCTCGGCACGCGCAGCGGGACCTGCCGCGACTTCGCGCTGCTGATGATCGAGGTCGTGCGCGGCCTGGGCTTGGCTGCCCGCTTCGTCTCCGGCTACCTCTACGACAAGGCGCTCGACACGCCGGACCCGCCAACGCCGATTTCCACCAGCCTCCAACAGGGCGTGCGACAGGTCGAGTCGCGCGACGCGGGGCCGGTGACCGGCGGCGGCGCGACCCACGCATGGATGAACGTCTACCTGCCCGGCGCTGGCTGGGTGGCCTACGATCCGACCAACTCTCTGGCAGGCGGCTTCGATCTGATCCGCGTCGCGTTCACGCGGAGACCCGAACAGGCAGCGCCCGTGTCGGGCTCCTTCTTCGGCAAGCCGGGCGACTTCGCCGGCATGGACGTCCGCGTCACCGTGCGCCGTATCGCCCAAGAGAAGGTCGTCGAAGCGGTCAGCGGCTGACCCAGAGAGTGAGAACGCAACCCAGGAGCATCGGCGGGGTTGCTTGCTAGAATCATCTCCTGCCATGGGGCTTTTGGGCCCCGTTCTCGGGAGAGCTCAACGTCCATGTCCGCGATCCTACCTATCCGCCTGTTCGCACTGGCGGCCCTGCTGGCCGCGCCCGCCACCTACGCAAGCGATGCGGGTGGCGATGCCGCCAAGGGCAAAGAACTGTTCATGACCAGCGGCTGCCCGGCCTGTCATGGCGTGACGCCGGAAGACAATGCGAAGGTGGGCCCCAATCTCGTCGGCGTCGTGGGGCGTCAGGCCGGCACCACGAAGAGCCTCTTGGGCCCCAGCGAAAACATGAAGAAGTACGGTGTGATCTGGAGCGCCGAGACGCTGGACGAATTCCTGGTCAACCCGAGCGCCAAGGTACCCGGCACAGCGATGGCAGGCGTGCTGGCGGATCCGCAGCAGCGCGCCGACGTGATCGCCTACCTCTCCACGCTGAAGAACTAATACCGCTCAACGAAAAAGCCCCCGGCCTCGAGCCGGGGGCCATTGCTGATGCAGCAGGCTTCAGCCTACCGGCTGACCTGCACGCTGGTTGCGCCACCAGGGCCGCCGCCGCCGGGGTCACCGTTCGAGACCACCTTGACCCAGAGCGCATCCGCGTCCTTGAAGTACGAGGTGACGCTGGCCTTGCGCAGCGCATCGAGGCTGTTCTGCGGCGCACCCGAAGCTGCGGTCGTGAATCCCGGCAGCTCGAAGATCACCCACGAGCCCTGATCCAGTTCCGTTAGGGAGAGCGGTACGCTCGGCCTTTCGGTGGTCACCTTGATCTCGGTACCGGCTCGCACGTTGGTGGCGTTGACGGTGTACTGCTTACCATTGCGGCTGAGCACGACGGGCGGCTGAGCAGGAGCTGCACCGAGACCGCCGGGCGGGCCGCCGGGGCCGCCAGGTCCGCCGGCACCCGCGACTGGACCCGGCCCGCCTGGACCGGCACCTGCGCCAGACCCACCCGGGCCGGCACCTGCGGGACGAGCGCCACCGAGACCGCCGCCGCCGCCGAATCCGCCTCCGGGGACGGCAAAAGACAGGCGCCCAACGTCACCCTTGCACACCGCAGCGTTCCAGGTGGGCTTGATCTCACACGCTTCTGTGTCGACTGCGATGCTGTCGTTGACGCCGTCGTGGATGAGCACGGTGGAATTGGGGCCACCGCCGAGCGAGCCGTCCCTGTCGCGGTACGCCGCGGTCTTGTAGGACGCGCTGCCGCCGTTATCGCTGGCCCATTTGCTGTTGTTCGCCATCGGCGGGAAATACACCGGCTTGGCGTTGACGAACTTCAAGCGCTCGAACGCGTTATTCGTGCTGACCCCGAAGCTGCTGAACAGCAGGTTCGAGATCGCTCCCGTCTTGCGAGTCGCGTTGTCCTCGTAGTTCCGGAAGGTGGTATTCACCACGTCATGACGGTAATCGTAGTACTCGTATCCGCGGATCGGGAAATCCGGCATTACGGGCTTCGGCAAGCTGCGGCCGTACGCCTTTTCCGCGTCGGCCCTCGGGTTGCCGATGTTCTCGGTTTCACCCACGAACAACGAGTCGACGACCTGTGACGTAAACGCGTACCGACCGAACGCGCCCGACGCGTGCGTGAAACCCATGGCGTTGTCGGCGAACTTCACGTTCCTGAACACGTGCATCTCACCGCGACCCCAGATACCGCCGTTACGGTTCTTGTAGGCGGTGAGATCCTCGAAGACCGATACGAGCGCCGTGCTGTTCGGGTCGGCGGGATTCTCGAGGCCAGTATGCGAGCTGCCGGTTACGCCGAACGTGTTGTTGGGCGCAATGTTCCGGTCGAACATGAACCCGTCGTAGTTCGAGTGGGCGACGTTGCCCTTGAACTCGCGGAACGGCGTGCGACGCGGCCAGATGGTCTGGCTGATCTCCGTACCCTCGAACTGACCGTTCGGGTGCTCCGGCAACGACATCCAGAAGCCGGTCGCGTCGGAACCCGCGGCCACGTTGTCGCGGTACGTGTTGTCCGGGTTCGTGATCCAGAAACTCGACGCCGTGTTGTCCGAGGGCAGCAGAACGTCCTTGGATTGCTGGCCATTCGTTCCCGTTCTCGGCTCGCCGCTCGCGGCGAGGTTGGTCGGGACGCACGGCATGCTCGGATGACACTTGGTCTGGATCGCCAGGTTGCGGACATACTCGTTGCCGTGCTCGATGCCGTCTTCCAAGAAGAAGCAGTGACCGACGGTGTTGTACGTCACGTTGTTTTCGACGCGCAGGAAGTTCGTGCCGTGCACGGTCACGCAGCGGTTGAACGTGTCGTGAATCGCCGCGTTCTTGACGTACTGACCCTGTGCGTCGCCGACCAGATGCCAGTGGATCGGATACCTGGCCTTGATCAGATGCTGGCCCATGCGATTGAGCTCGACGCCCGAGACATACATCTTGCTCGAGGGCATCGCCATGATGTGACCGCCGATCGATGACTGTTCCGCATCGGCTGAGGCCTGGATCTTGATGTTGCGTGTCAGCAGACCGACTTCGCCGCGCTCATCGACGTCGAAGGTGATCTTGCCGAAGTGCATGTAGTCGAGCTTCTTATCGAGCGTGATTTTGTTGCCGCTGAGCGCGGCAATGGTGCGCCGCTCGGCTTGCCGCGGATCGAAATCCGTCGAAGCAAGGACGATCTCGTCGCCGACGCGCCAACCCGCGGCGTTCAGGACTTCGATCGAAGTGGCGCCCGCTCTCGCCGTGTTGGCTAGCTTGGTCCACGTGTTGGTGCGATCGCCGTGCAGGTTCAGGGTTCCGCCCGAGATCATGATCCCGCGGTCACCCATGCCGGCCATGACGTCTTCATTGGGGACGGTGTTCGTGAAGGTGATCGTCGCGTTGCGCGTGTGCGGCGCGGCTTCGCTGCCGATGGCCAACTCACCGTGCAGCATGATCCACTCGGTCGTCAGCTCGAGGTCGGCGTTGTTCGAGAACGTGAGCTTGCCGTCGATCGACAGACCGCCGAGCGCGGGCGGGCTGACGTCGAGGATCACGTTCTTGTCTCTGCCGATCGTGACCTTGTCGCCCGCGGCCGGCACCTTGCGGTTGGGCCAGGTGGCAGGATCGGACCAGTTCGTCGGCGCGGCTGCCGGCGATCCGCCATTCTGAGCCTGAGCGACAGCGCACACAGCGCCGAGCAGGAATGCAGGAACGAGCGATGCAAGAACGACCGAGCGATTCTTATTACTCACGACATCTACCCCCCGTAGACGACTCGAGACTTGGCGGGCAGAGCATAGCGCGATTGCCCCGCACGAAAAAAAGCCCCCGGCCTTGGGCCGGGGGCTCTCTTGGCTCTACGGAAGGATCAGCCTTACTTGCTGACCTGCAGGCTGGTTCCGGTACCAGGGGTGGCGCCGCGAGCACCGGTGCCATTGGAGACCACCTTGACCCACAGCGCATCGTCGCCCTTGAAGTACGAGGTGTCGGTCGCCTTGCGCAGCGCATCCAGGCTGCTCAGCTCCGTACCCGAGGCTGCCGTGGTGAACCCCGGCAGCTCGAAGACTACCCATGAGCCGGCATCCATTTCCGTCAGGGTCAGGTTCAGGGACGGCCGCTCGGTGGCGACCCTCATCTCGGTGCCGGCGCGCACGTTGCCCGAGTTGAAGGTGTACTCCCTGCCATTACGCGTGAGAACGACCGGCGGCGGCGGCGGGGGCCGATTGGCGCCGCCGGCACCCAATGCGCCAGGGGGACCGGCCGCTCCAGGCGCGGGTCCGCCGGGACCGGCCGCCGCAGCGGGTGCGCCGGCTGCGCCAGCGGCGCCCGGACCGGCACCGCCAGCCGGAGCAGCAGCTCCGAAAAGATTGGCGCCCCGCCCGCCTCCGACTGGAGCGCCGCCGGGGCCGCCAAAACTCAAGCGTCCGATGTCGCCCTTGCACACTGCGGCGTTCCAGGTCGGCTTGATCTCACAGGCCGTCGTGTCGGTTGCGATGCTGTCGTAGACGCCGTCGTTCAAGAGGATGTAGGAGTCCGGCACACCGCCAACCGAGCCGTCCTTGTCGTGGATCACCGAGGCCTTCCACGCCACGCCGTTCAAATTGTCGTTGCCCCACTTGCGCTCCATCGGCGGAAAATACACCGGCTTGGCGTCGATGAATTTCGCGCGCTCGATCGCGTTTTCGGTGCTGACCCCGGCGCTCGTATACATCAGGTAAGAGATCGCTCCGGTCTTGCGCGTGGCGTTGTCCTCGTAGTTGCGGAACGTGACGTTCTCCACGTCTTGACGGTAGTCGTAGTACTCGTAGCCCCGGATCGGGAAGTCCGGCATTTGCGGCTTCGGCAAGCTGCGGCCATACGCCTTCTCCGCGTCCGTCCGGGGGTTGCCGACATTCTCGGTTTCACCGACGAACAGCGAGTCGACGACCTTTGACGTAAAGGGGTCGCGACCGAAATTGCCGGACGCATGCGTGAAGCCCATGGCGTTGTCGGCCAGCTTCACGTTCCTGAACACGTGCATCTCACCGCGGCCCCAAATTCCGCCGTTGCGATTCTTGTAGGCAGTCAAATCCTCGAAGACCGTTTCCAGCGTTTTGCTATTCGGGTCGAAGGGATCTTCCTTGGGCATGTGCGCGTTGCCGGTAACGCCGAACGTGTTATTGACGTTGATGTTCCGGTCGAACATGAACGAGTCGTAGTTCGAGTGCGCGACGTTGCCCTTGAACTCGCGGAACGGCGTTCGACGCGGCCAAGTCGCGTTGCTGATTTCCGTGCCCTCGAACTGACCGTTCGGATGCTCCGGCAACGACATCCAAAAACCCGTCACGTCGGAACCCGCGGCCACGTTGTCGCGGTAAACGTTGTCCGGGTTCGTGATCCAGAACGTCGACACCGTGTTGTCCGAGGGCAGTAGGACGTCCTTCGAAGCCTGACCATTCGCTCTGACGGCTTGGCGATTCTCGTAGTCCGGGTTCTCTCCGGCCGCTGCGAGGACGGTCGGGACACAGGGCAGAGTCGGATGACACTTGGTCTGGATCCCGAGGTTTCGGACAAACTGGTTGCCGGTCTCGATGCCGTCTTCGACGAAGAAGCAGTGACCGACGGTGTTGTAAGTCACGTTGTTTTCAACGCGCAGGTTGTGCGTGCCGTGCACGGTCACGCAGCGGTTGAAGGTGTCATGGATAGCGGCGTTCTTGATGTACTGCCCCTGCCCCTCGCCGACCAGGTGCCAGTGGATCGGATACCGCGCCTTGGTCAGATGTTGGCCCATGCGATTGAGTTCGACACCCGAGACGTACATCTTGCTCGAGGGCATCGCCATGATGTGGCCGCCAAAGTACGTGGCTTCCGAGTCAGCCGAAGATTGGATCTTGATATTGCGCGTCAGCAAACCGACTTCGCCGCGCTCATCGACGTTGAAGGTGATCTTGCCGAAGTGCATGTAGTCGAGCTTCTTGTCGAGCGTGATCTTGCTGCCGCTGATGGCGGAAATGCTGCGACGCTCGGCCTGCCGGGGATCGAAGTCCGTCGACGCGAGCACGATCTCGTCGCCGACTCGCCAGCCCGCCGCGTTCAGAACCTCGATCGAAGTGCTGCCGGCTTTCGCCGTGCTGGTCAGCTTCGTCCATGTGTTGGTCCGATCGCCGTGCAGATTCAGCGTGCCGCCAGAGATCATGATGCCGCGGTCACCCATACCCGCCATGACGTCTTCGCCCTTGACGTTGTCGGTGAGAGTGATCGTCGCGTTGCGCGTGTGGGGGCTCGCTTCGCTGCCGATGGCGAGCTCCCCGTGCAGCATGATCCACTCGGTGGTCAACTCGAGATCAGCATTGTTCGAGAAGGTCAGCTTGCCGTCGATCGACAGACCGCCGAGCGCGGGCGGACTAACGTCGAGGATCACGTTCTTGTCTCGTCCAATCGTGACCTTGTCGCCTGCAACCGGCACCTTGCGGTTCGGCCAGCTGTTGGGATCGGACCAGTTCGTCGATTGAGCATCCTGGGCTTGAACGGCGAACGCTCCGCCGAGCAGCAACGCAGAAACGAGCGATACAAGAAGGACCGAGCGATTCTTATTGGTCATGACATCAACCCCCAGAAAAAACTTGAAGATGACCGAGCGCCTTAGCGGCAGAGCATAGCCTGATTGCCCCGCCGTCCAGCACTAGCAGGGCCATTGCGCAATTCGAAGATTTCTAACGCACAAAAAAAGCCCCCGGCCTTTTGGGCCGGGGCTGACTCATGCAACGCGGCAGGGCGTTCCTACTTTGCTTATCGGCTCACCACAATGCTGGCTTGCGTGTCCAACGGGCCGAACTGATCCCTGCCAACGCCCGTGGGGGCGGTCGCGATTACCAGTTTCACCCAGACGGCATCCGGAGCCTTGAAATACGAGGTCTCGCTCGCCGCGCGCAGGGCGTCGAGGCTGTCCTGCTGCTTCCCGGAGGCCGCGTTGGCGAAGCCCGGCAGCTCGAACACGACCCATGAGTTTTTGGCCATTTCACTCAAGCTGAGAGCAAGTTCCGGTCGTTCGGTCTTCACACGGATCTCGGTACCGGCGCGCACAACGCTCTGGTTGGCCGTGATCTTGAAGTCCTTGCCATTGCGGCTCAGGGCAATTGGCTGTGCAGGAGCAGCCGCCCGTGGAGGCCCAGCCGCCGGCGCAGGAGCAGCCGCCACCGCAGGCGCAGCGGACCGCACGGCAACATCTCTCAGCGCAAGACCAGCACCCCTCGTGGGTCCAGGCCTCGTGATGCTGAACCGAAGGCGGCCGATATCACCCGCGCACACAGAGGCGTTCCACGTCGGCTGGATCTTGCACGTGTCGTCCGTGGCGACGCTGTCGTTCTCGCCGTCGTGGAGCAGAACATAGGAGTCAGGGACGCCGGTCGTCGAGCCGTCCAGATCGTGGATCGCCAAGGTCCGATAAGCCACAGCACCCCGGTTGTCGCTATCGAACCTCGGGTCGATTTTCGGAAAGTACACGGGCTTGGCATTGACGAACTTCGCACCCGTGACGGTGTTTTCGGTGGTAACCCCGGCGCCCGTAAACAACAGCCAGGTAAGCGCTCCGGATCCGCGCTGTTTGTTGTCCTGGTAGTTCACGAAGGTCGTGTTCACTACGTCATGACGGTAGTCGTAGTACTCGTAGGCGTGGATCGGGAAGTCGGGAATCAGGCGCTTCGGCAGGCTGCGACCGTAGGCCTTTTCCTCCGGCGTCACGGGGTTGCCGACGTTGTCGGTTTCGCCCACGAACAGCGAATCGACCACCAGCGAGGTATACAAATCGTCGCCGAAGGAACCGGTCGAATGCGTAAAACCAATGGCATTGTCCGCCGACTTCAGGTTCCTGAAGACGTGCCGTTCGCCTCGGCCCCAGACGCCGCCATTGCGGTTCTTGTAGGTGGTGAGATTCTCGAGGAGCGCGTCCACGCTCTTGCTGTTCGGGTCAGCCGGGTTTTCCTTGGGCATGTACGAGGGGCCGGCCAACCCGAAGACGTCTTCCACATTGATGTTCCGGTCGAACATAAAGCCGTCGTAGTTCGAGTGCGCGACGTTGCCCTTGAACTCGCGGAATGGCGTGCGACGCGGCCAGATGTTCTTGGCGATTTCGGTGCCCAGGAACTGTCCTTGCGGGTGCTCCGGCAACGACAACCAGAAACCGTTCGCATCGGAACCGGCGGCCACATTGTCGACGAAGGTGTTGTCCGGATTGGTGATCCAGTAGGACGCCGCCGTGTTGTCCGAAGGCAGCAGGGTGTCCTTGCCGGACACGCTGGCTTGCCTGATGGTCTGGCGATTCTCGCTGATCTCTCCGTTGGGGGCGAGATTGTACGAGACGCATGTCTTGGTGGGATGGCACTTGGTCTGGATGGCGAGGTTCCTGACGAACTCGTTGCCGTGCTCGATGCCGTCTTCGAGGAAGAAGCAGTGACCGACGGTGTTGTAGGTGACGTTGTTCTCGACGCGCAGGAAGTTCGTGCCGTGCACTGTCACGCAGCGGCTGTACGTGTCGTGGATCGCGGCGTTCTTGACGTACTGACCCGGCGCGTCGCCGACGAGATGCCAGTGAATCGGATACCGCGCCTTGATCAGATGCTGGCCCATGCGCGTGAGCTCGACGCCTTCGACGTACATCTTGCTCGACGGCATCGCCATGATGTGGCCGCCGAGAGAGGTCTGCTCCGCATCGGCCGAGGCTTGGATCTTGATGTTGCGCGTGAGCAAGCCGACTTCGCCGCGCTCGTCGACGTCGAAGGTGATCTTGCCGAAGTGCATGTAGTCGAGCTTCTTGTCGAGCGTGAGCTTGTTGCCGCTGATGGCGGAGATCGTCCGCCGCTCGGCCTGGCGCGGATCGAAGTCCGTCGACGCGAGGACGATCTCGTCGCCGACGCGCCAGCCCGAAGCGTCGAGCACCTCGATCGACGTGCTACCGGCTTTCGCCGTGTTGGCGAGCTTGGTCCAAGTGTGAGTGCGGTCGCCGTGCAGGTTCAGCGTGCCGCCGGAGATCATGATGCCGCGGTCGCCCATGCCGGCCATGACGTCTTCGTTGGGCACGGTGTTGGTGAACGTGATCGTCGCGTTGCGCGTATGCGGCTTGGCTTCGCTGCCGATGGCGAGCTCGCCGTGCAGCATGATCCACTCGGTCGTCAGCTCGAGGTCGGCGGCGTTCGAGAACGTGAGCTTGCCGTCGATGGAGAGCCCCCCGAGTGCGGGCGGGCTGACGTCGAGCACGACGTTCTTGTCTCTGCCGATCGTGACCTTGTCGCCCGCGACGGGCACCTTGCGATTGGGCCACGTGTCGGGATTGGACCAGCTCGTCGGAGTCGCATCTTGTGCTTGCACGACAGCGCACACGCTGCCGAGCAGCAATGCAGGAACGAGCGACACAAGAACCGAGCGATTGCTCATGACATCAACCCCCAGACGCGAAGATGACAAAAAAAGCCCCCGGTTTCAGGCCGGGGGCTCTTGCTCAAACGACAGGGCTCAACCTACCGACTGACTTGCAGGCTGTCTCCAGGACCCGGGCCGCGACCAGGGCCGCTGCCACGCACGTCACCGGTCGACACGACCTTGACCCAAAGCGAACCGTTGCCCTTGTAGTACGAAGTGGCGCTGGCATTGCGAAGCGCATCCAGGCTGTTCTGCGCCGTACCCGCGGACGCCGTGGTGAATCCCGGCAGCTCGAACATCACCCACGAACCGGTATCCAGTTCCTTCACGTTGATGTTCACGGAAGGCCGTTCGGTGGTCACCTTGTACTCGGTGCCCGCTCGTACGTTGGTTTCCCCGTCGGCGGTGAACTCCTTGCCGTTGCGGCTGAGAACGACCGGCGGCCCTGAGGGCGCGCGCGTACCCCTGATTCGACCGCCGCCTGGGGCGATAGCGAAGACCGGAGGTGCGGGAGGTGCAGCAGCGGGTCTCGGGGCAGCTGCAGCAGGAGCGGCCGCGGCCGCGCCAGCGCCGGGAGCTGCGGGGCGTGCGCCACCGGGAGGGCCGCCGGCACCGGGCGGACCACCGCCACCCGGGGGGCCGCCGCCGCCACCGAAGCTGAACCCAAGAGCACCACCGCCGCCGCCCACGTTCATGCGCCCGATGTCGCCCTTGCACACCGCCGCGTTCCAGCTGGGTTTGACCTCGCAGGCGTCATCGACGTCGATGCCGGTGATGTTCACGATGTACGAATTGGCGACACCGGTGATGGTGCCGTCCTTGTCGTTGAACACCGAGGTCTTGTAGACCGTGTTGCCGTAATCGTCGTTGCTCCACCGGTTGTCGATCGGCGGGAAATACACCGGCTTGGCGTTGATGAACTTCGAGCGTGACACGGTGTTGTTGGAGCTCATGCCGAAGCTCGTGAACAACAGGTAGGAGATCGCTCCCGTCTTGCGGGTAGCGTTGTCCTCGTAGTTCACGAACGTGTTGTTGTCGAGCTCGTGGTGGTAGTCATAGAACTCGTAGGCGCGGATCGGGAAATCCGCGACATTGGGGAACGGCAAGCTGCGGCCGTAGGCCTTTTCGGCCGGCGTGCTGGGGTTGCCGATGTTGTCGGTTTCGCCCACGAACCGCGAGTCGACGACCCGTGACGTATAGAGGGACTGACCGAAGTTGCCGGACGCTTGCGTGAAGCCAATTCCGTTGTCGGCCATCTTCAGGCCCTTGTAGAGGCGCAACTCACCGCGGGCCCAGATGGCGCTATTGCGGTTCTTGTAGGCGGTGTAGTCCTCGATCACGGACTCCACTTGCGCGCTGCTCGCGTCAGCGGGATTGGCAAGGGAGATGTACCCGCCGACGGCGAACTTGCCGTCGGGCCGGGGCGCGCGGTCGCCCATGTAACCGTCGAAGTTCGAATGCGCGACGTTGCCCTTGAACTCGCGCAGCTTCGTGCGGCGCGGCCACGTGGCCTTGCTGATCTCCGTGCCTTCGAACTGGCCCATCGGATGTTCCGGGATCGCGAGCCAGAAACCCGTCGAGTCGGAACCCGCGGCCACGTTGTCGCGGTAAACGTTGTCCGGGTTCGTGATCCAGAACGTCGAGACCGTGTTGTCGGACGGGATCAGGACTTCCTTGGAATCCTGGCCGGTCGTCTTGAAGTTCAAGCCGTCCGAGCTCGATCCGAACGGCGCGAGGTTGGTCGGATCGCACGGCTTCGTCGTATGGCACTTGGTCTGGATCGCGAGGTTGCGGACGAACTGGTTGCCCGTCTCGATGCCGTCCTCGAGGAAGAAGCAGTGACCCACGTTGTTGTAGGTCACGTTGTTCTCGATCTGCAAGTTGTTCGTGCCGTGCACCGTCACGCAGCGGCTGTAGGTGTCGTGGATCGCGGCGTTGCGGATGTACTGACCCAGACCTTCGCCGACCAGATGCCAGTGGATCGGATACCGCGCGAGCGTCAGGTTCTGGCCCATGCGGTACAGCTCGACGCCCTCGACGAACATCTTGCTCGACGGCATCGCCATGATGTGCCCGCCGAAGAACGACTGTTCCGCGTCGGCCGAGGCCTGGACCTTGATGTTGCGCGTCAGCAAGCCCACTTCGCCACGCTCATCCACGTCGAACGTGATCTTGCCGAAATGCATGTAGTCGAGCTTTCGGTCGAGCGTGAGCTTGTTGCCGCGGATCGCGGAGATCGTGCGCGTTTCCGCTTGGCGGGGATCGAAGTCCGTCGACGCGAGGACGATCTGGTCGCCGACGCGCCAGCCTGTGGCGTTCAGCACCTCGATCGAATCGCTACCGGCTTTCGCCGTATTGGCCAGCTTGGTCCACGTGTTGGTCCGATCGCCGTGCAGATTCAGCGTGCCGCCCGAGATCATGATCCCGCGGTCGCCCATGCCGGCCATGACGTCTTCATTCTTGACGGTATTGGTGAGCGT
>Ga0315912_10004861_pt1 | contig 12508 bp, 9 predicted proteins | sample VfabasoilMG_FD_204469 | JGI IMG/M metagenome (GOLD analysis project Ga0315912, IMG submission 204469) | Garden soil microbial communities collected in Santa Monica, California, United States - V. faba soil | ecosystem: Environmental > Terrestrial > Soil > Garden | place: USA: California... | reverse complement strand
GCGTCGGATACGGCGCGAGATCCACGTGAAACCGCCGTGCGTTGTAAAGCTGTGGAATCAGGTACATGTCGGCCAAGGTCACACCATCGCGCACCAGGTAGCGACCGGCCGTATCGCGCGCGACGCCTTCGAGTGCTTCGAGCCCACGTACGATCGCCCCCTGCATGAACGGCATCGGATCGGTGCGCGCCGCCTCGAACGCACGCCGGAGCCCGAGGTTGGCGAACGGCTGCATGCCCGAGTTCACGATCTCGGCGAGCTGGCGCACGCGCGCCCGATCCTCGGCGGAGTGCGGCAGGAGCGGCCGGTCGGGAAAACGCTCGTCGAGGTATTCGAGGATGGCCATCGATTGCGTGAGGCGGATCAGCTGCCCCGCCGTCGTCACCTCCAGCACGGGGACCTGACCGAGCGGGTTCTTTTGGCGAAACTCCGGCTGGTTTTGCTCGCCGCCGTCCCGCGCCAGGTTCACGAGCACGAGCTCGTGAGTCACGCGCTTCCACGCCAGGCCGAGCCGCACGCGCCACGCCGAGCTCGAGCGCCAGTAGCTGTAGAGGCGAATCATCGGACCACCTGTTCGATCGCGCCGAACACGCTGCGGCCGGTTTCGTCCGACATTTCGATCCGGACACGATCGCCGGACCTCAAGTAGGCGGTCTGGGGTGCGCCGAGCTCGATCGACTCCCGCGCACGCCGTTCCACCAGGCAGGAAACGCCGCGTTCGGGCGCGGCGTTCGACACCGTGCCGCTCCCGAGAATCGTGCCGGCGACGAAACCGCGCGTCTTGGTGATGTGCGCGATGAGGTCGAAGAACGAGAAATGCATCTCGGGCCCGGCGTCGACATCGCCCACGAGCACGTCGTTCAGCTTCGTCTGCAGGCGCAAGTGGACGCGCCCGCCCTGGTACGCCGTGCCGAGCTCGTCGGGCGTGACCGCAAAAGGCGAGAAGGCCGTCGCCGGCTTCGACTGGAAGAACCCGAACCCGCGCGCCAATTCCCCGGGCACGAGATCACGGTACGTCGCATCGTTTGCCAGCATCAAGAGCCTAACGTGCTTGCCCGCCTGCGCCGCCTGCGTCCCCTGCGGCACGTCGCCGAGCACGACCGCGATCTCGGCCTCGAAATCGAGCCCCCACGTCGGCTCCGGCAGCTCGAGCGGTGCGGTCGGAGGCAGCATCACGCCGGAGCCGCCCTGGTAGACGAGCGGGGTCTCGAGCAAGTCCCGTGGGGGCTCCGCGCCGCGCGCCTTCCGCACGAGCCGTACGTGGTTCGGGTACGCCGAGCCGTCGACCCACTCGTACGCACGTGGCAGCGGTGCCGCGAGGTCCGCCACGTCGAGGGGCGTGCCGCGCTCCGGATCGCGGGCGAGTGTTTCGGCCAGCGCACGCAGGCGCGGCTCCGCGTTGGGCCAAGCGTCGAGCGCGGCTTGAAGGGTGGGCGCAATCTCGGAAGTCGGCGCGTAGAGGGTCCCGCTCGGGTGGATCACGACGAGCGCGCCGTCGCGCGAGCCGTCACGGAGCGTAGCGAGGCGCATGGGGTCGGATCATACCGACCTTCGGCGATTGGCGCTAAGATCGAGCATCGTGCCGAGCGTCTCGTCTCACGTTCCGCTGCACCTCCGCCGCTTCGTGGTGTCGCAGGACTACGGGCAATACACGGCCGTCGACCAGGCGGTGTGGCGCTTCGTGCTCTTGCAGATGCGCGCGCGCCTCGCCGAGACCGCCCACCCGGCTTACGCGGAGGGCCTCGCCGCCACCGGCATCTCGGTCGACCGCATCCCGAGCATCGCGGAGATGAACGAAAAGCTCGCGCGCTTCGGCTGGGGCGCCGTCTGCGTCGACGGCTTCATCCCGCCGCGCGCGTTTCAGGAGTTCCAGTCGCGGGGCCTCTTGCCGATCGCGGCCGACATGCGGACGCGCGAGCACATCGCCTACACCCCTGCGCCCGACATGATCCACGAAGCGGCGGGCCACGCGCCGATCCTCAGCGAGCCCGCGTACGCGGCGTACCTGCGCCGCATCGGCGACACGGGCAAGCGCGCCTTCACGCTGCCGGAGGAGGAACGAGTTTTCCAGGCGAGCTACCTGTTGAGCGAGGTGAAGGAGGATCCGAATCGCTCGCCCGCGAGCGTGGCGCGCGTGGAGGCCGAGCTCGCCGCTGCGCTCGCGAGCGTGCCCGAGGACAGCGAGGCCGCCTGGCTCTCGCGCCTTTACTGGTGGACGGCCGAGTACGGCCTGGTCGGGCGGGTCGACGACTACCGCATGTACGGCGCGGGTCTGCTCTCGTCGCTCGGCGAGAGCTACTCCTGTCACGCCCCGAGCGTGCGCAAGCGGCCGCTCGACGCGTCGTGCGTCGAGGTCGGTTACGACATCACGCGCCCGCAGCCGCAGCTGTTCGTGGCCCGCGATTTCGAGCAGCTCCACGAGGTCCTCGACCAGGTCACGCGCAAGCTCGCCGTCACGCTTGGCGGCGCCGTGGCGCTCGTGCGCGCGGCCCGGAGCGGGGAGCTCGCGAGCTTGCGCTTCTCGTCGGGCGCCTGGGCGATGGGTGTTCTGCGCGAGCTCGGACCGACCGCCGAGGCGCCGGCGTGGCTGCGTCTTTCGGGCCCGGCGCAGGTCGCGTGGGACGGCCGGATCCACCCCGCGCAGCGCGATTTACGCCCGCTCGACCTGTGGCTGCTTCCCGGCGCGCTCCCCGCGGGCGTCACGCTCGAGGGGCTCGTCGCACGCGCGACCGAGACCGGTGATCCACTGCACCTTCAGCTGAGCCACGGGGCGCGCGCCTCCGGCCGCTTCGTGCGCGCCGCTCGCGACGACGCCGGCCGCGTGCTCCACGTCGAGCTCGAGGACGCACGGCTCGACCTACCCGACCGCGCGCCCGTCCTGCTCGAGCGCTACGCCTTCGTGCCGCTCGGTGACTTCATCACGGCGCAGGCGGGCGCCGTCGACCCGACGTTCCACGCCGAAACGAAATTCCCGAGCGTGCGCGTCCCGAAGCCGCGCCATCGCTCGGAGCGTGAAGCGGCGCTCGTGTCGCACTACGAACGCGTGGCGGCGCTGCGCACGGACATCGAGGCGAGTGAGGCGGCCCGGACGCTCGAAGCCGTGCACGGCGCGCTCCGCGACGACCCGCGCGAATGGCTCCTTCGCTGGAATTTGCTCGAAAAGGCGCTCGAAACGCCCGCTGCGGCGGGGCTCGCGGGCACGCTGGCGAGCGAGCTCGAGGCGCTAGAGATCGCGTACGAGCAGCGCGAGCCCATCGCGATGGGACTCCGGTTCTTGCGCGGGCGGTAACGCCACGCACTTCGCTCGTGCCGCGTCCAGCGCAACGAGTCCCTAGGGTGCGCAGGTTCCGACGTCGCCACCATTGTCGTTCACCGTGCAGAAGGCGTCGGGATGCTCCGCGCACAGCCACGCGGCCTCGCAGTCGGGTAGGCTGCTGTTCGAATAGACGACGAGGGAATAGGAGACGTTCAGCAGTGCGTCGAGCCCCCGGAGGCTCACGAGCAGCGGGTTCGCATGGATGTCGACCGCGTACGCGCTCGTGAATTGGGAGAGACCGTCGAGGCTGGTCAAGCCGCTGTTCCCGCGCACGGTGAAGTAGGAGCTCGCGAGCTGGAGCGCCCCCAGCCCCTCGAGGCTCGAAAGCCGGGGATTGTCGGCCAGGACGAAGTCATCGACGTACTCGAGCGCAGCGAGGCCGTCGAGCGTGGGGAGATTCGTCGAGCCGATGAGTAGATCGCCGGAGACGCCGGTCAGTTCTAGAAGCTCGAGGCTCTCGAGAAGCTCGTTTCCCCAGACCTCCACATCGCTGCCGATGCTCCTCGCCCCGAGACCTGTGAGCTGAACGAGCGCGTGGTTGTTGTTCAGGATGAGCTCGTGGCCCAATGAGCTCACCCCGTCGAGAGCGGCGACACGGGTGAGCGCGGGGTTGTCGTAGATTTGGACGCTGGCCATCGTCCCGCCGGCGCCATGAAACCCGTCGAGCTCGGTGAGCAGGGCGTTGTCGTGGACGACGAGGCTTCCGCTGATGGTGCTGAAGCCGGACAGGCCCTCGAGGTTCGTGAGTGCGTCGTTGTAGGCGATCAAGACGTCTCCCGCCGCTCCCGTCAGGCCTGCGAGGCCGTCCACGTCGGCCAGCTTCGGGTTCTTGACGATCCGGATGCTCGGATCGGTCCCACCGCTGTCGGGGTCGCCGACGTTGGCCCAATCCGTGCTGCCCGCGAGGGTCACACCGTCGTGGACCGTCTCGAGCCCACGAAGTCCGTCGAGCGATACGAGATCGCGGCTATGGATTTCGATCGCGCCTGCCTCTCGGATGGCGTGGAGGCCTTCGAGCCCGGTGAGCCCGTCGCCACCCTCGATACTGAGCGTGCCGGGCACGGAGGTGAGCCCGCTGAATCCCTGGAGGTTCGAGAGCTGGTCGTTGCTCCACAGGAAGAGTGATTCGATCTCGACGAGCGAGCGGAGGCCGTCGACATCCGTGATCGGCAGGCCGCTGAGCTCGAGATATCGCCCCACGCTGGTCAGGCCGGAGAGCGCGTCGAGCGTGTCGAGGGCGATGTTGTCCGCGAGCAGGACGTACCCTCCCACGCGTTTCAGATTCTCGAGCCCCTCGAGGCTTTCGAGCTCAGTACTCTCCTGGATGTCGAGGCTTCCGCCGATCTCGGTGAGGTGTGACAGTGCGCGAAGGTCGCGAAGCTTCGCGTTGGCGTAGCAATGCCAGATCTCATCGGCATCGTCGTCGCAGAAGGTGAGGTTCAGGTCGCCGTCGATGCGCTCCAGACGCTCGAGGCCGTGCAATGTCTCGAGCGAATGGGCCAGGAAGACGTCGATGCTGCCGGTGACGGTCTTGACGCACGCGAGCGAGGAAAGGTCCGTCACGCTGCCGTGGATCGTGATGTCGCCGTCGACGGTGGCGTAGCCTTCGAGCTCCGCGAGCGCGTCGTTGTCGCGGGCACCGACGCTGCCGTGAAAGGTCTGGTTCGACTCGCACGCGGGGTGGAACGGCGGCTCGCCGCCCGCTCCCGCCGTACTTGTGCCGCCCACGCCGTCGCGTCCTCCGGCGTCGTCCCCCGCATCGCCGCCGGTGCCACCGACGCCGACCCTCCCGCTCCCGCCGGCGCTTCCGCGACCTGCTTTTCCGTTGGCGCCGCTTCCGCCCGCGCCCGGGTGACCCCCCGTTGCGCCCGGCTGAACGCCGGCGCCGCCTCCCTGCTCCCCGGACTGGTGCACGGTGCTCTGCCCGCCACAGCCGATGGCGAGCCCGAGCGCACACCAACCCAGGCTATCCCGGCACCGCATCCCCGGCGATCATGAGCCCGCCAAACCCCGCGGTCAAACCCGATCAGCCGCGAGTGGGCTCCCCTCGCTTGCGGTTCCGTCCGGGCGTGAGCTTCTCCGGCTTGTCCACGGCGCGCGAGATGGCGTCGGCTCCGAAGCGCTCGGTGATCGCGTCGAGCGCCTTGCCGAGCGCGTTCTTCTTCGGAGCGAAGAGCTCGAGCTGCGCGTTCCGCTCGAGGTTCGAGAGCGAGACGCCGAGCAGGCGCACGGGCTCGCCGATCTTCGCGTGATCCCAGAGCTCGACGACCACGGCGCGGATCGTGGCGCCGTCGTCGGTCGGGCGCGGCAGCGTGCGGCTGCGTGTGAGGATCGGGTAGCTCGGCTCCGCGGGGCCGCCGAGCTCGCGTGACTCGCGGCGGCCGCGTGCGCGGCCGAGCTTCGCCTTGAGTGTCACCGTGCGGCCCGCGTACCCGTCGTGGCGCACGCGCCGCGCCACGGCCTCCGCGTGCGAGGTGAGGGCCGCCGTGACGCGCTCGCGGTCGGTCACGTCGGTCTCGAACGTGCTCTCTTCGCCGTAGGATTTGGGTGCCCGATCCGCTTCCACGGGTCGAGCATCCTCGCCGCGCGCCAGGCGCTGCAGCTCCGGCGCGCGGTCGCCGAGAACGCGCGCGAGCGCCTCGGGATCGTAGCTCGACAGATCGAGGAACGTTTCGATGCCGAGCGTCGCGAGCTTGGCACCGAGCACGGGCCCGACGCCCCAGAGGCGCCGGATCGGCAGCGGGTCGAGCAGCGCGCGCACGTCGCCAGGCTCCACCACCTTCAAGCCGTCGGGCTTGCCGAGCGTGCACGCGATCTTCGCGACCAGCTTGGTCGGCGCGACCCCGACGGAAACGTTGAGATCCGTCTCCGCATGCACCGCGTCCTTCAGCGCGCGCGCGACCTCACGCGGCGCGCCGAAGAGCCCGAGCGAGCCGCTGATGTCGAGGAACGCCTCGTCGAGGGCGAGCGGCTCGATCTCGGGCGTGAAACGCAGGAAGACGTCGTGCACCTGGGCGGACACGGCCGCGTAGTGCGCCATGTTCGACGGTAGGTAGATGCCGTCCGGGCAGAGCTCGCGCGCCCGAAAGCCCGGCATCGCCGAGCGCACGCCGAAGCGCCGCGCCTCGTACGAAGCCGCGGCGACCACACCGCGCTTCGAGCTGGCGCCGACGATGACCGGCTTGCCGCGGTACTCCGGATGGTCGCGCTGCTCGATGGACGCGTAGAAGGCGTCCATGTCGGCATGCAAGATCCAGCGCGGTCCCGAGGCCACGCGCCGAGCTTACCTGGCCTCCGCGGGCCGCCCCGCCCCGCTCCCGCTTGGCACCCGCGGCCGGCTGATCTAACACGTGGAGGTCATGAAAAATCCTTGGATTCTCGTCACCGGCGCGACCGGGCTGATCGGCGGCTCGCTGGTCCGAAAGCTCGTCGAGCGGGGCGAGAAGGTCAAAGCGTTCGTGCGCGCCGGCTCCGACCTGCGCGGGCTCGAAGGCTTGCCCAACGAGCAGTGCCAGCTCGCGTTCGGCGACGCGACGGTGGAGCACACCGTTTACCGCGCGCTCGCGAGCTGCTCGCAGCTCTATCACGTGGCGGGTCCCTTCCAGTACATGCCGGCGCACCCGCAGCAGCTCGTCGAGGACGCGCGCCACGCGACTCGTGCCGTGCTCGGTGCCGCCCGGCGTCGCGACATCCAGAACATCGTCGTGACCAGCAGCGCTGCGGTGCTCGGGACGAGCTCCGTCGCGGAGCCGATGGACGAGACGCACGGCTACAACCTGGTCGACGCCGAGCCCTACGTGGAAGCCAAGGTCGCAGCCGACCAGGTCGTCGAGGAGCTCGTGGCCGACGGCATGCCCATCGTCAGCGTGATGCCGGCGGGCGTGTTCGGCCCGCGTGACTACAAGCCGACGCCGAACGGACGGAGCCTCATCGAGTACATGAAGCTGCCGCCGAGCTTCTCCGTGCCCGTCTCCGAAGGCGGCATCTCCGTGGTCGACGTCGAGGACGTCGTGCACGGCCACATCCGCGCGATGGAGGTCGGCGACGTGGGCGAGCGCTACATCCTGGGCGGCGAGAACGTGACGTACACGCAGTTCTTCCAGATGCTCGCCGACATCACCGGCCTCGCCGAGCCGAGCGAGCCGAAGGGACCGTTGACGATCAGCCTCGTGGCGTGGCTCGCCGAGCTCCGGGCCCGGCTGACGGGCACGCCACCCGTGCTCACGAGTAGGCTCGCGCGCGACTACGCGCACGCCTACGTGTGGGTCACGAGCGAGAAGGCGGAGCAAGCGCTCGACTACCGACACCGCCCGGCACGCGAGACGCTGGCACGCGCGGCGCGCTGGCTCCTCGAGCACAGCTACGTTCCGAGCACGGTCGCCGAGCGGGTTCGGCTCGAGCTCCGGCCCGTGTGAAGGGCCTCGGCCCGCGCTCGTCCTCTGCCGGCGCGGCGCTCGCGCTCGGCGCCCTGGCGGCGGCCGCGGCCGCGCTTCCCGACGTGAAGCGCGTCGCCGGGAACGGCGTGAGCCCAGGGCTCGCCTGGCTCGGCCTCGCGGGGAGCACCGCCCTCTTGCTCGGCCCACTCCTCGTGCTCGCGCGCAGAGCGGCCTCGCGTTCGCGCGGGCTCGGTGCGGCGCTGCTCGGCGTGGGGCTTGCGGCACTGCCGCTCGCTCTGCTCGGTCAGGAGCTCAAAGCCCACACGCATCACCGTCCGCTCGGCGCGGCGACGTTCGGCGCGCTCGCGCTCGGCACGCTCGTGCTGTCGACGCTGCTCGGTGTGCGGCTCGCCGCCTGGGTCCGGGCGGAGCCGTCGCTCGTGCGGCGCTCGCTGCTGCGCTTCGCCGTGGCGGTGGCGCTGCTCGGGACGGGGCTGGTGCTCCTGCGTGCGGTGGCTTCCGAAAGCGCTCATCACGACGTGATCGACGTGCTGCGCCTGCTGGCGGCGACCGCCATCGCCTGGATGGGGCTCAACCAGCCGCGTGTGGAAATGTGGGCGCGCCGGGCGGGGGTGCTGGCCTGGCTCGCGCTGGTCGTGGGCGGTCTCGTGGCGGCAAGAGGGCCTGTGCGTGCAAGAATTCACGAGCACGCCCCCGTTCTCGGCGGCCCGGCAGCCTGGCTTTGAGGGATCGTCGCGGGGCAAGTTGACTCGGCCCGATCCCGTTCTTAAATTCTTTGGACGGTAGGCGACTGCGCCTGCTGCGGCCGCCCGGTCATGGCACGCGTCCTCTCGCGCCTCCTCTTCGTCTTCGCGCTGCTCTTCGCAGCGGGGGTGCAGGCCACGGAGGGGCCCGAGCGAGTGAGGACGGGGACGACCGACGTGAGCCCGCCCGGTCCGGCCCCGGTCGAGCCGCCGGTGGTGGAGGGAGCTTCGCACGAGCACCAGTCACCCGCCGACGCCCCTCGCATCGGCGGCGAGGATCGCCCGAAGCTGCCGGCCGTCGCTGCGGGGTTCAGCACCTACGACGGCGGGTGGATTCGCATCACGTACCACCCGAGCTCGCGCGAGCGCATCGAGCCGCTGATCGCCGCGGCCGACGAGGCCAAGCGTGACCTCGAGGAGTGGCTCGGTAGGAGCGTGCTCGCCAAGGTGCGCGTCGACGTCGCGCGGACGCCGGGAGAGATGGCGACGCTGGCGCCGCGCGGCGCGCCGTATCCGGAATACGCCTCGGGCGTCGCGTACCCGGAGCTCGGCCTCGTGCTCCTCACGCTGACGCCGCGCTACCAGAACGAAACGTTCGAGCTCACGCAGGTATTTCGGCACGAGCTCGCGCACATCGCGCTGGAGGACGCCGTGCGCCCGCACCCGGTTCCTCGCTGGTTCAACGAGGGTTTCGCGGTCATGGCGTCGGGCGAGACGTCGTTCGAGCGGATGTGGACGCTCATGAACGCAACGCTCGCCGATCGACTGATCCCGCTCGCCCAGGTCGAGCGCGGCTTCCCGAACGACGAGAACAAAGCATCCGTCGCCTACGCGGAGGCCTCCGACGTGGTGCGCTTCCTCGTCCGGCGCGAGGATCGGCATCGCTTCCGGGCGCTCGTGCGCGAGCTTCAGAACGGGCGCACGCTCGATCAGGCAGCGCGTGAGGCCTACGGCGTCGATCTCGTGACGCTCGAGCGTGAGTGGCGCGAAGACGTGGCCAAGCGCTACACGTTCTGGCCCGTCCTGTGCAGCGGCACGGTGGTGTGGATGGGCGTGATTGGCCTGTTCGTCATGGCGTGGCGCAAGCGGCGCGCCCGCTCGCGAGCGACGCTCGCCCGCTGGGCACGCGACGAGGCGCGCGAGGAGGATCTACGGCGCCTGGAGGAAAACGCGCGCATTCACATCGTGCTCCAGCGCGCCCCCGGAGCCGTCGCCACCCCGTTGCCCGCGGCTCAAGCGCTCGAGATCGAGGTTCCGCGGATTCAGCATGACGGGACCTGGCATACGTTGCATTAGCGCGGGGCGAAGCCCCGCGAGCCGCGCCGGCGTTTGGCCGACGCTCCGCCAAGTCGTCCATTGAGTACGGGCGAAGCCCGAAGCGGGCCGGAGGCCCGCCGCGACGACGCATGAGTCTTGGCGGAACAGATCGATCCGCGAACAAGGAAAGGACGCGTACGACAAGCCGGCGAGACCGGCGCCAGTCTCCCGCGGCAAGCAATTGACGCCTCTCCCGCTCAGTCGTCATTCCCCCTACCTCAGCAACCGTTTTGGCGCGCGGCCGAGGCGTTGCATGGTGCGTTTGGCGGCCCAGGTGAGCAGGGCGCTCGGTAGGAGGCGCGCGGCGCTGACCTGGAGGCCGTTGACGACGCCCGGGACGAAGAGCCGCTCGCCACGTGCGTACGCTTCGAGCGCGTCGGCGACCGTGCGCTGGGGGGAAAGCACGGCGATCGGCAGCCCGGGGCGCGCGATCCCCGCGGCGGCCTGAAAACCGGTGCGAACGGGGCCGGGGCAGAGCGCCATCGCGCGCACGCCCGAACCCTCGAGCTCGCTCGCCACGGCGAGCGTGAAGCTCACGACGAACGCCTTGCTGGCCCCGTAGGTGGCCATGTACGGCACGGGCTGGAAAGCCACGGTCGAAGCGACATTGAGCACGCCGCCTTCGCCCGCGGCGACCATCGCGGGCAGCAGGGAGCGCGTGAGTCGCACCACGGAGGCGACGTTGAGCTCGACGATCGCGCTTTCGCGTGCGGCGTCGAGCTCCGAGAAAGCGCCGGCGCTGCCCACGCCGGCATTGTTCACGAGGTGTGCGATCGATACCCCGAGCTCGCGTACGCGGGCGAGCAGCTCGTCAGAGCCGTCGGGGGAGGCGAGATCGGCGCTCACCACTCGGGTTTGGATGCCGTTCACGCGCGCGAGATCCTCGGCGAGCTCGACGAGCCGCTCGCGCGAACGCGCGGTGAGCACGAGGTGCGCGCCCTGCTCGGCCAGCCGGCGAGCGATCTCGGCGCCGAGCCCGGACGAAGCCCCGGTCACGAGCGCCCAGCGATTCTCGAATAGCGTTCTCATCGAGCGGTCTCGGGGTTGTAGGCCTAGCGCGAGCTCGCGGCCGGTCGGGCCCCTCGGCGACTCATACCGTTGACACTGAGCTGTCGTGAAGTAGTCACTACTGTTGTCTCGTAGTCACTTAAACTTCGCGAAACTGTCACGTAAGGAATGTTTCGTGCGCTGGCAATGACAAACCGGAGACATTTCATGCACCGAGGCCTCCCGTCCCTAGCGCTTCTCGCCCAGCTCACGGCGTCGACCGCCTTTGCGCAGCCGGCGCCCGCGGCTGCGGCACCCACCGGCCCGGCGCCTGCGGCACCCGCCGCGCCCGGTGCAACGGCGCCGGTTCCGCCCGCATCGGCCCCGGCGGCAGCGCCCGCCCTCGAGCCGGTTCCGGCCGCAACCGCCCCTGTTCCGGCGGCTCCGGCGGCTCCGGTCGCGGCTCCGGCTCCGGCTGCTCCGGCCGCGCCCGAAACACCCGCGAAGAGTGACGCGCCCCCGAGCAAGCTCTCCGCCGGCAGTGGCGGCGGCTACTTTCAGCCAGGCGCGCTCCTGCAGTTCTGGCTCGACTTCAGCCACCAGGACATGACGCCGGAGGGCAAGACGGTGCCCGTCGCCGACGAGACGACGTTCCAGTTCCGGCTGCGGCGTGCCGAGCTGCGGGTGAAGGGCGACATCATGCCCAAGCTCATCGGCTACCAGGTCATGATCGATCCGGCGCGCGCGCTCGAGGTCAATCAGGTCAAGGTCGCGCCAGCGAGCGGTACGACCGCCGTGGCGGTCGCGCAGCCGCCCGTGAGCGCCGACGGCAAGTTCAGTCCCCTCACGATCCTCCAGGACTACTTCATCACCTTTCAGAGCGACTACGCGGACGTGTCCGTCGGCCAGTTCAAGATCCCGGTGAGCTACGAGGGCTACAATTCGGCGTCGAAAATCCTGTTTCCGGAGCGCGCCCCGGTGTCGCGTTACTACGGTGACAAGCGCGATATCGGCGTACGCATCGACAAGAAGCTCGGCGACCACTTCTACTATTCCGCCGGCCTCTTCAACGGCGCCGGTCAGAACAAGCTCGACGACGACACGGAAAAGGACGGCGCGCTACGCCTGGAAGGCTCCATCGCGGGGCTCACGGTCGCGGGCGTCGGCTACACGACGATCGGCAAGCGCGAGAAGTCGAGCCGCGATCGTCTCGAGGCGGACGTGAAGTACGACGCGCACAACGTGTACGTGATCGCCGAGTACATCCACGGCTGGGACACCAAGGGCGGAGCCAAGGCCGTCGAGGGTCACGGTACGTACGTCGAAGCCGCGTACACGCTGTTCGACCACCTGCAGCCGATGGTTCGCATCGGCGACGTGGAGCCGGCGATGCACAAGCCGGGCGACCACTACTGGCACTACGAGGCCGGTGCGGCCTGGCTCTTCCAAAAGAACGAGGCGAAGCTCACGCTCGCTGGTGCCATCTTCGACCCCAGCGAGCCCACCCCACCGACGAACCCGAAGCGCGCTCAGGTCATCCTGGCCGCGCAAGCCGGGTTCTGAACGCCCGACCGGGGGCGTCACGTAATCGTCACCTGAACGACCCGGCGCCGCCCCCGGGGTTCGGCACCGCTGTCCGTTCGCGTGCGGATGCAGGGTCGCCGCCGTTTCCTTTCGTTGACGCTCGCGGCGCTGGCCTGTGCGAACGACGGCACCGTTGCGCTCAACGGCGCGGGCGCCACCATCCC
>Ga0315912_10004860_pt1 | contig 12509 bp, 13 predicted proteins | sample VfabasoilMG_FD_204469 | JGI IMG/M metagenome (GOLD analysis project Ga0315912, IMG submission 204469) | Garden soil microbial communities collected in Santa Monica, California, United States - V. faba soil | ecosystem: Environmental > Terrestrial > Soil > Garden | place: USA: California... | reverse complement strand
CCGCCGCTTGGCCGCGGCCTTCCCTTCGTCGAGGTGGTCGGCGTCGTACGACTGCGGCAGGTGCGGATCGCTCGCAGGGTTCCACTGGTCGTAGTCGATGCCGTTGAGAATCCCCACCAGTTTCCCCGCGCCTTCACGCAGGATGCCGTCGAAGCCGAACCCGTACTGCGGGGTCTGAATCTCCTCCGCGTAGCGCGGGCTCACCGTGGTGACCATGCGGCTGAACACGATGCCCGCCTTCAGGAAGCTCACGCGCCCCCAGTACTCCATGCCGTCCACGCGCATCAGCGAGGTCCCGAGCCCCAGGCGCGGCAGCCATTCCCCTTCGAACACGCCCTGGTACGCCAGGTTGTGGATGGTGAACACCACCGGCACGCGCGACAACGCCGTTGCCGGCTGCGACCCCATCGACAGAATCACCGGCACGAGGCCCGCCTGCCAGTCGTGCGCATGGATCACGTCGTAGCGCGCCCCCGTGAGCGCCGCCCACCGGAGCGCCGCATGCGCCAGGAAGGCGAACCGCTCGGGGTTGTCCGCGAAGTCCTGCCCCAGCGTGCCGTAGATCCCGTCCCGATCGAAGTAGGTGGGCTGGTCGATGAAGATCGTCCGCACACCGTCGGTATCCACCGCGAACACGCCGGCGTCGAGCGGCTGCGTGCCCAGCGTCACCGTGATGCGGCCCACCCGCTCGCCGGCCGTGACGCCGCGATAGCGCGGAATCACCACCTCCACCTCGTGCCCCAGCCTGGCGAGGGCCCGCGGAAGCGCGCCCGCCACGTCCGCCAAGCCGCCGGTCTTGGCAAACGGCACCGCCTCCGAGGCCACCATCAGGATCCGCATCCTTTCGAATTATCGCCGCCTCCGGCTGTGTATGATCGGCCGGTGCCCGGCCCACCCGCCCGATCTCCTCGCGCCGAGTCCCGCGAAGTCACAGAACTGCGCGCCGTCAAGGCACGCCATCCGGAACTCGCTGGCGCCGTGGACATGCACATCGAGCTGCTGGAGCTGCAGCGCCGCATCCAGGGCCGCGTGCCGCTCCCGCCGCTCGAACTCGACGCTAACATCCTCCAGCGGCATCAGTTGGAAGGCCGCCCGCTGCTGCGCTTCGAGCACATCCCGCTCGATCTCACCGACCTCCGCCTGATGGTCCGCCAGACGGCCGACGTCCTGCATCGTTTTGATGCCCTCGACGCGTCGGAGTTTCAGCACGTTCACAACATGGGGCGCGGCGACCAGCTGCTCGAGGTGGCGGGCCGCTGGTATCGGCGGGCCGCGGAGCGCGCCGCGGCGGTCACCGGGGCCGCGGCGGTGGCCGCGCCGCCGCCGGACGACGAGCCGGAGATTGTCGGTCACGTGCTGACGCTCGCCATGCGCCCGTTCCTGTCGCGGTGCGCGGAAGTGCTGCAGCGGCGTCCGGAACTGGCGGGCTGGTCGCACCCGCACTGCGCGCTCTGCGGCGGCGAACCGGATCTGGCGTGTCTCGACGCGCAGGGCGATCGTCATCTCGTCTGCGGACGCTGCCTGCTCCAATGGCGCTTCGACGCGGTGACGTGCCCGTTCTGTTTGAACAGCGATCGCGGGCTGATGACGTCGTTCGGCACGCGGGACGGGCTGTATCGCGTCTACGGCTGCGACGCCTGCCACCGCTACGTGAAGGCGTTCGACACGCGCCGCGCCACGCGTCCGCTCATGCCCGTGCTCGACGGCGTGGCCATGCTGCCGCTCGACGCCGCCGCGATTCAGCGCGGGTACACGTCGTAGGGGCCGCCTTCAGGCGGCCCGACCATCGTAAGTGCAGTCGTGGCTGCGGGCCTTCGGCCCGCATCGCGCGCCCGGACGTCATGAGGGCTGCTCCCGCGAGGCTCGTGCCGCTGGCGGAGGCACATGCGACTGCGGACGTCGGCGCGCGTACAAAACAAAAGGGCGGTCTGAAGACCGCCCTCTACATTGCTTCGCTAATCGACGCGCTAGTTGTTCGCGCCGGGCGTGGGCGTGGCCGCTTCGACCGTGCCGCCAATCAGGTTCTCCGCCTTGCCCGCGAGCCAGTTGAACAGGTGACGCGTTTCCCAGAAGCGGCCCGCGTTCGACTTCGCGCCGAGCACGACCACCGCCACTTCGGGACCGCCCTGCGGCAGCTTCAGCAGCGTGGCCAGGCAGTAGCCGGCTGCGCGGATGAATCCGGTCTTGCCCGCCTGCACGTCCACGTCGCCGGTCTTCACGAGCTGATTGGTGGAATTCACGGAGATGCGGCGCGTCCCGCTGGTCACCGTGTACTGCGGCGTGCGCATGATGCTCGAGATCCGCTCGTTGCCCGACACGTAGCTGATAAGACGCGCCATGTCGTACGCCGACGACACGTTGGCGTTGAGCAGCCCTGACGGATCCGCGTAGCTGGTGCTCTGCAGCCCGAGCTCCGCGGCCTTCTCGTTCATGCGGCGCACGAAACCTTGCGGCCCCTGCGGCGACGTTCGCGCCAGCGCGCGGGCGGCGGCGTTGTCGGAACCGATCAGCAGCAGGTGCAGCAGATCGTCACGCGTCACTTTGTAACCGGCGCGGAGATACGTGGTGGACGCCGCGCGCACGTCGCTGCGATCCACGACGACCGGCGTCGTGAGATCCACGTCGGGATCTTCGAGGATGACGGCGGCCGTCATGACCTTGGTGATGCTGGCGATGGAGCGCTGGTCGAGCGAGTTCTGCTCCCACAGCACCTGCCCCGTCTTCGGGTCGTAGATGATGGCGGCTTCGGCGCGGATGTCCGGAACCAGGGCGCCGGACTCGTCGAACTTGAACCGCGGCTGCCGAGCTTCCTGGAGCTGCCGAGCTCGAAGAGAAGCCTTGGCCCGCGTCGCGCGGGTCCGCGACGAGGTGACCTTTTTCTTCTGGAGACTAAGTTTCTGAGAGCCCGGGGCGCGCGTGACCGAGGACTTCGAACCCGTCGTGGTCGTGGCTGATTCAGCCGGCAGACCCCACGTAACAAGAATGGCCAGGGCAACAACGGCCCGCGCCAGGCTGAACAGTCGTGATGTGTTCACAGGCAACTCTTTGGCAAACAAGCTGTTACGTGTATCGGCATTCTAGCAGACAATCTGTATGCTGCAAGAGGTACTACGCACGCGATCACGTTTTCGTGCGCATCCTCGACACCTCCCCCGGTCTTCCCGGGGTTGCAAGGTCCAAATCCGGTGCCACGACGGGAGGTCCGAAGCGGATCATGAGCCTGACGGAAAGCGAGTTCACAGCTCTGCGCGCCACCATCGCGTCGCGCGGCACCGTGCGGATGGTGCTCGTCCCGGTGATCGTCATCAGCTGGGCAGCGCTCGCCATCGTCGTCGTCCTCTTCGGCGACCTGCCGGTGGCCGCCCTGCCGCCGCTCGCGCTCCTCGTCGGCGGCTTCGAAGCCATCAACGCGCTGCACGTCGGTGTTGAACGAATCGGCCGCTACCTTCAGACCTTCTACGAGGGGACTCCAGGGGGACCGGCGTGGGAGACCACCGCGATGGCCGTCGCGCCGCGGGTCCGGGGCAGCGGCGTGGACCCCCTGTTCACGGTCGTGTTCGCCGCCGCCACCATCCTGAACCTCACGACGGCGCTGGTCCCTGAGCCCACGCCGCTCGAGACGCTCGTGATCGGCGGCTTCCACGCCGCATTCCTCGTGCGGATCGCCCGCGCCCGCCAAGTGGCCAGTTCCCAGCGCGCCCGCGATCTGCGGGCCTTCGAGGAGCTGCGCAACCCGTCGAATCCCAGAACCTCAGAACTTCCGTAACGGACGAACGGGCGTGGAGCCTCCAACCTATTGGAAGGCGATCCAACATCTGGCGACTTTTTGTCGCCCTAGTGACAGGTTGTGTCCACTCGATCAACCGCGCTGGCGCGGTGTGATCCACGCGATTCAGGCCCGATTTCCTGCGTGAATGTTGCGAGCCACGACGCGCGCGAGGCCGGATGTTCGCGGCACGCGATTTGCTCGTTTATATCAGCGGAGGCGAACCATGAGTCTCGTGAGGCTCCTTGGGTTTCGGACGCTGACTTGTGGGTGCGTGATCGGCCGCTATCGCGATCTGGCAAGCGGCCGTGAGCTGACCTACGTCGAGGAAAAGGGCTCCACCTGCGAGTCGCACGCGCACCGCCGCAATCACACGGTGGCGCCCGAGCGCGAGCACGTCCCCGCCGTCAGCCTCATCGAAACGCGCGCGTCGTAATTCACCCGAACTCCCTCGATCACCGCGCTACAATCGGCGCGGTGCCTCGCTCGATCCGTCCGCACACCACCCTCACGTCCGGTTCCAACACGTTTCAGTTCTACCTCGGAGACTGCACCGAGGTGCTGCCACGGCTCGGCACCGGCAGCGTGGACGCCATCGTCACCTCGCCACCCTACAACCTGGGCATCCGATACCGGACCTACGACGACACCATCCCCCGTTCGGAGTATCTCCAGTGGACTGACAAGTGGCTGACCGCCGCTGGCGGCGCGTTGACGCCGCAGGGCTCGCTCTTCCTCAACGTCGGAGCGAAGCCCACGGACCCGTGGACCGCGCTCGACGTGGCGCAGGCTGCGCGCGGCCGCTTCCGGCTGCAGAACACCATCCACTGGATCAAGTCGATCGCCATCGAGAAGGCGCTCGCGGGGACACGTTCGAAGCTCACGGATGACCTGGCCGTGGGGCACTACAAGCCGATCAACAGCCGGCGCTTCCTGAACGACTGCCACGAATTCGTCTTTCACTTCACGCCCGGGGGGAACACGCCGCTCGACCGTCAGGCGGTCGGGGTGCGCTACCAGGACGAGTCGAACATCGGCCGGTGGGAGACCGCTGCCGGCGGCGTCCGGTGCCGCGGCAACACGTGGTTCATCCCGTACGACACGATTCAGAGCCGCGAGAAAGACCGGCCGCACCCGGCCACGTTCCCGCCGAAGCTGCCCGAGATGTGCTTGCGGCTCCACGGGCTCGACCGTGCCCGCACGGTGGCGGACCCCTTCATGGGGCTTGGCTCGACCGCCGTGGCGTGTCTCGCCGTCGGGATGGACTTCGTGGGGATCGAGCTCGACGAGGGCTATCTGAAAGAGGCGGTCGAACGCGTCCGGGCCCTTCTCGATCGTCCAGCGAAGAAGGTCGCGCGCGCATAGGTGCTCTTGAACCTATGCGGAACTGAGATGTAGGCTGGCGCGATGGATTTGCGCCAGCTCGAGGTCATCCGCGCGATAGCCGAGACCGGCTCGTTCACGGCGGCCGGTCACCGGCTGCACGTATCGCAGTCGGCCATCAGCCGCCAGGTCATCCTGCTCGAAGAAGAGCTCGGCGAAGCCGTCTTCCACCGCGTGGGACGCAAGGTGCGTATCACGCCGGCCGGCGAATCGCTGCTCCGCCTCAGCCACCGGGTGTTCCAGGACCTGCAGGACACCGTGGCCGCGATCAGCGAGACGCGCGAGTCGCTGCGCGGCACGATCCGGCTGGTCGGAGGCATGACGGTGTGCCTCTACATTTTCCCGCAGCTCCTGGCCGAGGTGCGCCGCATACACCCCAACCTGGATCTGAAGGTCACGGTCGGCAGCGCCGAGCGCTCGATCGCCGTGCTGCGCGCCGGCGCGGCAGACCTGGGACTCGTCACGCTACCGATCGACGCCACGGACTTCATCGAGGTACCGCTCTTCCAGGACGAGCTGCTGCTCGTCACCTACCCGTCGCACCCGCTCGCCAAGAAGAAGGAGATCACGCCGGCCGACCTCGACAAGCAGCCGTTCATCCTGTTCGAGAGCGGCTCCATTACGCGCCGCCTCGTGGAGGAGTTCTTCACGCGCCAGCGGATCGAGACCCACATCGTGATGGAGACCGAGAACGTCGAGATCATCAAGGCGATGGTGCGCAACGGGCTCGGCATCAGCGTCATCCCCTGGCAGGCCGCCGCCGACGACGTGCGGCAGAAGCAGCTGTTCTGCAGCCGGATCTCCGGCCACACGCTGACGCGCCAGACCGGATGGATCTACCCGAAGATGAGCCGCCTGCCGCGAATGGTGGCAGAGGTGATGAAGGTGGCCGAGGCCGTCAGGCCCCGGCTCGAAGCCGCAGTGCGGCCGGACCTGCGCGAGGTCGCGGGGCGCGCGTAACGCCGAAAGGCGTTACGCCAGATAGATACTGGGCGGGGCCGCGCTAACGCGAAGCGTTAGCGCGGCGGACCGGGCAGCGGACGGAGCGTGTACGACGTGCGCGCCGTCACGTTGATGTTCGGCCGCGTGACCCTCACGTCGAGCTTCCGCGTGCGCTTCAGCGGGTCCGGATTGCTCGAGTAGTAGCCGACCACGTAGTAGTCGCTCGTCTCGTTGTCGATCTTCTTCAACGCCTTGTTGAAGTCGTTCTGGTTGACGACGGCAATCCCGCCCGTCTCTTCCGCCAGCACGCGCAGGCTGTCCTGGCTCTCGCGCAGGTACTCGTTCCAGTCCTGGATGTCCACTTCCTCGTCGATGTCCTGCCCGGCCACGAGGCCGCGCGGGTCGATCGTGTAGAGCGTGGCGTTGGCGCGGTTGGCCGCGCGCGTGAGCTCGGCGAGCTCGCGCACGAGGTCCGATTCGGCGAGCGCCTGCGAACTCGATTGCTGGCGATAGAACGGATCGCTCTGCAGGTCGTCGGCGTTGTCCACGTGCCAGCGGCGCGCGGTCTCCTCGAGGCGCCCTTTCTCGAACGGATTGAAGTCGTAGCCGCTCGAGATGTAGATGACCGCCTTGCGGCGGTTCTGCAGCTTCTCGAGGTTCTTCATCAGGTCGTAGGCCGTGGAGAACGCCACGTGCGCGCGGTGCCGCAGTTCGGTGGGGCCGTTGGAGCCCTGGCCGCCCTCGATGATTTCCTTCGGCTTGAGCGCGTTGCCGGTGATACGCGCGACGGCGGACTCGAGCACCTGACGGTCGTAGGTGAGCTGAATCGACAGCGACGACGTGCCCGTGGTGGTGATGCCGAACATGTCGCCGTCGTGAATCAGGTTCTTCAGCATGTCCTGCAGCAGCTTGCGCGTCCGCGGCGTCTGCCGGAAATCCAGATGCAGGTCGTCGATGAAGATCAGGAACACGCGGCCAGCGGTGTCGTTGGTCGGCTTGTTGCGCGGGAGGATGATGCCTTCCTGCACCGGCGCCGGCGGCGGCGCGATGACGCTGTAGGCGCGCCCGCCGTGCACCAGTTCAATGGAGGCGATCTTCTGCTTGACGCCGTCCTCGAAGATCTCGATCTCCTCGGGCTTGAGGTCGGCGATGAACTGATCGTTCTTCTGGTCCCGCGGAATCATGTCGGTGGTAATGAGGTCCACCGACACGCGGAAGTCCGGACGGCCCTGCTCCTGGGCCAGGAGCCGGTCGCGCGACGACCCGGAACCGGACGTCACCAGAACCGCGAGACAGGCCACCGCGACGAGCCGGCCACGCCCGCGCGGAGCGCGGGCAATTGGACACTGTCGGTCCGCGGAGCGGACCGACCAAACAGTGCTGCCTTGGCGGCTCGCTAGCGAGCCGCCTAGCGAGGCGGAGCCTGCATGCTTGTCGATCCGAGGCGGAGCGTCGCTAGTGTTGCGCATAGGCCAAAAGTATAGCAGTCTTGCCCGATGCGCCTGGCCCTCAGCTCCGACCACGCCGGCTACGAATTGAAGCGGGATCTGGCCGCAATTCTGGGCCAGAAGGGCCACAACGTGCTGGACCTGGGCACCCATTCCACGGCGCCCGTGGACTACCCCGACGCGGCTGAGTCCGTGGCCATGGCGCTGCGCAACGGCGACGCCGACCGCGGCATCATCGTGTGCGGCAGCGGCGCCGGCGTTTCGATTGCCGCCAACAAGTTTCCCGGCATTCGCGCCGCGGTGTGTCACGACACCTACACCGCCCATCAGGCCGTGGAGCACGACGACATGAACGTGCTCTGCATCGGGGCGCGTGTCATCGGCTCGTCGCTGGCTCAGGACATCGTCACGGCGTTTCTCGGCGCGTCGTTCTCGGGCGAGACACGCCACCTGCGCCGGCTCGAAAAGATCCACAGCTTCGAGCAGCGCTTCGGCGCGGGCCGCTAGTCGCGGCCCGCGCTGACAGTATCTGGCCAACCGGCTTAACGCCGGTTCGCGATTTAAGAGGGCTCCGTCGTGGGCGGAGCGGGGGCGCTCCCGGGGCCATCGCCGTTTGGCTTGCGGCGCGCCCGGCGGCGTCGGCGTGCGAAGACGTGCGACAGCCGCTCGAGCGCTTCGCCCGCCTGCTGCAGCTTCGCCTCGACCTCGTCGGGCGTCCAGCCGTCCGGATTCATCCGCTCCGCCAGCGACAGCAAGGCGGCATGGCGGTCCGGATCGGCGGCGCGGCGATCGACCCGCTCGCGCACCACCGGATACCAGTGCTGCAGGAACGCCACGCGATCTTCGGGAGTCAGCCCTTCGATCGCGGCGGGAATCATCGGGCGCGGCGGCTGCGGAGGCGCGGCCGGCTCGGCCTTCGGGGCGGCGGCCGGCGGTGGCGGCGCCGCGGCGGCCTTGGGTTCGTCGCTCTTCTTGGGACGCCGGCGTCTCAGCTCCGGAGACGGCTCGATCACCTGACGTTCGGCGAGCACGGCCCTCCAGTCGAACGCGATGCCCGGATTCTGGAGTTCGAGCTGGCGCATCAAGCCGGGGTCGAGGGCATCGCGCCCCACACGCGTGCCCGAGGGCGAGCGGAAGGCATACAGGATCTTCGAGCGCTGCCGCCCGCTGTCCTGAAACCAGTGCATCAGGTAGGTGGTCTCGTACCCCCGCTTGTCGCGGATGACGCGCAGAAAGGGCACGGGAATTTACCGGCGCTTGGCCGACTTGGCGGGAGGCGCGGCCTTCTTCTTCGCGGTCTTCTTGGGCGCGGGCGCGGCCTTCTTCACCGCGACGGCCTTCTTCGCGACCAGTGCCGGCTTGGCCGGCGCAACCTTGGCCGGTGCTGTCTTGGCGGGCGCCTTCTTGACGGGCACGGCCGGCTTCGCAGCAACCGGCTTCGGGGCCGCGGCCTTGGGCGTCGCGGCCTTCTCGCTGGCGCGAGCCGACGAGCCGTTCACGGCCACCTTCGGCGCGCTGGTACGTGGTTCTGGCGACCCCTTCGGCAGCCCCGGCCCGGTCTTCTGCACCAGCGTGAAGCGGAGCTGATCACCGATCGAGTGATACGCCCAGATCTCGGCCACTGAAATGCCGAGGTCCGCACACAGGCGCCTCGTCGTGTCGATCGCGGACGCGGGCACATACAGGTGGAACTGCGCCCGGAGTTTGCCGAACGCCACCCACTGCGACATCGCCTCGAGGTTGTTCACCGATTCAGCGGTTTCGACCTCGACCACGCCGACCAGCTTGCGGCCGCGCTCCTGCAGGACCAGGTCTGGATACCAGGGCGTGCCGGTGCCGACCGGAGCCGTCTGCTCGTTTCCGGGATTGATGGCGACGTCGAACTTTCTCTTGTACTTCGCCTGGAGCAGGCGGATGACCCGATCGTGCTCGAGCTGCTCGCGCACGGGCCGCACGAGGATTGGGCTCAATAGAACCTCCGACGCGAGGGGCTCGAGGACGCTGGTATGTCCGAAATACCGGAATTCACTAGGAAGCGCCCAGGAATATAGCACGACTCCATTTGGCAACCCCGTCAATTTAGGGCTCCAGACCTTCGTTTACAATTGGCTGCGTGTCCCGTCTCTCCGGCAGCCCGCCCGCCGCGCGCGTGCTGATCGTGGACGACGACAGTAGCGTGACGGACACCTTTTCCCGCATGCTCCGGCTGGAAGGCCACGAAGTGTGGGCCGCGTTGTCGGCCCAGGAAGGGCTGAAGCTGGCGCACACGCACCGGCCCACGGCCGTCATCGTCGACTTGCGCAGCCCGCTCGCCACGAGCATGGATCTCGTCCGGACCCTGAAAGCCATGCCCCAACTTGCCCACACGCCGATGGCCGTCGTCACCGGCGACTACTACCCGAAACCCGACCACGTGACGGAGCTCACGGCGCTCGGCGTCGACCTGCGTTACAAGCCGCTCTGGCTCGACGAATTGGTGGGGCTGGCCCGCCACCTGCTGGCCGCCTCGTGAGCGGCCACCGTTTTCTCCGCGCGTGCCGCCGCGAGGCGGTGGACACGACGCCCGTCTGGTTCATGCGGCAGGCCGGCCGCTACATGGCGGAGTATCGAGCGCTGCGCGCCAAATGGTCGCTGCTCGACATCTGCCGCAACCCGGACCTGGCCACAGAGGTCACGCTGCAGCCGGTCCGCCGCATCGAAGTGGACGCGGCCATCCTCTTCTCGGACCTGCTGCTGCCGCTCGAGCCGATGGGGCTCCCCTTCGACTTTCTCAAGGGCGAGGGGCCGCAGATCCACTCCCCCATCAACGACGCCGCCGACATCGCGAAGCTCAAACGCTTCGAACCGCGCGACGCGCTGTCGCACGTGCTGCAGGCCATCCGCCAGATCCAGCACGAGCTGCACGGACGCGTGCCGCTGATCGGGTTCGCGGGCGCGCCGTTCACGCTGGCGTCGTACGCGATCGAAGGGGGCCACTCGAACAACTTCGCCAAGACCAAGTCCTTGATGTACGGCCACCCGGACGACTGGCACAAGCTGTGCGCGCTGTTTGCCGATGTCGTCGGCGACTATCTCGTCGCGCAGATCGAGGCCGGCGTCGACGCGGTGCAGGTCTTCGACTCGTGGGTGGGCGCGCTCAACCAGGCCGACTATCGCGAGTTCGCGCTGCCGCACACCAAGGCGATCTTCGCGAAGATCGGTACGCGTGTGCCGACGATTCATTTCGGCACAGGCACGGCGAACATCCTGGCTGACATGCGCGAGGCGGGCGGCGACGTGGTCGGCGCCGACTGGCGGATTCCGATCGACGAGGCGTGGACACGCATCGGCCACGACCGCGCCATCCAGGGCAACCTCGACCCCACGCTGCTGCTCGGGCCGCTGCCGCGGATGTTCCGCCAGGTGGACGAGATCATCCAGCGCATCGGGGGACGGCCCGGACACATCTTCAATCTCGGACACGGGCTGCTGCCGTCCACGCCGGTGGAGCACGTGCAGATGCTGGCGCAGTACGTCCACACGTCGGCGCGCTCGGCCAGCCGCGCCTAACCTGTCGATGGACCCCGTCATCGACGTCGCGATCGTCGGCGGGGGCCTTGCGGGCCTTTCGGCCGCGTACGAGCTGCAGCGCCGCGGCTGCACGGTGCGCGTGCTCGAGGCCGGCGAGCGCCCCGGCGGCGTCATCCGCACCGAGCGTTTCGACGGCTGGGTGGTGGACTGCGGGCCCGACTCGATCCTCGCGCAGAAGCCCGCCGGCGTCGGCCTGTGCCGTGAGCTCGGCATCGCGGATCGGCTGATGACCACGCTCCAGCCCCGCACCGCGTACGTCCTGCGCGACGATCGGCTGCACCCGCTGGCCGAAGGCTCCTTCCTCGGGTTCCCGCTGTCGTTCCGCGCGCTCGCCACGTCGTCGCTCTTCACGCCCGCCGGCAAGGCGCGCATGGCGGCCGAAGTCGTGATCCCGCGCCGCACCTGGCAGGACGACGATGACGAATCGATCGGCGCGTTCGTGCGCCGGCGGTTCGGCCAGGAAGCCGCGGACTACCTGGCGGATCCGCTGCTGGCGGGCATCCACGCCGGCGACGCCGACGAGCTCTCGGTCCGCACGCTCTTCCCGCGCCTGGTCGAAGCGGAGCGCCAGTCCGGCAGCGTGCTGCGCGCGTTTCGCGCGCTGAAGATGACGCGGTCCCCGCAGGGCGCCTTTGTGTCGCTGCCCGGAGGCACCGGTGAGCTGATCGAGGCGCTGGCCGCCGCGCTGGCGCCGGGCACGGTGACCACGCTGGCGCGCGTCACCGAGATTCGCCGCGCTGGCGATTACGGGGTGGAGTGGGCCGGGGGATCGCTGCGCAGCCGCGCGCTCGTGCTGTGCGTGCCCGCCTACACGGCCGCGGGGCTCCTGCGCGCGCTCGACACCGGGTTGGCCGGCACCTGCGACAGCATTTCGTACGCCTCCACGGCCACGGTGGCGTTCGGCTATCGAGCCGACCAGGTGCGCCACCCGATGCAGGGCACCGGGTTCGTGGTGCCGAAGGCCGAACGGCGCGCGCTGCTCGCGGGCACGTGGGTGACGTCGAAGTGGCCGGGCCGCGCGCCCGCGGGGCACGTGCTCATGCGCGCGTTCCTCGGCGGCGGACGCGACCCGAATCGCCTCGAGCGGAACGACGACACGGCACTGGTCCAGACCGCGCACCAAGAGATGACGGAGCTGCTCGGGATTTCGGGCGACCCGATCTTCGCGCGCCTCACGCGCTATGCCAAGCAGAGTCCCCAGTACGGCGTCGGCCATCAGGCTCGCGTGGCGGCCATCGAGCAGCGGCTCAAGGCGCTGCCGGGCCTGTTCCTCTCGGGCAGCAGCTTCCGCGCCATCGGCATGCCCGACGTGATCGCCGACGGCCGCTCCACCGCCGCCACCGTGGCGGGCTTCCTCAAACGCAGCACTGCCGCGTAACTCGTAGAGGCGGACCCTTTGG
>Ga0315912_10004859_pt1 | contig 12510 bp, 8 predicted proteins | sample VfabasoilMG_FD_204469 | JGI IMG/M metagenome (GOLD analysis project Ga0315912, IMG submission 204469) | Garden soil microbial communities collected in Santa Monica, California, United States - V. faba soil | ecosystem: Environmental > Terrestrial > Soil > Garden | place: USA: California... | reverse complement strand
ACCGGTACAACGCGAAGTACCGGATCGACGTCATCCAGCAGGTACGCCGCGGCGGCCAGGTGCTGGCCATCGGCGAAGGGCTGCTGCCGAAGGAGCGCTACACGAGCCAGGGCGCGATCCTCGACGACACTGCACGCGCCTTCTGGGCGCACTCCGGTTTCAAGAATCAGGTGGGCCTGCTCAAGCTCGCGCTCACGCGTGCGGGCGTGAAGGGGCTCGTCATTCCGAAGCCTGAACCGAGCCTCGACTTCGGCTACTACTACCCGGACGGGCGCGACGGGCGCGTGTTCGCCACGTGGGACGAGTTCGACGCGTGGACGAAAGCCAACGGCAAGCAGAAGCCGGGGGCGCCGCGCATCGCGCTCGGCTTCTACAAGTCCTCCTACTACTCGGGCGAGACGGAGTTGCTCGACGCCGTGATCGCCGAGATCGAAAAGCGCGGCGGCAACGCCATCCCCTTCTTCGGCTATCCCGACGTGGTGGCCGCGTCGCGCCTGCTCGTGGATCAGGCGGGGGCGCCGCGCGCCGACGCCGCGCTCTCGCTGCTCTTCCGATTCGCGGGGCCCGAGGCGTCCGGGCTGATGGAGCAGGTGGACATTCCCGTCGTCAACCTGATCAGCCTCTACGGGCGCAGCGAGCAGGAATGGCGCGCGTCGTCCACCGGCCTCTCGTTCTTCGAGGGCACGTTCCAGGTGGCGGTGCCGGAACTGGCCGGCCTCGTGGCACCGACGGTGATCGGCAGCCAGGAAAAAGTGTTCGACAAGGACACCGGCCTCACGGTGGTCGTGCGGAAGCCGATCGCGTCACAGGTGACGTCCGCCGTGCAGCGCGGGCTCAAGTACGCGGCGCTGCGGCGCATCGCCAACAAGGACAAACACGTCGCGATCCTGTTCTACGACTACCCCGCCGGCAAGGCGAACATCGGCGCGAGCTATCTGAACGTCGCCGAATCGATCGCGCAGATCCTGGGACGGCTCCAGAAAGAGGGCTACGACCTGGGTCCCGGCGGCGTGAAGAACGGCGACGCCGTGCTGAAGGACCTCGCCGACAAGGCGCGCAACGTCGGCGGCTACGCGCCCGGAGAACTGCAGGCGCTCGTCAAGCAGGGCGCGGCCGTGCAGGTAGGCATGGCCGAGTACAAACGCTGGCTCGACGGCTTCACTCCGAAGCTGCGCGCGAAGGTCCTGCAGGACTGGGGGGCGCCGGACAAAGCGAAGCAGATGCGCGTCGACGGCGCGAAGGGACCAGCGTTCGTGCTGCCCGTCGTGCGGTACGGCAAGGTGGTGCTGATGCCGCAGCCGGCGCGCGGCTGGGGCGAAGACCTCGACAAGATGTACCACGCGAAGGATCTCGCGCCGCCGCACCAGTACGTAGCCGGCTACGCGTGGCTGCGGAACGGCTTCAAGGCCGACGCCGTCGTGCACGTGGGCACGCACGGCACGCTCGAGTGGCTCGACGGCAAGGACATGGGCCTCTCAGCCGACGACGCGCCCGACGCGCTCATCGCCGACATTCCGGACCTCTACATCTACAACGTGGACGTAGTGGGCGAAGGGCTCGTGGCCCGCCGCCGCGGCATGGCCACGCTGATCGATCACATGGTTCCGCCGTTCAAGCAAGGCGGGCTGCTGCCGGACCTGTCGGAACTGAGCGAGAACATCAGCGACTACGACAAGCGCAAGGCCGACAACCCGGAGCTGGCGCGGGTCTACGGCGAGCGCATCCGCACGCGGCTGCTCTCGCTGGGCATCGCCAAGGATCTCGGATTGAAGCTCGACGCGGCCAACAGCCTCACCGACGAGGTACTGCACGAGGTCGAAGAGCACCTGCTGCAGCTCAAAGGGCAGAACATCCCCTACGGGCTGCACACGTTCGGCCGCGTGCCCCCGAAGCCCGAACGCGACAGCACGGTGGACGCGATCGTCAGCGTGGACCGGAGCCTGCTGCCCAACAAGGCCAAGGTGTTCGCGGCCGACATGGATCAGCGCATCGTCGCCTCAGGCGGGCGCGAGCTGGATCGGCTGATGCGCGGGCTGCGCGGCGGTTTCATCGGCACCGCGGGCGGCGGCGAACCGATCCGCAATCCCGACGCCTACGCCACTGGCAACAACTTCTACGGCATCGACCCCGACAAGGTCCCCAAGCCCGCATCGTGGGACATGGGCGTCACGCTCGCGAAGCAGATGCTCGACGACCACCGCAAGCAGCACAACGGTGCGTATCCGCAGAAGGTGTCGTTCGTGATCTGGGGCGACGAGACGATGCGGCACGAGGGTGTCCTCGAGTCGCAGATCTTCTACCTGCTCGGCACGAAGCCCGTGTGGAACAGCCGCGGCAAGGTGGTGGACGTGCAGGTGATCCCCAAGGCGCAGCTCAATCGGCCGCGCGTGGACATCGTGATCGCCAGCGCCGCCGAGGGGATGTTCCACAACGTGACGCAGTTGATGGACCAGGCGGTGCAGAAAGTAAAAGCGCTCGACGAGGCCGACAACTACGTGCGCCGCCACTACCTGTCCACGAAGGCCACGCTGATCAAACGCGGCTACACTGAGGCTGAGGCCGATCGCCGCGCCGGCGTCCGCATCTTCGACGAACCGCCCGGCGTCTTCAACTTGAACACGTCCACCATCGCCGCGCACAGCGGCACCTGGGACACCGACAAGGGCATGGCGGACGACTACGTCCGCAAGCTCGGACACGGCTACGGCAACGGCTTCTGGGGCGAGCCGATGGAAGACGTGTTCCGCCTGGCGCTGTCGGGCAGCGAGAAAGTGGTGCACAGCAGCTCCACGACGCTCTACGGCGCGCTCGACAACGACGACCTGTTCATGTACATGGGCGGGCTCGCCACCGCGATCCGGAACATCGACGGCAAGACGCCGGAGATGGTGGTGACCAACACGCGCGACCCCGGCCGCCCGGAGATGACCACGATCGACAAGTTCATCGGCACCGAGTTCCGCTCGCGTTACGTGAACCCGACGTGGATCGAAGGCATGAAGAAAGAAGGCTACGCGGGCGCCGGCGAGATGAAGCAGTTCGTCGAGTACCTGTGGGGGTGGGACGCCACCGCGCCCGAGGTGATCGACGACGCCAAGTGGCAGGAGACGTTCGACGTCTACGTCCAGGACAAGCACAAGCTGGACATGGCGAAGTTCTTCGAGGAGAAGTCGCCGTTCGCCTACCAGGACATGACCGCGCGCATGACGGAGACCGTGCGCAAGGGCTACTGGAAGGCGGACGACGCCACGAAGAAGAAGCTGCTCGAGGAATACGTGGCGAGCGTGAACCGCCACGGCGTCGGCTGCGCCGAGAACACCTGCGGCAACCCGCGCCTGCAGAAGTACGTGCTCGACGAGGGGCGCAAGATGGGCGTCCCGGTGCCGGCGCTCGACGGCTTCCGGAAGGCGATGGAAGGCGCGACGGGGACGAAGATCGAAGAGGCCGCGACGGAGCTTTCGAGCTTCGCATCGAAGAACGACGCCGAGATGGCGGCCAACCTTTCGAAGGTTCCGGCCATCTCGCGGATGGCGAATCAGCTCAAGGGCTACCTGATGGAGGCGCGCCAGAACCAGACGGATCCGGCCGCGGCGCAGCAGAAGCCCACTCCGGCGTCGCGCTGGCAGCCGCTGTGGGCCGGCGGACCGGTGCTCCTCGCGCTGCTCGTGTGGCGGGTGCGGCGTGGACGCCAATAGGCACCTCGCCGCGGCGGTGTTCGCCGTCGCCGCGGCCCTCGCCAGTGCGGGGTGCGAGGCCGCCGATTCCGGCGTCGTCACCACCGCGAAGGCCGTTGCATTCGAGCCCAGTCTTGCCACCTTCCGCGACGGCTTCGCCGTCGCCTGGTACGACACGCGCGACGGCAAGGGCGAGCTGTATCAACAGGCACTCGACGCGGATGGGCGCCTGTACGGCACCGAAGTGCGCCTGACCACAGGGATGCCCGAAGCCTTCGAGCCCGACATCCAGGCCGTGGAGGGGACCCAGGGAGGCGACGGCTTCCTCATCGGCTGGTACGAAAAGAGCGAGGCGGGTACCTACGAGCCTCGGCTCGGCTTCTGGTCGCGCAACGGCGCGGCGCGCTGGATCAAGACGCTCGCCCCGCGCGGACGCAACACCGTCATCCGCGTGCACGGCGAACTGGTGTTCGCGGCGTGGATCGAGGACGAAGTGGCGCCTGCGGCCGGCTTGTGGACCGGCTGGTGGAACGTGCGCGGCGAGATGGTGGTGGCACCGCGGCGCGTCGCCGATGCCGGCAAGATGACCTACAACTTGAACGCGGCCTTGACGTCCGACAGCCGCGGGCACGGTGTCCCCGTCGCTTTCGTCGCGTTCGACGCCCTCGTGCGCACCAAAGCCGCGGAGATCTACGTCGTGGAAGACGACGCTGAGCACGCGCAGGTGACGCGCCTCACGGCCGACGACGGCTTCGCGTCCACGTATCCCGACCTGGCGCTGTCGGGATCACACGCGGCGCTCACCTGGTTCGACGTGAAGGACGGGAACGAAGAGGTCTATCTGAACGTCAGCCCGCTGGCCACGCTCGTCCGCCCCGATGCGGTGGCCGGCACGCGCGTCACGACGACCAAGGGGCATTCGATCGGTGCCTACCTCACGTGGAACAAAGACCGGGTCGGGCTCGCGTGGTGCGACGACACCGTCGGGCAGCACGAGATCTATCTGGCCCAGTTCGACACGACGGGCGGGCAGCACGGCGACGTCCTGCGCCTCACCGACACCACGCCCGACTCGCTGATTCCGGCCATCCGGCCTTGGCGGAACGGTTTCGTGCTCGCGTGGATCGAGTACGCGGGGAAGGACGACCACGACGCGCGGGGCCGCTCGCAGGTGCTCTTCGAATTCGTCCCCTGAGTCAGTGCCCTGAGTACGTAGCCGCCGGTCTTCAGACCGGCCTCAGCGCCGCCGCGACGACCAGTGGATCGACCGGATCTTCCAGGCGCCACTGTCTCGGGTCAGCACCGCCAGCTGCGCGCTCACGAAGTTGAGCGGCGCGCCGTCCACCGTCCCGTCGTATTCGGTGGTGGCAATCACCCAGGAGGTGTCGCCCTGTGTCTTCACCTGCCAGGGCGACCGCTTACCGGTGATCTGCTTCTCGAAGTCGATGTCGGCCGGCAGGTGGTTCATCTCGTACTCGGCGCGGGTCTCGAGCTTTCCCGACTCGACGAACACGGCATCGGCGGCGATCTGCGCCATCGCCGCCGCCGTGTCGCCAGTTTTCATCGCCCCATAGAACGCCGTCAGCGGCGCGATGACGTCGGCCTCGTTCACCGGCGCCGGCGCGGGACTGCACGCGACCGAGAATCCGCACAGAAGCGACACGACCAGGGCAACGGGCAGCGCTCGAATCATTGGCGGAGTCTAGCACCACGACGGACCACGCGGTTCCACCACATCGCGTAGCCGGTCGCAAACAGAGCGACAAGCGCCAGGCTGCCTATCGCCCACGCGATCTTCAGCGGCCAGCCGCCGAAGTTGCCGACGTGCAGCACACCGAGCCAGCGAATGACCACTTCACCGGCAGGATCCGCTGACGCCTGGTCGGTGCGCAGCAGGCGGCCGCTCGACGGATCGAACCACAGCGTCACCTCGTCGCGGCTGTCCCAGTCGCCGTGGCGATCGCGTGTCACGGTGACGCCCACCGACGGCCCTGGCCGGGTGGCCAGCAGCACGCGCGCGAGCTGCGCACTCGGCCACCGCGACTGCGCCTGTGCGACCAGTGCGGACAGCGGCAGCGGCGGACGGCCGCGCGCGTCGTCGGCGCGCACGGCGGGTGCCGGCGGCGCCAGTGGCGCCAGCGCGCCCACGATGCGCCGCGCCAGACCCGGCGTCGTGAAGTGGATGCCTGTGGCCGCCCAGAGCAGCGCCAGCAGGCACACACAGATGCCGGTCACGCGGTGCAGATCCCACACCACGCGCCTCCACCCGGCACGCCAGCTCACCTGAAATCCGCGCCGCCACTGCCCGCGTCCCGGCCACCAGACCACCGGGCCGGTGAGCGCCAGCACGAGCAGCGCCCAAGCCCCGGCGCGGCTCACGGCCTCGCCCGTCGACCCGCCCAGCAGATCGAAGTGCAGCTGCTGCAGCCGCTGGATCCAGCCGCCGGGCGGCACCTCGCCCATCACCTGCCCGGACGACGGATGCAGGAACACGGTGCGAAAGCGCCCCTCCTCGACCACGTAGGCCAGGAAGGTGCCTCGACGGCTGTTGGGAAAGTCGAGCCCCGAGATCTCGCCCGACGGGTAGCGGGCGGCGACGGCGGCCAGGACGGTGTCCGCGCCCGCCGCGGGGCCAGCGGCCCCGGGCGGCGCGAACAGATCGGGATAGGCCCACGCCTGCAGATCGGCGCGGAACATCAGCGCCGCGCCCGTGACGCCGATCACGAGCACGTAGAGACCGGCCAGCACGCCCGCCCACACGTGCAGCTGGAACGCCGCGCGGCGCGCCAGCGCGGCGCGGGGCGGCGGCATCAGTCGCCGCCGACGGTCACCGTGACGCCGACGCGCGCCGCGAGCCCCAGCCCGGGGAACCCGAACGACGCGTCGTAGTCCTGGTCGAACAGGTTCTCAATGCTCGTGAACACACGCAGCCGCTTGAACGCGCGATAGCCGGCGCTGAGGTCTACCTTCTGATAGCCGGCTTCGAGGTCCTTGTTCGGCAGCAGCAGCGTGTAGCCGAAGAACTCGTCGTCGAGGAACGTGCTGCCGTCGCGCTTGCCCGTGAAGAACGCCGACACCGCCACGTCGGCGGGTCCTTTGGTGTAGGCGACCATCAGCGAACCCGAGTTCGTCGGGCGGCGGAACGGGCGAGCGCCGACGAGCGGCGCGAACTGCCCGATCGGCACGCCGGGGAACTTCGGGTTGATGGCCGGCGTCAGGACGCCGCCCGAGAGCGATTCCGTCACCTCGGAGTCCAGGAAGGTATATGACGCCATGAAGCGCAGCGAACGCGCCACGGCGGCTTCGAACGTGGTCTCGACACCCTGCGCCGTGAACGACTGCGAGTTCACGTAGGCGCCGAAACCGGCCGCGGCGGCAGCCTCCGGCGGGACACCGACCCGCACGAGCACGGCGCGGCTGACGAACTCGATCAGGTCTTCGAAGTCGTTGTGGAAATACGACACTCGCACGCGTGCCTGCCCCTTGGCGAACTCCTGCTCGATGCCGACGTCCACGCTCGTGCTGCGTTCAGGGCCGATCGGCTCGACGCCGGCACGCGTCGACGCGGGCGCTGTCTCCAGCAGCACGAACAGCGAGCTCTGCTCCTGGTAGAGCGCGGGTGCCTTGATGCCGTTGCCGGTGTTGAACGTCACCTTGGTCGCGCCCAGCCCGCCGCCGTTGGCCTCGCGCAGGTAGGCCGCAACGGATACACGGCCGGTCACGGCGGACTTGAACGCGGCGTTGTGCTCGTAGCCGACGCCTCCGTTCACGAACACGCGTTCGCCCAACCCGGCGCGCCCTTCCACGAACAGGCCGCCGTTGTCGCGCGTGGCGCTCGGGTCGGCTTCCGGATCGTCGTATCCCTGCTCACGTTCGTAGCGGCCACCACCCGACACCTGGAGGTTGTCCGCCACCTGCACCGACGCCTGTCCGGACAGCGTCTTGCGCGTCGTGCGGCTGTCGAAGGTGGACGGGAACGGGCTGAACCCGTAGTCGAGGATGGCGCGACCGGTCACGCTGTAGCCGTTCGCGCCGGTGACCGTCACGACGTTGCCCAGGTAGTTGCCGCCGAAGCCGAACGGATCCACGTAGGTGCCGTTGGGTGACGGGTTCAGGTAGTTGGTCGTGATGTCCATCACCCCGAACCGCACGCTGCTCTGCACCCGGTCCGTCCACTGCGACGAGGCGGTGATCCCGCCCAGCGTGAGGCGGTTCTTCTGCGACGAGTCGTCTGGAATCCCGAAGAGCTCGATGGCGTTGGGGCTGCCGTAGTTCGTGTCGATGTGGCGGAGCGTGCCGCTCAGGTCGGTGCCGCGGCCCAGCGCCACGCCGAAGCGGCCCGCGTAGGTGTGATTGCGATAGCTGTTGTTCTCGACGTCGTTGTCGGTATCGAAGAACGAGTAGTCGGAGAAGTAGTCGAACCGTTTCACCGCGCCGCCGAGCCCCACGTCGTGGTGCACGGTGCCGAAATTGCCGCCGTCAATCGTGTAGAGAAGCTCCGGTACCCGCGTGTGGCCGCGGCGCGTCTCGACGTTCACGACGCCGGTCAGCGCGTCGCTGCCGTAGAGGACGCTGTTGGTCTGGCGCAGGATCTCGATGCGCCCGACGCCGGTGGTCTGCAGTTGCGCGATATCGACGCCGCCGCCGATGTCGTTGAGCGACACGCCGTCCACGAGCACCTTGGTGAAGTTGGAGTTGCCGCCGCGCAGGAAGAGCGACGCGCTGCCGCCGCGGGGACCGGTCTGCTGGATGTTGGCGCCAGGCGTGAGACGCAGCGCCTCCAGAACGTCGGGCTTGTTGATGGCGTCGAGCACCTGCTGGTCGATGACGGTGACCGGAGCGCCGGTGCGCGCCTGCGACACCTCGATAGCCTCCGCCGTCACGACCACCGCCTGCTGCAGCGGGCCGACCGACATCGAGACGTTCATCGTGACGGTGCCGCCACCGGCGAAGAAGGGCGCCGACAGCGCGGTGTCGAAACCGCTCAACTCGGCGCGCACCCGGTACCGCCCGGGCGCCACGCTGGCGATGCTGTAGCTGCCGTCGCCGCCCGACGTGGTGTTGCCTCCGTTCTGCGCCTCGCCCACGAGCGTCACGGTGACGCCCGGCAGACGGGCGCCCAGCTGGTCGACCACCACGCCGCTCACGGTCGCGGTCTGCGCCCACACGGCGGCAGGCACGAGCCACGTTATCGCGCACACGAGGACCTTCACACACTGCTGCAATCGGTTCATGCACCTCGCTCCAAAGCCGGAGTCCCGGATTCTAGTAACCAGGGTGCAACACCAACCTGAAGAGTTCCTGAATTCTTTGTCAGGGGTAACGGCGAACGCGCTTCTGGACATGTCGGTCCTCCTCCGGACCACCGCGGGAGGGGGAAGATGACGCCAGAAGGACGCGAAGGCGAGTGTGCCGGGCGTCAGCAGGCGCCGCTCGGGATCCCCGCCCGAGGACGATTGACGTGCGCACGGCAGGTCTCCTGGCTTGCGGGTCGGTACCGGTTCGCTGGCCTTCCCAGTAGGTGCGTCCCACCAGTGGCGCTCGTGCGCGAACGGCTCGCCGCTTACAGTTGCGGAGTCAGCTCCGGAATTGCTGCCGTCAAGCAGCGCACCGGATTCCCTCTTGCGCCCGGCCACATGGCCGGCGACCGTGAACGGGTCCTATCTTACCGTGAGGCGGACCTGAGAGGTCCGCATCTACTTCGGAGGAATGGTGTAGGCCTTGCTCTCGCGATCCTTCTGGACGGCGGCGCGATCTCCCGGATACCAGAAGTCGAGATGACACGCTTCGCACGCCTGATCGAGCGCGCTCCCGGCGTCGAGCAGCTTCTTCGTGTCGCGCGCCTTGGCGATCTCGACGATCTTCAGCGCCTCGTTGCGCAACGTATCGGCGTGCGAGCTCCAGAGCGCGGGGTTCTCCTTGACCTTGGCTTCGATTTGCGCCGGCGTGAGCTCGGGGCCGCCCTTCTCGGTGTTGCCCTCGCCGTCGGGCGCCATCTTGCGCGGCATCTTCAGCAGGTTCGACGACTCGGCCAGCACCCACATGCCGCGTTCGATGCGCGTCCAGTCCTCGTCGGTGGTTGGCGCGGTTTCCACGGCGCCCTTCGGCCCCACGTCCACGACGACCGCGTCGAACGCGTAATCGGCCTGCGGGTCCACGATGTGCTGCATCAGCTCCTTGACCGACAGCACCGGCGTGAGCGCGGCTTGTGACGGCTCCGCGGGAGGCGCGGACTTCGCCGTGCACGCCGAGAGCGCGAGCGCAGATGTGAGCACGACGGCTGCGGTGCGAAGCCTGGTCATCGTAGACATCTTACGAGTGGACCAGGCGGGCGGAATCTTAATTCTCCCTGAAGCTCTCGTCAGAGAGCCTTCATTTGCCGGGGCTTTCGTTCCAAGCGATACTGACGGCCATGCGAACCCTTTCATCGCGCGGCCTCGGCGCGCTCACGCTGGCGGCGTTGTGCGTGACCGCCGCGTGCAGCAAGAACGAACCTGCCCCGGCGGCCTCCGACGCGCCGCAGTACGAGGCGGCGGCCACGGTCAAGGACATCATGCAGTCGATCGTGGACCCGGCGGCGGACCAGGTGTGGAATGCGGTCACCACGGTGCAGACCGCGAAGGGCACCGAGGAGACGGTGCCGAAGACGCCGGAGGATTGGCTCAAGGTGCGTCACGGCGCCGTGACGCTGTCAGAAGCGGCGAACCTGCTGATGATGCCGGGGCGCCACGTGGCGCAGCCGCACGAAAAGTCAGACACGCCCGGCGTGGAGCTCGAGCCGGCGGAGATGGAGGTCCTGATCAACAAGGACCGCGCCGCGTTCAACCAGCGCGCGAAGGCGCTGCACGAGGCGGGCATGGCGGCGCTGGCCGCCGCCGACGCGAAGGACGCGCAGAAGCTGTTCGAGGTCGGCGAACAGATCGAGCACGCCTGCGAGAGCTGCCACTCGAACTACTGGTATCCGAACGAGAAGGTGCCGCCGGTTCCCACCGCGCCGGTTCGCTAGTACATGGAACGAGCCCGGACGACCGGCAAGGCGCAGCCGGTCGTCAGGGCTCGTTCCCCGAACGAGATTCGGTCCGAAGTCCTACTCGATGCCCGGGCGCGGCGTATTCGGCTGCGGCGCCTGCGGCGTCGGAATGATCAAGCGTCCGCGGCCGCCGCGGCTGATCTGTCCGCCCTTGCGGCCCGCCGCGCGCGCTTCCTCGGACGTCCACTCGTGAGCGGTCCCCTTCAGATGCGCGGCCCGGCCGCCCTTGCTGGCAATCTCACGCTGCTTTTCCGCGGCCATCGACGCAAATCCACGGCTATCCTTGCGAATGTCGCTCACGGTTCCCTCCCTGTTCTTGTGTCAGGCGGCTTGGACGCGCCTTTCTTGTGCAACGCCCCTACGCACCGAACGTCCATTGCCCGACGACCCGGGCTATGCGGGGGTGGTTACAAGCGGTGTGCCAGCATGGATAAGGTTGGGAATGACTGAGTTTCCGCCCAGTCTGGCGCCGATCGATGGCGGCGCAAGTAAAAACCACATACGCGGCTGACTCGGAAGCAGACAGCTGGGATGGACAGCTTTACAGACAGATCTACAGGCGATTCCACGTTTGGGAGCCCGGAACCCAGGGGCGGCCGCCGGGGTTACCATGGGGACATGAGCGACCCTCGAATCGTGCACTGCGTCAAGCTGCAGAAAGATCTTCCCGGGCTGGAGGCACCGCCGTGGCCCGGGCCCCTGGGACAAAGGATTTTCGAAAACGTGTCGGCGCAGGCGTGGAAGCTGTGGGAGGACCGTCAGAAGATGATCCTCAACGAGTACCGCTTGCTGCCCTGGCAGAAGGAAGGGCAGGAACTGATCGCAAAGCACCTCGAAGACTTCTTCTTCGGCGAGAACGCCGCGCTGCCCCCCGGCTACGTGCCGCAAACCAAGTGAACGATCGCAGCTTCTTCGGACACCCCCGCGGCCTGTCCACGCTGTTCTTCACAGAGATGTGGGAACGGTTCAGCTATTACGGCATGCGGGCGTTCCTGATTCTCTACATGACGACGCCCGTGCTTGCCGGCGGCCTCGGCATGGCCGATTCGGACGCCACATCGATCTACGGGACCTATACGGGATCCGCGTGGGGCGCGTCGATCCTCGGCGGCATCATCGGCGACCGGTGGCTCGGCCAGTACCGCAGCGTGCTGATCGGTGGCGTCGTGATCATGCTGGGGCACTTCTCGCTGGTGTTCCCGCAGATGCCGTTCTTCTACGCCGGCCTGGCGCTGATCGTCATCGGCACCGGGCTGCTGAAGCCGAACGTCAGCACGCTCGTCGGCTCGCTCTACCCGCAGAACGACATCCGGCGAGACAACGGCTTCTCGATCTTTTACATGGGGATCAACGTGGGCGCGCTCATCGGCCCGCTCGTCGCCGGCTATCTCGCGCAGCGCGTGAGCTGGCACGTGGGGTTTGCGTCGGCGGGCGTCGGCATGGCGCTCGGGCTGATCCAGCTCGCGCTGGGGCGGCACTATCTCAAGGCGGCGGTCGAACGCCTGGGCGCCGCGACCGCGCTCGCGGGCAGCCCCGCGGGCGACGAGCCCGGGCCCGCGCGTCGGGCGAGCGGCCCGATGATCTCGGGCGCCGAATGGAAGCGCATCGCGGCCATCGGCATCTTCTTCTCGTTCGGCATCCTGTTCTTCGCGGGGTACGAACAGGCCGGATCGACGCTGAATCTCTTCACCGATCGCTACACGCGGCTCGAGGCTTTCGGCTTCGCCATTCCGTCGTCGTGGTTCCAGTCGATCCAGCCAGCCTTCGTCATCCTGCTGACACCGCTCTTTGCGTGGACCTGGACGA
>Ga0315912_10004858_pt1 | contig 12511 bp, 8 predicted proteins | sample VfabasoilMG_FD_204469 | JGI IMG/M metagenome (GOLD analysis project Ga0315912, IMG submission 204469) | Garden soil microbial communities collected in Santa Monica, California, United States - V. faba soil | ecosystem: Environmental > Terrestrial > Soil > Garden | place: USA: California... | reverse complement strand
TTTGTAGATACTCCGTTGCCGATCAAGCCTGATTTTGGGTTTGGGGTACGAGAGCTGAGCTGTTCCAGGGCTGGTCGAGGGTGAACATGGCATGGATGCCGTGGAGGAGTTTTCGCTGGACTGCGACGATGGCCTGGAGGGGTGTCTTGTGGTTTTGGACGAGTCGGTCGGCGAAGTGTTTTAGGCCTGGGTCGTGTCGTCGAGCGGACATGGCGGGCATGAAGAGTGCGCCGCGGAGCTTGGCGTTACCGCGCCTTGAGATGTGGGCTTTGCCGAGTACCGAAGTACCGGATTGTTTGCGGGTGGGGTCGAGGCCGGCGAGTTTGACCCAGGCTTTGGCGGAGAGGTCGGAGGCGAGCACGCACAGTTCGCCGAGCAGTTGGACGGCGCTGGTCTGGCCGATACCGGGCACCGAGATCAGCAGGTCGAAGTGTCGCTTGAGCTTGGCGTTGTGGTCGATGATCTTGAGCGCTTCGGTGCGGAGCCTGGTTTCGATCCGATCGAGGAAGGCGATTTCCTCCTTGATCACCTTGAGCAGTAGCTTGGGGGTCTGTGCGACGGCATGGGCGGCGTGCAGGCGGTTCTTGGCGGCGGTGGCCTGTTCGACGTAGCCGTGCAGGCTGCGAGCGATGCGATGCAGGGCATAGTGGCTGGGATCGGGAGCCTGCCAAGGACGGAAGTCCATGCGCAGGCCGAACTGGGCCAGTTCATGGGCGTCAATCGGATCGTCTTGGCTGTTGCGCAAGCGGGCCTGGATGAAGGCTTTCACCTGGCGCGGATTGGCCACCATCACGGGTAAGCCTGCCTCCACCAGTGCAATGGCCAGGTCGAGGTGATACACGCCCGTCGCCTCGCACACGATGCGGGTCACTGCCAGGTCGCGCAGCTTCTCGATCAGCTGGCCATGGCCATCAGGGGTGTTGTCGACGGAGAAGGGTTTGCCGCGTTTGGCACGAATGCCATCGCACAGCACATCCACTACCAGCGACTTGCCGGCGACATCAATCCCAGCGGTAACTACGGACATGGTCGGTCTCCTGGGCAATGATCTACGATTGCCACCGGCTCCCCGACCTTGTGCCCCATTCCCACACGACCTTGTGATGCGAGATCCGCAGTGGCTTAGCCAGTACGGTCTTCGGGTTACTCCACGTGTTTGGGAATAGAAGGCGGGGGGCCGCTCTACAAGCAGGATCGCGGTGACCCGCGTCCTCGGGAGCGCTCGGCCTCCCCGGTGGTACGCAAATCCCAGCCCAAGTCGAGACTCTTGTCACCCCCTGGGGGGAATCAAGATCAAGAGCCCCATAGATAAACTTGGGGAGAGCGAAAAGCAGAGAAACGAACATACAAGGAGCGCGCTTCAGCGCGCGATCTTTTCGCCGTGCACCAAACCTCGCCCGCTCGATTAGATCGCGCGCCCCGGTCACATACCAGCCCCTGCGCAGGTTTCGACACCCTTGTAGAGCGGAGCTTGCTCCGCTGACCTCATCGCGACGACGAGCCGAGCAAGCTCGGCTCTACCACGCCGAGAGACTGGCGTTCTCGGGGATGGTGGCGGGTACCGGTGTTTTACGCGCGATGACAGGGCGCTCCCGGCGGGCTGAGCGCTCCCGCAGTGACCTTGCGATGCTACGAAGCCAGTGTCGCTACCAGCGCCGCGAAATCCGCGGGAATCGCCAGGTGCGTGCGCGGCCGCTCCAGGATTTCCGAGAGCGCAGGCGGCATCGCCAGCGCGTGACCGAGCAGCGGCTCGACCACCGTCTCGAACTTCGCCGGATGTGCAGTGGCGACGACCAGCCACGGCGACAGGTCGCCCGCATCGCGCCGCGCCATCAGGCCGGCCAGCGCGGTGGCCGTATGCGGGCAGGCGACGTACGTATGGCGATCCACGGCCTGCACGATCGCGGCGCGGATGGTGTCGTCGTCGCAGGACTCCACGCTGACCTCGGACACCAGCCGGGCGTGGTCGGGAAACAGCCAGCGCAAGCGCTCCAGGTTGCTCGGCGCTGACACGTCCATGGCATTCGCGATGGTGGCGATCGTGGGCCGTGGCAGCACCACGCCATCGCGCAGGAAGCGCGCGAGCGTGCGGTTCGCGTTCACGCACAGCACGATCCGGCCGATCGGTGCGCCGAGCGCGCGCGCGAGCACGGCGGACAGCGCATTGCCGAGGTTGCCCGTCGGGACGAGCAGCCCGGGCGCCTCGCCGTGGCGCTCGAGGAACGCGCGCGCGCCGTACGCGTGGTACGCCATCTGCGGGAACAACCGGCCGAGCGAGATGCTGTTCGCCGAGGTCAGCCCGTGGCGTGCGACGAGCGTCGCGTCGTTGAGCGCGCGCTTCACCAGCGCCTGGCAGTCGTCGAAGCTGCCCGCGACGGCGTAGGCCTGCACGTTGCCGCCGAATGCGGTGAGCTGGTGCTCCTGGCGCGCGGAGACCATGCCTTGGGGATACAGGATCACGACGCGGAACCCGGCGCGGCGCCAGAACGCCGCGGCCACGGCGCCGCCGGTATCGCCCGAGGTCGCCACCAGCACGGTACGCAGCGCCGGCCCAGGCTGCCGCGACAGGCACTCGGCCAGGAAGCGGGCACCGAAGTCCTTGAACGCGGCCGTGGGTCCGTGGAACAGCTCGAGCACGCCGCTCGCGGGTTCGCGACTGCCGATCTGCACCAGCGGACAGGAAAAGTCGAACGCCGCGTGCACGATCTCCGACAGCGCCGGCGCCAGCGCGTCGCCGGCGAACAGCGGCGAGAGCAGGTGCAACGCCACCTCCTGCAGCGTCGCGCCGCGCTTGAGGTGCGACCAGTCGATCGCGGGCAGGACCTCAGGCACGTACAGACCGCCGTCCGGCGCCAGTCCGCGTGCGAGCGCCTCGGACAGGACGACCGGTGCTGCGCCACCGCGGGTGGAAAGGAACCTCACGGCCGCGACCCGACCAGGCGTGCGCCGGGGGCATCGACGGGCGAGACCCAGGCGTCCGAACGGTGCCCAGCCTGCGCGAAGGCCGCCTGCATGGCGGACGCGCCGGCCCGCGCGGATTCGGCGTCGAGGAACCACGCGAACACGCTCGGTCCCGCGCCCGAGATCGAGCATCCCAGCGCATCGGCCGCGAGCGCGGCGTGCTGCACGGCGGGGAATCCGGGCACGAGCGCCGCACGACGCGGTTCGACCAGCAGGTCGCGCAGTGCGCCGCGCAGCAGGGCCGCCTCGTTCCGGTAGCAGGCGGCGACGAAGGCCGCGAGACAAGCCGACTGTCCGACGAACTGCGCGAGCGGATACGGCGCAGACAGCGCCGCGCGAGCGGCCCGCGTCTCCACGGCGTAGCCCGGCTTCACCACCGCGCAGTGCAGGCCCTCGGGCACGGGCAGGCTCACCAGCCGCGCCGGATCGCCCGGTGCCACCAGCACCAGTCCGCCCAGGAGCTGCGGCGCCACGTTGTCGCCATGCGCGCTGCCGCTCGCCACGCTCTCGCCCGCGAGCGCGTAGGGATACAACGCGGCGCGCGCGAGCGGTTCCTCCAGCAGCGCGTTCGCGGCCACGACGGCGGCTGTGGCCGATGCCGCCGAACCGCCCAGGCCGGATCCGAACGGGATGCCCTTGGTGATTTCGATGTCGAAGCCGTGGCGCAGGCCCAGTCCGCGCCGCATCTCGATCAACGCGCGACCGGCGGTGTTCTGCTCGGGCAGCGTCGGCAGGGCGCGGTCGGCGCCATCGATGCGTAGGATGCGCACGATGGGTTCGTCGCGGCGGTGCACGGTGACGGTATCGCCCACCGCATCGAGCGCGTGGCCGAGGATGTCGAAGCCCACGGCCACGTTGCCGACGCTTGCGGGCGCGAACGCCGTGGCGTGGTCGGGCACCCTCACAGGCGCGCCCCGATGCTCGCGGCCAGTCGCAGCAGGTCTGCGAACACGCCGGCGGCGGTCACCTCGGGGCCGGCGCCGGGTCCCTGCACGACGAGCGGATTGTCGCGATAGCGGCGCGTGGTGAACTGCACCACGTTGTCGGTGGCACGCGCCACGGCGAAGGGATGCGTGGCGTCGAGTTCGACCACCGCCACGCGCGCACTGCCCTGCGCATCCACGCGCGCGACATGGCGCAGCACGCGGCCGTTCGCGCGCGCGCCGGCCACGCGGGCGGCCAGCGCCGCGTCCAACTCCTCCAGGCGCGCGAGGAACTCCTCGCGCGTGACCTGCGCGAGCGCGTCGGGCACCAGGCTCTCCACCTCGACCTGGTCGAGCGCGAGGTCGAGGCCGGCTTCGCGCGCGAGGATCACGAGCTTGCGCGCGACATCCAGTCCGCCCAGGTCGTCGCGCGGATCCGGTTCCGTATAACCCAGCGCCGCGGCCTCGCGCACGAGTTCGGAGAACGGCCGATTGCCGTCGTAGCGATGGAACAGGTAGGCGAGCGTGCCCGAAAGCGTGCCCTCGACGGCGATCAGTTCGTCGCCGGTGTCGAGCAGGTCGCGCAGGGTCTGCATCACCGGCAGGCCGGCGCCCACGGTGGCCTCGTAGCGGAACCGGGTGCCGCCGTCGGTCTCCGCGGCACGGACCGCCCGATAGCGCTCGATCGGACCGCTGCCCGCGCGCTTGTTCGGCGTGATCACGTGGATGCCGCGCGCCAGCCACGCCGCGTAGTGCTGCGCGACCTCGTCGGAGGCCGAGCAGTCGATGATCACCGCGTGCGGCAGGTGCTCGGCGCGCACGTGCTCGGCGAAGCGCTCGATCGACATCGGCTCGGAGGATTCCTCCAGCAGCGTGGAGACGCGTTCGAGCGGCAGCCCGGTCTCCGAGAAGCGCATCCGGCGCGACCCGGCGAGCGCGCGCAGGCGCAGGTCCAGGCGCGCTCGTTCGCGCAGGCGCGGGGCGGACTCCGCGAGCTGCGCGAGCAGCGCGCGACCCACCTGGCCCGGCCCGATCACGCCCACCGACAGGGTCTGCGCGGAGAGGTAGAACCCCGCATGCACGGCGCGCAGGGCGCGCGTGGCGTCGACCTCCGCGATCGCGGCGGAGATGTTGCGCTCCGAGGCGCCCTGCGCGATCGCGCGCACGTTCACCTTCGCGCGCGCGAGCGCGCCGAAGAAGCGCGCCGCCACGCCCGGCGTGCCCACCATGCCCTCGCCCACCGCGGCGAGCACGGCGATGCCGCGCTCGAGGTTCACGTCCTGGATCTGGCTTGTCGCCATCTCGTGCTGGAACGCACGGCGCAGCGCGGCGAGCGCCGCGTCCGCCCGCTCGCCCGCGACCACGCAGCAGATCGAATGCTCCGAACTGCCCTGCGAGATCATCACCACGGACACGTCCGCGCGCTGCAGGGCCGCGAACACGCGTTCGGCCGTGCCGGGGACCCCGATCATGCCGGTGCCTTCGATGTTCAGTAGCGCCAGGCCCGTGGCCGTGGTCAGCCCCTTCACCGGTGGCACCATCGAGCGCGCGGCCTCGATGCGCGTCCCCGGGTGCGCGGGATTGAAGGTATTGCGGATCACCAGCGGGATGCCGCGTGCCACGGCGGGCGCCATGGTCTGCGGGTGCAGGACCTTGGCGCCGAAGTAGGCGAGTTCGCAGGCCTCGGCGTAGGACAGCGAATCGAGCAGTACCGCCTCGTGCACGCGACGCGGGTCGGCCGACAGCACGCCGTCCACGTCGGTCCAGATCTCGATCTCGCTCGCCTCGAACAGCGCGCCGAAGATCGCGCCCGAATAGTCGCTGCCGTTGCGGCCCAGGGTCACCGCGCGCCCGTTCACGTCGCGCGCGACGAAGCCCGTCGCGATCGCGCGCTTGCCCGGATGGGAGGCGAGCCAAAGGTCCAGCCGTGCGGTGCTCGCGGCCCAGTCCACGGCCATGCCCAGCGGATCGGCTTCGACCACGAGCACGTCGCGGGCGTCGAGGAAATGCGCGTCGTGGCCGTTGCCGCGGAACCACTGCGTCAGGATGCGCGCGCACCAGACCTCGCCCAGGCCCGAGACGAGCGCGAGGATGTCGACCGACACCGCGCCGATGCGGCCCTGGGCGCGCAGGATGTCGGTGAGCTCGGTGAACTCGGCACGCAGCGCCGTGGCGAGGCCGCCCTCGCGCTCGCCCAGCAGCGCCTGCACGGTCTCGAGATGGCGACGCTCGAGCGCCGCGAGGTCCGCCGGCCACTCCTCCGCATTGCGTGCCGCGGCATGCACCAGGCCGATCAGCGCGTCGGTGACGCCCTTCATCGCGGAGACGACCACGATCTGCGACGGATCGTCGCGCTCGAGCAGCAGCCTGCCGACATGCGCCAGGCGCTCTGCATTCTGCACGCTGGTGCCGCCGAACTTGTGGGCGACGGGGCGCGCCTGGGGAGTGGTCATGGTTGGGCCTGGAGACGAATGGAGGATGACGCGGAACGCGGATCGGAAGCGGCGGAGCCCTCAGAGCCCGTGAAAAAATTGAACGCCGTAGCGAGACCGGCTCCGGGCGTCCGCGGCAAGGCGCGCTGCGTGAAAACCAGGGAGTCTGGCGAGCCAAATGACCGCAGTTTTCACGTAGCGCAACGCAGCCGCGGGCGTCCGGAGACGGTCGCAGTAGGCGGGCAATTTATTCACAGGCTCTCAGGCCTTCAGCTCGAAGGCATCGGCATCGCGCCAGGCGGGGAACCGCGTTCGATGCGCGGCAAGCGCGGAAGGATCGAGCGTGACGGTCGCCACGGCGGGCTGGTCGTCCAGTTCCAGCAGCGTCTCGCCGGCGAAGTCGTGCGCACCGCTGTCGCCCGCGTAGTCGAGGTCGTTGCCGTCGCGCCCGACCCGGTTCACGCCCACGCAGTAGCACCAGTTCTCGATCGCACGCGCGCGCAGCAGCGTGCGCCACGCCGTGCGCCGCGGCGCCGGCCAGTTCGCCACGAACAGCGCGAGGTCGTAGTCGAAGCGTTCGGTCGCGGTATCCATGCGGTTGCGCAGCCATACCGGGAAGCGCAGGTCATAACAGACCTGCGGCAGGATGCGCCAGCCGTTCAACTCGGTCACCAGGCGCGTGTCGCCGCCCGCGTAGCGCTCGTGCTCGTTCGCCATGCGGAACAGATGCCGCTTGTCGTACTGCGCATGGCTGCCGTCGGGGCGCATCCAGACCAGGCGGTTGTAGTGCCGGTCCTGTTCGCGCACGACCATGCTGCCGGTGACCACCGCGCCCACTTCCGCAGCGAGCGCCGACAGCCATGGCAGGGTCGGCCCGGACATGGCCTCGGCATTGTGCAGGGTGTCGTTGGTGAAGCCCGAGGTGAAGGTCTCGGGCAGCACGACCAGGTCGGTCTTCCCGGCGAGCGGACGCACGAGATCGGCGTACAGGGCGCGATTGCCTGCGGCGTCGTGCCACAGGGTCGCGGCCTGCACCAGGGAGACGCGCAGAGGATGGGTGGGAATCGTCATATCGGTCGAATCTATCAAAGCGCGCGCGAGTACGGGCCCAAACGGCGAATCACCCGCAGGGCGGAACCTGAAAGGGTTACGCCGCTACCAGCGACACCATGCGGGATTGCGGCGGAACCCCTTCAGGTTCCGCCCTACGCTCCACGATCAACTGGCCGAAAGCCTGGCAAGCCGCTCCGCGGCCTTGCCCAGCGTCTCGTCGGTCTTCGCGAAGCAGAACCGGATCAGGCGCGTGTCGGGCGGCGTCTCGTAGAACGCGGATACGGGGATCGCGGCCACGCCGTGCTCGCGCACCAGCCATTCGCAGAACGAAAGATCGTCACGGTCGGAAATCGCGGAATAGTCCACGACCTGGAAGTACGCGCCGGCCACGTTCAGCATCCGGAACGGCGTGGGTGCCAGCAGTTCGCGGAACCGGTCGCGCTTGGCCTGGTAGAACGCCGGCAGCTCGAGGTAGTGCTCCGGCATGGCTTCGAGCACGTCCGCCAGCGCCCACTGCGCCGGCGTGAAACTCGCGAACGTCAGGTACTGGTGCACCTTGCGGAACTCGGCCGAGAGCGCGGACGGCGCGATGCAGTAGCCGATCTTCCAGCCGGTGCAGTGGTAGGTCTTGCCGAACGAACTCACCACGAAGGCGCGCGCGGCGAGCGCGGCGTGGCGCAGCACGCTCTGGTGTGCGAGGCCGTCGAACACGATGTGCTCGTAGACCTCGTCGGACAACACCAGCACGCGCGTGTCCTTGATCGCGTCCCACAGCGCATCGAGGTCCGCCGGCGTGAACGCGGCACCCGTGGGATTGTGCGGGGAGTTCACGATGATCAGCCGCGTGCGCGGGGAGATCGCGTCGCGCACGCGCTGCCAGTCGACCGAGAAGTCCGGCAGGGCCAGCGGCACATGGACGGTGTGCCCGCCCTGCAGTTCGATCGCCGGCTCGTAGGAGTCGTAGCACGGATCGAGCACGATCACCTCGTCGCCCGGGTGCACGACCGCCGCGATCGCCGCGAACAGGGCCTCGGTCGCGCCCGAGGTGACGGTGACCTCGGTGTCGGCGTTCACCCGCCGCCCGTACAGGCGCTCGGTCTTGAGCGCGATCTGCTCGCGCAGCCGCGGCACGCCGGTCATGGGCGCGTACTGGTTCCGCCCTTCCGCCATGTGGCGAGTCAACGCCTCGCGCAGGGCCGGTGGACCATCGAAGTCCGGGAAGCCCTGGCCGAGATTCACGGCGCCGTGCTGGACGGCCAGCTGGCTCATCACCGTGAAGATGGTGGTGCCGACCTTGGGGAGTTTCGTTTCGATCTGCATCGGCGAATCGTACCGTTTTTCCCGCGAGGGGCATCCACCCGTCGCGGAAGGCGCCCGTCAACGCATCTTCGTGGTGCGCATCTGCAGGATCGTCCTGGGTGCCTCGAAGTTGTCCGCGCTCGCCTGCTCCCAGAACACCTGGAAGACCGGGTGGTCGGAACTGCCGTCGAGCAGCGAGCGCGGCTTCACCCAGTGGTACAGCGCGGCCAGCGAGCGCACCTCGGTGGCGGAGACGCGGCGGATGATGTGTTCGGGACCGAGCTGGTTCGGATGGCTGAGGCCGGCGGCCGCGAGCAGCTCCTTGAGCGCGTTCATGGTGTTGCGGTGGAAGTTGTAGACCCGTTCGGCCTTGTCGCCGGGGACCAGGGCGCGATAGCGGCCCGGGTCCTGCGTGGTGACGCCGGTCGGGCAGCGGCCGGTATGGCAGGTCTGCGCCTGGATGCAGCCGAGTGCGAACATGAAGCCGCGCGCGGCGTTGCACCAGTCCGCGCCGAGCGCGAGCGTGCGCGCGATGTCGAAGGCGGTCACCACCTTCGCGCTCGCGCCCACGTGGATCTCGCCGCGCAGGCCGATGCCCACGAGCGTGTTGTGCACGAGCAGCAGCGCCTCGCGCAGCGGTGCGCCCACGTGGTCGGTGAACTCCAGCGGTGCCGCGCCGGTGCCGCCCTCGCCGCCGTCCACCACGATGAAGTCCGGCGTGATGCCGGTGGCGATCATCGCCTTGGCGATGCCGAACCATTCCCAGGGATGCCCGATCGCCAACTTGAATCCCGTGGGCTTGCCTCCCGAGGCCTCGCGCAGCGTCGCCACGAACTCGAGCAGTCCCTTGGGGGAGTTGAATGCGGAGTGCGACGCGGGCGAGATGCAGTCCTCGCCGATCGGCACGCCACGTGCCTCGGAGATCTCCTTGGACACCTTTGCGCCGGGCAGCACGCCGCCGTGCCCCGGCTTCGCGCCCTGCGAGAGCTTGATCTCGATCAGCTTCACCTGGTCCGAGGCCGCGTTTTCCTTGAAGCGTTCGAGCGAAAACGTGCCGTCGCGGTTGCGGCAGCCGAAGTACCCCGACCCGATCTCCCAGGCGAGGTCGCCGCCCGGCTCCCGATGGAAGCGAGAGATCGAGCCCTCGCCCGTGTCGTGGTAGAAGCCGCCGCGCCGCGCACCTTCGTTCAGCGCCAGGATGGCATTGGGCGAGAGCGCGCCGTAGCTCATCGCCGAGATGTTGAACACCGAAGCGGAATACGGCCGCTTGCACTGCTTCGAGCCGATGCTGTTGCGGAAGTCGTGGCCTTCGAGGTTGACGGGGGCGATCGAGTGGTTGATCCATTCGTAGCCGCCGGCATAGACGTTCGACAGCGTGCCGAACGGCCGCTTGTCGAGCACGTCCTTTGCGCGCTGGTACACGATCGAGCGCTGCGCGCGCGAATACGGCAGCTCCTCGGTATCGGATTCCAGGAAGTACTGGCGGATCTCGGGCCGGATCTCCTCGAGGAAGAAGCGGAAGTGCGAGATGATGGGGTAGTTGCGCCGGATCGCCTGTTTGTCCTGGGTCACGTCCCGGATGCCCACGAGCGAGAGCACCGCCGCGGCGCCCGCCAGCATCCACCAGCCTGCGCCGTAGCCCGACCACGCCAACCCCATCGAGAGCGCGATCACCGCCAGGGCGAGCACGAGCGCGAAGTACCGGACGGGGACGATCGATGTCGACATGCGTGCTCTCCAGGAGGGATCCGGGGTCGGGTCGGATTCTGCGCCAACGGACGGCGCAACGGTATGCCGACCTGCAAGCGATGCTTGGCGCATCCCCGATTGACCGGCATCAAGGCCCGAAGCCAGACCCTCCACGACACTGGTGGCATGACGATCCCCCACGCCATGCGCTTGACCATGGGTGCCGGCGGCCTCTCCGACCGGCGCTGGCTGTCCGACGCGCTCGCGAGGCTGGAGGCCGATGTCGCGCGCTCCGCCGATACCCACCTGCTGCGCCACGACGTGCCCGGCACGCCGGGCCTGCACCTGTACTTCAAGGACGAATCCATCCATCCCACGGGCAGCCTCAAGCACCGGCTCGCGCGCTCGCTCTTCCTCTATGCGCTATGCAACGGGCGCCTGACGCGCGGGCAGACCGTGCTCGACGCCTCCTCGGGCAGCACCGCGATCTCGGAGGCGTACTTCGCGCACCTGCTCGGATTGCCGTACGTGGCCGTGATGCCGACGTGCACGGCCGCGCGCAAGATCGCCGAGATCGAGGCGCTCGGCGGGCGCTGCGAACTGGTCGAGGAAGCCGCCCAGGTCCCGCTACACGCGCGCAAGCTGGTCGAGGCGCTCGGCGCCTGCCACCTGGACCAGTTCGCGAACGCCGAGCGCGCCACGGACTGGCGCGGCAACAACAACATCGCCGAATCCATCATCGGGCAGCTGCGCCTGGAGCCCGAACCGCGGCCGGCGTGGATCGTCTGCGGCGCGGGCACCGGCGGCACGTCCGCGACCATCGGACGCTACCTCCGCTACCGGAGGCTGGAGACCCGGCTGTGCATCGCCGATCCCCAGGGTGCGGCATTCGCCCGCCTCTACGCCGGCGTCGCGAGCGGACCGCCGCCGCAATGGCCCACGCGCATCGAGGGCATCGGCCGCGCGCACGTGGAGGCCTCGTTCGTGCCCCAGGTCGTGGACGAGGTGATCGCCGTGCCCGACGAGGCGTCGATCGCGGCGACGTGGCTGCTCGCGGAGATCACTGGCCGCCGCTTCGGAGGCTCCTCGGGCACGAACCTCTACGCCTGCCTCGCGCTGGCCGAGCGCATGCGCGCCGAGGGAAGGATCGGGCCCCTCGTCACGCTGCTCTGCGACCGTGGCGAACGCTACGACGACACCCTGTTCAATCGCGCCTGGCTCGCGGCGGAAGGACTGGAGATCGACCCCTGGCTCCGGGTCCTGCGCGATGCCTGGTACTGCGGAGCCGCATTGCCCATCCAGACTCGACCGCGGGATCGGAACCGGTAGCGCGGAACCCTCGCGCCACCTTGGCGCGCGGCACCGTGCGCGCGATCATGCGGGGCAGGTTCGAGGAGAGGCAGCCATGGTCGAACGCAATCCCCAGGCCCAGGAGATGGGTGATGCCTCCATGGTCGAGAACCTGGCGTTGCAGGCGCTCGCGATCTGGCCACAGGAGCGCCATCTGTTCGATCGATACGCGCTTTCGGGCCCCGTGCGCGTGCTCGACGTGGGCTGCGGCACCGGCGAGATCACGCGCCGCCTGGCCGAACTGTATCCCGAGGCCTCGGTCATCGGCGTCGACGTGCTCGAAGCGAGTCTGCAGATCGCCCGGCACGGCTCGGAGGAACTGGGCGAACGCGTGCAGTTCGAGACCGGCGATGCCTTCGCCCTGCGCTTCGCCGATGCGAGCTTCGACCTGGTCGTCTGCCGCCACATGTCGCAGTCGATCCCGGACTTCCCGCTCGCCCTGGCCGAACTCACGCGCGTGCTCGCGCCCGGCGGCTGGCTGCACCTGTTGAGCGAGGACTACGGGATGCTGCATTTCCCGGTCGCGGACGCCGTGCACGACCGATTCTGGCTCGATGTCGTCCTGCACTACCTGGCCAGCACCGGTTGCGACGGCCGCATCGGGCGGCACAGCTATCCGCTGGTGAAACGCGCGGGCTACGACGAGATCCGCGTGGACTACGCGGTCGTGGATCCTGTACGCACCCCGCGGCCGATCTTCGCGGGCATCCTGCGCGCGTGGCGCGATGGCTATGCGCCCGCGCTGTCGCGCGCGAGCGGACGCCCGAAGTTCGAGGTGGAGGCGCACTTCGACCGATTCATCTC
>Ga0315912_10004857_pt1 | contig 12512 bp, 9 predicted proteins | sample VfabasoilMG_FD_204469 | JGI IMG/M metagenome (GOLD analysis project Ga0315912, IMG submission 204469) | Garden soil microbial communities collected in Santa Monica, California, United States - V. faba soil | ecosystem: Environmental > Terrestrial > Soil > Garden | place: USA: California... | reverse complement strand
TGCAGCTCGCCGTGGCACCGCAGCCGCCTTTCAGGTCGTCATAGTCGTGCGAGCCGATCAGCCTGAACGCGACGAATCCGCCGGCGCCCACGACCGCCACCGCACCCAAGACGTAGCTGGCAACCGGAATCGTGCGCGTTCGATGGTCCGGTTGCTGCGCGGCGGACGCGGGCGTCGTGCTCGGCACGGGCGCGACAGCGACCGCGGCTGGGACCGGCTTCGGCGTTGCGAGTGTCACCGTGATCTGGCGGTATTTTTCGCCCGCGCGCACGGTGACGCTCTGGTCGATGGGCAGGTAGCCGGGCGCTTCGAAATGGAACGCATGCCCACCGGGATCCACCGCGAGCGGACGTCCGTCGAGCGTGCCCGTGAGCGGCTTGCCGTCGATGGTCACGCGCACCTGCGCCAGATCGGCATTCGTTGCCGCGTCCTTGGCGGCGAGCACCACGGTCGGCATGGCTTCCTCGAGATCGCCGTAGATCCGCGAGCACTCGCGGAAGAGCGCGTCGCCACAGCTCGGATTGACGCACTTGGTGAGCTCCTCCTTCGCGGCGACGTAGTGGGAGGCCTGCTGTTCGCGCTGTCCGTCCTCGAAAGCGCGCGCGCACACGGCCTTGTCGCCGAGCGGCGCAGCGGCAGTGTCCGCCGGTGTAGTAGAGCCACCTTCACCGGCGCGCGACGGGGCGGCCCAGGCGACCGCCACCGCGAAGGCCGAAGGAACGAGCAGGCTGAGGGGAGGTCGCAGAGCCATCTACGACCAAGCATAGTATGAACCGAGCGTTCCAGGCTAGGCTGCTCGTGGGGAACACGCGCATGAGCCTCATCACGACCCCTCACCGGCTACGCGCGTTGGGAATCGTCGCCAACGCGTACGGCGACCCCTACTCGCTCAGTATCGCACACGGCGCGGCCCAGGAGCTCACGCGCTCCGGCAAGCACGCGTTATTTTTCGGTGGCGGGTTTCCGCAGGCGCCGCTCTTTCGTGACGCGCAGAACGCGTGCGCGCTCCCGAGCGGCGTCGACGCGTGGATCTTGATCGGCGAGACGCTGCGCGATGTGCTCGGTGACGTGATGCTTGCGGCGCGCTCGGCGCGCCGGGCCGTGATGGTCGGTTGCGACCTCCCCGGCCTCGCCTGCGCCGCCACGGACGCGGAGACGGGTATCTTTCAGGCCGTCGCGCACTTGGCGAAGCGCCACGAGCGACGGCGCATCGCCTTCATCGCAGGGCCGGAAGGCAGCCTCGACGCGAGCCAGAGACTCGGAGCCTACCGCTTGGCCATGGACGCACTCGGGCTCTACGCCGATCCGGCGTTGCTCGTCGTCGGAGACTACCAGGCGCGCTCGGGACGCGAAGCGATGCGCCAGCTGGAGCGGCAACACGGGACGTTCGACGCCGTGGTTGCCGCGAATGATCTCATGGCCCTCGGGGCCCTCGAGAGCCTGTGCGCGAGCGGCACGCGCGTGCCTGAGGACGTGTCCGTCGTCGGCTTCGACGACATCGAGGAGTCGGCCTTTGCGGCGCCGAGCCTCACGACGGTCCGGCAGCCGCTCGCCGAGCTCGGGCACGCCGCGGCACGTCTGGCACTCGCGAGCGACGACCGTGACGCCATGGCGGCCGAGCGCATGGTCGTGCCAACACCGCTCGTGATCCGCAACTCATGCGGCTGCAAGAATAGTGAGCCGGTCGATCGGCGCAGTGTCCCGCCGGACGCGGAAACGAGTCGGACCCAAAACCTGCGTGAGGAGGCGTTGCGTGAGGTCGCGCGGCGCACGCTCGGCCATGCCCGCGTGCATCGGGACCTCGAGCGGCTCGCCGAGTCGGTCGTCCGGTCGTCCGATTTTTCGGCCCTCGCCCGCGTGATGAGCGCCGTGGTCGAGCTGCTCGGCCTCAGGCGATTTCTACTTTGCACTTATGCGGGCGGGCAACGCAACGTGCGGGTCGCGCTCGAATCGACCGGGCGGGACGTGGTGTTCCATCACCAATCGCAGCCCTTCCCCATCGACGAGCTCGTTCCGCCGGGGTTTCTCAAGACCGCACGGCCTCTGCAGCTCGTCGTGGAGCCGCTCGAGTTTGCGGACGAACATTTCGGGTACCTCGTGCTGGAAGGTGACCTGCGGGATGGGCTCGCCCATGTGGCACTGCGCCACCATCTCGGCTGCGCGCTCGCCCGCATGGCGCGGGGCCGCGAGCTTCGGCGGCTCTACGCCGCCGAGAAGCGACGGACGGAGGCATGATGCCCACACGGGCTCCGAAAACGAGTGGGACGAGGTCCTACATTTGGCTCCCGCCCTGGCATGGCACGAGCAGCTACCGGGCACGGATGTTATACTCAGAGTCCGCATGAGCTCTGACGCAACCTCCAACGGCGAACAGCCGGCGGCATCCAGCGTCAGCCAGCCGCTGTTCAACGAAACGAGCAGCGTGAGTTACGAGCGTCCAGTGCTGCGAGTCGGACGCTACCGCATTCTCTCGGAGCTCGGACGCGGGGGCATGTCGAACGTTTATCTCGCAGTCGCGCATGGCCCCGGCGGCGTGAACAAGCTCGTCGTGCTGAAGGCGCTCTTGCCCGATCTCAGCGCCGAACCTTACGCGCTGGCAATGTTCCTGGACGAGGCGCGACTCGCGGCCCAGCTCAACCACCCGAACGTCGTGCAAACGTACGAGGTCGGTACCGAGGGCGATCGTCATGTCATCGTGATGGAGTACCTCGAGGGCCAGTCGCTTTCGATCGTGCTCAAGCGCTCCGAGCAGGCGGGGCAGCCGCTCTCTCTCGCCTTGCAACTGCGCATCATCGTGTCCGCGCTCGAGGGCTTGCACTACGCCCACGAGCTCCGAGCCTACGACGGCGCGCTGCTGCAGCTCGTCCACCGCGACATATCGCCGCAGAACGTGTTCGTCACGTACGACGGCCAGGTCAAGGTGCTCGACTTCGGCATCGCCAAGGCGGCAACCTCCTCGACCCAGACCGCGACGGGCATCGTCAAGGGCAAGATCGCCTACATGGCGCCGGAGCAAACGGTCGCGGATGCGATCGATCGCCGCGCTGACATCTTCTCGGTGGGCTGCATGCTGTGGGCTGCCGCCGCGGGCCGCAAACTGTGGAAAGACACGCCCGATGTCCACATCATGCGGCGGGTCATCAACGGCGAGATCCCGACACCGCAAAGCGCCAACCCAGCCTGCGACGACGAGCTCAACCGCATCGTGATGAAGGCCCTCGAGTTCGAGCCGGCGAACCGCTACCAGACGGCCCTCGATCTGCAGCAGGACCTCGAAGCCTATTGCGAGAGCCTGAATCAGCCCGTCAAACAAAAGGACATCGCGCGACACGTCACCACGCTGTTCGCGGACAGACGGGCGGAGCTCCAGGCGCTCGTCGAACGGCAACTCGCGCTCGCGGCGGACGACAGCTCGGGCTCGCGAGGGGTCCCCGTCGTGACGCTGGACGTGAAAAGCTCCGAGGACGCGCGTCCGACGTGGACCCCGACGCAAGAGGGCGGAAAGGTCGAGCAGCGGCGGAGCAAGCTGCTTTGGTTCGGGGCTCCCCTGCTCCTGGTCTCGCTCGCCGGTTCGCTGCTCTGGCTGCGAGGCTTCGGCGCCGACCCCGCCGCTCCGGCGACGCACTCCGCCGTCGTTCCTTCTCCGCCCGTCGTGAGCCCCGTCCCCACGGCGACGAGCGCCACGATCGAGTTTCGCGTCACGCCCGGTGCCGCCAAGCTCTTCCTCGACGACGAGCCGCTGCCGTCGAATCCGACATCCAAGGTGTTGCGCATCGACGGCACCGTGCACCGATTGTACGCAAAAGCCGACGGCTACGACTCGGCGTCGGCCGAGTTCACGGCCACGCGCGACACGGCGCTCGAGCTGACGCTCACGCACGCGGCGCCGCCCTCCCCCGCGGGGACCGAGCCTGGCGCCGGCGCGAGCTCGAACAGCAAGACTCGCCCGCACGTCCCTCACGGCGCACGAGCGCAACCGAGCGTCTCCAAGGCGCAGTCCCCGCGCAACGCACCGAATTGCGACGCCCCGTTTTTCGTCGATAAGGACGGAATCAAGAAGATGCGACCGGAGTGTCTCTGACGCCCCGGAGTCCTTCCCCGATCGTAAGCTCGAAACCGCGGCGCGCATCGCGTCGCCATCAGGAGGTCCCCTTGAACTCGCCACGACAGTCGAAAATCCCCGGTTCTTCACTTTTCCTCGTCCTTCCGCTCCTAGCTGCGGTCGGCGTCGCGGCCTGCGACGGCGACGATGACACCGTGGGCTCCGGCGGCACCGGCGGCAGCAAGGGCGGCACCGGCGGCTCGACCGGCGGCACGGGCGGCAGCAGCGCCGGAACGGGCGGCAGCAGCAAGGGCGGCAAGGGCGGCACCGGCGGCTCGACCGGCGGCACGGGCGGCAGCAAGGGCGGCACCGGCGGAACCAGCGGCAAGGCTGGCACGGGTGGCACGACCGGCGGCACGGGCGGCTCGACCGGCGGTACCGGTGGCTCGACGGCGGGCGCGGCTGGTGCCGGAGAGGGCGGCGAGGCCGGCAGCGGCGCGGGCCAGGCCGGCACGGGCGGCTCGACCGGCGGTACCGGCGGCTCGACCGGGGGTACCGGCGGGACGACAGCGGGCGCGAGCGGCGAGGCGGGAACCGGCGCCGGCGGTGAGACGGGCGGCTGCCCTGCGCAGACCCCGATGAGCCTCTACTCGTTCGACACGACGGTCGCAGGCTGGGAGTTTTATCCGTCGTCGACGGTCGGAACGATCTCGCAGAGCGCGACCGAAGGCAACCTGGCCGCGGGCGCCCTGTCGTCGGTCATCACGCTTCCGTCCTACAACACCGGCGTCACGACGCAGATCAACTTCAACTCCGACTGGTCGTGCCGCACGCAGCTCAGTGCCTACATCAAGCTGCAGACGACGGGCACCGACCTGCTCTACTTGAACGGCATCGGCTTCGCCATGCAATCGGCCGGTTACACCATCTACAGCGGCTCGTACTTCGGCATCGGGACCTTCACCGATGGTGCATGGCACAAGATCACGCTCGACCTTGCGACCATCGCCCCCGCCCCCGACCTCACCAACGTCAATCAAATCGCACTGTCGGTGAACGCCGAAGGCTCGCAGCCTGGCGGCGAGCCAGCGACGCCGCCGGACACGACGCTCCTCGTCGACGACATCGTCATCGAGTAGATGCGACCGGACGGCCCCGGTGCGGCCTGGCCGCACCGGGCGCCAGCCTCGCCTATTGGATGCGGATGCCCCTACAGCACGAAGCGGAGCGGCCCCACTGCGCCGGCCCCCAGCCCAAAAGAGCGGCGAAGCGGGTCGCCCCGGCCAGGCCCACGAACGACCCTAGCCTGCGCGGATGATCGGCTAGAATGACCGCCTGCGGCCCGGCCATCTCCCTCCGACCATGAACTCCGATGACGAGCACCTCACGGGCGACCACCGCTGCGTCAATTGCGGAAAGCCCGCTCCCCCGACAGAAACGAACTACACGCTCATCAGTGCGCGCCACGGCTGGCGTCTCACGCGTGCACCCGACCGTGACGGACGCCGCGTCATGGAGTGGCGCTGCCCCCAATGCTGGCAGGCCCATCGCAAGAAGCTCACGACGCCCTGAACCCCAGCATTGGACGGTCTGAAGGCCGCTGTCCGCCGCCGGCGCGCGGATTGCCAGCGGGCGAGCCCCCGTGCAACCTTCGGCCCCGATTGCCGCTCGAGTTCGCGCTGCGCCCACGCTTCGACCTGGACCGACCCGTCCGGCGGCGACGCGTCGTTCGCTCGCGATTCCTGCGACTTGCCGTGCCGACTGCGGCCTATTGGCTCGCCGTCGCCGGCGCGACGCATGCGTTCGTCAAGATCACGCGAGACGCGCCCCCAGCGCCGAATTCCAGCCCAGCGCCTCGAGTCACGGAATCCGAGCCCGCACCCGAGCCGAACGTCCAGAGTCCGCCGCCGCCTGCCCCGCTCCCGCCTGCTCGCCCCGACCCACGCGCACCAGAAGCTCCCCTTGCAACGCCGACGCCCGCCAGCGCGTCCCGGCACGACGCTGATGACAATGGACATGCCCACGCCCCGAACGACGCCGCCAAGGAGCCCCCGGATGACGTCCCTCGAGAGGCCCGGAATGACGACCATGACCGCGCCCGCAACGAAGCCCGCGCGGCTTCTCTTCCGAGCTGCGAGAGCGCGCGTGCGACGGCGAAGGAAACCATGGACCTCGGCGCCGCACGTGGCGCCCCGGACCTGACGCGCGATGCCTTCGCAGCGGTGCTGGAGGACGGCACGTACCTGAATCATTGTGCGCTCCCAGCGCGCACGGCCCTCGCGATCTGTGCCGCCGTACAGGACGGCAAGGTCGTCGGGCTGACCGTGACGTCCGAACCACGGAGTCCGACGATCAACGCCTGCGTGCGGCGAGCCGTCACCGCGCTGCGCTTTCCACGAAGTGCGCGGCTCGACGTCACCCGCACTCGGTTCGAACCGACGCGCTGACCTCGAGCACCGCGCGCCGCCGGATGCTCGAACCTCGAACGGGTCGCTCAAACCTCGAAGTCCCCACCGCCGCCATCGAAACCGCCGTCGTCCGCGTAGTCGGCGAGCTGGCCGTCATCCCCGTCACCGCCGCTTTCGTCGTGAGAGCCGTCTTCCGCAGGATCGAAACCGCCCATCGCCTCGAAGAACGAGCTCGCGACCATGCTGCCCACGAAACCCATGGCGAAGCTCGAGAGCAGGTGGCTACCGAGCCCCATGCCGCCACCGAGCATGCTGCGTTCGAGCGCGCCGGGCTGACGGATCTCGGCGCGCGTCGCCGCCTGGGCGAGCGCCCGCGTGTCGTCGGCAGGCGTTGCGGCGATGCTGGACGCTTCGCCGGCCGGTACCTCCCGCGCGAGGGCCACCGTGACTTGCCTGCGCTGCTCCGGCGTCAGCTTTTCGAACGCCTCCTGGTGCGCTTGCTCGATGGTTTCGGGCGGGGCGGTTCGCAACATGTAGCGATAGCGGTCGAGCGCCTGGGCGTCCGAGGGCGCCGCCGGCACCCGCAGGGGGTCCACCCGTGTCGTGTCGATTCCGAGCCATCGGCTAAAAAATCCCATCTGGTCCTCCTCAGGTGAACGGGCCTTCGAATCAAGGCAACCCGTCGAGCACCCGCGTTGTTCCCATGATTCTCCGAACGTTTCGGGAACGGTCGTCTTCGACGCGGCGCTCGACCCGAGCTGGGCCGACCCGAGCCGTCGGTACGTCGCAGGCGCACCGAAAAATCACCTATTGGGCACGCTCGCCACGGGAAGTAGGGTTCATGCGGCCTGCGCGCGTCCACGCCATGAAACACGGACTGTGGCTCATTCTGTCGGTCCTCTTCACGCCACGGCTCGCCTTCGGGTGGCTCCTGCACGAGCACACCGCCACCGCCTCCAGAGCCATCGCGACCGAGGCGGTCGAGGATCGCGCGCTGCTCGACGCCGCCTGGCGCCGGGCCGCGGAGGCGTCGCACCGATTGTGCCCCGCTCCCGACACGACCGGGGAGAAGCTCTACCGGGCCGAGGGGGAGTTCTGCGTCGGGTTTCCCGTGCTGAGCGGCCTCTCTGCCGACCACACCTGCTCGCCGTGGGAGACGCTCTCGTCCCTCGATCAGCCGTTCGTCCGCGATGTGCTGTTCGAGGCCGAGGGGCTCGAGATCCGGATGCGAGTGGCCGTGGCGCAGGGCAAGAAGGACGAGCACGTCGATCTCTGGCATCTGCACCACCTGAACCTCCAGGTCGCCGACCCCGCCTACCTGTCGCGCGCCGAGCAAAACGCCGCGCATTTCCAGCCGCCGCGACGGGTCGGGGAGAACCTCGGTGCGTACCTGCGGCGCATCCTGCAAGCACGCAGCTCGAATGCGATCGGGCTTTACGTGAACTACCACCTGGCGGCGCTCGACCTCGCGGCCAAGGCAGCAGCCGCGTGCCCACTGACCCAGGGCGAGTTTCAATGTCCTCCCGCCACCAAGGTGGCGGCCGAGGCCACGTTCGCGCGAGCCCTCGCCGCAGAGGCGTTCGCGCTCCACTTCCTCCAAGATGCGTTCTCGGCAGGCCATTTTCAGACCGTCGACGGCTCGGGCTCGGAGCGGATGGGAACGCACGATCACTACTGCAAGGAGGGCCTGCTCGCCGAACCGTGGGCAGGCGGCGAGTACGCGGCTCACGGTGACGCCTTCCTCTCAACGGTCGACACGGAGCACATTGCCGCCGCCATCGAGGCGAGCCTCGCGATGCTGGCCAAGGCGCTGCGCAGTGGCGCGCCACCCGCAGGAACCTCCCACGCCGATCCCGATCTCGATGCCTGCAAATCTCCGACGGTGCCGGGGGGCCTCGATGCCGCGCTCGCGAACCCCGACCTGCTCGCGGTCCTCGGCGCTGTCCCGCGCCCGGTCACGCAGCCGCCCGGCCTGCCCCGCTTCTCCCAGGAGCTCGGTCTTTTCTACGCTCCGTTCTTCGGCGCGGGGATGCGCGTGGGCTTCGAGGGTGTCGACGCCGACGACCTCGAATCCGGTCGCTGGCCCGTCTTTGGTCACATCGGCATGGGTTTCGGAGGCACGTTCGAGGGCATCACCGACGGAAGCACGGACGGGGTGGTCGCCCTCGGCGGGGCGCTCGGCGTCGACGTCCACCCGCCTGGGTCCCAGCATGGGATCGGCGTGGTCTACGCCGGCGCGTTCCACCTGCCCTACTACGTGATCCCCGGCGACCTGATCCCCCTCGCGCTGGTCGGCGTGGTCGATGCCATCACGGGGGGCGACACCTACTTCCGGATGGCGAGAGCCGCCGCATCGGGCGGGGCCTTCGGGCTCCAGCGCAAGTACTCGCTGTTCTGGAACATGAGGCTCCAGTTCGTGCTCGGTCGCGAAGGCTACATCGCCGCGATCAAGCAGCACGGCGACCCGGACAAACGAGAGTACTATTTGAAGTTCGGGATCCCGGTCTTCACCCTGACCAGCTTTCACGCGAGCTCCGGACAGATCGGCCTCGATCAGAACTGGCAGCTCGGCTACGACCTCACGTATCGCAAGCCTCGCGGGTGGGTCGAGAACGACGAAGGCAAGTTCTTCCACGGCATCTTCCTGAGCTACGGCCTCCGCGCCCGGCGCTACGTCTGGGAACCCTGAGCCCGCGCGGGCTCGCTCGAGTGGTTTCGTGCACGGCGGCCAGGGCGCGTGCAAAAGTACGGCGATGGCGATGATGAAGTCCTACGCCACCTTCGATGACTGGCTCGACGCTCAGCGTGCCCCTCAGCAGAAGATCGTCGCGCCCTTGCGCAAGCTCGCCGCCCGCGTGTCGAAGCAGCTGGTCGAAACGGTCAAGTGGGGCAACGGCTGCTGGGAGCTCGACGGCTTGCCCATCGCCTTCGTGCACGCGGAGAAAGACCACATCCAGTTCGGTTTCTTCGGCGGTGCGCTGCTCAAGGACCCCGAGCGAGTCCTCAGCGGCTCGGCCAAGTACGTCCGCTCGCAAAAGCTCCACGCACCGAGCGACATCGATAGCGCCGCGCTGACCCGGCTGTTCAAGCAAGCGCTCAAGATCGAGTATCGGTAGCCTCGCTCAGCGCCGCTTGCCTCGCCGTGTCTCGAGCGACTCGAGCTCCTTGGCCACGAAGGGCGCCGCAGCGGTCGTCAGCTTCGTCGCGCCGCGAAAGTTCAAGTGCGTCACGTCGCGGAAGTCGTCCGCGCCGAAATCGACGCCCAGGTCTTCGCTGGTCACGAAGCGGAACCCGTGACGTCGCGCGACCGCCCCGACCAAATTCCGGAACGCCGAACTGGCTCCCGCGGGCATCACTGCTTCGAATCGAGGCGAGACAGGCACCTCGAGGAAGAGCAGCCTGACGCCGCTGTCAGCGGCCGTACGAGCCGCGAGCTCGAGGTGACGGGCCTGGAAAGGGTCGAGCGCCGAGTCGCCGTGGAACGCGAGATCGCGGTAGCGAGCCGCCGCCTGGGGGCTCACCGAATGGGCCACGAAGCGCCGTCTGCCGCGGTGATTGTGGTGGAGCGCTCCCTGCATGAGGCTCGGTCGGCGGGCATCGGGCACGAAGCCCGCGCGGAGCGCGTTCCAGCTGTCGGGGCCGACGTCGTCCACGACGTTGGGCTCGACGACGAAGCGCGTGCGGACGACCCACGAGCTCCGCGCCAGCTCGTTGACCAGCACGCCCGGCAAGTAGTGGTCGGCTGCCGCATGGAGCTCGCGTCGCTCCCGCCACCAGTCGGGTAGCCGCCACAGGTAGGTGGCTTGCAGCGACGGCTTCTCGGGGCGTCCGCCGAGCTCCAGCGGGGTCAATGCCCAGAGCCACACGCGGGGGAGCCGCGCCACGTCGCGTGCGCGCTCCATGGCGTAAAGCGTCTCCTCGGCGCGGCCCCCGCTGAGGCTGTGCGCGCCCACTTTCACCCGAGCGCCCGCCTGCACGAGGAGAGAAGTGAGCCGGCTCGCGATCACTCCGTTGGCCGCGCGGCTCGAGCCCAGAATCGCGACGTCGGGCGCAGCCCGCGCGGCGAGCTGGGTGACGTAGCTCCGGTACTCGAGCTCGCGGTGGGCCACGTCGGGCACCAGACCGAGCGGGTTCGTCACGCGCAGCAGCCCTTCGACGCAAAGCACGATTCCGCACGCGATCGCCAGTCCCCACGGCGGATCCTGCGAGACGCGACGCGGCGCCCGCGGGCGCACGCTCTCCTGCGCGTCAGAACTGGAAGTAGATGAAGGTTGCGCTGCCATTCTGACCAATCCACACGAAGAGGAGGAAGCCGACCGCGTACACGAGCCCGCGTGCCGGAGCGGGCGCACGAAACACGAGCCACGAGTCCCCTTTCAGGTACTGCATGAGCTGCACCCCGACGAGCCCTGCCACGAGGCAAGTAGAAATCCAGAACGGTCCCAGCTCGCTGAGGTCTCGCAGCACGTGGTGACTCGGCACGGCGGCGAGCGCGTGCAGCAGGTCGAAGGCGTCAGCCACCGTGTCCGCCCGAAAGAAGATCCAGGCCAGACAAACGAGCTGAAAGAAGCAGAGGACGGCGACGACGCGCAGGGCTCCGCGCGCAGACGGCGAGAGCGTCTGGGCGAAAGCGCGCACCTGCGGCTCGAGCGGGCGATACACGCAAAGCAGGGCCCCGTGCAGGGCACCCCAGAGCACGAACGTCCACGACGCCCCGTGCCACAACCCGCCGAGCACCATCGTCAGCATCAGGTTGCGATAGGTGACGAACCTACCGAAGCGATTGCCCCCGAGCGAGACGTAGAGGTAGTCGCGCAACCAGGTCGACAGACTGATGTGCCAGCGACGCCAGAACTCGCTCGGCGTTGCAGCAAAATACGGCATGTCGAAGTTGCGCGAGAGCTCGAAGCCGAGGCAACGCGCCGTGCCGCGCGCGATATCGCTGTACGCCGAGAAGTCGGCGTAGATTTGAAACGCAAAGGCGTACGTGGCCGCCGCCGCCTGGACGCGCGTCGGGTCCTTCAGCGCGAAGCCGGCGTCGGCAACCTGGGCCAGGATGTCCGCGATCACGGCCTTCTTGAACAGCCCGACCGCAATCAGGTAGGTGCCGCTCGTGAGCTTCGACCAGGTGACCGAACGCGTGTGGCGAAACTGTGGCAGCAGGCGCTCCGGGCGTTCGATGGGGCCGGCGACCAGCTGCGGAAAAAACGCCACGAAAGCCGCGAAATTCAGCGGGTTGGTCTCCGCCCGCAGGCGCCCGCGATACACGTCGAGCGTGTAGCTCAGCGACTGGAACGTGTAGAAGCTGATGCCCACCGGCAGCACGACGCGGAGCGAGGGCGCGTGCGCGTGCACGCCCACGGCACCGAGCAGACGCACCAGGCTGTGCGTGAAGAAGTCGAAGTACTTGAAGAAGCCGAGCAGCCCGAGATTGCCCGCGAGACTGAGCGCGATGTAGGTCCGGCGCCGGCGCGTCCTCGACTCCTTCATGAGCGCGCGACCGACGAAAAAGTCATTGGCGGTCGACAGCAGCAGGAGTCCGAGGAACCGATAGTCCCAGGCTGCATAAAACGCGTAGCTCGCAACGAGCAAGAACGCGTTCCGAGCGCCGAGCACGCTCCGGCGTGGCAGTCGCGGCAGCAGGCGGCGCACGCTCCTCGGGGTGAGGAGCACGGCGCACACCAGCCAGACCGCCGCGAAAAATGCCCAGAATTGAAAGCTATTGAACGCCAGAGCCCCCCCTTACGTCGCCCGCCCCCCTACTTCAACGAAATGCGGCGCGGGCCCCGCTGCTTCGGCGGGTCAATGGATCATGTCCGCCTCCTGGAGCAGCCACGCCACGCGCTCGGCAATGGCAAGCGAGGCCGTCAACCCAGGCGATTCGATGCCCATGAGATTCACGAGCCCACGCAGCCCACGTGCTTGCTCGTGGGCTTTGACGAAGTCCCGCTGCGGCTGCCCCGGACCGCTGAGCTTTGGTCTGATCCCGGCCCTGTCGGGTTCGAGATCCTCGGCCTCGATGAACGGCGCGAAGCGTTGCACGGCGTCGGCGAAGGTCTTCC
>Ga0315912_10004856_pt1 | contig 12513 bp, 5 predicted proteins | sample VfabasoilMG_FD_204469 | JGI IMG/M metagenome (GOLD analysis project Ga0315912, IMG submission 204469) | Garden soil microbial communities collected in Santa Monica, California, United States - V. faba soil | ecosystem: Environmental > Terrestrial > Soil > Garden | place: USA: California... | reverse complement strand
CCCCGGCGCTGATTACTATGGCGCTAACACGGACGCCCCACCCGCGGCCAATCTGAATTCCTTGAATAACTGCCTGTCGTTTTTCACTCACCGAAAGCCCGCCTTTCTGCCAGCGTCCTGACATTTTTAGAGAGCCGATCCAGCTCAGTCGAAAATTAAACCCAGCATGAATGTATCGAGCTTATTTTCGTCCAGCAACGCTTGTCGAAATTCCTTTTTTTGGAACGCGGCATCCACACAGCGTCGAACGGTGGCATCCAATAGAACACTCATATCTGTAATATACTTCGCGTCGCCGGTCTTGATGGAAGCGCCATGAATATATTTTGAACGGAACGAATAGCATCTCTTTATAAATTGGTACAAATCCAGTCTTCGGTCCTTTTCTTCCTCTGAGATCAATGCCACACGCTCAGCGATTTGATGCGACAGCTCTGCTTGCGAAGTAGACAAGAGCGCCTCCAATGCAGAGCAATAAAATGTTATCTTCTCCGTTAGCATGGTCGTTCTCTGTGCGCGGGAAACCATAGACAGAGTGCGGGTCAAACGGGATGAATTAGATCTTGTTTGAATCCATCCTATCTGTATATCCGAAAATGGTCCGGAATCCCTATGATCACTTCCATTGTCTGATTGGACCGGATTAATATAAGAATTCCTATCGACTGCTTGACTCTGCTCGGTGTCGTCTTTCTTGAATCCGCGTAATTGACGAAAAAGGGAAGCTGTGGTGCGGACTTCATCGGCGGAAAACGCGATCTCATTAACGATTCCATTTGCCTTACTTCTTTGACCTAAATACATATTGCTGCTGGTGTTCAGTCCATGGACTAGATAGCCAATTTCATGACCTACGCAGCTATCTCGGTGAATCCAGAGAAGTCCCTCGAAATCATCTAGAAATACAAGAATCCGATTGAGCACAGATAGCGCATTCGCCTCGGTGACGCCGTCCAAGTAGCCGTAGATCGCGACTGCGCTGTTCCTGAAGCTGTTTACTTCCAAGGTTCCGATCAGAGGATGTGCTGATACAGGGATTGTCGATGTTATGGTCTGCCGGTCCGTTGTGAGATAGATGTTGTCAAATAGTTGGATTCCTCGCCCTGCTAATCCTGTGACCGTCAGATAATGGAGGCGCGTAAAGAAGATGGCCTTCGCTCTGGGCAGCGCAGGAGCACCAATCGGGAGACGCGGCATTATCGGTTACTCTGGCTGTGGGTTTTTTAATCTAGCAGGGACCTGCGATTGCAAAACATGATTGGCCACATGCGGATCACAAATAGCAGGAAAGGTCACAAGTGACAGGCGTAATCCCGGCTCTGCAAGGTAGAGTTCCACCTCAACATCAGTCCGGTAACGGACGGAGCGTGGAAATCGCTCCCGGGACGTGCGGGAACAGGCAGCGCGATATCCTGGCCTCGGCAAGCTGGAAAATGCGCTCGCCAGAGGCTATTGTCGCGACATGGCGCGGCGCTAGAAATCGAGACGCTGTGGGAGGGCCAGGTCCATAAGGCGTTTTGACATCGGCCTGGAGGGGTTGGACGTCCAGTTGCGGGTCTAGGGCTTGGCGCACATGGTGCGTGACCTGGTTGGGACCGCGCAGGCGCCGCGGCGGGCGGCATGACGGCCCCGGAGACGCTGACCGTCCAAGTGCCCTTCGCCGTGCGCAAGCGGGGTGGGCGGAAGCTGGTCCCGGCGCCGGACGGCACGGCCGTCGACCCCAACCGGCCGCGGATCGACAGTGCGCTGGTCAAGGCGCTGGCCCGGGCTTTCCGTTGGCGGAAGCTGCTGGAAACAGGCGTCTACGGGACAGTCGCGGACCTAGCCGCAGCTGAGAAGATCAACGAATCCTACGTTGGCCGCGTGCTGCGGCTGACCCTGCTGGCACTGGAGATCGTCGAGGCGATACTGGCAAGTCGGCAGCTGGAGGGGGTGACGCTGGCGGGGTTGATGCAAAGGGTGGAGGGGGAGTGGGAAGCACAGCGGTTAGTGCTCTGCGCTCGGGAGCGTGCGGCAGCGAGCTATTTGCTCGGAGGAGGGAGCGTGGACGCCCGCAATTGACGAGCGACCTGGGCAAGCGAAACCGCGCTTCGACCTCATGCAGCGCGAACAGGAGAGTGCCGGCCGAGTGGGGTCCGCCGTCGAGCTGGGCTATGACCGGCTTGTCGCCGACCGTTGACAAACCCGGCAACAGCGGTCTGGGTCTGAGCCGAAATGGTCCTCGGAAACGGTGGGGTCCAGGGCCTTCAGCCGAATCCTTCGGCCGCTCAATGGCTTACACCGTTCCCCCCCAGCCTGCGGCGCATCTTTCGGGCGAGTAGGTGCCGCCGTCTGTACTCAAAAAGTTGTATGTTGGACCGGATTAATCAAGACTGTACGCAGTCGCATTCGGGGGCGTCGCATGAGGGACTTCGCGAAGAACGATGCAGGATATTGCGTTTTGCAGCTGATGGACTCGGACAAGCCGAGCCCGCGGCGTCACACGGCCTCCGCAACCTGCCGTCACAGTCATGTCGGCGACCAATACGAAACTCTGAACGTGCTGGATCAGGCCCGGCTACCGATAACCAATGGATAGGAACGCAGCCCGAGAGCTCTTCAGGAACCGGACTGAAGCCAAGACGGGTGGCGCATAAGGATGAGCCCTGACGTACTATTGCATGTCCGGTGCCGTGGTTCTTGCAATGATTGGCGGCACCGTTGGAGCGATGTCTCATGGCGCTAACTGCCGTGTCGCTTTTCAGCGGAGCAGGCGGATTCTGTGAGGGAGTACGACTCGCAGGCTGGAATGTTGTTTGCGCCGTCGAATCGGATCCCCAGGCGTGTCTGACACATGCCGCCAATTTCGCCGGCGTAGCACTGTTCAAGGGCGACATCGTCCGCTTTCTGCAGGATCAGCAGCCCCGCGTGCCGAGCCTGCGCGAGTTGACTGCCCGCAAGATCGACGTGGTTTATGGTGGGCCGCCTTGCCAGGGGTACAGCCAGATTGGTCCGCGCAATCTCGCCGACCCCAGGAACCGCCTCTACGAAGAATTCGTCCGCGTTGTCCGCCTTCTGCGGCCACGCGCCTTCGTGATGGAGAACGTCCCAAACATGGTGGCCATGAAGAATGGCCATTTCAAAGAGAGAATTCTCGATGCATTCCGGAAGGCAGGATACTCGCGAACGGCGATCGTGCCGGCCATTGCCTCGGATTTCGGCGTTCCGCAACACCGACGGCGAGTCTTCGTCTTCGGAATCCACGACCGGCTTCCATTCACCGAGAGTTTCGAAGAAGTAGTCAAAGCGCTGCTCGAGCGGGAGAAGTCCGCCACGATCGTCACGGTCCGCGAAGCGCTGTCCGATCTTCCCGAAACCGTGTCGGAAGACAATGCGCCGCTCCCTTATCCAAAGAAGCCCGGAGGGCGCTACTCCGACTTCCAGAAGCTCATGCGTCTGGACTGGGACCATGAGCTGCTGACCTCTGAGCGAAAGCGGACGAGTCTGGCCGAAGACGCGCTCCACAACCACCATACGAAACGCATCGAAGCCCGCCGCAAGGAGATCGTCGGCGTCATTCGCCCTGGCGCCCGCGGGGATTCCCTTCCGATTGAGCTGTGGAACGGCACGCGCGGGCACAAATGGCGCCGCCTGGATCCTGAGAAGCCTTCCTACACCATCCTCGCGCAGATGCATCGGGACCTGTCTGAGTGGATCCATCCGACACATGACCGCTGGATCACGGTCCGCGAAGCGGCGCGGCTTCAGTCGTTCCACGACGGTTTCGTCTTCCACGGCAGCGAATGGCAGCAGCTAAAGCAGGTCGGCAACGCGGTTCCCCCACTTATGGGACGGGCGGTCGCGCGTGCCGTTACAGGCCTGCTGGACCGGATATCTCGCAAGGCAAGCGGATAACGCCGCAATGGAGGGAACAGGCTTTCTTGTTGTCGCCGGGCTGATCGCCGCATTGGCCATCATAGCGGGCCTTTGGGAGTGGCGGCGGCGTTCGCGGACCAGTGGCTTCGCGACCGTGCCACGCATCGCTGGCGCCACGTTGCGTGCCTCCGCCCCCGAGGTGACCCGCAGCGATCGCGCCGTGGACAGCGGGAGCCTGCGCCCGGGCCTCTCCGTTAAGACGACGCTGAGCAGTCCCGCTGGAGCCTCGACAGCTATCCCCGCAGGACCCGCGCTCGCTGGCCCGGCTGCAGCCCACTCGAGCGAAGATTCGGATGAGGACGAGGCTCCGACGCAAAGCGACACGCCGGAAGTAGCATCCCAGCCGCGCGGGCCTGGCCTTCCCGTCCCACCGCTGTCGCACCCGCCGGCCGACGACGAAGCGGGACCAGTATCGCCGCACGATGGCGACGAGTCGAACGGCCCCGAGCCGATCCTGCGGCCGGCTGACAGTGACGCGCCGGTTCTGGAGACAGCAAGTCAGGTCGCGGTTTCCGCGGCCGGTGGCACCGTCGCGCACGAGGCCAGCGTCACTGTGCATCAGGATAGTGCGGAGCTGCTACCGCCTTCATCCGGCATGCCCGACGCGCCACAAGAAGGCATCGACGAACAGCCTGACCCTGAAGCGGCCGCGACAGGTGGCGCCGACACACAGGAGTCAGGGGCCACTGCGCATCAGGATGTCGAAACTCCGTTGCGGCCCTCTTCTGACGCGCCCAGCGACTCTAATCGGGCCGATGCAGAAAGTCTGGACGACCCGCGACAAGAATGCATCGAGGATCAGCCTGACACTGACCAGCAGGCGTTGCCCTGCGCAGGGCCAGACACTGATACGGCTGGCTTGCTATCACCGTCAGCGGATGAGGCCGGGCCAAACGACACCGTCGAGGCAGAGCCGGAACCCGATCCTGATCCGGCTCTACCCCCTGCGTCCGGAACTCCCGCTGGCCCAGCAATTCGGCCCAGGCAGCCCTCTGTCCATCGCGACCGCAGAGGAAAACGCCGCGCGGTCACGGCCGCCGCGCCGTCGCAGCCAGCCCCACCCGCTCCGGGACCCTCGGCCCGTCCGCCGGCCGAAGCCAGGCTGCGCCTGTGGCTTCATCCGATCCGCCGCACGGCGCGGCTATCCGTTGTGCTGACGCGTCCGGACGGCTTTCCAGCACGCGTAGCAGTTCTCGAAGCCGGCAGCGATGCGGTCGAAGCCTATGACGAGCAGCGTTACGACGATCTAGATCTGCCGTGGACGAGCGAGTTCCTCCTGGGGGAGCTGCGCCTCATGAGCACTGACGGATTCCAATGGCTCCGTAGCGCGCGGCGTGTACACATCTTTACGCAAGATCCGAACGAACCCGGACTTATTTCAACGAGTGCGGCAAAGGCCGGCATCGCGCATACGCTGATCTGCCGGTCCGGCGACGCAGAGATCCTCCGCCTGGCTGCGGCTGCAGCGGGCTCCCCTGAGCTCCATACCCATGAGCATTGGCAGGGCATCCCCGACGACTGGCTCGTGCTGTCCGGCTACACCCCGATCCACGCCGCGGCGCCGCCGCTACCCGCAGGGTTCCGGACTATGGACCCAGGTGAGGGGTTGGAGATCAGCATTGAAGGAGGCCTCGCGGTGCACGACCGTGTCTACGCCGCCGGCCATCCTCCGCGGATTGTCATCACTCCAGCACCGGGCGCTGCGTCAGTCACGATCGGCGGCCTGCGGGCGGAGCTCTCGTCCGACGGCGCCTGGACCGCGCCTGAGTGGGACAAGCCGGGCCAGCACGTGGTCGACATTGTCCCCGGGCCATCTCTCTCCTACGAGATTGCCGCCGATCCCTGGCTGTCCGGCGGCTGGGACTACTGGGATGCCCACCCGCAGCGATTCGGCGATGACGCCGGGGAGCCCTGGGCGCGGGCGAGAATCTGCGGTGCGCTCATCCGCGGACCAGCCGACGAAACAGTACTAGCTGCCGAGACCCAGCCGACACTTGTCGCTCTGGGTACCAGAGCAGGCACGACGCCGCTCCGTCGGCGCGCTGATGTCGCCGTCTCCGTCGGCGTCACAGCCGAACCGCCCGCATTCTTGCTTTCCGCGACCGGTCCCCGCCGGTCGCAAGGCCGCGTCGTCTGGCTCGGCCTCGCGCCCGCGCAGAACCCGTCCCGGCGGTATGACACAGAATGGATCGCGATTGTGCGGAGCGCAGCCGCGCGGCGCCTGCCTCTCGTCCAAAGTGACGCGGCCGGAGAGGAAGCCTGGCGAAAGGCCAAGGAGCGCGCCCGCCGGCTTAGGAACAGGAGGCCGCGCGCATGACGGACCGCCTGCTCGAATGGATGTCGTTCCGCCGGTCCGGCCGGGTTGGCGACATCGCCCCCGACCTTGCCGGTGCGAGCGCGATCCGCAGTACTGTGGATGATCTGGCCACGCTCGGACATATCGAACTGCTGCCGGGTGGCCTCTGGAAGGTTGCGCCGCCCGTCCTCGCGATGCTGCCAAAGGGGCCAGACGGCGCTGCCGCGGCAGTACTTTGCGGCGCGCGGACTCCTGGCGTTCTCGCTTCGCTGGCTAGCGCATGCGTGAGCGCTGGCGTGCAGCTCGATACCCAGGCTTCCGGAGCCCGGCCTTCGGTGCTCCGTGTGATCGCCGGCTCGAATAGCGGGCTCGCGACTGCAGCGTTTGCCGGCGGGATCCCGCTGCAGCACGATGCGGCACTCACGCTGCTCGCATGCACGCCAGCCATCCGGGACTGGCCGCGCACGCCCTGTCCGATGGTTGCCGGACGCGTCGAAGCCGTGCGCCGCTTCTCGCGATCACGGATCGGCTGGATCGCCTCCACGCTCGCGGAGGCAACCGCAGCCCGGTCCGGCTTCTTCCGCATCAAGCGCGACTGGGACTGGGTGAGCCTCCTGAAGACAGGCGTATCCGAATGCGCCTACATCGATGATCGCGCCGGCCGGCTTGCGGCCGTCGCGAAGCTCAAGGCAGCTTCCTGGACAGCCGTTTCGAGCACACTTGATCTGCCGGGCCAGCTCTATCCCCCAGCGCCCATCGCCCGGGCTCTCACCCTCTGCACCGGCTTTCTCCCGCAGTATGACGCGGCGAGCCGGCGAATCTCTTTTGCTGGTGTCCCCCCAGAAATTCTGAGGCTGGCGCTGGCCATTACGGGACTGAAACTCGCATGAGCGACCCAATCCAGACCTTTCGAAGCCTCAAGAACACATATCTGCGCTACTTCGACAGCCCTTTCGACTTGCGCTTCGAAGAGCTGGTCCGTGCCCGCCGGCGGCTACTCGACCGAGACGGCGTGCTCTATCGCGAGCCGCTTTTAGAGCCGCAGCCGCCTTATGCCGGCAGCGGCCACGATGTGAGATCCGTGGTGACGAGCGTTCTTGGAGCGGCTGCCGGTTGGACAGTCGCATCCATAGGCGACCTCGCAGGCATTGCCGAACGGGGCCTGTTCTTGTCCCGCGGCAGCGTTCCGATCGAGCTGTACGCGCATCAGGTGGCGATGCTGCGTTCGAGCGTCCTGCACGGCGCCGACTCGGTCATCCTTACCGGCACTGGATCGGGCAAGACCGAGTCCATCTATCTCCCCGTCCTTGCCGCGCTTGTCAGAGAATCCGCCGCCTGGCCCGCGCTTGCCCCGGCGCCACGGAACAAGTGGTGGACGATGCCGCCGCCTCCGGGCTCAGGAAACCGGCGCTACCATCCGCGCATCTCTCAGCGCGCGCACGAGCAAGGAGGCCGGCCAGCGGCCATGCGCGCTCTCGTTCTCTATCCGCTCAACGCACTCGCGGAAGACCAGATGGCCAGACTACGACTGGCCCTCGACGGCGATCAGGTGCGCGCATGGCTTGGCGCAAACCGCCCGGGCAATCGTTTCTGGTTCGGGCGCTATACGGGCTGGACACCGGTCTCGGGTCGGCCGGAACGCGACGGCGCAGAAGGCGAGCTGCGCGCTGAGCTGCAGCGGCTCAGCAGCCTGGCCGCGCGGGTCGCCGGAACCGACGCCGAGCGCTTCTTCCCTCGCTTCGATGGCGGCGAAGCGTGGAGCCGCTGGGATATGCAGGACGCACCGCCTGACGTCCTCATCACCAACTATAGTATGCTGAACATCATGCTGATGCGTGACGTCGAAGTTCCCATCTTCGATCAAACCCGCCAATGGCTGGAGACAGATCCCGCCAACATCTTCCATCTCGTGATCGACGAGCTGCATACCTATCGCGGCACGCCAGGGACCGAGGTGGGCTACATCCTTCGCGTTCTCTATGACAGGCTCGGCCTCCATCCCGATCATCCGCAGCTGCGCATCCTCGCCTCCAGCGCATCGCTCGGCGAAGACGAAGCTCGGGCGCAGGACTACCTGCTGCAGTTTTTCGGCCGGTCGCGCCCGTTCAACCTAATCAGGGGTGGTGCGCTTCCTCTGCCTTCCGGCGCGGCGCACCGCCTGCGCCACCTCGCCGCTCCGCTCACGGACCTTGGACATCAGGTCGCCAATGGCGGCGGAACCAATCTCTCGGCCGCCGCCAGTGCGTTCGCTGCCGCAGCCGGCCTGCCGGGACCCAACGACAGCCTGCCCGGAGCGCAGCAGCTGGGCTCCGTGCTCGCAACCGCTGGCGTGCCAGATGCAGTGCGTGCCGCATGCAATGGCGGCGTGGACGACAATCCGACAGTCGTGCCGCGGACTATCGGCACGCTCGGCGCGACGCTCTTCCCCGATGACTCGCCGGAGGATGCGACGGCGGCTGCGACAGGCGTCGTTGCGGCCATGGCGCCCGCGCAATCGCCAAGTGCCGTGCCACTACTGCCGATCCGGGTCCATCTTTTCTTCCGCAACGTCCAGGGCGTCTGGGCGTGCAGCAATCCGCAATGCAGCGAGGCATCCTGGACCGACGCCGCCATTCCCGTCGGCCGGCTCTTCGACCGTCCGACGACCACCTGCCGATGCGGATCACGCGTCCTCGAAATGCTCTACTGCGAGCCCTGCGGCGACATCTTTCTGGGCGGCTACCGCCGCACGCTGCAGCAGAACGTCTGGTCGCTGGTTCCCGACGATCCCAACATCGAAAAGGCGCCAGACCATTCAGCCAACGATCGCGACTACGACAATTATGCTATCTACTGGCCGGCACGGCTGCCAGACGGCACGCTCCGCCAGCCTCAGCGGGACAGCTGGGTCCAGGAGGGTGTTACGCGAAGATGGCGCATGGCGGTCTTCGAACATCGCACGGGCGAGATCCAGGTTGCGCAGCGGAGCACGGACGCTACGGGCTGGATCTACCATGTAGCCGACCTCCACCGGAATCCCGTGCCTCCGCGCGCAGCCGTTCCGAGCGCCCGCAACGAGCGCCCGTCGGTTTGCCCTCAGTGCGAAGCCAACTGGAGCGGAATGGCGAGCTCCGCGCCCATCCGCACCCAGCGCACCGGCTTTCAGAAGGTCGCACAAGTGCTGTCGGATTCGCTGCTGCGCGAGATTGCGCCACCGCAGCCGGCTGACGGGCCGCCGCCGGAAGATGTGCGCCGCAAGCTCGTCCTCTTTTCCGATAGCCGTCAGGACGCCGCCAAGCTCGCTGTCGGCGTCGCCAAGTCGCACTGGCTCGACGGGCTGCGCCAGGCGTTGGTCGATGGGATGGCCGACAGCACGCGCGCGGTGGTTCTCTTCGGGCGGCAGGTCCAGGGTGCAGCCCTGACCCCCGAAGAAATCGCGCTCGCCGGACGGTTTGCCGTTTCGCGGCAATCCGAGGCCCAGGCCATCCACTCGGCGCAGCACCCGACAATGCGCACCCTGCCGTCCGCCGTCGGTGGCCTGACGATGGAGCAGCTCGCAGGCCAGGTCCTCGCACGGGCCGCTGCGGGACTCTCGCGCGTCACCGACCTCGAGGAGGAGGCTGCACGCCGGCTGCTCACCACAGGCATGAACCCCGGCGGTGTCGACCGCAGCGTCATGTGGACCGATCTCGACGAGCACCAGGGCGAGTGGCAGCGGCTTTTCGACTGGTCCCGCTCTCCGCCGGACTACAGGCCGGCGCTTTCAGGCGAGGAGCAGGCGCACCGCACGCGCATCCAGGTCTCGGCGCGCGAAGCGGTCGCCGAGACGCTGTTCTCCGGCGGCCGGCGCGATCTCGAATCCCTGAAGCTCGGCTATGTCACGTTCGACCGCATAGGGCACTCCGGCGCTCCTGCAGTCGTCCGCGAAGCCGCAGAGAGCTGCATCCGCATGCTCGGCAAGCGGCGTCGCATCGACACCCATCGCGCGACCGTCGACGACCCGCGCCTCCCGAAATATGCGCGCGACTATCTTGAAGCCGTCGCTGTTCTAAATGGGCTCGTTCCGGCCGACTTCGAGCGCGACGTCACCGATCTCCTGACATCGGCGGGCGTGTTCGATCAAGGATTGCTGCTCTTCCGCGGCCTGTTCGCCGCCGATGCCGGCGATACTTATTATGAATGTGGCCGCTGCTCGCGAATCCATCTGCACGCAAGCGGCGGTATTTGCAGCGGCTGCCACAACCGACTCGGCACGCCTCTGCGCATCGGAATCGATGATGCCGGCCAGGAGGCCGACTACTACCGCTGGCTGGCCGTGAGCGCCGGCCCCATCTTCCGCCTCAATTGCGCCGAGCTCACCGGCCAGACGGACAAGCTGCTGGCACGTGACCGCCAGCGCCTCTTCCAGAACATAACGGTCGGCGCCGAAGTACCGCTCACCGACAATATCGACCTGCTAAGCGTGACCACCACCATGGAGGCTGGCGTTGACATCGGATCGCTGCTTGCCGTCATGATGGCCAACATGCCGCCGATGCGCTTCAACTACCAGCAGCGCGTCGGACGTGCAGGGCGCCGCGGCGCACCGCTTTCGCTGGCGCTGACGCTCTGCCGCGGCCGCAGTCACGATGACTATTATTTCCAGCGCCCAGAGCGGATCACGGCCGATCCGCCGCCGCCGCCGTATGTCGATACCAATAGACCGCAAATCCTTTTGCGTGTTTTCGCGAAGGAAGTGCTGCGCAGAGTCTTTTCGGAACTCAGCCTGTTCCCCGGCACAGCAGGAGACAGCGTGCATGGCGAGTTCGGCACGGCTGATGCGTGGACGCAGCCGCCACCCAATCCGCCTGTCGGCTATACCGGCGCAACCGTCGCCGACATCATCCAGGAATGGATCGGCCGCCATCCTGCGGCCGTCGCAGGCATCTGCGATGCGCTTCTGGTCGGAACGCGTCTCGCCGGCGACCCCGCCCAGCGGGCAGCTGCGATCGGCTGGATCACCACCCGACTTGCGCCCGAAATCACGGCTGCGACCCAGGACCAGAGCCTTATTCAGATCGGCCTGAGCGAGCGTCTAGCCAATCGGGGCATCCTCCCCATGTTTGGATTCCCGACCCGTGCACGCCTGCTCTATCACAAGCAGCCCTCGAACTGGCCGCCCCGCCAGGTCGTCGACCGCGATCTTGAGCTTGCGGTCAGCATGTTCGCGCCTGGCGCCGAGACAGTGAAGGAGCGGACCATCCACACCGCCATCGGCGTCGCCTACTATCGGCCCCAAGGACCTCGCGCCGTTGAAGACAGCAACCCGCTCGGCCCGGCCGTTCGCATCGGACTGTGCGGTAATTGCCAGCACGTCGAGACGGTGACACCCGACGTGCCAGCTTGCCCCGTGTGCGCCTCGCCGACAGGACCCAACGAGCGCGACTACCATCCAATGGACTTGCGCCAGCCCAAAGGCTTCGTCAGCTATTTCACCAAGGCGCGCGACTATGATGGGGTATTCGACTTTGTGCCGCGCGCTGCACGGCCAAAAGTCGGAAGGCCTGCCTTCTCGATTACGCCACACCTGAATTTCGATGTCGGCGCTGGCCAGGGACGGCTTCACGTCGTCAATGACAATGCCGGAAGGCTCTTCCATTTTTCACAGGAGCGCCGGTTCGGCAGCGAGGCGATGATCGATGTCGCCGCGGCTAATGCCGCAGAGGAGAAGTGGGCTGCGTCGGTCGGACGACGGCCGGCGCAGCCGCTCACGCCGACTGCGCCCGTAGTGCACTGCGCGCTCGCAGCAATCAGCGAAACAGACATGATGCTGCTGGGCATCCGCGATTACGGCCCTGGCCGCGGCGCCGATCCCCGGACACCGCATGGACGGGCGGCGCTCTATTCGCTGGCCTTCATGCTGCGCCGCGCCGCCGCCGTCTATCTCGACATCCAGGACTATGAGCTGAAGGCTGGCATCCGCAGCCAGGAAGACCCCGCGCTCGGCACCGTCGTCGGCCAAGTCTTCCTTTCCGACACCCTCGAGAATGGCGCGGGCTACGCCACCCACCTCGGCACACCGGCAGCCATGCAGGAACTGCTGGAGATGATCGCACAGCCGACGGCGCGCGAGTTTCATGACCGGCTGATCGCCGACTCTCACGCGGACGCCTGCGACACATCCTGTCCCGACTGCCTGCGCAGCTACAGCAATCTGTCCTACCACAATCTGCTCGACTGGCGGCTCGCGGTCGACATGGCGCAGCTCGCGCTCGATCCGTCCGTTCCGCTCCTGCTATCGTCCCCGAGATGGAGCCGCGTTGCGGATCTTGCGGCTGTAACGC
>Ga0315912_10004855_pt1 | contig 12517 bp, 13 predicted proteins | sample VfabasoilMG_FD_204469 | JGI IMG/M metagenome (GOLD analysis project Ga0315912, IMG submission 204469) | Garden soil microbial communities collected in Santa Monica, California, United States - V. faba soil | ecosystem: Environmental > Terrestrial > Soil > Garden | place: USA: California... | reverse complement strand
GTATTTCCCGGCGCTCTCGAAGGTGATCTAGTCGATTTGCTGGATGCCGAGCTCGCTGAAGAGCTTGGCCGCATCCCGCACGGTGTCGGCCATTTCGCGGCCCATCTCGGCGATGGTGGAGGACACCGGGATGACGCCGGATTTCTCCATCGGCCCGCGGTAGTCGGGCGAGGCCACCGCGGCCACCACGCCCTTGTTGACCTGCTCGAGGATCGCCGGCGGCGTCCCGGCGCGCGCACACACGCCCCACCAGCCGTAGTTCACGATGGGCAGGCCCTGTTCCTTGAGCGTCGGCACCTCGGGCGCGACCGCGAGGCGCTCGGCGCTGGTCATGCCGAGGATCTTCACCTTCTTGCCCTGGTAGAGCGGCATCGTGACGAACAGCGGCCCGACGATGAAATGCACGCGCCCGGCGACGATTTCCTGCAATGCCGGGCCGGTGCCCTTGAAGGTGACGCCGGTCATGCTGATGCCGGCGAGCTTCTCGAACTGCTTCGCGAGCAGCTCGGTCACCGAGCCCGTGCCGACGCGTCCGTAGTTGAGCTCGCCGGGCCGCGCCTTGGCGTGGCGGATGAAGCCCGCCAGGTCGTCGACCGGCATCTCGCCCGAGATGGCAAACGCGTAGTAGGCCTTCGACACCAGCGACACCGGCGCGATGTCCTCCATCTTGTAGGACACGCGCTTGTAGAGCAGGGTATTGGTCGGGTCGATGTAGGAGCACAGCAGCAGCGTGTGGCCGTCGGCCGGCTGCGCCAGCATGTCGGTGGCGGCGATCATTCCCGCCGCACCGGTCTTGTTCTCCACCACCACCGGCTGTCCCAGGAAGGCGCGCAGTTTTTCGGCGATCAGGCGCGCCGGGATGTCGCTCGGACCGCCCGCCGGAAAGCCCACCAGGATGCGCACCGGGCGGGTCGGATAGTTCTGCGCCTGGGCGGCGCAGGCTGCGAACGAGAGCAGGAGGGCGAGCAGGGGTCTCATCAGGCAATCCTATAATAGGCCACGATGGGAAGTAACCCTCTCGACCTCAGGCTTTGGTTGTCCAAAGTAAAAGAATTTGGAGAACTGCGGGAGGTACTGGGCGCCGATTGGAATCTCGAACTCGGCGCGATCAGCGAGCTCAACGTCAAAAGGGACGTGCCGCCGGCGCTGTTGTTCGACGAGATCGCCGGCTACCCGAAGGGCTTCCGCGTCCTCACCTGCAGCACCAGCAGCCCGGCGCGGCTGTCGTCGATTCTCCGGCTTCCGATACAAAAGACCCACAAGGGGCTCGTCGAAGTTCTGCGCGGCAAGCCGGCGCAATGGCAGGCGAACGCCAGAAACTTCGATCCCGTCGTCGTCGATGCATCCTTCGAGAACATCCAGAATCCGGTCGACATCCTCAAGTTCCCTTCGCCGCTGTGGCACGAACTCGACGGCGGCCGCTACATCGGTACCGGCTGCTCGGTGGTGACGCGCGACCTCGACAGCGATTGGGTGAACGTCGGTACGTATCGGGTCCAGGTTTTCGACAGGAACCATGTCTGCCTCGACATGGTCCCGGGCAAGCACGGGCGCATTCACTACGAGAAGCACAAGAAGGCGGGCAAGCGTTTTCCCGTGGCGATCGTGTGCGGTGCCGACCCGCTGGCCTACCTGATTTCCGGCATCGAAGTGCCGTTCGGCATGTGCGAGTGGAACTACATTGGCGCGATACTTCAGCAAAAAGTACAAACCACGCTTCTGGAAGAAACCGGTTTGCCCGTCCCGGCCGCCTCCGAAATCGTCCTGGAAGGCTTCGTCGAACCGAACGACGAGCGCACCGAGGGGCCGTTCGGCGAGTTCCACGGCTATTACCCCGGCAAGGCAGGTACCGCCCCCGTCGTTACCATAGAAGGTGTCTACTACCGGAATGATCCGATCATCGTGGGCAGCCCGCCGGCGAAACCGCCGAACGACTACTCCTATTCCAAGGCCGTGATGCGCTCGGCGCTGCTGATGGATGCGCTGGTGGCGGCCGGCGTGCCCGACGTACAGGCGGTGTGGGCGCACGAGATCGGCGGCGCGCGCATGTTCAACGTGGTGTCCATCAAGCAGCGCTACGCCGGCCACGCGCGCCAGGCCGGGCATATCCTCAGCCAGTGCGGCGTCGGCGCGTATATGTCGCGCTGGTCGGTCGTGGTGGACGAGGACATCGACCCATCGAACCTGCAGGAGGTCATGTGGGCCGTGGCCACGCGCACCGATCCGGCGATCGACATCGACATCATCCAGCGCGGCATGGGCTCGAAGAACGATCCAATGTACGTCGCCTATCCCTACGGCGCGCCGCTGACGTCCAAGGCCATCGTGGATGCCTGCCGCCCCTGGGACCATCTCGGCGAATTCCCGCCGGTGGCGGAAGCCTCGAAGGAACTGCAGGAGAAAATGCGGGCGAAGTGGAAGGACCTACTGTAAGGGAGAGCCATGAACAAGAACCTCACCGTCATCCTCTTTGTCGTGCTCGCGGCCGGCTGCAGCAGCAATCCGCCCGACGGCGGCCTGGGCAACCCGCCGCCGATGGATCCGACGCGCAAGATCAGCGAGCAGGACTGCAGCGGACCCGTCGAAACCGGGGGCGGCAACCTCAAGTGCCGCGAGGTCACGGAGGACGAGCGGCGCGCCAAGATTGCGGAAGAGGAGCGGCAGGCAAGGGCCAAGAAGGAAGCTGCGGAGCGCGCCGAGCGCGAGCGCCTGGAGCGTGAGCGCGCCGCGCAGCTCGCCGTGGCAGAGGCCGCACGGAAGGCGCGGCTTGCCGAGGAGGAGCGGCTAGCCGCCGAGCGCCGCCGGCTGGAGGAAGAGGCCGCGCGCAAAGCCCGTGAAGCGCGCGAGCTTGAGGAGAGGAAGGCGGCGGAAGCCCTGGCGCTCGCGCGCGCCGAGCAGGAAGCCCGCGAGGCCGCCGCGCAGGAGTGCCGGCGTCTCGAGCAGGTACAGCGCGACGGCCGCGCGCAGCTCGAGGACTTCGTCGTCACCTATAGCAAGGTCGGGGAATTCAAGGAGATAGCAGGGCAGATCAGCGCGTTCCTCGGCAAGGCTCGCAACGTCAAGCCATGCCCGCAGTGACCAAACCGATCGCCAGGCCGTCGTAGCCTTTCACGCCGACGGTCTGGAGCGCCGTTGCCGTCACGCGAGGCTCTGCCGCCAATAGCTCGTTGAAGCGCCGCACACCCTGGATGCTCGCGTCCTTGCTCTTCGCGTCGATCACCCGACCCTGGCGCACCACGTTGTCGCCGATGATCAGGCTCCCCATGCGCGTGAGCTTCAGCGCCCATTCCAGGTAGGCCGGATTGTTCGGCTTGTCCGCGTCGATGAACACCACGTCGAACGGCCCGCCGCCTTCCGAGGCGACGAGGGGCAGAGTGCTGAGCGCCGGGCCGACGCGCACCTCCACCTTGTCGGCCAGTCCCGCGCGCTTGATATTGGCCCGCGCCACCTCGGCATGCTTCGCTACGTACTCGAGCGTGATCAGCTTCCCGCCCACCGGCAGCGCGCGCGCGAGCCAGATCGTGCTGTAGCCGCCGAGCGTGCCGATCTCCAGGATCCGCTTCGCCCCCTGGAGCTTCGCGAGCAGGTGCAACAGCTTCCCGTGCGTCGGCGACACCGCGATCGCCGGCAGCCCGGCCCTCTCGCTCGCTTCGAGCGCTGCGTCCAGAGCTGCGTCCTTCCCGACGAAGAGCCCGTCCAGGTACTCGTCGACCTTCAGCCACGCCTCTTCGCCGCTCATCCCTCGACCGCCTTCTTCAGTGCCGCCAGATCCTTCATCACCAGCTTCGCATCCTCTTCCATCCTCGCGTCGCTCATGTCCGGCGTTTGGTTCAGCGTAAAGACCACCTCGCTGCCGCTTCCATTGACGTTCACCCGCAACGGCACCAGCACTCTTTGTCCGGACGCCAGCGTCACCATGTGATCCAGCACGCCGAGGTGATTGCGTTCGGCGAACTCCACTTTGGCTCCCTTGGGAATGCCCGAAGCCCATTTCGGAAGATTTGCCGGATTCGAGGCGAATTCGTACACCGCGGCGGGGGCGGCTGCAATGGAAATCCTGATCGGACGGGACTTCATGCCTTGCGCAATCGCTTCACCATCCGCGATGCCACCACGAAAAGCAGGATGGCCGCAGCCGCGACTTCGAGCCAGATCGTGAAATTCATCATTCCGGAATGCGCGGAGACCGGCGCCAGGTCATAGTGCAGCAGCCCGTCGAAGCCGAGCGCCGCGTAGGTCGCAATCACCGCCAGGCCGGCAATCTGGTACCCGCGCCAAAGGAGCAGGCATGCGATCGCGCCAATGGATGCAATGCCGAGCCATGCCAGGTAGACCGTCTCGCGGGTAATCGAGGCGGGCAGATTCGGATAATCGGCTGCGAATTCGGCGTTGTGCGCGAAGTGCAGGAGGCTGGCCGCGCAGTAGGCCCCCAGCGCGATGGCGAGAGCGTCTATTCTTTTCTTATTCAATCGGCGCAGTGGCGGGCGGCCGGAAAAGGAAGAGGGCGACGATTACCAGGGCAGCCCCGCCGAGCTGGATGGGCGCGAGGGTCTGGCCGAGGATCAGCGCCGCGAGCAGCACCGCAGCGATGGGCTCGAAGTTCATGTAGAACCCGGTGCGCGAGGGCCCGATGCGCACGGTAGCGGCGAAGATGCCGATCATCGCGAAGGCGTAGAAGGCCGCGGTGCCGAGCGCAGCGCTCCAGCCCAGCGTAGTCATCGGTTGTTGCACGTTGCCGGTGATGAGGCAGGCCGCCACGAAGATCACCGCGGCGGTGAGGATCATGGTGAGCGTCGGCGCGCGCGTATCGCGGCCGTGGAAGAAGTGGCTCGTCACCATGAACACGACGGACCAGTTGACGGCGGCGCCGGCGGCGAGCCAGACGCCTTTCGCCTGCCCGGATTCAAAGTGCACGTTGAGCGCCAGGGCCACGCCGGTGAAGGCGAGCAGCAGGCCCGCGAGTCCGCGCCAGCGGAACGGCTCCTTGCGCAGGAGCCAGGCTGCGGCGCCGGTGAGCGCCGGCCACAGGTAGAAGATCAGCACCACGAGCGGCACCGGAATCTCGGCGATCGCCGAATTGATGAGGAAGTTGTTGATGCTGAGCGGGATGCCGAGGGCGATGGCGATCAGCCGGTCGCGCCGGGTCATCGACAGCACGACCTTGGTGAAGAGGAAGAACCCGAGCATCAGGGCCGCGGTTCCCAGCGTGCGGATGGTCACCACGGCGAGCGGGTTGGCGCCGCTTTGCAGTGCGAGCGCCGTGCAGATCCCCACCATGGCGAACGACACGGCGAACACCAGCAGGTGAACCGGGGTGGGGCGGATCACCTGGACCGCTCGATCACATCCTTGGCTACCGCCTGCAGCCGCCAGCAGGTCGACTTGAGCGCCTCTTTCGCCGCCGTCGCGTCGTCCCGGGCCTCCAGCGCAGCCGCGCGCACGTCGCAGCTCGGATGGCGGTCAAGCTGGCCGAGGAGCTTGTCGCTTTTCATGGAATGGCTTTGCAGGGAGAGGGCGATCCAGAGGGCGAGGGGGCTGTCCGGTTCGCGGTCGAGCAATTCTTCCATGAGCGGCCAGTCGGTGGAACAGCGCAGCGCGGCGCCGGCGTCCATCACGGCGTCCAGATGGTCGCGCCGCAGGCCGGAAATGGCCTTGCGGAGTTCGTCGGGGGACAGGTCCCTGCATGGGGGCGCCACCGGCGCTTCATGGAAGACGCGCGGGGCGGGCGGTTGGGCCATGGACCGGCCGGCGAGGACGAAGGCATGCACTTTTGAGGTGTATTCGAGGATACCGGTGCTCGGCAATCGGCGATAGCCCTCCGCCGTGCCCCAGTTGCCGGGCCCGGTGTCGATCTCCCAGCGGTCGGTACCGCTGCCGCCGTCGGCGAGGAGGCCGACGCCGTTCGCGGTCGCCGTGCCCTGGGCGAGCCGGCCGGCGCGGTAGGCGTCGTCGCCGGCGCCGTCGAACAGCACGCCGACCGCGAGGTCCAGGCCCATGCCCTGGCCGACGCCGAAGGTCAGCCGGTAGTCGTCGTTGCCCGATTCGTCGCGCAGCACGCCCAGCGCCTGGTGGACGCCGTTGCCCTGGGCGTAGCGCACGGCGCGGTACCTGTCGTCGCCGTGGCCGTCCCAAAGCAGCCCGAGGCCGTAGTAGTAGCCGATGCCTTGGGCGAAGAGCTGTGCTTCGTAGGAATCATTGCCGCTCTCATCGCGCAGGATGCCGATGCCGCCGCCGAGCATGGTGCGATAGCCGAAGGCCGCGCCCTGCGCGCCGCTCAGCGCGGCGCCGCGCTCATGAGGATCGGGTTCGCCTGCCGCGGCGTAGCTGTCGTCGCCCGCCCGGTCCCAGAGCAATCCCGTGCCGCCCGCCGCGCCGAAGCCCTGTCCCCAGGCGCCCAGGCGGTAGCGATCGTTGCCTTCCATGTCGACGAGCGCGCCGAGGCCGAAGGCCGCCGCGCCCTGGCCGAAATAGCGCGCCTCGTAGCGGTCGTTGCCGGAATAGTCGACCAGGAGCGAAACGCCGGCGATCGCCGCGCCAATGCCCGGTCCCTGCATCTCGTAGCGGTCGTCACCGGAAAAATCGACGATCGCCGACAGGCCGCGTACGGCGATGTCGCTGCCGGTGTAGCGGTCATTGCCGCCGAGATCGAAGATCACCGACACCGCGCCGCCGGTCGCCGGACGCCGCTCGTAGATGTCGTCGCCGCCCGGATCCACGATCAGCGCCGCCTCGGGGCCATGGCGGTCATTGCCCCTGGTGCCGATGGAGACAAGGCCGATCGGCGAATCGAACTGCAGCGCCTGGTCGGGAAAATCGGCGGCGACGCGCAGCGCCTGGGAGAAGCGCAGCGTGACCAGAGTGAATTCCGCCTTGGCCACCTCCAGTTGCATTGGCTGGATGCCCGCGCCCGCGCGCAGCAGCTGGTCGGCGGAAACCAGGCCGTCGTCGAGCCGGCGCAGCAGCGCGGCGTCGTCGAACGGCGGCACCGCGGCCTGGAATTTCTTCTGCACCGACGAGAGTTCGACGATGTACTCGGCGAGGAGCTCCATGAAAGGCCGCGGCGTGGCACGCTCGGGGTGGTTGACCAGCTCGACCAGCGCGATCGGCAGCGCGTTGCGGAATATCGTTTCCGCGTCCATCGCCTCGCGCGGTTGCGCGAGCAGCTCGCGTACCACCGGCGGCGAATACGGCGGCGGCGGCCCTTCGTGCGACAGGACGTTGTCGATGACCAGCAGCGCCGCAAAGAGCGCGGCCTCCATGGCTATTCCTTGATCAGGAACAGCGGCGCGGCAAGCGCGCCCTGAATGACCGCGGCGAGGCCGTAGAGCAGGGCCGTGGCGGTGGCCTGGTCGGCCGGCACGGCGAGAAGCCCGAGGACCACCACGGCCGAGAGTTCGCGCGCGCCGAACCCGGCCCAGCCGAGCGGGATCGCCGCCATGATGAAGATCGGCGCCGCGGCGGCGAGCATCAGCGGGTAGGAAAGGTTGACGCCGGCGGCAAGGCCGCACAGCCACAACGCAAAGGACGAGGCGACCTGCACGCCCGCCGACAGCCAAGCGGAACGAAGGAGAGGGCCGCCGGAGTGAAGTGCTTCCTTTCGCGCGTCCTCGATTTTCCTGACCGGGAATGGAATCCACGGCGATACCACGGCAACAGCCAGGATCCCGACATAGACCAGGAAGGAATTCCTGTCCATCATCGTTGACGCACCCAGCAGCGCCAGGAGCGACAGCGCGCACAGCATCCACAGGCCGCTCAGGCGATCGAGCAGCACGGAGAGTCCCGAACGGAGCAAGGGATTATTTTTCCTGGAAAGTTCATAGCTTCTCAGCAAGTCGCCGGAGACGGTGGCGCCCGGCAGCAGCACGTTCATCGTCACGCCGCGGAAATACATCATCACCATGCGGCCGAATGGCGCGACCAGGCCGAGTCCGCGCGCAATGGCGCACCAGCGCGCGGCGGAAATCAGGTTGGCAAAGATCGAGGCAACGACGGCGAAGGCAAAGAATTTCGCATCTACAGAGAGTATTTGCCTTGTTAAAGCGGAAGGATCCACATACCAGACCACCACGCCCAGCAGGGCGAGGCCGGCGGCGATGCGCAGCGCGGTTTTCAGCGCCGGGGGCGCGGGCCGGAGCGCAGCAGGTACTGCGGCCGGCCCTGCGGTTCGTGGTAGATGCGCGTCAGCAGCTCGCCGATCAGGCCGGTGGCGAGGAGCTGCACGCCGATCAGCGCCAGCAGCACGCCGAGCAGCAGCAGCGGGCGCCCGCCGATGTCCTGGCCGAGGGCAAGCTTGTCGAAGGTCAGCCAGGCGAGGATGAAGAAGCCGACCGTCAGCATCGCGAGCCCGAGGCCGCCGAAAGCCTGCAGCGGCCGGTGAAGGAAACGCATCAGGAACTTGATCCACAGCAGGTCCAGGATTACGCGGAAGGTACGATCGATGCCGTATTTCGACACGCCGCGCGTGCGCGCGTGGTGGCGCACCGGCACCTCCACGATCTTCGCGCCGACATCGGCGGCGAGCGCCGGGATGAAGCGGTGCAGCTCGCCGTAGACCTTGAGGTCGCGGATCACCTGCGCGCGGTAGAGCTTGAGAGCGCAGCCGTAGTCGTGCAGCTGCACGCCGGTGACGCGCGAGATGATGAAGTTGGCAATCTGCGACGGAATCTTTCGCGACAGCGTGCGGTCCTGGCGCTCCTTGCGCCAGCCGGAGATCACGTCGATGTCGGGCTGCGTCTCGAGCAGGCGCAGCAGTTCCGGGATGTCCGCCGGGTCGTTCTGCAGGTCGCCGTCGAGCGTGACGATGACGTCACCGCGCGCCGCGTCAAAGCCCGCCTGCAGCGCGGCCGACTGGCCATAGTTGCGGATCATGTAGAGGGGCTTTAGCCAGGGGCGCGACGCGGCGAGGCCGGCGAGCGCTTCGGCGGTGCCGTCGCGCGAGCCGTCGTCGATGACGATCAGCTCGAACTCGCGCGGCGCGAGCGCCGACGAGACGCGCCCGACCAGCTCGGCGACGTTCGCTTCCTCGTTATAGACCGGGACGACTACGGAAATCACGAATTAGTCTAGCACCGGCAAACAGCAGGCACGCGAGCCCGATGATCCTTTGGAACTGGAGGGCTTGCGGATAACCGCTGCGATGATGCCCGTAGACAAGAAGGATCGAAAAAATGACCAACAGGCACCCGAGTACCCATTGCACGTAGGGCTTCAGGCCGAAATCGAGCGTGTGGCGCGCCAGCCGGACGGCGATCGCCGCGCTGAGCCAGCCGCCGAAGGCCCCGGCCAGGATATCGAGCGGCCAGTGCACGCCGACGACGGCGCGGGAGAGCGCGACCACGCTCGCCAATGCCACCGCGACGCCGAGCGTGATCCGGGACGCGAAGCCAAACGCGATGATCCCGGCGAGGGTGAACGCGGTTGTCGCGTGCCCGGACGGAAAGGATCCCGCCTTGTAGGCCGGCCCGATGACGTGCAGCTCCGCGAGTACCGCCGGGGGCCGCGGCACGTCGGCGATCGGCTTCAGGCCCTGTACCCACAGCGTGGCGAGCAAGACCGCGAACAGCACTGCCCAGACCAGGTCCGGCCGCCGCCGCCACAACGGCAGGCACAGCGCGAGCGCGACCAGCGTGTCGCCGAGCACGGTGATGTTTGCCCAGAGCGGATCGCTCGTCGCAGGCCCAAGCTGGTTGATCCAGAGGAACAGGGACTGGTTCGACGCGGTGGCCATGATCCAGGCCATTCCCGCCAGGCACAGGAGCGGCAGAAGCGCTACGCGGAGGTATTTCAGTTGAATACCCTGACGACCACGACGCCGCGCCGTGAATAGAACACCTGGTAGCGCAGGCCGGCGGGCAGGCTGGCCAGCCACTTGGCCTTGGTCACCACGAGGTCGCCGGCACGCGGCTCGCGGGTGGCGGTCGGTTGCCCGTAGTGCACGCTGAAGCTGGGCGCATTGAAGCGCCAAAGGATCGGCGGATCGTCCAGCGTGCGCGCCACGCGCGCTGCCTCCCTTACCGGTTCCTGGATCAGGGCGCCCAGCGCCGGCACCACGAACGTCGATGCGCCGACCGTGACGAGGACACCGCAAAGCACCAGCTTGCGGGCGGGGGAAACGCTGCGTTCGACCATGGAGTAGAGCACGAGCGCGATGCAGGCGGCGATGAAACCCTGATAGAGCGGGGTGAAGAGTTCGCCGCCGCCAGCCAACGCTTCGCGCAAATACGCATCCGAGACCCGCACCGCGGCCTGCTCGACGATCTGCGGGAAGAACAGCAGCAGCACGAAGCACAGCAACGGGACCAGCAGCGCCCAGAAAGCCGACTTCACGGCTTGCGCGTTCACCGCCATCAGCACTACCAGGCCGGTAATGCCGTAGAGAAGGTAGTGCGGCAGCTTGGTGCCCGACAAGGAAAAGAAAACGAATACGAAGAGAAACCAGAGCAGCAGGAAGTATTGCAGGTCGTCGCGCCAGATCGCGCGCAGGCGCAGCGCCAGCGGCACGAGCAGCGCCGTGAAGGGCAGCGTCAGCACCACCAGCGCCGGAAAGTAATAGACCAGGCTGCCGCCGTGGCCCTGCATCGGCCCGCCGAAGCGCCCGACGTTGTGCCGCAGGAAGAAGCCTTCGACGAATCCCCAGCCCTCCTTGTAGAGGATCACGGCGTACCACGGCGCGGCAATCACCACCAACAAGGTGAGGGCACGCCAGTCGAACACCGCGCGCAGCCAGGTCTTCAGGTCTTTCCGGAGAATGCAGAACAGGAAGGTGACTGCGAACGGCACCAGCACGGCGATCGGGCCTTTGGCGAGCAGCCCGAACGCGATCGCTGCGTGCGTGCAGTAGAGCCAGCCGCGCTTTCCGGTGGACAGGTGCATCCACGCTGAAAACATCGTTGCGGCGATGAGCAGGTTCAGCAGCGCGTCGGCGGTGGCGGCGCGGCCGATGACGAAGACGCCAAGGGAAGCCGCCAGGAGGAGGGCCGCAAGCGTCGCCTGCTCTTCCCCATAGTGCTTCTTGACGAAGAAAAAGGTAATCCAAGCCCATAAGGCGGAACAAAGCGCGGAGGGCAGGCGAAACGCAAATTCAACCGGACCCAGCACGGCCACGCTCGCCGCCTGCAGCCAGTAGACCAGGATCGGCTTGTCGTAGCGCGGCTGACCGTTCAGGTAGGTGGAGAGAAAATCGCCGCGCGAAAACATCTCCATCGTCGCCTGGCTGAAGGCGCCTTCGTCGACATCGAACAGCGGCGCGCCCCCCAGCATCCAGAAGAAGCAGGTCAGGACCGCGGCGGCAGGCAGGAACCTCATTGGACCGACAAAAATACCCGTTCCATGGCGTCCAGCATCCTGTCGATGGAGAATTTCTCTTCCGCCACCAGTTTGCCCTGTCGTCCCATTTCCTTCCGTTTTTCGGCAGCTCCGGCAAGGTCCAGCATGGCCGCCGCCAATGCTCGCGGGTCCTTCGGCGGCACGAAAACCCCGGTCTTGCCGCCGGACACGACCTCGTCGATTGCGCCGACCCGCGTGGTAATGACCGGCAGTCCCGCCGCCATGGCTTGCAGGATGGCCTGCGGCACGCCCTCGTTGGCGTAGGAGGGCAGCACGAAGCAATCCATCGCCGCCAGCACCTCCGGAACGTCCTCGCGCTGCCCGAGCAGGTGGATGCGGCCGCCGGAGACCTGCTTTTCAAGGGATGGCCTTTGCGGTCCGTCACCGGCGATGACCAGGTGAAAATCCCCCTTGAGCGTCTTGAAGGCATCCAGTAGGAATTGATGTCCTTTCCAGCTCCTCAGCGTTGCCACGATGCCGAACACAAAGGCGCCCTCGGGAATGCCGAGCTGCGCTTTCTTCGCGTTGGCGTAGCGCTTCAGGTCGATGCCGGTCGGAATGGATACCACTTGATCTTCCGGTAGGCCGAGATTTGCTATAAGTTGAATGCGAAGAGATTCCCCCGTCGTCACCACTTTTTTCGCCGAGCTTCCGTACAGCCAGCGATTCCAGGGATACACGCCGACGGGCGCCGAAATATGCCGGGTGCGCACGATCGGCGCATTGCACGAGAACGCCGTGAGCCAGCTGTCGGTGGAGCTGTGGGTGTTCACGACGTCGGGGCGGTTTTCCAGGAACCATTTCCTCAAGGCGAGCAGGCCGCGGGGCTTTTTCCAAGCAATCGGCAGTGCAATGGCGTCGACGCCGTAATTCCCGGATTTCCCGAAAATAGTTGCCTCCTCGGGCGCGAGCAGCGTGACGCGGTGGCCCCGGGCCGCCATGCCGCGCGCCTCCGTCAGGACGCGGATTTCCTGCCCGCCCCAGCCCAGGGAGGACTCGGTGTGCACGATATGCAGTTTCACTGGGAATTCATGATACTAGGTGTACGATTCACCCTATGAAGGCCCCAGTCCGCACCGAAGACGCGTTTCACAAGCTGATCCACGAGAACAGCATCTACGGCCTGTGGGAGATCGCGAGCCAGATGACGCCGCACCCGCGTCCCGAAGCCATTCCCCACCAATGGAAA
>Ga0315912_10004854_pt1 | contig 12517 bp, 12 predicted proteins | sample VfabasoilMG_FD_204469 | JGI IMG/M metagenome (GOLD analysis project Ga0315912, IMG submission 204469) | Garden soil microbial communities collected in Santa Monica, California, United States - V. faba soil | ecosystem: Environmental > Terrestrial > Soil > Garden | place: USA: California... | reverse complement strand
AATGGAAAAGTCAAATCCTGTTTTAGTGTTAGGAGATTTCCATGAACGTCAACAAGACTCAAAAAGAGTGGCTGGAAATTCACAACCGCGCTGCGTGGGTTTATATTAACAGCGAGTGGTCACGAGAGAACTTGTTCGGTGTAGCAAAGCGCAAGCAGTGGGAAACGTGCTCGACGTTGGTTGTGGATACGGTATGAATTTTCCTTATCTCACAAAAGCAGACCACATCACGGGCGTGGATTTCAGCCCCGTAATGCTGGAGAAGGCACGTTCCCTCATTAGAAGATCGGGGGCGAATATAGATTTACGCGAGGGAAGTGCCGAAGCGCTCGAATTCGCAGACAACACGTTCGACACAGTGATTTCAACACTTTCCACCTGTTCGTTCTACGATCCAGTTAAGGCACTACAAGAGATGCGCCGCGTCTGTAAACCCGATGGAAAGATCTTATTGATCGAGCATGGACGCAGCACATGGGGTTTGGTTGGAAATTATCAAGACCGTCATGTTCACGAGCAAATCGAGATGGGCGGATGCCGTTGGAATCAAGAACCGCAAGAGTTAGTGAGACAGGCAGGGATTCAAATCATCCACGCGGATCGCGCCTTTGCGGGCATCTTTCACACCATCACGGCTATACCTGCAAAAGCGAATTAGCTGAACAAAAACGGTCTCGTGGACATTACATCCCGAGACCGTTTCTCATCTTGAAGATAAGTTTTACAAATCAAGACAGTCAAACTGTTCGCACAAGATTAGGGCAGAGCAAATGCCAATCGTAATTTAATGGCCGGCGGGCCGCCAACAATCGCGGGTGGACCACCAACAATTGCAGAAGATCCACTGATAATAAAGCCACCACGATATTCCTGATTGGGTAGGACGATCCAGCCTGTAACCGTCACATCTCCATTGACTGCCTTTTCCTCCCGAAATACACCCGCAGACCCTTCAGCAATTTCTGACACAAAAGCATGTTGGCTTCCATCAGCCAATGAGAGACTGCCACTCGCCTTGCCTGAGTCAATTTTGCCGGTTAAGGTCAAATTGTTGTCGTTGACCAGAGTGAAAGCATTTTCAGAAAGACTGCCCTTAAACCAGGCCAAGATACTAATGGTCGTGTCCGTTCCATCACACACATATGCGGTGATCTGACTTCCATCCGTTACCAACCCTATAAAAGCATCTGTTCCCTCCACTTGCCCAACATAATGCTGAACGTCCTGAGTTTGATTTGACGATGAACAAGCGGCTATCAGTAACATTAATACAATACCAAAGAAGCGACTTAAAAGTTTAGGATACATTTTTACCTCATGAACATTGTGGTTTTATCATGGCCGCCAAGCGATTAAATACAATGTCGCATCCTACTACAAGGCTTTAAAGTTGACAATACTAGTACAAATTTGGAAGCCACTTCAAACAGTTGTCATTCTCGCGGACATCACATCCCGAGACCGTTTGTCATTCCTTACACCAAACATCCGTTTCTATCCGTGAGTCCGTGACAGAGTCCGTTGACAAACCCATCCAATCCCAACCCTGTCTTTCACCATTGCATACTCCACAAAAAAAACTCGGAAACCCACTGTCTCCGAGTTTTTGATCTTTATCACATCTGCTTACGCAGTAACCAGAGCCTGCTCCACATCCAAAGGCAATTCTAGAAAGACGAAATGACTGTTATGGTACAGATAATCTTCTCCGCTCTCATCAACCACTCGCACAAAATCATCCCGTTCAGCGCGCTCATCAGGAATGATTTCGTAAATCTTACGCGGAATTAAAGACGCTTCGTAATCCTTGTTATTAATGCAGAGGGCATATTGTTTTTTTGTTTTCATAGTTATTCATCCAGATAGTGTTTGATCTTTATGTCTTTTCGACCAATTCCATGGGCTTCGTACCAGTGAAGTTCCACACGGCGGATTTCTCCGTTTGGGATTCTGACGTTGGCTACGCCCTTAAGTTTACGCCATCTCCCGCGCCCATGGACTTTTTGAAGGTAGGCAAGAACGCGGATACTGGAACCGACAGCGATGGTTTCAATGGCCTCAATGTTCCCAATAATCTCGAAATCCATATTCACAGTTTAGCACGATGTAATATTGACCGCAATATCAAAAACGGTCTCGCGGACATCACATTCCGAAACCGCTTTTCATCTCCTAAATCGGCGGGATAAATCCCTGCCTCAGTTCGTGAAAGTCGAATGAATTCGACTCGCTCCTCAGCCCGAAGGGCTTCCATGTTCTGAGCAAGTGGCTTTAGCCCAGCGCGGACATCACATCCCGAGACCGTTTTCATTTGTAAGTAAAAGCCCATCGCCAAGTCTCCCCAAAATCCGACGATTCAAAGACTCACTCCGCAACCCAAATTTGACTTGTCGCATTTGGGGGAGATGTCCGAAGGACAGAGGGGGTCAAAACCCAAACCCCTCTCCCGTCTCCCCCACGGGGGGGGAAGCCAAGACACTCCTGAAACCAGCCATTGACTTGGAAACCCAACAACCCCATCACCCAGAAAAGGACTCAACACAATGCCATCTCCTTTAGGAGAGGGGCAAACCGACGTGCCGATCAACCGTCTTCATCTGGGAGAGGTCCAAACCGTCACGCCGATCAATCACCACAACCAGGGTGAGGTCCCCTCCTCCCATCCCAACTCCGTCTTTCTTCCCTCAGCATTCATCTTTACTCCAAGAAGCTTACAAAATTCCAGTTTCCCTTAGCTGCTTGAGTTCTTATAGCTTCAATATATCTTGGATTCCTATCTCCTCGTTTCGTATAAAGCAGATAAAGGTTTGTTTTAGCTCTGGTAGCTCCAACATACAAAACTCTTTTTTCGTTCTCATTAATACTAAATTCTTCAACTCCTGTAATTATGACTGAATCAAATTCAGTTCCTTTGCTGCTATGTAAAGTTGTTAGCTGGATGCTCGGGTCTAAATTTGAAAATTTTCTGATCGTGAGTTTTTCGAGCAAACCGCCTTTATTAGACAACTTCATTAGATTCTGAAACTCAGTAACTTCATCAGGATTTAGCTCAGAATATTTATCTAGCAAGTCACCTAAGTGTAAATCGTTATAAATTTTATCCAACCAGTGAGATAACAATATATCTGGGTTTTTGGTTCCCCATAAAATACTTGTGAAATATATTCGAGCACTATTCTCATCTTTATCAAAATGAAGCAATTCACTTGCTCCAAAATCAAGCCAAAAGTTTAATAGCTCGTCAAGTGTATACCTATTTGCAGGGCTGGATTGCCATCCAGCCAATGACCAAAACGCAAGGTCTTCGAGCCATTTTATTATCCCCATAGATCTATCGTATTGTTGGTGTTTGTCCAGCGTGTACTCGATTTCCTTTTGTGTAAGGGAATTCGCAATACGATTTAAATCTTTTCTTTTTCTATGTAATATTGCTATATCATCTGGTTTGATCTTTTTCAATTTTAGTTCATTGGAGATTTCGATTGATTTTGCGATCTGCTGCTCAAAACTATCACACTCGACAATCGTACATTGCCCGCCAGACAGCTCAGAGAATGTTTCTGTGTCCTTAGAGAGGATTGCATCACCTATATTGATAATCTCTTTTGTAGAACGATAGTTTTTTCCCAAAGTCACAATTGGTTGCACATCTTCTCGCCTGCTTAATTCAAGAAGATATTTTGGGTCGGTGCCTGCAAAATCAAAGATGGATTGATTCGGATCCCCGATTGCTACTAATTGCGTAGCTGTTCTGTTTATCATTTCTGTGACTATTCTGTACAATGGATATCCTAAATCCTGATATTCGTCGACTGCCATCCACGGGAATTTTGAGTATAAGCTTTCTCTGACAAATTCCTGAGAAAGAATAAGACGTAAACCAATTTTGATAATTAACTCAAAATCTAAGTATCCCAATTTCATCAAACGCTGTTCGTAATCTCTTATTGCCATTGCATAATTTTCAGAATCCTCCCATTCTTGAAAGCGTAAGTCTGCTCTTAATTGGCGAAGGATTTTGAATTGCTGTTCAGCGGTGTATTTACTTACCCCTTTAACGTGTGTCTTCAATGCTAGGGACTGGGTGTTTTGAATAACTTCTTTTGGAGCAATTCGAATGGGATCTGGTAATTTCATACCAAACAACCCAGCGTAGGGAGCTACAATATGTGAGAGGCAAAAACTGTGAACAGTACCCACAAATATATTAGGGCGATCTTGAATGCCTAGACTGTAAAGTCTCTGTTCAATCTCTTTCGCCATCATCCTAGTGTAAGTCAAGCAAACAATACCTTGAGGCATTCTAATTTCGTCTAGAAGTAGTTTCGCTATTTTTGTAGTTAATACTCTCGTCTTTCCACTTCCAGGACCAGCAATGACTACAGTACTTCCCAATTTATAAAGGGCTTCAGCCTGTTTGTCATTCTTTTCCAGCTCTTTAATCCATTTGTGGATTTCCATATATCCTCAAAGCGACACAGTTTGCTCTTTTACTTTATTAACCAGATATATTATCGATTCTCTTATGTAACTAGGAACCAGCCTATTCTTGTCTTCTGGTTTTGTTGCAATTACTTTTTCTGAAATATGTTTGACAAGTCTATGAGCAAACCTTCCCTTTCCCCACCTGCTATCTGCTATTGAATTTAAAATTTTCTTCATATTTTCAGGGGAAGGGGCAGCTAAATAAGCGTCAATATGATTGACACCCGCTTTGACTTCCTTATTCATTTCATCACCTAGTTCGTCAAACACCATTTTTAATTCGTTATGCAAGCCAACTTCTATTAAAGTAGTTTCTAAAGTCCAGTCGTTTACGAAAATACCTCTTTGGGCTAAATACCGCTTGACGACACTTAATCTACCAGCAGCGTGTTTCGTAATTAGTTTTTTGAATATCTTTTCTTCTGTGATTTTTTCAATTATCTGTAAAGCCCTTTGGATTCCATTGAATTTTTGTTCGGGGTCTCCATCTGTAAGGATGGTAAATGGAATTCCAAGTTGGAATGCCAAATTGGCAATTAAAGTGAAATTAGTACCATATACATTTATTACTGATATTCCATATTTGTCAAATGAAATATCTAAAGCCTTTAAAAATTCACCAATAAGCAAGACCTCTACGTCACCTTCAACAAGTAATATGCCTTTTGAAAATAGCATTTCTGATTTTGTAATGTCAAGAAACCGATCGAGGTCTTTAATTTCGCGCTCTGAAAGATTAGATGTAAATCTGTACGCCGCCTTTATTTCACTGCCATTGTCTCTAGTCTCTCTAATAATCGCCAGATCGGTTATTCTTGAAGTACTCGCTAAATGTGGTGAGTGTGTCGAAATAATCACAGGTTGCTTGCGTTTACGAGCCGAGTCTAGGTAGTCATTAAAAACCAAGCGTTGCAAGTGTGGATGTAAGTGTGCCTCAGGCTCTTCTAAAGCGACTATTGGCAAATATCTTTCTTTGTTTTTTGCCTTCTTAACCTCTTGTTTTTCAAGAAATAGTGCCAGCAAAGTCAAATACAAAGCGTTTTGCATTCCAAGGCTAGATCTATCCAAGGCTCGTCTTTTGTCGCCATCAGCAAATAAACGCAAATCTCGCTCCAGTGCTGTTGGGGTGGTTGCATTTAATCCCAGCTCTGGGTTGATAGTATACAATTCTCCAACCATAACATTGAGTCGGTTTTTTATTTCCGTCTGCAAATCAGAAATCGGTTTCAAACCTACTACATTATCACTTACAGCTTTCACTTGCTCTGCAAAAGGTTCCAGTTGTTTTGTTTCAAGGTTACTTAGTTCAATCAATCCTCTCAGAGGCGATTTGCTCCAACTTCTGTTGTCGTTCGCAATATCCCGAATCGCACTAATCAGGGTTAGCGGAATGTTTTCCCTTAATTTTCTTATGTTCTTGAATTCATTATTTTCGTTCGCCCCTGCATAAATTTTGAAATCATAATCATCGAATCCAGACTGTTCTGGATGGTCAATTTGTTTTGCGTTTAGGTAAACGTAAGTTAATTGTGCAATTGATTCTGGAGCTGTTTCTACAATACAATCCCCCGTGAGCAATGACAATGGCAGATAATCAGGCTGTGGGTCTCCTGTAAAACCTGCAAGTTGAATAGTGATTCTGATTTGGTTGTTTTTGAAGGGCTCAATCCCATCCCAAAAATCTTCAGCAGATAAACGCCTTTCAGAGTCAGGCATAGTTGGATCAAGCAAGAGTCTAAGTGCGTGCAAAAAATTACTTTTTCCTGCTTTATTTTCACCTACTAAAACTATGTTTTGCCCTAAATACGATTCGCAAAATTTAAAATTACGAAAGTTCTCAATTCGAACATAATGAATACGCATTTTCCTCTCCCTTTCAAATGAAGACGTTGGAAAACTTTACAACTTCTGTCGATTATCTATTTCAATTTCCCTCCCACCACCCCATCAACTCACTCATCGCCAGACTCGGCGTCGCATCGCCCTGCCTGCCTGAATTCCATGTCACGATCAAATCACGCTTCGCGCGCGTGATACCCACATAGAACAGGCGCAGGCGTTCCTTCACATAATCCAACCGCGAGCGCAGGGTCGCTGCGCCTTCCTCGTACCAGTCATATTCACTCGTCGACTCCAACGCGGTCAACTGCGCCAGCGCCTCCGCTTCGAGATTCAATCCGCTCCGCACGAACCAACGCTCCGAAATAAAACGGTCGCCCCCGTGGGGCATGTTCGACGGGAAGTCATAATTATTGACCGACATCAAATACACGCGGTCCCACTCCAGTCCCTTCGCCTTGTGCATCGTCGTCACCACCACCCGTCCGCGATGGCGTTCGGGGTCAAAGCCCGAATCGTCCGACGAGAACCCGATGAAGCGCCGTTCGTTCTTCGCGATCACCGCCAGCTCCGACGTCAACTCAGGCAGGCGCCAATCTGCGTGATCGTCCGCCACCTGCCTCAGCACCAGCGCCAGTTTATGCGCCAGCGCCAGGTCCGACGCTTCGCTGAACACATCCTGCGCCAGCGTCAGCACCAATTGATCGATCGGCAGAGTCACCGCGTTCAACCATCGCTGGACATTGACTCGGAACGCGCTTAATTCCTGGATGACCTGCTCCGCCTCAGACTCACCGACAACTGCCAGCCAATCATTGGCATTTTGTGGCGCGATAAAGTTTTCCACATCAACCATCTTCCGCAACAAACCCGATGTCGTTGCGAGGAGCGTTTGTTGCGACGAAGCAATCTCCTCTTCTTCAGGGGATTGCTTCGCAGCTTGCGCTCGCAATGACATGTCCTCCCTCCAATCCCTCCGCCACACACGATACGCATTCGCCAACTTCTTCGCGGACTGTGGGTCTGCCAGATACGATAACAACATATTCAACGACCCCGCCGCCGCCCGCGTCTCACTTGTGCTTGAAATCAACTCGATCGGCTCGATGCCCTTTTGCCTCAGCGCATTGACCACTTCCACGCCGCGGGCGTTGCGCGGCACAAGTACGGCAATCGTTGGTTTCTCTTCGTCAGGAAAATCCCAGATCGAATCGACATATCCCTTAATGGACTTGACCACAGCTTCCATCTCTTCATCAGGCGTATAACGTTTGCTGATGAACTTGATCCCATCTGGGTCATCGAGCGGATTCTGTTGCGGGTCACCTTCTGGCACAGGCACGATATGCGGAACAGATAACGCCGTCCGCACATTCGGGTCGGGATGCGATGTCATCACCCAATCGATCAAATGATTCGCCACCGCCAAAATAGATGGCTGTGACCGCCCCGACTCGGGCATATCCTGACTTGGATTGTTTTGAATGAACGCTCTCAACAATTCTGGCGAGGCGGTTGTAAACGTTTCGAAGATCGCCTGGTTCGGGTCACCCACGCGGACCCAATTGCCATTCGAACTCGTAGGGGCGGGGTCCCCCCGCCCTGTATTGGAACCACCAGACAGCAGCGACAATATCCTCTCCTGCGTCTGACTCGAATCCTGCGCTTCATCCTCCAAAATGAACGGATAGCGATAACGCAAGCGCTCCAGAAACTCTTCGTCACTTTCGAGCAGGGTCAATGCCAAACGGATGAGGTCGTCAAAGTCCACGGCGCCGCGATAAGCAAGCGCACGCTGATAGTCCGCGTAGATGCTCCAGCCGAGTTCAGCGAGAGGCAGGGGCGCAGGTGAAGCATCCAGTTTGGCGCGCAGGCTTTCGGGAGTCAGGAGGCGATCTTTGGATGAACGGATAAAGGCTAAGGCGAGGGAGTCCAATAAATTGGGAAGTTGGTCACGTTTGACCCAATCCCGTTTGGATTGATCCATGGCGGGGTCGAGGTAATCATCCAGCGAATGCGACGCCAGCCACGCATTGACCGACTCCTTGCGGATGAAACCCGCCTCACGTTCGTCGATGATGCTGAACCGCTCCTCCAACCCCACACGTGCAGGCTTCTCGCGGACAATGTCATGCGCCAAACCATGCAATGTGCGGACGCGATATTTGTACAACGCCTGGAGCGGGTTGTCGAAGAAGCGTTTGATGCGCGCTTCGAAATTATCCACCGCCGAGTTAACGAGCGTGACGATGAGCACTTCCTGATCGTCGCCGAGGGCGCCGCCATGAATGATCTGCGCCGCCAACGCCGAGAGGATGTGCGTCTTCCCCGCGCCAGGGACAGCGGCAATGCCCAGCCGCCCGCCGTTGTAGCGGAGGATGTTTTGTTGGGAGGGTCGAGGAGTGAAGTTAGGTGTCATGTGTAAAGGTGTCAGGTGTCAAGTTTAGGCGTTTTTCTGTTTCGATAAATTGATTCTACCCTGTGAACCCGCACGGCGATAAAAGGTTATGAATATATCGTACTACAGAAGCGCGATTCTTCCTGCCAGTAAAATTCAAAATCAGGTTTGATGACGTGGTAAAGCTCAAGCACAGAGTCGATCAACAGAAGCTTATGCTTTGGACTCCAAATGAAAGAATAGTACCGTTTCCAGTAGGGCATCAGTTGATCTTGCCATTCGGAATGGTGAAATAAAACGTTGAACCTTTAAGCAGACCTTCCGACTCAACCCAGATTTTGCCGCCGTGAGTTTCGACAATACGTTTAATCAGCGCCAGACCGATGCCTGTCCCTTCAATGGAGGGATTCAATTTTTCAAAAAGACCAAAAATCTTCGCGTGATACTTGGATTCGATCCCTATACCGTTATCTTTCACGAAGAAGGTCGTTTCGTTGCCGCTATTTTGTGCGCCAATCTCGATGACCGGATTATTTTGTTCACCCGCATATTTAATGGCGTTGTCGATCAGGTTTTCGAAGACTTCGCGCAGACGAATACGGTCACCGTACAGGGTTGGCATATCTGGCGGAATATGCAATGCGACATTTTCAGATCGGACCCCGGCATCCATATTATCAATGGCTTCCTGGATCAATTGGATGGGATCGATCTCCATGGGCGGGTTAGTGATGCGCCCGATCCTTGAGAGTTCGAGTAGATCGGAGAGCAACTTGTCCATTTTTTCAGCGGCGCCTGCAATTCGTTGGAAATCGCTTTGGAGTCTGTCCTGGCGACCATCCTGCAAATCGTTTTGAAGTGCTCCCAGAAAACCTCTAATTGTGACAAGCGGATTTCTCAAATCGTGAGACACTGTGTAGGTAAATCGCTCCAGTTCGGCATTTTGCCTCCCAAGTTCATCGATGTATCTCTCGCGTTCCTGTTCGGCATGGATACGTTCGGTAATGTCGCGATAATTGACGACGAGGGCATGCACACTGGGCAGATCCAGCAGATTTGTTGCAGTGGCTTCAATCCAGTGCAGGGAATCATCCTGGTGACGAGCCTGGAGCATAAAGAAACGTTTTTCGGCGGGATTCGTCAATAACTTTTCAATGACATCCTGCATAGTCTCGACATCTTCAGGGCGCGCAAGGTTTTCAAGCGCCGATGATCCGATCCGTTCAGAGTTGGGATAGCCCAGGATGTGCTCGGCAGCCGGACTGATGTATTGAATAGCTAGATTCGCATCGACCAACGCGATGGCATCCGAAATGTTTTCGATCATGGCACGAAATCGTTCTTCGCTGGCGCGAAGCTTTCCTTCTGCGTGTTGGCGTTCTTCGAGTTCCTGCCGGGCACGCATGAGCGCTTCGTCAATGCTCTTGACCGCAAGATATAACAGGATGGCGGTGATGGCAATGCCAACAGTAAATGTCACTCCCTGCGTGGGGGTGATTGCCAGGCTTGGCTCAGGCAAAATATCATTGACCTCAGCCAGCAATAGTGCGATGAATGTGATGGCTCCAAGGCAAGCCACCCACAGAATCGCACGGCGACTGATGATCAAGCCGGACATTACAACTGCCACAAGAAATAACGAAGCGGCGGGAGCGCGGACCGTGCCCAGATTGTAGATTGCAAATGTGGCGGCAATAAAAATGATGGCTACAGTCACCGTGCCTGCAAGAGCGACGCGCCCGGTGTGCATGACAAATCTGGCTCCCACGAGCAGAGTCCACGTGATCAGGATGATGATCTGTATTCTTTCCAGGCGTGGGACACCCCCGCTAAACATCGTCCCAACAAAAAGGATCGGAAAGGCAATAATGAACGTGATGAGCACAACATTCAACAGTAATGCCTGACGCGTCCGGTCTTCCTTATCAGGAAAAAGGGGAGGGCGAAACCAACCAATAAATGTTTTTAGCATCGCGGGCTCTTTCAAGGATGGGTGCTATTATACAGAAACAGCAGTATTAACTTGTCGAATCAAAACGGGAGAGTTGGATGGATTTTATCATCCGTCTCTCAGCTGAGAAACTACTCTCTGCCAATCTTAGCGGTTAATTTTATTTTGTCTCTCCCGAATCCACATCTACCATCAACACGGAAGTGTCCACTGCTTCAAAATCATCTCCCGTGAGCACATCGAGCAGGTGAAGCATGTCGTTGTCCCAGCGTTCGTCGGGCGCGCCGTTGACGTACCAATCCGAGCCGTTGTCTGCGAGAACAATGCCATATGTTTTGAATGCTCGCAAAAGGGTTTGCATTTCGGGTGGAAAACCCGAAATATCATAATCCGCTTTCAAGCGGAAGCGAGCACCCAGTGGAGGAATCCCATCTTGAGCATCGGATGTCAAATGTCGCGCGGGCCAGATGTAGCCCGCTGTGTTTTCAACAGTGAAACGCAGGGCATGATTAATCTCACCCGCGACAATTTCATCATAACGAACCAAGCCCGGCAAAATGGGCAAACCTGCCGCGTCGGCGGAGGTCCATGTATCAGGGCGGAGCGTATTTGAATGCAGGTCAAATATTGCACCACCGCCGCCGAACCATTGTCCGTTATCAAAGCTGGCATCAAAGATTTCATATAACTTGCAAGTGTCTGTATCAACTACAAGGATGTGATGATCACTGCCAAATTCAATACTTGGGTTATCCGGAATCGGATATGGTCCTGCGTCAGATTCCTCAGGATAATAAAATTCGGGGGAGTATTGAGTTACGCTCAAACCAGAAACCACATCGAACGGAATCCCGATAGGTCCGCCGTCCCATTCGCCTGAGCCAAAGTCCATGTGCAAGGCTTTGTCTCGTCCAATGCTGTCGATCCACGAATCAGATTGAGGATGAGTCGGAAGCGAGTCAACAGGTGTGTTCCAGAAATTGTTCGCAGGGAACATCGGGCAATTCGCAAGTGTCGGTCCATCGGAAGGAGGAGGCTCGGTCAATACAATGGTCGGCAGAACATCCACGGCTGTTGCAGTCGGTTCTGCTGTGGGCGCAGAGGTGGGCGCAGGGGTTGATATCGGCACCGCAAGGCAGGCAAGCAAAAGAATCGAAACGGCTATCCAGATGATCTTGTTCATTTTTATAAAACCTTTTGCATACTCTAAGTAATTGACGGAAAGTTACTTAAATAACAAGTATGCTCCCGTCGCCGTCCTCGGCGGCGGGGACGCCGCCGAGAGCGATCTTTTTTAAAGTAGTTCTTGACGACTACTTAATAACAATAGATTGAAAAGTATCGTCTCAACTTGTTATTCATTGTACTCGTCTCAGGGATGATATTTTCTCCCGAATTGGCAACGGCTTCCACACCAAACTTCCTGTTCCCCTTTAGCTCAACCACAACATTCAAAGCGACATCCTGATTTGGATTCAGATTTGCGATCTGCAGGTGGGTAGTTCCGATCACGCCATTAAACTCGGAAGCCCACTCGTCGAGGGTGTAATAGGTCTCTCCGAAGATCAGGGAGACACGAACATCACTGGTTCCAAAAGAGTGCGTGGCTAAACGACCTATATTCCGAACATAAATGGTGATCTTGACGATATTCCCCGACCTTGTATCCCGATAATCGGGAACACATTTCGGCGCGCTGATCCCGGTCACGGTCAAATCAGGAAGCAAAGGATTGACAGGCGTAGCTGTCAGCGAAACCGTCGGCGTGGAAACGGGAGCAGGCGTATCGGTGGGTCGAATCGTAGATGTCGGTATCGGGGTAAGTGTCTCGGTAGGTTGAGTGG
>Ga0315912_10004853_pt1 | contig 12518 bp, 10 predicted proteins | sample VfabasoilMG_FD_204469 | JGI IMG/M metagenome (GOLD analysis project Ga0315912, IMG submission 204469) | Garden soil microbial communities collected in Santa Monica, California, United States - V. faba soil | ecosystem: Environmental > Terrestrial > Soil > Garden | place: USA: California... | reverse complement strand
CGGCGACTCGTCGCCGCCGAGCAGCGCGTCCAGGCCGCGGCCCAGCCCCTTGGGTTTGTTCATGCGGGTTGTCCCTGAGCGAGAATTTCATCGGCGAGGGCGAGATAGGCCTGCGCCCCCTTTGAAGCTGCGTCCCACACCACGGCGGGCACGCCGTAGCTCGGCGCTTCGGCGAGCCGCACGTTGCGCGGCACCAGCGTGCGATAGACCTTGTCGCCGAAATGCGCCTCCAGCTGCTGTGACACCTGCTGCGAAAGCGTGTTGCGCGGGTCGTACATCGTGCGCAGCAGCCCGGCGATCTCGAGCTCCGGGTTGAGGTTGGCGCGCACGCGCTTGATGGTGCCGACGAGATCGGAAAGCCCCTCGAGCGCGTAGTACTCGCACTGCATCGGGATCAGCACGCGCTGCGCCGCCGTGAGCGCGTTCACGGTGAGCAGGCTGAGCGACGGTGGGCAATCGATCAGGATGAAGTCGTAGTCCTGGGCGACGCGCTCCAGCGCCCCCTTCAGGCGCACCTCGCGGTTGGGGAGGTCGACGAGCTCGACTTCCGCGCCGGCGAGGTCGCGATTCGCCGGCACCAGGTCGTAGCCGCCGCGCTCCGCGCGGGTGCGGATGGTCGTAAGGTCGCCGAGCCCGAGCAGTACGTGATAGACGGTGCGCCCGACAACGCGCTTATCGACGCCGCTCCCCATGGTCGCGTTGCCCTGCGGGTCGAGATCGACGAGCAGGACGCGCCGGCCTGCCTGGGCGAGCGCGGCGGCGAGATTGACGCTGGTCGTCGTCTTGCCGACGCCGCCCTTCTGGTTGACTACCGCCAGCACGCGCGCCACTCAGGTCCCCGCCCGGCAAAGCACGAGGTGCCGTTGCGCGTGAAGCAGCGGCACCTGCAGCTTGACCACGTTGCAGCCCGCCTCGAGTGTCGCAGGGGCGGCGCCTTTCATGGCAGCAAGCGTGCCGCCTGGCGCAACCAGGTGCCGGCACTTCGCGATGAACTCGCCGAGATCGGCGAACGCGCGCGAGATCACCACCTGGAAAAGAGCCGCCGGCCGCCATTGCTCGGCGCGCCCTTCGTGTACCTCGACATTGCGCAGCGCGAGCTCGATCGCTGCCTGGCGCAGGAAGGCCGCCTTCTTCTGGTTTGAATCGTTCAGGGTGAGGCGCCATTCCTGGCGCGCGATGGCCAGAGGGATGCCAGGCAAGCCGGCGCCCGAGCCGACGTCAGCGAGCGCGCCGCCGTCGGTCAGCGGCAGGTGCGTGAGCACTGCGAGCGAATCGAGCAGGTGCAGGGTGACCATTTCCAGCGGATCGCGAATCGCAGTCAGGTTGTAAGTCCGGTTCCACTTCGTGAGCAGCTCCACGTACGCGAGGAGTCGCTCGGCCGTGCCGGCGGGCAACACCAGCGCGAGATCGTCGAGGCCGCGCTCGAGCGCGGCGCGCGGCGTCATGCTGTCTTCTTCTGTTGACTCCCCAGGCCGCGCTTCAGATGGACCAGCAGCAGCGAAATCGCCGCCGGCGTTATCCCCGAAATCCGCGAAGCCTGGCCGATCGTTTCTGGTCGGTGGCGATTGAGCTTTTGCTGTGCCTCAGCCGACAGTCCGCGCACTTCCCGGTAGTCGAGGTCCTGCGGCAACCGTGTGGACTCGGCACCCTGGCGGCGCGCCACCTCTGCGCGCTGCCGGGTGATGTAGCCCTCGTACTTGGCCTGGATTTCCACTTGCTCGGCCACAGTGGGGTCGGGTACCGGTGCGTGCACAGCATCGGCGTAGGTGACTTCCGGGCGCCTGAGGAACTCGTAAATACTAACCTTTTTCTGAAAGCCAGTGCTTACATACGTTGACTTCAGGCGTTCCGTCTCGGCAGCGATCGCATCCCGCTTCCGGTTAAAAGCACTCCAGCGCTGATCGTCGACCAACCCGAGCTGCCGACCTGTTTCCGTCAGACGCAGATCCGCGTTGTCTTCACGCAGGGTGAGCCGGTACTCGGCGCGGCTGGTGAACATCCGGTAGGGCTCGGAGACGCCGCGCGCAGTCAGGTCATCGACCAGCACACCCAGGTAGGCTTGATCGCGCTGCGGCCACCAAGGGTCGAGGCCGCGGACCTGGAGGCCTGCATTCAGGCCGGCGAGCAGCCCTTGCGCCGCGGCTTCCTCATAGCCCGTGGTGCCGTTGATCTGGCCGGCGAAATAGAGGCCTGGGACGCTCTTGGTCTCAAGCGAGGGGCGCAGATCGCGCGGGTCGAAATAGTCGTACTCGATGGCATAGCCAGGACGAACCACGTGAGCGTTCTCGAGGCCGCGGATCGAGTGCACCAGGTCGAGCTGCACGTCCAACGGCAGGCTGGTCGAGATTCCGTTCGGATAGATCTCGTTGCTGGTCAGCCCCTCGGGCTCGAGGAAGATCTGGTGGCTCGACTTGCCTGCGAAGCGGTGGATCTTGTCCTCGATCGACGGGCAATAGCGCGGTCCCACGCCCTGGATGACGCCGGTAAACATCGGCGAGCGGTCGAGGCCGCCACGGATGATGTCGTGCGTGCGCGGGTTGGTATGCGTGATCCAGCAGGGCAATTGCTGCGGATGCATGTCGCGGCTGCCAAGGAACGAGAAAACCGGCTCCGGCCGATCGCCCGGCTGCAGTTCCATTACCGAGAAATCGATGCTGCGAGAATCGAGCCTTGGGGGCGTGCCGGTCTTCAGACGACCGACCGGCAGCTTCATTTCCCGCAGCTTTGCTGCTAGCGTGATTGAGGCAGGATCCCCGGCGCGCCCAGCTTGGTGCTTCTCCAGCCCGATGTGGATCAGGCCGGACAGGAAAGTCCCGGTGGTGAGGACGACGGCGCGGGCACGGAACCGGATGCCCAGCTGCGTCACCACGCCCACTGCCCGCCCTCCCTCTAGTGAGATGTCGTCGACTGCCTGCTGGAAGATCGAGAGGCTAGGCTGATTCTCGAGCTTGCGACGGATCGCGCCCCGATAGAGGACACGATCCGCCTGGGCCCGGGTCGCGCGCACTGCCGCGCCCTTGGAGGAGTTGAGGATCCTGAACTGGATGCCGGCCTCGTCGGTCGCGATCGCCATCGCGCCGCCCAGCGCGTCGATTTCCTTGACCAGGTGCCCTTTGCCGATGCCGCCGATGGACGGGTTGCACGACATCTGCCCGAGCGTCTCGATGCTGTGCGTGAGAAGGAGGGTCTTACAGCCCATCCTGGCCGACGCGAGCGCGGCCTCGGTGCCGGCGTGGCCACCGCCGACCACGATGACGTCGAACTCGGTTGGGAACAGCATGGAGGCGGCGAATTTTACGCGATGGTTCCACGTGGAACTAGGGACATCGCTGTTTCACGTGGAACAGGGGCGGAACTGCGCTCGGTGCTGCACCGCAGCATGAGGTGGGGCCGTGCGACAATCGCGGCCCCTCCGTGATTGCATCGCCATGATTTCCCTCGCTCGCTACGCCGCGCTGCTCGAACCGCGCGAGCTGCGACAGATCTTCGCCACCTCGATGATCGGCAGGCTGCCGATCGGCATCACCGGACTGGCGATCCTGATCCTTGTCCAGTCGGCATCCGACTCGTTTGCGCAAGGCGGCGCCGCCACCGGTTGCTACGTGGCCGGGCTCGCCGCAGTCGCCCCTGCGCTCGGCAGACTGATCGATCGCTATGGTCCCCGGCTGATTCTCTTGGCCTGCGGGCTGCTGTTTCCGACTGCGCTCTGCTGCCTTGTGCTCGGCGTCTCGCGAGGGGCTCCGGCATGGCTGGTGGCCGGACTCGCGGCGGCGGCGGGCGCCAGCTTTCCTCCGATCACGGTTTGCATGCGAACGTTCCTCAGACGCAGGCTGGGCGAAGACATGCTGCTCGCGACGGCGTACTCGCTCGAGTCGGTGCTGATCGAACTGATCTTCATTGTCGGCCCGATGCTCGTGGCGCTGTTTGTCGCGGTGGCGTCGCCCGCGTTGGCGGTGCTGGCGGCAGCGGGCTGCGGCCTTGGCGGGACGGTTCTCTTCCTCCGCCTGCCGGCGTTACGCGAGTGGCATGTCGAGCCTCCGGCCCGCCGCAGCCTGCTTGGCGTGTTGGCCGAGCCCGGATTCGTGCCGTTGATCGGCGTGATCCTGTGCTATTCGGTTGCGTTCGGCCTGATGGAAATCGGCCTGACCGCATACGCCACCGAAGTGGGCACTCCAGCTCTGGCCGGCGTGCTGCTCGGATTGATGAGCGTGGGCAGCGCCGTCGGTGGCCTTGCCTACGGCAGCCGCAGCTGGCACTTGCCGCTGGTCAGGCAATTCGCGGCGATGCTTGGCCTGATGAGCGTGGGCCTTGCGCTGCTGGCGCTGCCCTGGGGCCCCTGGTCCTTTGCCGTCTGGACGGTGCTCGCTGGTGTGGTCATGGCGCCGGCGCTCATCATCCAGTCGATGCTGGTAGCCAAGATTGCGCGCCCGGAGCACCTGTCGGAAGCCTTCACCTGGTCGGCGAGCGCGCTGCTCTCAGGGGTTGGGATCGGCCTCGCCGCCGGCGGCGGGCTGCTGGAGTTCTATCGCTCAGCGGCAACCCTCGCCGCCGCCGCCTCGGCGGCGCTCCTCGGCGCGCTCATGGCCCGCCTCACGCTGCGGAGCGCTCCCCGCTAGCTGCGAGATTCAGGCCGCGAGCTTCTGGTGCATGCGGCCGCGGCGCATCTCGAGCGCTTCGGGCAAGCGCGCGCCGAACTTGCCGAACAGCTCGTCGTGCGCGGAAAGCTCTTCCCGCCACGCGCCATGGTCCACCCGCTCCAGCTCGGCGAACTGCGCGGCCGACAGCTTGTCCAGGCCGGACCAGGTCAGATCCTCGTAGCGCGGCATGGTGCCGAGCGGCGTCTCCACGCCGCGCGCCTGCCCCTGGCAGCGCTCGATCACCCACTGCAGCACGCGCATGTTCTCGCCGAACCCAGGCCAGATGAACTTGCCGTTGGCGTCGCGGCGGAACCAGTTGACGCGGAAAATCTTCGGCGGCTGCTGCACCGCGCGCCCCATCTTCAGCCAGTGCGCGAAGTAGTCAGCCATGTTGTAGCCGCAGAATGCGAGCATCGCCATCGGGTCGCGTCGTACCACGCCCACCTTGCCAGTGATCGCCGCGGTGGTTTCGGAACCCAGCGTAGCAGCCATGTATACGCCGTCCTCCCAGCTCGGCGCTTCGACGATCAGCGGCACCGTCGAGGAGCGGCGACCGCCGAACAGGAAGGCGGCGATCGGCACGCCTTGCGGATCCTCCCATTTCGGATCCATCGAGGGGCACTGCGAAGCGAGGACCGTGAAGCGGGCGTTGGCGTGCGCCGCAGGACGGCCGCAGCCGGGCGTCCACTCCTTGCCCTGCCAGTCGATCAATCGCGCTGGCGGCTGCTCGCTCATGCCCTCCCACCAGACGTCGCCCTCCGGGGTCATGGCGACGTTGGTGAAGATCACGTTCGCCTCGAGCATCCGCATCGCGTTCGGGTTGGTCGCCTCCGAGGTACCGGGCGCAACGCCGAAAAAGCCGTACTCCGGGTTGATCGCGTAGAACCGGCCATCCTTCCCCGGCTTGATCCAGGCGATGTCCTCGCCGATCGTCGTGACCTTCCATCCCTTGAACGCCGCCGGCGGAATCAGCATCGCGAGGTTGGTCTTGCCGCACGCCGAGGGGAATGCCGCGGCGATATAGCTCTTCTCGCCGCGCGGAGTCTCCATGCCGAGAATCAGCATGTGCTCCGCGAGCCAGCCTTCGTCGCGCGCCATGACAGACGCCACGCGCAGGGCGAGGCACTTCTTGCCGAGCAGCGCATTGCCGCCGTACCCCGAGCCGAACGACCAGATCTCGCGCGTCTCGGGGAAGTGCACGATCCACTTTTCATTGTCGTTGCACGGCCAGGCGACGTCTTTCTGGCCGGCAGCGAGGGGCGCGCCCACCGAGTGCACGCACGGCACGAACCTGCCGTCCTCGCCCAGCCAGTCGACCACCGGGCGTCCCATGCGGGTCATCAGGGCCATGCTCACGGCGACGTAGGCCGAATCGGAGATCTCGACTCCCACCTGCGCGATGTGCGAGCCGATCGGTCCCATCGAGAACGGAATCACGTACAGCGTGCGACCCCGCATGCAGCCGTCGAACAGGCGGGTCAGCGTGGCGCGCATTTCGCGCGGATCGATCCAGTTGTTGGTCGGGCCGGCGTCCTCCTTCTTCTGGCTGCAAATGAAGGTGCGCTCTTCCATGCGCGCCACGTCGCTGGGGTGCGAGCGGGCGAGGTAGGAATTCGGCCGCAGCTTCTCGCTTAGCCGGACGAAGGTGCCGGCAGCGACCAGCTCGCCGCACAGGCGGTCATACTCGGCTTGGGATCCGTCGCACCAGACGATGCGCTCCGGCTTGGCCAGGCGCGCCACCTCGGACACCCACTGGCGCAGGCCGGAATGGCGCACCCAGGCAGGGGCTCGAGACTGGTCGGCGGCGGAGATCGGTGCATTCATTCAGCTAACTCCAGAAAGGCAAACGGCCCAGCAGAAGCTGGGCCGACGGATGGGGAACCTATGGCGGCGGATTCTAGCACCGGGAGCGTCACGGCTGCTGGAGCGGCAACCTAGTCATTCAGATAAAGTTTCGCTTGGACAATGAGTTAGATCGCCCAGCGGGAGCGGCGCAACATGTGAAAGCCCGGGCCCGCGCTGACAAGCAGGACCAGGACGCGCGCCACCTGTGCCGCGGTCACCAGAGGCACCCCGAGTTGCAGCACCTTGGCGGTAACACACATCTCGGCGATGCCGCCGGGCGCCATCGCCAGGACGAGGGTAGGCGCCGGCAGTCCGGACAAGGCTGCCATCAGGAACGCGAACAGCGCCGCTACGACGATCACCGCTGCGACGCTCGCCAGCACGCCAAATACGTAGCGTGGGGCGCTCTGCAGGGAATGTCGCTCGAAGCGTGCGCCCAAGGTGCAACCCAGCAGCACCTGCGCCGCGTTCGACAGCTCCGAAGGCAGAGAGGAGAGCTGCACCTCGCCGAGCGTGAGCGCTATCGCCACCGCCAGCGGCCCGAACATGAAGGCGTTCGCCATGCCCAGGCGCGCGAGCAGCGCGCCGGCCGCAGCACCGATCGCGAGCAGCATCGCCAGCCGCTCCCAGTGCAATGGCAGCGGCGCGAGTTGGTAGAGGTCGGTGCCATGCGCTCCCGAATACGTGAGGGCGAAAGGCACGACGATCACAACGACCAGAATGCGCAGGGACTGGGCCAGCGCGACCCGATCGGCGCGGGCGCCGTAGCGCTCGCCGAGGAGGGTCATCTCCGCCGCGCCGCCCGGCACGCTCGCGAAGAAGGCGGTGGTGGCGTCAACACCTGTCGCACGCCGCAGAATCCACCCCCCAAGCGCGCCGAGCAGGACTGCAAATAGAGCACCTGCCAGCAGAAGCGGCCAGTATGAGAGAACCTCGCGCGCCACAACCGGTGTGAAGTACAGGCCCAGGGCGCTGCCGATCACCACCTGGCCCACCTCGCGCCCACCGCGCGCAGCGCGCAGCCCGACGCCGGCAAAGTTGCAGGCGGCCATCGCGACAAGCGGCCCGATCATCCAGGGCAACGGCATCCTCAGCCACGCGCAAGTCGCGCCGGCGCCCGCACACAAGGCCAGTGCCAGCGCCGGATTGATCCAGCTCTCGCGGGCAGCTTTCACTTGCCGACGCAGAACCGGGCGAAGATCTCCCCCAACAGGTCATCGGCGGTGATCTCCCCGCTGATCGCACCGAGCGCGACCTGTGCGAGACGCAGCTCCTCGGCAAACAGCTCCCAGCGCGGCAGTTGGCGCGCGGCCGCTTCCAGATGGCCGCGCGCGACTTCCAGCGCACGCAGGTGCCGCTCGCGCGCAAGGAAGACCGATTCGCCGGTCGCGACCCAGCCGGCCGCCTCGAGTATTGCCCTGCGCAGGATATCCATCCCTTCGCCGGTCTTCGCCGACACCGCCACCGCGCGCTGCGCGCCCGCCGGCGCTCGGAAACCAGGTCGCAGATCGATCTTGTTGTAGACGTCGATCCGCGCGGCGGCTGCGGGTAGGCTCTCGAGGGCCGCCGTATCGCCGGCCTCGAACACCGCGAGCACCAGGTCCGCACGCTCGAGCTCGCGCTGCGTGCGCTCGATGCCCAGGCGCTCCACCGCGTCGGTCGAGGCCCGCAGGCCGGCGGTGTCAACGACGACCAGCGGCACGCCTTCGATCTGGATTGGCTCGCGCAACGCGTCGCGCGTCGTGCCGGGTATCGGCGTGACGATGGCGCGCTCCTCGCCGGCCAGGCGGTTGAGCAGGCTCGACTTGCCGACGTTCGGCCGTCCTGCGATCACGACCTGAATCCCGCTCCGCAACAGGCTGCCCTGGCGGCTGCGCGCGAGAACCTCCTCCAGTCCTGCGCGCACGCGCGCAAGGCGCGAGGCTGCATCGTCGCGGTGGAGCGAGTCGACGTCTTCCTCCGGGAAATCCAGCATCGCCTCGGTAAGCGCGCGCAACTCCGTAAGCTGCGCGGTGATGCCGGTAATCGCGGTCGAGAACTCGCCCGCGAGAGAACGGAGAGCCGAGCGCGCCGCCTCCCGACTCGCGGCGTCGATCAGATCGGCGACCGCCTCGGCCTGCGCCAGATCGAGCTTCCCTTCAAGGAAAGCGCGCCGAGTGAACTCTCCCGGCTCGGCAAGCCGTGCCCCGGCATCGAGGCAGGCGCCAAGCACGGCCTGCATGACGACGTTGCCGCCGTGGCCCTGCAGCTCGAGAACGGGCTCGCCGGTGTAGGAATGGGGCGCCGGGTAGTAGAGCGCGATGCCTTCATCCACTCGTTCCCCGTGCGCATCGCGAAAGGCACGCAGCGTAGCCGCTCTGGGCTCGGGTAACCCGCCGATTACTGCATTCGCTATGTCGGTGACCGCCCCACCGGAGACCCGCACTATCCCGATCCCGCCGCGGCCGGACGGGGTGGCGATCGCCGCAATCGTATCGCGCGCTATCTCACCGCTTGCCATGGGCAGGCTTGTCGCGGTCGAACATGCGCTGGATCTGCCATTGCTGGAGGATGGAAAGGATGTTGTTGACGAGCCAGTACAGCACCAGCCCGGCGGGGAAGAAGAAGAAAAAGATGCTGAATACGAACGGCATGAACTTCATCACCTGAGCCTGCACCGGATCGGGCGGCACCGGGTTCATCTTGGTCTGCAGCACCATCGTCACGGTCATCAGGATCGGCAGCACGTAGTAGGGGTCGAGCGCCGCCAGGTCCTTGATCCACAGCATGAACGGCGCATGGCGCAGCTCGATTGCCGCCAGCAGCACCCAGTACAGGGCGATGAATACCGGGATCTGCACCAGGATCGGGAAGCAGCCGCCAAGCGGGTTGATCTTCTCGGTCTTGTACAGCTCCATCATCGCCTGGTTCATCTTCTGCCGGTCGTTGCCGTACATCTCGCGGATCTTGGTCAGCCGCGGCGTGACCAGCTTCATCTTCGCCATCGAGCGGTAGCTCGCTGCAGAAAGCGGGAAGAAGATGATCTTGATCGTCACCGTGAGCAGGATGATGGCGACTCCCCAGTTGCCGCTCAGGGCATGGAACTTCTCGAGCAGCCAGAATAGCGGCCAAGCGATGATGGCCAGCCAGCCGTAGTCGACGACATAGTCGAGCCCGGGCGCCGCGGCCTGCAGCCTGCGCTGCTCTTGGGGTCCGACATACAGGCCGACCTTGACCTGCGCGGAAGCCCCGGGTGCGATTACCCCTGGACTCAGGACCACGTTGCCGGAATACAGGCCGTCGTTGCGCCTCATGGCGCCGTAGTCGCGTTCGACCTTTTCCGGCGGCAGCCAGGCAGTCACGAAGTAGTGCTGCACGAAGGCGAGCCAGCCGGAATCGGCACGCCGCTCGAACTTGGCCTTGTCCAGATCCGACGGATGGACCTTCTCGAACGCCTTCTCCGTGGTGTAAATGCCAAAGCCGATGAAGCTTTGCGCGCCGAACGTCTGGGCTACCTTGCTCAGATTGCTGGCTGCCTTGCCATCGTGGGTTAGCTGGAAATACGCGTACGGCGTCAGCGCGTCGGTGCCCTGGTTGCGGATTTCGAGGTCGACGTCGACGACGTAGCTGTTCCGCTTGAACGTATAGGTTTTCTCGAGCGAAACGCCGTCGCGACCCTCGCCCTTCAGGCGCACCTGCACGCTGTCCGCGCCCGGTTGCAGGGTGAAGTCGTTCCCGGCAACAGTCCATAGCGTCAGGTGGTTCGGCCCGCCCTCGCGCGTGATGCCGCTCTGCGCCTCGTACTTGTGCTCGGGACCGAGCAGAACCAGGTTCTGCGTCGGATCGGTTGCGTCTTTGTGCTTGAGAAGCTCGAAGCGCTTGAGCGTGGCGCCAAGCGTATCGATCTCGGCCACGAACAGGTCGGTGGCCACGCGCACGGTTTCGCCTTTAGCCGCCGGCGCCGCTGCGGGCACGGCGCTCGCCGGCGCCTTCGCCGGTTCGGCAGCCGGCTTGGCCGAGGGGCCAGCTGGGGCAGGAACCGCCTGCTGGCTGACAGCTGCCGGGGTCGTGGCAGCCGGCTTCGGTCGATGCTCCTTCTCCCAGGCTTCCCAGAGCATGAGCACCGAGAAGCCGAAGATGAAGAGCAGGATGAGGCGCTGGGTATCCATCGGTTACGGTACCGGGTCGCAGCCGCCCGGATGCCAGGGGCCGCAGCGGCATAGGCGTTTCGTGGCAAGCCATCCGCCGCGCCACATGCCGTGGCGCGCGAGCGCTTCGTCGGCGTATTCCGAGCACGAGGGATAGAAGCGGCAGGCGGCCGGCAGCACCGGCCGGACGAACCACTGGTAGCCGCGCACAGCAGCGCGCATGCAGGTTGTAATCATTTCTTGTTCAGTCCAGCCAGCAGCTCGCGAAGTCGGGTGATCATCTGCGCAGTCGGGCGCACGTTAAGGGGTGGCCGCACCAGGAGATCGACCGGCCCCAGGGTTTCCTGCTCGAGGCGAAAGGCCTCCCGGATGCAGCGCTTGATCCGGTTGCGCTCGGTAGCTGCGGCGGCATGCTTGCGGGTAACCAGCATCCCTAGCCTGGCCTGCCCGCGCTCGCGCTGCTCCAGGTAGAAGGTATAGCCGGCAAGGTTGCGCCGCTGGCCCTGGCGCATCAGGCGTTCGAACTCGATGCGGCGCCTTAGGCGACGGGCAGCATCCAGTCCGAAGCGCTTGTCCGCCGCGGCTACAACCCGAGGCGGCGACGACCGCTCGCCCGCCGGTTGCGCAGAACCTTGCGACCGCCCGGCGTGCGGCTGCGCACCAGAAAACCGTGACGCCTCGCGCGGCGCGTCTTGGATGGTTGATAGGTACGCTTGGTAGCCATTGCTGCCCGATCCGAAAAAGGGCGGTATTAGAGCGTGCGCATCAATGCGTTGTCAAATGTTCGCGCATCGCTTCAATTCGAGCGCGCCGCTGTGGATAACCCGCGTCGAAGCGAGTTAAAATCGAGCTTGCTCCAGGCCAGTCACGAGATAGGCCACTCACAAAGATGCAAAACCTCTGGGACGCATGCCTGCGGCGACTTGAGCAGGAGCTCCCCGCGCAGCAGTTCAACACCTGGATCCGCCCTCTCGCGCCTGAAGCGGGCGCCGGCACCGACACGCTTGTCCTGCACGCACCCAACCGTTTCGTCCTCGAGCTGGTGCGCGAGCGGTTCGTGGCGCGCATCGAGCGCCTGGCAGCCGAAGCCGGCGGCCGCGAGGTGGGCGTGCGGCTGGTCCTGGCGCGCAGCGCCGAGCCGGCCAGCGCCAAGCCGGCCGCTCCCGCGAGCCCGCGCGGGGCGGCGGAAACACCGCCCGTGGTCGAGCGCGGGCGCCTGAATCGCGGCTTCTCGTTCGACAGCTTCGTCACCGGCAAGGCAAACCAGCTCGCTCGCGCCGCCGCCATCCAGGTGGCCGAAAACCCCGGGATTTCCTACAACCCCCTGTTCATCTATGGCGGCGTCGGCCTGGGCAAGACCCACCTGCTCCAGGCTATCGGCAACCACGTAGCGGAGCGCAGGCCCGAAGCGCGCATCCGCTACAGCCACGCCGAGCAATACGTGACCGACGTAGTGCGCGCTTACCAGCAGAAGTCTTTCGATGAGCTGAAGCGCTACTACCACTCGCTGGATCTGCTCCTTATCGACGACATCCAGTTCTTCTCCAACAAGGATGGCATCCAGGAGCAGTTCTTCTATGCTTTCAACGCCCTGGTGGAGGCGCACCGGCAGATCGTCATTACCTGCGACACCTTCCCCAAGGAAATGTCGGGCATGCAAGAGCGGCTGATCTCGCGCTTCGGCTGGGGGCTGACCGTGGCGATCGAGCCGCCCGAGCTGGAGATGCGCGCCGCGATCGTGCTGAAGAAAGCCGAAGCCGAGGCGGTCGAAGTCTCGTCCGACATCGCCTTCTTCATCGCGCAGCACATCCGCTCCAACGTGCGCGAGCTCGAGGGCGCGCTGAAGAAGGTCCTCGCCTATTCGCGCTTCAACGCCCGCGAGCTGTCGCTCGACCTGGCGAAAGAGGCG
>Ga0315912_10004852_pt1 | contig 12518 bp, 9 predicted proteins | sample VfabasoilMG_FD_204469 | JGI IMG/M metagenome (GOLD analysis project Ga0315912, IMG submission 204469) | Garden soil microbial communities collected in Santa Monica, California, United States - V. faba soil | ecosystem: Environmental > Terrestrial > Soil > Garden | place: USA: California... | reverse complement strand
GGACGCGATGAGGCGCTCCTCGGGGCACGATCGCCCACGAATGGCGCGCGAGACCGGGGGCCACTCCGAAAGGTTCACCGGCAGGGTGCTGGGCTCACTCGACGCGTACTTCAGGATCTGGTCGCCTTTCGGCGTAAACCAGACGAAAATCGGCTTCGACGGTGCCCCCGTCGGTCCATCCAAGAAGGTGTCGAGATCGACGCCCACGCCCTCGCACAAGGGCTCCACCGCCCCCGACTTCTGCCATTGCCAGACGGTCAGCTGGCACAGCGGCGGGCTCCAGGCATCGGGCCGAACCTTGGGCGCAGCAGGAACGGCAGGCGGCGCGAGCGGCAGCGGCACGATCGGCAGCGGCAAGAGAGCCGAGCTGGCCGGGGCTGCGCCAGCTCGCTTGCCCCACGCCTGGTGCTCCTTGAGCAGCGAACGAAACCTGGCCACCTTGCTGCGGTCGATCGCGCTCCCTTCGTCCACGAGCCTCAAGGCCTCGGCGCTCACTTGCATCTCGTGGCGAACCTGGCCCGCCATCTGGGAGGCAATGCGCTCGAGCCTCTGTCCATGCCAGTCGCGCAGTCTGAGTTGCAGGTGGGCGCTCCAGCTGCCCGCGAGGATGATCAGCGCCAGGAGTGTCGCCGACACCGCCAGCAAGGCCATGTCGCCCTGGCGGTACCTGGTGCGAGGCCCCATGAGCCACAGCTTGGCGGTGGGGAGCGAGAGCAGGGCCAAGCCCAGGATCAGGGTGGCCCACAAGATCCAGGTGGGCGCGATGCGGCGACTCTCACCCAGCAGACGCTCGTCGCCAACCAGCACTGCAACGTACAGGTCCTGCTCACGACCGGGCGCTTCCGCAAGCAGCGCCTTGCGCGCGACCCGGTGGAGAAAGACATGGTAGCGAGAACCGGCAATGTCGTGCTGACGCACACCAGCGCCCTGCAAGGGCTCGCCTCGTCTCGGATCCGGCTTGCATTCGCTGCTCTCCGTGGACGGCGAGCACCAGCGATCGAAGCGATCGATCTCGTGGGACTCGCTGCCAGAAAGCGACAGCAGCACGCGACCGTCTCGGTCGAGCAGGAACGCTTGGTCGAACTCACCTTGCCGAGCGCGGTGCCCCGGGACGCCAATCGGCAGCGCTCGCTCGCTCCACCAGTTTCCCTGAGTCTCGTCCTCGGCGCACAGCTCTGGCTCCGCGAGGTGCACGACGACGCGCCCGCCCACCACCTGCGCTTCCCCCACGGGCTCGGGATCGTCGACCAAGCACGTGCGCGGAGAGAGCCGCGTTTGACCCAGTTCGGCAATCTCCCGCAGCTGGCACAAGAGATCCCCATCACACTGCCCGACGCGCTGTGCGTAGCTCGGTAGGAGGCCCGGCGGCTGCTCGCCCAAGAGAGCCAGCACCACGAGCAAGGCGGCCCGCTCCTCGAATGCACGGTCGTCCTGGCGCTGACCAAAGGCCTCCTCGGCTTGCTCCAAGAGGGCCGTGCGCCGCGCCATCTCCTCGTAGGCACCCACCAGCACGGAGGCCCTGGGAGCGCCTGCCGCCGACCCGGAGGCAAGCTCCTTGGTCGCGGCGTCCCCGCTCCCGCTTCCCGAAAGCAGCGCGAGGAACTGGGTCACTGCGAGATCCCATGCTTCTCGAGCCCCGGTCAGCGCGCGAGCGTCATCTCGGCCCTGCGTCACGGCCGGAGCACGCAGCGGGCCCTCCGCGAGTCGGCGCTCCTTCTCCTGCCTGAGCTCCGCGATGCCAGCCTCGAGCTGGCCCTCTTGACCCTGGCGCAGGCTGAGCAGCACACCATCCCGTTCGAGCAGCTGCGCCGCACGGTGCGATCCGACCAGAACGCTGGCTCGACGTTCGATGTTGTCGAGCTCGCCTCCGATCTGCCTCGCCACGCGGCCCGCACTCTTGAGATAAGCGGCCGATAGCTCTGCCCCACGGCGTGCCAGCCGCCCCTGATAGAGCGCGTACATCACCAAGGCGACGAGCAGAACCGCCGACAGCGTGCGCACGCCGCGCCCGAACCAAGCGCGCCCGACACTCACCACTCCCCTGCCCCCTCCCCCTCCCAAACCAGCCCATCCTGGCGCCATGGCCCGAAAAGGTCCACCGCCTGCTTTTCGCCCCGAGGGCGCTCGGCAGGCCACCGGGCCGCGCCGGTCACTTTTCCCCCGGGAGCGGCTAGCCGAGCTGGGTCCGATGGACTAAGACCCCGGGCCCCACAGCGAAGGACCCCCCATGGCAACTCCCCAGGACGCCCGCGCTCGCCGCCGACAGAAGGCGCGCCGCGCAAAGAAGAACGAAGAATGGTTGGCCAAGCGCGCGCAGGAGAATGCCAGCGCGAGCGCCCCCCGCACTCCGCCCAAGACCGCGACCTGATTGCTCGGGAAGGGCAGCCTAAAAACCCCTGGCCCCGCCCGCTGACTCGACAGCGCGGCGGTCTGGTTCCAGGATGACCCCACATGGGAGCCGACAAGCGCCCATCCCGGAACCCTGATTCGGATCTCGTCCTCGACGAAAGGGCGAAGACGGCGCAGCCTCGTCGCTACGTCGTGATTTTTCACAACGACGACTACACGACCCAGGAGTTCGTGGTGGAGGTACTGATGTCGATGTTCCACAAGGACGCGACGAGCGCCACCCAGATCATGCTCCAGGTCCATCATCGCGGCTGGGGGGTCGTGGGCACCTACAGTCGGGACGTTGCAGAATCCAAGGTGGCGCAGGTCACCACCTACGCGCGCGCCAAGGGCCATCCGCTCAAGGCCACCAGCGAACCAGAAGGGTACGAGGGCTAGCCATGAAACTCAGCACCGGACTCGAAATCGCCATGAACCTCGCCTTGCGCGAGGCCGAGCGCCGCCGTCACGAGTGGGCGACGATCGAGCACCTGCTCTACGCGCTCATCCACGACGAGGACACGGCCAAGGTGCTCAAGAAATCCGGCGCCAAGCTGGACAAGCTGCGCGCCGGACTCGAGCGCGTGCTCAGTGAAGAGCAGGAGAGCTTGCCCGAGGATGCACAAGTGGGCCCCCAGCCTACGCGCGGTTTCGAACGGGTGCTCGAGCGCGCAGCCTTCCACGTGCAGTCGAGCGGCAAGGACGAGCTCAAGGGCGAGAACGTTCTCGTCTCCATCTTCGCCGAGCGAGATTCCTCGGCCGTTGCCCTCCTTCACGAGGCCGGGACCAGTCGCCTCGACATCGTGAACTTCATCTCGCACCGCGTGAGCAAGGACGACGAGCGCGGCCTCACACACAGCGGCGACGACGGCGAGTCGGAGGAAGACGCCGAGGACGATCCGCTGGAGCGCTTCGCCACCTTCCTGAACCGGCGCGCCAAGAACGGCGACATCGAGCCGCTGGTCGGCCGGGAAAAGGAAGTCCGCCGCACGATCCAGGTCTTGGCCCGGCGCCGCAAGAACAACCCCCTGCTCGTCGGTGACGCTGGCGTGGGCAAGACGGCCATCGTCGAGGGTTTGGCCGCCAAGGTCGTCAATGGCGAGGTGCCCGACGCGCTCAAGGACGCGCAGATCTACGCGCTCGACATGGGCGCTCTGGTGGCCGGCACCAAGTTCCGCGGCGATTTCGAGAACCGCATGAAGGCGGTCATCCAACGGGTCGAGAAGATCCCGGGCGCGGTGCTGTTCGTCGACGAGCTGCACACGGTGGTGGGCGCCGGCGCTGCCAGCGGCGGCACCATGGACGCGGCCAACCTGCTCAAGCCTGGACTCGCCTCGGGCAAGCTGCGCGTGATCGGCGCCACCACGTTCGAGGAGTACCGCAGCCACGTCGAGAAGGACAAAGCCTTCGCCCGGCGCTTCCAGAAGATCGAGGTGCTCGAGCCTTCCGTGGAAGACACCATCGCGATCCTGGAAGGGCTCAAGTCGCGCTACGAAGAGTTCCATCGCGTGGTCTACGAGCCCGGAGCGCTGGAAGCCGCAGCGCGCCTGGCCGAGAAGCACCTGCACGATCGCAAGCTGCCGGACAAGGCGATCGACCTGATGGACGAGGCGGGGGCAGACGCCAAGCTCGAAGTGGGGGTGGGCGCGCTCGTCGCCGTGGAGCGGATCGAAGCCGTGCTCGCGCGCATGGCCCAGATCCCGGCCAAGCAGGTATCCAGCAGCGACAAGGAAGCCCTCATCCATCTGGAAGACGAGCTCAAGCGCGTGGTGTTCGGTCAGGATCGCGCCATCGAGGAGCTGGCGACGGCCATCCGCCTGGCACGGGCGGGCCTGCGCCCACCGGAAAAGCCCATCGGCTCGTACCTCTTCACCGGACCCACCGGCGTCGGCAAGACGGAGGTCACCAAGCAGCTCGCCAAGACGATGGGGATCGAGCTCATCCGCTTCGACATGAGCGAGTACATGGAGCGGCACACCGTCTCGCGCTTGATTGGCGCGCCGCCGGGCTACGTCGGCTACGACCGAGGTGGCCTGCTCACGGAGGCCATCGCCAAGACGCCGCACGCCGTGCTCTTGCTCGACGAAATCGAGAAGGCTCATCCCGACGTCTTCAACGTGCTCCTGCAGATCATGGACCACGGCACCTTGACCGACAACAACGGCAAGAAGGCGGACTTCCGCCACGTGATCGTGATCATGACCAGCAACGTCGGCGCCGCCGACCTGGCGCGCCGGCCGGTCGGCTTCGGCAGCCGAACCAGCGAAGGGCGCGATGACATAGCGTTCAAGGCCACTTTCAGCCCGGAATTCCGCAACCGCCTCGACGCGCGCATCGCCTTCAATCCGCTCATGCCCGAGGTGATGGGCCTGGTGGTCGACAAGAACATGGTCGAGCTCTCGGCCCAGCTGGCCGACCGCAACGTGTTGGTGGAGCTGACCCCCCTCGCCCGACAGTACCTAGCCGACAAGGGCTACGACGAGCAGAACGGCGCCCGCCCGCTCGCCCGCCTCATCCAAGACGAAATCAAGCGCCCCCTCTCGAGCGAGGTCCTCTTCGGCGCCCTCGAGCACGGCGGCCACGTCGTGGTCGACCTAGTCGAAGGCAAGCTGGTGTTCCGCTTCTCGCCCCCTGCCCTGCCGCCGGGTCCGACCGAGACGCTGCACTAGGGCAGACTTGCCACCCCCTGATTTCTCAGGGCCTATTTTCGAGGGGCGCGCACCGTCAGGTCGCCTAGCGTTGCAAGTGTTACCCCAGCTGGTAACATTAACTGGTGGGCAAGATTCGGCGAGACAACTTCGTCTTCCTCACCTGGATCGGCGACCACAGCCCCCGCCACGTGCACGTATACCGAGATGGCAAGCTCGTCCTCAAATGGGACCTCGACGCCAGCGTCCCCATGAAGGGACGACCGACAGGCAAGTTAGTCCGGCTCATCGCCGCACTCAGGAAGGATGGCCTCCTATGAAGATCCACCACGCTTTCGTGAATCAACGCAAGGCACAGCTCGAGCTCGTTACACGTTCCGGCAAATCCTACCCATTCCCGTTTGCGAAGCTCACCCCTCGCCCGTCCTCCAGGGATCGCCTGGTCAGTGCGTATGTAGACCGCGAACTGGGAAACGAAGCTGTCACGTACACGCTTGCTTCTGGTGCCGAGGGTTCCGTTCATATTGACCACGCGCTCGAGTACAACCAAGAGCCGAAGTATCTGGCGGAGCTCCTTGCGCACAAGCTAACGGTGGAGGCTGCCAAGCGCGTGGTCAGCTGCGGCCTGAGTCGTCGCGAACTTGCACGACGTCTTCAGACTTCAGTGCCACAGCTCTACCGGTTGCTCGATCCTACCAACACGCGCAAGAGCTTGAGCCAGCTGGTCAGCCTGCTACAGGTTCTCGATTGCGACGTCGACCTCGTCGTCAAGCCGCGCAGAGCCGCCTGACTCCGGTTTGCAGCAGACTTCTCACCGCCGCCCTGCCGCCGGGGCCATCCGAGACGCTACACTAGGCCTCACATGAGCAGTCCGAGCGCAGCCACGCTTGCCGCGCCCAGTGCCATCCTGCTTCCCCCGGTCATTCGTTGCCTTCGCCTCCGCGACCGCCCGGGCCTAACAACTCAGTCACCGCCGCCTCCAAACCCCGCGCTACCCCCGGATGCCGGGACGGGGTTGCAGACTTCGGCCTCCGTTGTCGTGTAGATGCGGCTACCATCGGGCGTATACTTCTCCTCACAGCCCGCTGGGCACTCATACAAAGGCACTTCAAAACACTGCGTCCAATAGGCTGCGCCCTCGAGACAATAGAAATAGTCCACGCACACAGGCTCGCAGAATCCGCCAGAGCACATCTCGATCGGCACCGGGCAGCGCTTGGCCGGATCACACACGCCACCGCCGCCATCGGTTCCACCCGTGATCGGCGCGCCACCGCTCGCAGTCCCGCCAGTGGAGACTCCGCCGGTCCCAATTGCACCCCCTGCGCCATCGATAGGGCCAACATCGTCCGTTCCGCCGCCCTGGCATGCCAGCGTCGCAGTCAGCGCGGATGCGCAAAGGACAATCCAAGAGCGTCGCAAAATCACGGTCCCCCTCCCACGAGAAGCTAGCGCTATCGAAAGCGAAGGTACCACCTTTGGCATGCTATGGATCGCCCTCTCGCGTGCGACCGCTGATTGCCATCGACCGAGGCGGTACCTTCACCGACGCCATCCTGTGGGATCGGCAGACGGGCGAGGAGCGTGTAACCAAGGTGCTCTCGGGGCCGGATTCTCCGCTCCTGGCCGTTCGGCGCCTGCTCGGCCTCGCTCCGGGGGCGCCCGTACCGCCGTGTGACCTCCGCCTCGGCACGACCATGGCCACCAATGCGCTGCTCGAGCGTAAGGGCCTACCGACGGGCCTCCTGATCACTCGGGGCTTCAAGGATCTCCTGCGTATTGGAACCCAGGCGCGACCACGCCTGTTCGAGCTCGACATCCAGCGGCCCCCGCCGCTCTACCGCCTCGCTCTCGAAATCGACGCCCGGATTTCGGCCCAGGGCGAGGTGCTGGCTCGTCCCGACCGACGGACAGCGGAGGTTGCATTCGAGGCGCTGCGCGCGGCAGGGGTCACGAGCCTGGCCATCGTGGTTCTCTTTGCCCCCAAGAATCCGGAGCTCGAGCTCGAGCTCGAAGAGTGGGCCGCGCCGTACTTCCGAAACGTGGTGTCGAGCCACCGGGCGAGTCGCGAGGAGGGCCTCCTGGCCCGGACGTCGACGACGGTGCTCGATGCCTTCCTCGGGCCGACACTCGAGGCGCACCTGGGCGCGCTGGCTGCCGAGCTCCCAGGCAGTCAGCTCCTGGTCATGCAGTCGTCGGGCGGACTTTCGACCCCGGAAGCGCTGCGCGGTCCGGCTGCCCTCTTGAGCGGCCCTGCGGGAGGCGTCGTGGCGGCCGCGGCCATCGCCCAAGAGCTCGGAGTCCCGCGCCTGATCACGCTCGACATGGGCGGCACCTCGACCGATGTCAGCGTCGTGCCGATGGGCGATGACCTGGTCCTGGAGACCGAGATGGCAGGCGTCACGGTGCGCTCACCGATGGTGGACGTGCGGACGGTGGCGGCGGGCGGCAGCTCGGTGTGCACCTTCGACGGTCACGCGCTCACGGTCGGTCCCGAGAGCGTCGGCTCGTTGCCGGGACCCCTGTGCTTCGGGCGAGAGGAGGCTGCCGAGCTCGCCCTCACCGACGTGGACCTTCTCTTGGGACGCATCGTGCCCGAGTCCTTCCCCATCCCCCTCGACATCGAGAGGGCGCGTGCTGGCGCCGAGCGTGTGCTCGACCTGGTGCGCGCGGCGGGCCACCAGATGAGCGAGCGCGAGCTCTTGCTCGGATTCCGCAGGATCGCCGCGACCCACATGGCGGAAGCGATCCGCCAGGTCACGGTGGAGCGCGGCCTCGACCCCAAGGAGCATCCGCTGCTCGTTTTCGGCGGTGCGGCTGGCCAACACCTCGGGACCGTCGCGCGCGCCCTCGGCGTGAGCCAGGTCGTGATCCACCGACACGCCAGCATCCTCTCTGCCGTCGGCATCGGGCTTGCGGACGAGACCGCCATCGAAAGTACGGACGCCCAAAAGCTGGCTCTCGACGCCCTGCACACGACCAAGACCCAGCTCGCCTTCGGGGCACTCGAAGAGCGAGTCCTGGCACGCCTGGGCACCCGGCTCGCGCGCGCGGAGGCCCACCTAGAGCGCGCTGTCGTCTGTGGGTACCAGCACACGACGACGGGGCTCGTGGTGGCGTGGGACTCGGCGGAGGCGATGCAGACCGAGTTCGAGCGCGCTCACCGCCTCCGCTTCGGTTTCCTGCGCAAAGGGACGCCCATCGTGGCGCAGTCGCTTCGGATCAGTGGACGAAAGGTCCGAGGCGCACGGGCGAAAGGCGCACCCCTCCCCCGCCCAACCGCCCTTCCGCCTGCCCGCTCCACGAAACTGGCTGTGCTGGAGGACGGAAGCGAGGCCTGGGTCCCCGTGCTCCGGCTGCCGCTCAGCCAGGGCGAACCCGCCGCCGGGCCGGCCCTCTTGGTCGACGAAACGAGCACGATCTGGCTGGATCCGGACCAAACCGCCACGCAGTCCGGCGACCTGCTCACGATCGAGCTTGGGCACGAAGCCCCGGCGAGCCGGCCCCGCGCCGAGCCCGTGGCGCTCGATCCGGCCCGCCTCGAGATCCTCTCCGCCCGCTTCATGTCGATTGCCGAGCAGATGGGGCGCGCGCTCGCGCGCAGCGCCGAGAGCACCAACATCCGCGAACGCCTCGACTTCTCCTGCGCGCTCTTCGATCGCGAGGGGCAGCTCATTGCCAACGCTCCCCACGTGCCGGTCCACCTGGGCGCCATGGGCGAGAGCGTCCGCGCCGCCATGCGGGCCTTCCCCTCGCTCGAGCGAGGCGAGGTCGTCGTCACCAACGACCCCCAGGCCGGCGGCTCCCATCTGCCCGACATCACGGTCGTCAGCCCCGTGTTTTCGAGCCTCGATGTGCGCGCGCCGTCGTACTTCGTCGCCTGTCGCGGTCACCACGCAGACGTGGGCGGAAGGACCCCCGGTTCCATGCCGCCCGATTCGACCACACTCGAGGAGGAGGGCATCCTCTTGCCGCCGATGCTGGCGGTGCAGGACGGCGAGTTCTTGGAGCCACAGCTGCGGGCCGCCTTCGCGGCAGGGCCTTGGCCGGCGCGGAACGTCGAGCAGAACTTGGGCGACCTGCGGGCTCAAGTCGCCGCCAACCAGCTGGGGATCGAGCTTCTGCTCGAGCTCGAGCGAGAAGTCGGCCCAAACGTCGTCCAGGCGTACATGCGGCACCTCTTGGAGGTGTCAGCGGCCAAGGTTCGTGCCGCGATCGCGACGTGGCCCCGGGGCGCGCACCACGCGGCCCTGACGATGGACGACGGCACGCGCCTCTGCGTCCGTTTGGAGGTCGTGGATGCCGACACCCAGCCGCGTCTCATCATCGACTTCGCCGGCACCAGCCCCGAGGTCCAGACCAACTTCAACGCACCGCGGGCGGTGACTCGGGCCGCCGTGATGTACTTCGTGCGCACGCTGACCGGCGATCGGCTGCCCCTGACCGACGGCTCCTTGGATCCGGTCACCCTGATCGTACCTGCCGGCTCGGTCCTGGATCCCTCCCCCGGGCGAGCCGTTTCTTCCGGCAACGTCGAGACTTCCATGCAGGTGTGCGACCTCTTGCTCGCGGCGATCGGCCGCCTGGCAGCCAGCCAAGGCACCATGAACAACCTGACGTTCGGCGACGGCACGTTCGGCTACTACGAAACGATCGCCGGAGGAGCGGGAGCAGGTCCGACCCATGGGGGGGCGAGCGGCGTCCACACGCACATGACCAACACCCGCATCACCGATGCGGAAGTGCTCGAGAGCCGGTTCCCGGTTCGAGTTCGCCGCTTCGAGCTCCGCCGCGGGAGCGGCGGCGCCGGGGCACGGACGGGCGGCGACGGTGTCGTTCGGGAGCTCGAAGCGCTCCGGCCCCTGGAGGCGAGTATCGTGTCCGAACGGCGGCGAGCCGGCGCGCCGGGCTTGGCCGGCGGAAGCTCGGGCCTGCCGGGCAAGAACACGCTGGATGGACGCGACCTTGGCGGAAAGGCGACCTTCTCCTGGCAGCCAGGCAGCGTACTGCGGATCGAGACGCCTGGCGGCGGAGGCTACGGCGCGGCCGGCGAGGACGTGCCAGGGCGCGGATAGTCCGGCGAGCTCGCGCGTCCCGTCAGTCGACCGCAAAGGTCACTTGGAAGGCGGGCACCTGCTCCGACCTGCTGCCGACGGAGAACTCGCGCTTGGTCACGTAGATGGCGTCGAGAACGGCGACGACGTGCTTGAACTCGGTCGAGTTGTCCGTGTGCAAGATGGCGCGGTCGAACTTCTTGTCGCTCGGGGTGCGGTGGGAGCCGTTGACCTTCCACTCCGCCTCGATCTTCTTGCCGAGATCCGGGTACGTGACGTCTTCGTTGACGGGGACTTCTTTGCGCTCGACGTCGAGCGTGTTCACCACGGTCGTGCCTTCCTTCCAGATGAGCTGGAACTTGCGCTCGCCACGCATTTCGACGTGCAGCTCCCTCACGATCATCGGATCCGTAGGGTCGTCCTCCGGCAGACCGGGAACCTTGGCGTCGGCTTCGATGCGAGCCATCTGTGACCAAACCGCAGTCACCAGCAGGAACATCACCAGACAGAGCAGGAAGTCGATGAACGGGATCAGGGGGATCTCGTGATTGCTCGATCGCTTGCCGCCGTGACCTCCAACGTCGATGCCAGCCATGCAGCTTCCGACAGCCGGTCCGGTCGAAAGGTTCCCTCGATGAAACCCCGCAAGCGGCGGTGGCTACGGCGCTGCGGCCCCGGGTTCGGGCCCTTCGACAGCAGGCAAGAGTTGGGCACGCACCTCCAGTGCCAGTCCGCAGCTGTTGGCCTGGCGAGCGCGTGCCGCCTCCGTCGAGGCGCTCATGATGGTGCGCTGCCCCACGTCGCGCAGGCTGCCAGCAGCGGGCGCGCGCAGGCGCGCCAGGAGCTTGCCTTCGGGCAAGGACCAAATGCCGACGCGCGCCAGGTGCGGAGCCCGCAGGGTCCGCTCGAGGTCCGTTTCCGGCTGGTCCTTGTCGACCTTCGGCGGCAGCCCGCCCTCGGGCGGCTCGTCGAGCACGACCACGACGTACTTCGAGCGCTGGTACACGTCGATGGCAACCGGAATGTCCACCTCGGTCACGCTGTCGAGGCCGCGCTCGTACGCCACCAGCGCCAGATCGGTCCCTGCCGCCTCGACCTCCGCCGTCCAACGGTCCGAGAGCACACCGAGCGCCCGGTAGAGCAGGCGCGTGTTGAACGGAGACGACGGCCGCGCGCAGACGCCGTACTCACTGCAAAGCTCCCCCGCTTCGCACGCATTGCTCTCCCGGCACGGCTTGCCGGTTGCCTGGGGCCGCGCCCGTTCATCGCGCAGGATGCAGGCGGTGAAGCCGTCGCGCAGAGACTCTTGAGCCGCCTTGCGCAGCGCGTCCAGGTTGCTTGCGTCGGCGCGTAGGGCGCGCAGGTACAGGCCCGGCAAGCCGAACAACTGGTGGAAATCGACTCCGGGCTGCACGAACCTCGAAGCGTCCCCGCTCGCCAGCTCCCGCGCTGCCGTCTCGACGCGGTCACGCAAGGGCAAGAGGCGCGGTCCGAGCTCAGCGGCGATGGCCCGCTGCTTGGCCATGATGCGGCCGCGCTGCTCGGCGAGCTCGGCCTGGGCCTTTCGGAAGTAGAGGAACCCGCCCACGACCAGCACGAGCAGCCCGAAGCCGAAGAGCTTGGGTGGAATGCCGGCCACCACGGCGCGGCCAGTGACGGTCTGGCGGTGCCTCGTGCGACGCGACGTGTTGAGAGACGGGAGTCCGGGTTCGCTCATGGAGGGTAGAAACTGAAATACCGCCGAGGGTGATCCCTCAGCGGTACGACAGCTAGCACGAAGTATTGTTCGAGTTGAACTGCCCGAGCTTTACTCGCCCTTGCCCATGCGGCTGACCATGAAGCTCACCGCCGGGTAGCCGGCGAACGCTGCCGTCTGGAAGACGCTCTTGACGACCAGAGCCGGGACGCGGCGATCCACTTGCAGGATCACGTTGCCGGGGAACGGCTCGTTCGGGCTCGGGTGGATTTGCTTCCAGAGCTCGCGCTTGTTCTTGAGGATCTCGGCGAGCTCCTCCACCTTCTGCATGCGGTTGGCTTCCATGATGGCGCGCGTGCTGCCTGCCGGCATGCCATCCACCAGGATCTGGGTGGTGGTGACCGCAACGACGGGCGCCTCCGACATGTCGATGGCGTTGGCCGCAGCTGGCAGCTTCACGTTCTTGTCGACTGGAAGCTCGCCCGTGGCCGAGAAGCTCGCGAGCAGGAAGAGCACGATGCAGAGCAAGAAGTCGATGAACGGGATCAGCGGGATCTCGGTGTTCACCGCGCGACCGCCGCCACCGGCTGCCTTCTTCTTCACGAAGGCCAGCCGAATACCGTGGAGCAGGCGTCGTCCAGGGACGCTAATCGGCTGATGAAAACGACTGAGTGGTTTGGTTCCAGACATGATGCCTCGGGATTCTCTTGCGACGTCGGCGCCCGTTCAGTC
>Ga0315912_10004851_pt1 | contig 12519 bp, 14 predicted proteins | sample VfabasoilMG_FD_204469 | JGI IMG/M metagenome (GOLD analysis project Ga0315912, IMG submission 204469) | Garden soil microbial communities collected in Santa Monica, California, United States - V. faba soil | ecosystem: Environmental > Terrestrial > Soil > Garden | place: USA: California... | reverse complement strand
GCGCCGCAGGCGCGGAATCAACTCGACGATGCCATCTGCGTCGTTCACAGGAACGAACAGTCTACCCGTGCCGCTATTCCCGCCGTTGACACACTTTCAAAAAGCAAAAGCCCCGCGCCGGGGCGCGGGGCTTTTGCCTGCTCCGCCGATAGGCTACTTCTCGCGGAAATCGTCGTGGCAGCTGCCGCAGGCCTTGGCCACGGCCCCGAACGAGGCCCTGACGCCCGCCTCGTCCTTCGCGCGCGCCGCCGCGCCAAGCTTGGCGGTTGCCGATTCCAGCGCGTCCGCCGCCGCCTTGAACTTGGCGTCCGTATACGCTGAGGGTTTGGCCTTGCTCTTCTCGCCTTGCGTGCTGGCGACGAACCCGTCCCACGGCATGCGCGCCAGATTCTCCAGGTAGGTCGCGTTCACGGCGACCACATCCGCGTTGTACGGGGCGGCGCCCTTGAGCATCGCGCCGATCGGGCCGAGGTACTTGCCCTGCAGCGTCATTGCCGCCTGGCGTTGCTTGACCAGCACGTCCGGCTTGGCCTGCGCAAGCGCCTCGAGCGAGGCGCCGCCCAGCGCGCCCACCGATATTGCCGCTGCCAACAGCTTCGTTCTCATCCGCTTCTCCTCAGAAAGGTCGTTTAACGATCAGGTAGACGGCGATCGCCGCCACGGCAAGCAGAACGAGCGCGAGCCACGGACTGGCAAAGCGCGCCACCACACCACCGGCCGCGTCCACCGGCAAGCGCTTTACGCCGGTGAACATCGCGCCGATGAGATTCTCTTTCATGACACCTGCGTGATAAAGGACGGCGGCGATGTGCGCCGCGGCAAGGACCAACAGCAGGTTGAAATTCCAGTAATGCCAGCCGGTCAACTGGTCCGAACGCGCCTTGGTCACGAGGCTGGCGAGCGGGCCTTCGATCAGGATATCGTCGTTGGCGAACAGGCCGGTTCCAGTCTGGAACAGGAGCGCCAGCAGCAACGCGAGCACCATCCAGCCGCCCAGGGGATTGTGTCCCACGGAAGGAGCCGGCGCGCGCGCCAGGAGTTTGCGGGCGAAGGCGATGCATGCCGAAGGGCCGGCGAGGAAGTTCGAGAAGCGTGCATGGGTACTGCCGACAAACCCCCAGAGGATACGGAACAGCACCAGCGCGAGGATGGCGTAGCCGGCGCGCATATGCCATTCCATCCAATCGCCCTTCACCTTGCCGCTGAAAATCATGAAGGCGAACAGCAGCACCAGCGCCCAGTGAAACAGGCGTACCGGCAGGTCCCACACCTTCAGCTGAATCTCCCCGGGCTTCACGCATCCTCCCCGCTAACAGTCGCGGCAGGACAATATTCCGGGCCGTGGCAGGTGTACCCCAGGCCTAGCGCAGGCCAGCCGCGTACTCGGAAACGGCCTGGATCTCGCGATCGCTCATGCGCGCCGCGACGCTGCGCATCATGCTGTTCGGGTCATTGGCGCGCGATCCGGCGCGAAACGCCTTGAGCTGGGCTTCGATGTACTCTGGGTACTGCCCGGCAATGCGCGGGTATTGCGCGGGGATTCCGGCGCCTGCGGGACCGTGGCAACCCGCGCAGGCCGCAACGCCGGTTGCGGCGATGCCGCCCCGGTAGATCTTCTGGCCGATCGCGGCAAGGTCCTTGTCCCTGGCCGCCGCCGGTTTGAGCTTTTGCGCGGCATAGTAGGCCGCGAGATTCCTGAGATCGGCAGCGGAGAGGTTGGCGGTCATGCCTGCCATGATCGGGTTGTCGCGCTCGGGTTTTTTGCCGCCCTGCGCCTTGAAATTGGCCAGCTGCTTGTGCAGATACTCATAGAACTGGCCGGCAAGCTTCGGGTTTGCAGGGAGCGGGCTGTTGCCGTCGCCGGCGTGGCAGGCCGCGCAGACCTGGTTCGCAATTGCCTGGCCTTTCGCGGCATCGGGCTTTGCGGGCGCTTGCGCGGCGGCTCCGGCGGGCCAAAGCGCGGCCCAAGCAAGTGCGGCGCTGGCAATGGTCGCCAACAGTCGGGTCATGCGGCAGCTCCCTGAAAATTCCCGTGGAAAGCCGCGATTTTATTAGAATTTCCGGCTTTCGGCATTGGCTTCCTTCGATGTCTGCCCTCCAGCACGCGCGTTTCCTGTCGTCCGCCGCCGCGGTGACGGATTTTCCGTCCGAGACGGTGCCGGAACTCGCCTTCGCGGGCCGCTCGAATGTCGGCAAATCGAGCGCCTTGAATGCGCTGGCAGGTCGAAAGCGGCTGGCTTTCGCGAGCAAGACGCCCGGCCGCACGCAGATGATCAATTTTTTCGCCCTTGGCAAGGCGGGGCGTCTCGCCGACCTGCCTGGCTACGGCTATGCCAGCGTTCCTCAGGCCCAGCGCGCCAGCTGGGATGACCTGATCGGCGGCTACCTGATGGGGCGCAGGTCGCTGGTCGGTGTCGTCATACTGATGGATGTGCGCCGACCGTTGACGGACAACGATCGCAATTTCCTCGAGTGGCTGCGGCCCGCGCCGGCGGCACGCCTGGTGCTGTTATCGAAAGCTGACAAGCTGTCGCGCGCCGAGCAGGCAAAAACGCTCGTGCGCACGCGCCGCGCGCTCGACGCTGCAGCACTGACTTCGCAGGTCGTGCTGTTCTCGAGCAGGAGCGGCGCGGGCGTCGAGGAGACTCGCGCCCTGCTGGAAGACTGGCTGCGCAATAAAAAACCCCCGGAAAAGGGGAACTAAACCGGGGGCGGAAAACGCCCCGGCTTGGGGCCGGGGCAACCCGCTCAGGGAGGTGAAGCGGGAGACGACTTGCATCGTCTGAAGGTAAGATTGCAGCCAGCCCAAAAAGTTCCAAGCCGCGCAGAGCGCGAAAAACCTGCCTAATAATCAGATGAATATCTACGGTTCGTTTCCGGCGGTCAGAATGCGGCGCATGCGGCGCGATGATTTTTCGCGCCGCCTGATGCGCGAAACCTTGCTTAGCGCTGACGATCTCATTTATCCCGTATTCATCATGGAGGGGAAAAACCGTACCCAGAAAGTGGCTTCCATGCCCGGAGTGGAGCGGCTCACTGTCGACCGCCTGCTGGCGGTTGCGGAACGCTGCCTGAAGCTGCGCGTGCCGGCGATGGCGCTGTTTCCGGTGATCGAGCAGCAGCTGAAGTCGCTCGATGGCCGCGAAGCCTACAACCCGAAGGGGCTGATTCCACGTGCGGTCGCGTCGCTGAAAAAAAGCTTCCCCGAACTCGGCGTGATGACCGATGTTGCGCTGGATCCGTACACGTCGCACGGCCAGGACGGCGTGATCGACAAATCCGGCTACATCCTCAACGACGTCACTTTGGCGATCCTGGAGAAACAGGCGCTCGCGCAGGCCACTGCCGGCGTCGACATCGTCGCGCCCTCGGACATGATGGATGGACGCATCGGCCGCATCCGCCAGGCGCTCGAAAAGAACGGCCACATTCATACAAAAATCATGGCGTACTCCGCCAAGTACGCGTCCGGCTTCTACGGGCCCTTCCGCGACGCGGTCGGTTCGGCGAAGAATCTGGGCAAGAGCAACAAGCAGACCTACCAGATGGATCCGGCCAATTCCGACGAGGCGCTCTGGGAAGTCGGACTCGATCTCGCCGAGGGCGCCGATATGGTGATGGTAAAGCCGGGCATGCCGTACCTGGACATCCTGCGGCGCGTGAAAGACGAGTTCAAGGCGCCGACCTTCGTGTATCAGGTCTCGGGAGAGTACTCGATGCTGCGCGCAGCCATCGCCAACGGGTGGCTGCCCGACAGCTGCATCATGGAATCGCTCACGGCCTTCAAACGCGCCGGCGCCGACGGCATCCTGACCTACTTTGCGCTCGAAGCCGCGGCGAAGCTGAAACGCTAGCTGAAAATCAGCGCCACGCCGTGCGCCTCGCCGGCGCCGACGGCCAGTGATCCATCCTTCAGCACCGCGGGCGAGAACCCGCCTTTGCGCAAGACATCGGCAGCGCGCGCGCGGTCCGCGACGCGCAGGGAAAGCGCGGCGACCACGGGCCGCCTGCGAACCGGCAGCCCCGCCTGCCCGAGCTTGCGTTTCATCTGGTCCTCGCTGCCGACCGTGATTGGCGCCGAGCCCGTGTTGACGCTGCGGCCGTCCTCGCCCTGCCGCGACGCCTCGCCCAGCAGGCTCTCGTAGCCGCGCGCATCCGGCGCGATCACCGCCACGCCGGCGATCTGGGTCACGCCCAGCGCATGCGCGGCGGAGCCCGGCGTCCACACCAGCTTGCGCGTGAAGTGCTGGCAGACGAACATTCGGCAGCCGGGAGACAGGTCCGGCGGCAACTGCACGATCCTGAATTTTGCATCGCCGAGCTTCTCCACCGGTCGGGAGAAATCGAGCGGCTCGTCGGCCTTGACGCCGGATGCGGAGAGCTCCGCACGCGCCGCCGCCGCATCGTTGGTCGACAGCGCGATCGCTCCCAGTCCTTCGCCGTCGGCGAGAAAGTCCGTGAAGTACTGCATCGCCGGATGCGGCTTGGGCACCGCGAGCAGCTCGATATAGTCGCTGGCGAACATGATGCAGTGGTTCTGCGAGCCGAGCGTATGGAAGCCGCGCGGCGTCAGCGAGAAACCCATGCGTGCGTAGGCGTTGCTCGCCTTGTCCAGGTCTTTGACGAGGACGACGACGTGATCGATGCCTTGGATGTTCTTGCGCATGCGCGGATTCTAAAGGCTACTCGCGCATCTTCTCTGGCTCGCTGCCGTGCCGCAGCGCCGGAAGCGCGAGCGTTACCAGCACGAACAGGCCGGTCGCCAGCTTCAAGTCCGCGGGCTTCAGCCCCAACGACAGGCCGAGCGACACCAGCTGGTAATAGAGGATCGAACCCAGCAGCGGCGCAGCCAGCTGGCGCAGGACGCTGGACCGCCCGATGAGCGTTTCGCCAATGATGACCGCCGCCAGCCCGTTGATGAGCACGCCGAAACCCATGTGCACATCGGCGAAGCCCTGCAACTGGACGGCGAGCGCGCCGGCGAGCGCAGACAGCCCGTTGGCAAGCGCAAGCCCACCGAGAATGTAGACCCAGGGATTGATCGCCAACGCCGGCGCGAGGCCCGCGTTCGCTCCCACAGCGCGCAGCGACAGCCCGACCTGGGTCGCGAGCAGCCACAGCAGCGCGGCGAGCGTCGCGCCCGCAAATACGCCGAGCACGACGATCTGCAGCTTGACGTCGGTCACCACGGCGGGCGAGATCCAGTGCAGCACCGAGTCCATGCCGATCAGCGCCACGTTCGCCTTGCCGAGCACGCGCAGGTTCACGCTGTAGAGGATGGTCATCACCAGGATGCCGGCCAGCAGCGTGTTGATGCGAAATCGCAGGTGTATGAAAGCGGTCGCGAGGCCCGCCAGCATGCCGGCGAAGGCCGCGGCGACTGTCGCCGCAAGCGGATTCAGACCCGCGACCATCAGCGTGGCACACAGGCAGCCGCCGAGGGGGAAGCTGCCTTCGCTGGTGAGATCCGGAAATGACAGCAGGCGGAACGGAATCATGACCGCCAGCGCCACGAACGCGTACAGCGTACCTTGCACCAGCGTGACCGGAACGAGGTTCCAGAAGCTGGCGAGCACCTCGCTCATGCCAGCAGCATCTTGTCGTCGGCGATGTGAAAGCGCTGCACCAGCGTGTCCACCGTGAGGCGCGACTTCTCCTCGCCCGAGGCGTCCAGCACCACCTGGCCGGCGCGCATCATCAGCACGCGGTCGCCGAAGCTGATGGCGTGCTGCATGTTGTGCGTCACCATCAGCGTGGTCAGATTGCTCCCACCGGCCGCGCGCAGTGTCGCCCGCATGACCAAATCGGCGGTCTTCGGATCCAGCGCCGCGCAATGCTCGTCCAGGAGCAGCACCTCGGGCGCGGCGGCGACCGCCATCGCCAGCGACAGGACCTGGCGCTGGCCGCCGGAGAGCACTCCGGCACGCGCACCGAGCCGGGTTTCCAATCCCAACCCGTAGGGCGCGAGCAGGGCCGCAAAACGCGCGCGCCGCGTTGCATTCAGCGCGCGCGCAAAACGCGGGCCGCTGGCGCGCATTTCCGCCAGCGCCAGGTTCTCCTCCACCGTGAGCGTGGGCAGGGTGCCGAGCATGGGGTCCTGCTGCACGCGCGCAAGGACACGGGCGCGCCGGTGCTCGGGCCAGCGCGTGACGTCCCGCGCGCCGATTTGCACCGTGCCTGCATCCAGCGTCACGGCCCCGGAAATCGCCGCCAGCAGAGTCGACTTGCCGGCGCCGTTGGAGCCTATGACGATCGCGAAGCTGCCGGCCGCAAGCACGAGCGACACGCCGTCGAGCGCAGCCCGCTCGTCGGCGGTTCCCCGGAAGTAGCGCTTCTCCGCCCCGGCGAGGCGGATCATCAGTCGCGCATCATCAGTCGATCAGGCCCTTGGCGAGCGCCGGCGGCACGTCGACCTTCCACTGCGCTGCCTGTTTGCGGCTGATCACGATGGAGTAGTCCTCGGGGCCCGGCCGGTGGGGCGGGATCGCGGCGGGTTTTTCGCCCTTGAGGATGCGCGCCGCGATGCGTCCCGCATTGGCGCCCATGCGCTCGTAGGACAGTGCGTGCGCCGCAAGGAAGATCTGCTGGCGCACCGGGGTGTCAAGAGTGTTGATCGCCGGCACGCCCATGCGCTGCGTGGTCGCCGCGATCACCGGCAGGCTGGTCTGCAGGACGTTGGACTGGATCACGAACACCGCGTCCACCTTGCCTTGCAGCGACTGCAGGCGCTGCGGGATGTCGGCGGCAGCGTCGATGCCGACCTCGACGATGTCGAAGCCGTGCTTGGGCGCGGCGGCCCGCATCTCCTTCATGTTGGAGATGTCGTTGTCCTCGCCGGGGTTGTACGGGATTCCGAGGCGCTTCGCGTTTGGCAGCAACTGGCGCACGAACGCGAGGGACACATTGAAGTCCGGATAGAGCGTCGCGCCGGTATGCGTATCCGAGCCCTTGTCCCAGGAAGGCACGATTTTCGCCACCACCGGGTCCACCACCGACATGAACACGATCGGAATGGATTTGTCGGTCACCACGCGGATCGAGGACTGCGCCACCGGCGTGGTCACGGCCACGATCAGGGCCGGCTTCTTCGACTGCGCATTGGTCAGCAACTGGGGAATCAGCGTGCGATCGAAATTGATGTGCTGATCGTCGAACACCACGTCCTTGCCCTCGACGAAGCCCTGGCGCACCACCTCCGCCTTGAAGCCGTTGACCGCGGCGCGCAGCGCAGGATGCTCGCCGAAATTGGCGATGGCGATGACTTTGGGTTGCGCCAGCGCGGGCAAGGCAAGCGCGGCCAGCAGAACGACGGCGTAGCGAAGCAACATGGTTTTCTCCCCGGTGAAGACCGGCAATCTTAGGCGGTTCGCCGAAATGCTGCTAGGGCGCGCCCGCGAGTTCCAGCGTCTTCAGGAAACGTTCGGCGTTCTGGTAGCCGATGACGCGCAGTCCTTTCAGCTCGCGCCCTTGCGCGTCGAAGAAGACGATGCCGGGCGGGCCGAACAGGTGGAAGCGCTTGAGCAACGCCTTGTGTTCTGCCGTGTTCGCCGTGACGTCGGCCTGCAGCAGCAGCAAGCCGTCCAGCTTCGGCTTGACGCGCGCGTCGCTGAAGGTGAGCGCCTCCATCTCCTTGCAGGACACGCACCAGTCGGCGTAGAAATCGAGCATCACCGGCCTGCCCGGAGTTTGCAGCTTCTGCTCCAGCTCAGCGACCGACTGGACCCGGACGAACTGCGTGTTGCCCTGCGAAGGCCCCAGCAGCGGCCACGCAATCCACAGCGCCACCGCAAGTAGCAGGACGCCAAAAACATGCTTCACGCGCACCATCCAGGGCCCCGATTTCGGCAGCAGCGCACCTTCGGAGACGCCCACCACCATCAACGGGATGCCCATGCCGATTGCCATCGCAAATAGCGCCGATCCGCCGAGGGCGACGTCGCGCGTCTGGCTGATATAGAGAAGCGCGCCCGCCAGCGGCGCCGCGACGCAGGGGCTGACGATGACCGCCGACAACGCTCCCATGACGGCCACGGACGCAACGCGACCACCCGGCAGGCGACCGTGCGCGGAGTGCAGCCGGTGATGCAGAAAACCGGGCAGCTGGATCTCGTACAGACCGAACATCGACAGGGCGAGCACAACGAAAACCAGCGCGAAGGTGCCGAGCACCCAGGCATTCTGCAGCGCCGCCGCGAGGAGCGTCCCGGACCAGGCGGCCGCCACGCCCGCCACCGCATAGGCAACCGCCATGCCGAGCACGTAGGCCGACGACAGCAGCAACGCGCGCAGCTTGCCGAGATCCCTGCCTTCGCCGGCGATGATGCTGGAAAGGATCGGCACCATCGGTAGCACGCAGGGCGTGAACGAGAGCAGAAGTCCGAATCCCAGGAAGCTCGCCAGCACCAGCAGCGGTCCGCCCGATTCGAACAGGCGCGCAACCTCGAAATCGCTGACCTGCACCGTGAAGCCCGGCGCAGGAGCCGTCGGAACGCCGGCCGGCGGCGCCGCGAACCCGGCGAGATGGATCGTTGCCTTGCTGTCCATCGGGACATAGCACACGCCGATATCCGCGCAACCTTGCGAGGTCACCGCAAGCCGGAGCGGGCCATCGGCGCTTTCGACCGGCAAGCGGATCACGACCTTCTTGCGATAGGTCTCGACTTCGCCGAAGAACTCGTCCTTCTTGCGTACACCCGGCGGGAATTGCGGCGTGCCCAGCTTCGCCTTCGACCCGGGCTCGGCGGCGAACTTGAATCGCTCGCGGTACATGTAATACCCGTCAGCGATCGCGAAACTCACTTCCACCGTGTTCGCGTCCAGAGCGCGCGTCGAGAATCGGAACGCCTTCTCCGGTTCGAGAAGGCCATCCATGTCCGCCGCCCGTACAGGACCGGCGGCGAGCAGAAACAGCAGGAGAAAGACAATTCTGGTCACGTCAGGCTTTGGTCTCGGCGTCCACCCAGGCAAGATACGCAGGCAGGCCGCGCTCGATTGGGACCGCGATGATCTCCGGAAGTTCGTACGGGTGGCCCGCGCGGATCGCCGCTTCCAGTTCGGCGTAGCGCTCGTCGGTCGTCTTGATCAGCAGTGGATGCTCCTCGTCCTGCTGCACTTCGCCCTTCCAGCGGTATACCGAGCGGCAAGGCGCAAGGATGTTGACGCAGGCGGCGACGCGCTTTTCGACCAGCGCTCCGGCGAGCCGCTCGGCCGCGGCGCGGTCAGGCAGGTTCGTGAACACCAGCAAGCTGGGCATGCTCGAGTCCCTGGTGGACGGTTGGAAAGCGCAGCCGCACGCCCAGCACCTGCTTCAGGCGCCGGTTGTCCAGCCGCCGCGATTCGTTCATGAACGAAAGCAGTTCCGGCGGCACCCGGCCGGCTGCTTCCGCGCGCGCGACGCGCGGCGGGCGCGGCAGACCGGCGCTGTCGGCGACCAGGTCGAACCACGCGCCCATCTTGAGCTGCGAATCGTCGGCAGCGTTGTAGATGCCGGCAGGCGCATCGTCGTCCAGCGCGCGCGCGCAGATGGCGGCAAGATCGTCGGCGTGAATGTGGCTGGTGTAGATGTCGTCGGCATCGCGCAGCACCGGCGTGCCGGCGCGCAGACGCGCGAGCGGCAACCGGTCAGCGGCGTAGATGCCCGGCGCACGCAGCACCAGCAGCTTGATGCGGTGTTTGCTGCACCATACTGCAAGCTGCGCCTCGGCGTCCGCGCGCCTTGCGCCGCGGCTGCTCCGCGGGTTCGGCACGCGCGATTCGTCCACCAGCGCGCCGCCACAATCGCCATACACGCCGCTGGTGCTGATGTAGGCCATGCGGGTTGGTAGAATCCGCGTGCTTTCGAGTCGAGAAAGCAGGTTGGCAGTACGGGAATCGGTCGCGCCGGAAGCTGGGGGCGGCGCACAGTGCAGCACCGCGTCAGCGGGTTCGAGCGCGGCGAGGCTGCCGGGCCGGTCCAGATCCATCCCGTGCGCGCGCGAAAGCGCGCGCATCTCGAAGCGGGCCTTGAGCAGCGGCGCGGCGCGGCGCGCGATGTCGCCGTAGCCGGCGATCAACAGACGTTTCATCGGCATCATTGTAACGACATGCACACAGTCACTCTGCAGCCCAGCGGTCACCAGTTCCAGGTCGAGGACGGCGAAGCCGTGCTCACCGCCGCGCTGCGCCAGGGATTCGTGCTGCCCTACGGCTGCAAGAACGGCGCTTGCGGCAGCTGCAAGGGGAAGATCCTCTCGGGCAGCGTGAACTACGGCGTTTATCAGCCGAAGACGCTGACCGACGAGGAGAAAGCCCAGGGCAAGGCACTCTTTTGCCAGGCGAAGCCGCTCTCGGACCTGGTGCTGGAAGCGCGCACCATCGGCGCGGCCAAGGACATCCAGGTGAAGAAGCTGCCGTGCCGCGTGCAGAAACTGGAGCGGCTTTCCGAGGACGCGATGCTGCTGCAGATCAAGCTGCCGGCCAACGAGAAGCTCGTCTTCCTGGCCGGGCAGTTCATCGAATTCCTGTTGAAGGACGGTTCGCGCCGCAGCTTCTCCATGGCCACTGCGCCGCACGACGCGGAATTCATCGAATTGCACGTCCGGCACGTCGCCGGCGGGCAATTCACCGACCACGTCTTCAACAAGATGAAGGAACGCGACATCCTGCGCTTCGAGGGGCCGCTCGGCACCTTCTTCCTGCGCGAGGATTCCGACAAGCCTCTGGTGTTCGTCGCCTCGGGTACCGGCTTCGCGCCGATCAAGGCTGTGATCGAGCACATGTTCCACAAGGGCATCGCGCGACCGGCAACGCTGTACTGGGGCGGCCGGCGGCCGAGAGACCTGTACATGAACACGCTGGCGGAAAAATGGGCTGCCGAGCATCCGGGCTTCAAATACGTCCCGGTGATCTCCGAGGCCCTGCCCGAGGACCATTGGGCTGGCCGCACCGGCTTCGTGCATCGTGCGGTGATGCAGGATTTTCCCGACCTCTCCGGCCACCAGGTCTATGCCTGCGGTGTACCGATCATGGTGGATTCGGCGAAGAAGGATTTCGTCGCTTCCTGCAAGCTGCCCGAGGAAGAATTCTACGCCGACAGCTTCACTACTCAGGCCGATCTCTCAACTTCGGGCAGTACTTAGTGGTCGCGATCTGAGCGATCAGGATGGATCGCTGCGTTCAGCTGATTTTCTCGATTCAGAATTGAAAAGTTTTTTTTGATGTTCTTCCGTCAAATGCTGTTGTAGGAGCGGATGAATATCTTCAAACACTTCCGGTCGACCTGCTTTCAATCGAGATAGACCACCTATAAGTTTTGATCTCCAATCAGTTCCACGTTTGTAGGCGTCCCGCAGTGAATCTGCCAGTGCGTCAATCTCTGAAATTGCCAATACGCTGAGGAGATCGCCCGCTTGTTCGACATCTTTGCGCGCCTTTGCTCTTTGATGCTGAGGTCGATTTTGCGCGACTATCAATTTGTGCCATGCGAGGCGTGATGGATTTGGAACATTCACCAGTATCCCGGCATGGAATGGCAACACGGCTTTCATCGGCTCTTGTGTAAGTAAGTTCATATACGGCAACGGCTGCGCTGCAGTTTTAAGTTGCTCTACGTAGACGGGCTTGTCAGATTTGCCAACATCCGAAGTTAGAAATTGGACCAATAGATCGCCGTCACGGACCTTGAACGTCGTTGACGGTGTGCGAGGGTCCAGTCCTGGTACAGGAAAAAAACCCAGTTTCACCCGGCCTAGCGCTGTCGAGATGTTAATTGCCTTTGCATCAGGCAGTGACGTCTCAAACAGTCTGCCAACTTGGAGATCGATATCGCCAGTTAGCGAATTACTTATATTGGACCGATATCCGAGCGCCATAATGCATGTAGCGTATGCCGGAGTACCAATGAGGATTGCGCCGAGATGAAATACGCCGGCATTGGCGAGAGTTTCAAGGGTGGAGACGAGAGGTCTTGGCCAACTCGGAAATCCCATAACGCGGATTGCGGCGCACAGCTCCTTCCGTCGCGCGATGTCCGGCTCTAGCGATTTGCTCGCTGCTTTGGTCGATTCAATAACACTCAAAAGTTCGGGGGTTTCTGGACCAAGGTAGGTTTGCTTCATTCCGCCTGCGTCGCGGTGTTGCAGGTACCAGTAGGTTTTGGTCCCTATTTTTTTCGAGACGAATGAACGCCCAAGTTTTTCAACGGAAGTCGCTATCGTGTCCGATAGGACCCGTTGAAGCAGTTCGGCATAGAGCGTCTGGGCCTGCAGGTCTAATCGTTTCATTCTTATACTATAATTTACGATACCCAGTATAACTATTATACTAACTTATTTCTACGCTAGTATAAACTCCTCCCCTACGCAGCAACCTCTCCAAAATACGCCTCCCTGATCCTTGGGTCGTCCAGAAGCATTTTTGAACCGTTCGCCAACACGATCCTTCCAGATTCCATGACATAGCCGCGGTGCGCGACTTCCAGCGCCAGGCGCGCGTTTTGTTCCACTAGCAGGATCGTGACGCCCCGCTTGGCGATCTCGCGCA